>Ga0209901_1000486_pt1 | contig 15274 bp, 13 predicted proteins | sample OrgsoiDNA_201058_FD_185806 | JGI IMG/M metagenome (GOLD analysis project Ga0209901, IMG submission 185806) | Permafrost soil microbial communities from the Arctic, to analyse light accelerated degradation of dissolved organic matter (DOM) -... | ecosystem: Environmental > Terrestrial > Soil >...
AATTCCCGCATCCGGAGGTCATCAACCGCGAGCCGGTGGTGATCGAGAACGCGCGCAATGCGCCGGCGGCGCCCGTGTATCTGCGCGTGCCGGTGGAATACCAAAGCCACTGGGCGGCGCACTGCCGTGCTTACAACGCCTGCGGCGAGCGCGTTTTCTTTGTCCAGGATAAGTGGTACGCTAACGAATATGCGCCGCGCTATCGCACCATGCACGGACATGACGATCACCGCGACGAGCATCGCTGATCGCCCATCAACCTGACCGGGAGCGCCGTTTGCACAGCAAAATCGTGATCATCGGAGGTGGGGCGGGCGGGCTGGAACTAGCCTGCAAACTAGGCCGCAAACTGGGACCGGAGCAGGTGATGCTGGTCGACTGCCGTCTGTACCATATCTGGAAGCCGTCGCTGCACGAGGTGGCGGCCGGCACGCTGGACATCCATCAGGAAGGCCTGTCCTACCAGATGCTGGCGCATGACAACCACTTCACCTTCGTCTACGGCGCGCTCAAGGGACTCGACGCCGCCGCGCGCTGCGTGACGGTCGGCGCGGTGCTCGGCGAAACGCAGGAGACGCTGCTGCCGGAGCGCCGCATCGGCTACGAATCGCTGGTGCTGGCCATCGGCAGCACGGCCAATTATTTCGGCGTGCCCGGCGCGCAGCAGTACACGATCGCGCTCAACGCCACCGAGGATGCGGAGCGCTTCCGCCTGCGTACCCTCAAGCTGCTGACCGAGGCCGAGCTGCGCAAGGAGCATCACGCCGATGCCGGCGTGGACATCGTCATCATCGGCGGCGGCGCCACCGGCGTCGAGCTGGCGGCAGAGCTGCGCGAAGCCAGCGGCGTCTATCTCACTTACGGATTCCAGCAGCTGCAAGCGATGCAGGACGTGCGCATCACGCTGCTCGAAGGCGCGCCGCGCATCCTCGCGCCGCTGCCGGACAAAGTCTCGGACGCGGCGCTCAAGCTGCTGCATGAACGCGCCATCACGGTGGTCACCGACACGCGCGTGACGGCCATCGATCATCGGCAGGTGACGGTGGCCGACGGCACCGTCTATAAAGCCGACATCTGCGTCTGGGCCGCCGGCATCAAGGCGCCCGAGGTGCTGGCGGGGCTGGGATTGCCGACCACACGCTCGGGCCAGATCGAGGTGGACGGCAAGCTGGCGGTCCAGGGACATCCGAATATTTACGCGCTGGGCGACTGCGCGGCGTGCGTCGGCGCGGACGGCAAGCTGGTGCCGCCGCGCGCCCAGGCTGCGCATCAGATGGCCGATTATCTGCGCGCGGCCCTGCTGGCGCGGGCGGCCGGCAGGGCGCCTTCAATGAAGCCGTATGTGTATCGCGATTACGGTTCGCTGGTGTCGTTCGGCCACAGCACGACGGTGGGCAGCTTGATGGGGTCGCTGAAGGGACTGAGCTGGTTCGTCGATGGCTTTATCGCGCGCACCATGTATGTCAGCCTGCACCTGATGCATCACCAGGCGGTGCTGGGCACGGTGCGCACGGGCGTGCTGGCGCTGGCGCGCTTCCTGATCAAGCGCAGCACGCCGCTGGTCAAGCTGCACTAGCGGCACCGGCGGCGCCGGCGGGCTTGGGCAGGATCACGGTCAGCGCGGCGCCGGGGCCGGCGTTGTCGGCCAGGGTCAGGCTGCCGCCCAGGTGCAGTGCCCGTTCGCGCACGGTGCGCAGGCCGAAGTGGCCGGCCGCCGCGTCATCCTGTGACGTGCCGTTCAGGCCGACGCCGTTGTCCTTCACCGTCAGCATCACCGCGTCGTCGTTGTCGTCGACGATCACGTCCACGACGCTGGCCTGGGCGTGCGCGGCGATGTTGCGCAAGCCTTCCTCCAGGGTCCGCAGCAGCACCACGCCGTGGGCGCGCGGGCAGACCAGTTCATCTTCCGGCAGGCTGCAAGCCACCGTCAATTGATGCTGCTCGCCGAATTGCGCGACGATTTCGCTGAGCGCGACGCGCACGCCAAGAAACTCCAGCTTGTCGTTCCATAGCCGGTGCTGCAACTGGCGGTTGTGGTCGATGATATTGTGCAGCAGGCGCTTCATCTGCGCCGTGCGGTCGAGCAGCGCCGGTTCGGCCGGCATCTTTTGCGTCAGCAGGCCGAGGTGCATGGTCAGCGCCGTCAGCGACGAGCCCAGGCTGTCGTGCAGCTGGCGCGCCAGCACGCGGCGCTCATCGTCCCAGCTGTTGTTGACGTGGCCGAGCAGTTCGATCAGCTCGGCTTCGCGCTGGGTGCTGGGCGGATTGGTTGGCGATGCGGGCATGGGGACTCGACTCTGGTTATGGGACATTTTCTATCGGCAAATCATACCCGAGGCCGCCGCGCGGCGTCGCACCGGCCGCCGCGGTGTGGAAGCGCGGCTCAGGGCTTGACGGCCAGCGGCGCACCGCTGCCGATGGCCTCGATCAATTGCTCGATTTCGACCGGCTTGACCAGGTGCAGGTCGAAGCCCGCTTCGAGCACGCGGCGGCGGTCCTCGGCCAGGCCGTAGCCGGTCAGCGCGATCAGCCGCATGTCGCGTGTGGCCGGGTCGGCGCGCAGCCGGCGCGCCACCTCGTAGCCGTCGATGCCGGGCAGGCCGATGTCGACCAGCGCCAGGCCGGGGTGCAGGCGCGCCGCCAGTTGCAGGCCGGCCAGGCCGTCGGCGGCGTGCTGCACGTCGTAACCGTAGCAGGACAGCATCATCGACATCATTTCGCGGCCGTCGTCGTTGTCCTCGATGAGCAGCACGCTGGGTTTTTCCTGCGGCGTCGACTGCGGCAGCGGCGGATTGCGGCGCTCGGCCTGCGGCGCGGCGCAGCGCGGCAGGCGCAGCGTGAAGGTGCTGCCGGTGCCGACGCCGGCGCTGGCGGCCTCGATGCCGCCGCCGTGCAGCTCGGCGAGCCGGCGCACCAGCGACAGGCCGATGCCGAGGCCGCCCTGCGCGCGGTCCAGCGTGCGGCTGCCCTGGACGAATACGTCGAACACATGCGGCAGCAGGTCGGCGCCGATGCCGACGCCGGAGTCGCGCACCGTCAGCAGCACCTCGTCGTCTTCGGCCCAGCAGTGGACGGCGATGGCGCCGCCGGTCGGCGTGTACTTGAGGGCGTTGTCGATCAGGTTGCTGGCGATTTGTTCGACGCGGGTGGCGTCGGCGTCGATCCAGCCCGCTTCGAGGTCGATGTCGAAACGGTAGTCGGCGGTGCGGCCGGTGGCCTGGTAGGTTTCCAGGCAGGTGGCCAGCAGCACCGCCAGGTCGAGCGGCGCGCGGTTGAGCAGGATCTTGCCCGACATGGCGCGCGACAGGTCGAGCAGGTCGTCGACGATGCGGCCCAGGTGCTGGCTCTGGCGCTGGATGATTTTCCTGGCGCGCGCCACGCCGTCGAGCGACACGCCGGGCAGGCCGATCAGCGAGGCGGCGCTGCTGATGGCGCTGAGCGGATTGCGCAGCTCGTGGCCCAGCATGGCGAGGAACTCGTCCTTGGCGTGGTTTTGCTGCTGCGCCACCTGGCGCTCCTCGATCTCGCGCGTCAGGCGGGCGTTGGTGGCGGTCAGCTCGGTGGTGCGCTGGCTCAGCTGGCGGGCCTGTTGTTTCAGCTCCTCGTTCTTCATCGCCAGCGCGACGAAGACGGCGATCTTGGCGTACAGGATTTGCGGGATCACCGGCGTGAACAGGAAGTCGACCGCGCCTTTCTGGTAGGCCTTCAGGCGGTCGAGCTCGTCGGCCAGGAAGGCGGTGATGAAGATGATGGGGATGTCGGCCGAGCGGGCGCGCTGGTGGATCGCCTCGGCCGTCTCGAAGCCGTCCATGCCGGGCATGTTCACGTCGAGCAGGATCACCGCGAAGTCGTGCTTGAGGACCTGGCGCAGGCCCTCCTCGCCGGAGCGGGCGCCGATCACCTCGTACGACTCCTGCTCGGCCCATTGCGCCAGCAAACTGGTCAGCGCGAACAGGCTGTTGGCGTCATCGTTGACGACCAGGATCTTGGGTTTGTCTAGTGTAGGCACGTCGTCTCTGCGGTTGCTGGTCCAGCCCATGCTGCGATGTGGGTGAAAACAGAGGTACGGCGGCGTGCTGCCGTGACGCCCCGTACCGGGCGGTCTGTCCCATCTGTTCGATCTTCTTGTTGTGGCGTGACATGCGGCTGCCGTGCCGCCTGAGCAACTGAATCGATGATAGCAATTGCATATATGAATGTCAAAAGCACGCTGCCTATCGGGCGCGGGGGTACGCTTGCGCACAGACCGGCCGGGCCGGCGCCGGCACAGTGGAGCGGTAGGCCGGTGCTTGCGCCGCGCCCCCGCCACCATTTGAAAGGATGCATCATGAATATCGATACCGTAGTGGACAAGGATTACCTGGGCAAGAATTTCCGTGCGCTGGCCGACGCGCCCGTCAGCGCCCTGCGCGGCGCAGCGCCATGGACGCCAAGGCGCTGGCGCAGGCCTTCAACGTGACGACGGTGCGTGAACTGGCCAATCTGGACTTCGTCAAATGGGCCTGCGCAATCACCACGCTGGCCGACCAGGAACAAACGCCGGCCGCCGATGAGGCCAAGGAAAGCCTGCTCGACGGCGCCGTCGAGATGACCTTCCCGGCCAGCGATCCGATTTCGGTCGACTCCGGCATCACCCGCATCGAGGTGGCGCCGGAGCTGGTCGACGCGCAGGGTGACCACCAGGGGGCCGGGCAGATCGAGCAGGGCAAGGACGCGACCCGGCATTGATGCCTGCGGCGGACGGGCGGCGCTGGCGTCGCCGGTCCGCTGGCCGGCCATGCGCGCATCATCGCCAAGCCGCACAGCGTCGCTCGCCGCACGTTATATCGAGCAAGCCGCGTCGTCGTGATGGCGCGGATTTTTTGCGTCTGGCTGCCGCTCGCGTGGCCAGGTCAGGCGGCCAATTCAGATCGCCAGGCCTGGCAGTCCAATCAGGCGACCGACGAAGTCAGCTTGCGTGCCGCTTGCGCGTCGGGATCATCGTGGGCCGGCGCCCAGCAGCAGCGATTCTTGCCGGAGCGCTTGGCCTCGTACAGCGCGCCATCGGCCACCGCGATCAGCGCGTTGACGTCGCTGGCGTCGTCCGGATAGATGCCGATGCCGATGCTGGTCGACAGCTGCAAGTTCAAGCCGTTGACCAGGTAGGGCGCGGCGATCACCTCGATCAGCTTGGCCGCCGGCTCCTTGGCGTCGTTGAGGCTGGCGATGTCGCCCATGACGATGACAAACTCGTCGCCACCGACCCGCGCCACCGTGTCTTCGCGGCGCGACGAGCTGACCAGGCGTTGCGCCACCATTTTCAGGATGTCGTCGCCATAGGCGTGGCCGTGGGTGTCGTTGATGGTTTTGAAACCATCCAGGTCCAGATACATGACGGCCGCCTTGTGTTGCTGGCGCGCCGCGTGCTGCAGCGTGGTGGCGATGCGGTCTTCCAGCAGGCGCCGGTTGGGCAGGCCGGTCAGCGGATCGTGCAGCGCCAGTTCCTGCTGCTGCTTGCTGTACTGCGCCAGCTCCTTGTACAGCAGCCGCACCTCCAGCATATTGTGGATGCGCTTGTGGACTTCCAGCAGGTCGAAGGGCTTGCTGATGAAATCGCGCGCACCGGCCTCCAGCGCCGCGATCTTGAAGCTGGGTTGGGCCGTCAGCGCCAGCACCGGCAGGTAGCCGCCCTGTTCGATTTCCTTGAGGCCCTTCATGACCTGGAAGCCGTTCAGTTCCGGCATCTGCAAGTCAAGCAGGATCAGATCGTAGCAATGTTGGCGGTGCAGCGGACAGACCTGCTCGGGCAGCATGGTCGAGTTCACGTCACTGTAGCCGGCGTCGCTCAGGATCTCCAGCATCAGCTCGATATTGTCGGCGTTATCGTCCACGACCAGGATTTTGGCGTTCAGGATTTCATCTCGGCTGGGCATAAAGTTCTCGATCTGGGCTATTCGGCTCCGCGCGGAGCGTGTGGGTAAATCATAGCGCGCCGCGTTGCCGCTTGGCGCACACGTGACGGACAGGGCGGCGCGGCACATGGCGGCGGCTGAATTTATTTCCTTATGGGAATTAATTGTAGGCGCTTTTTCCATTCCTGACAGTGTAGCATCGGCTTTTTTCGTTGCTTGTAGGACAGAGCCGCGTCTGCGGGTAGGAATCGCCGGCTAGCGCGATGACAGTTGCCGGATCGCCCGGTCAACCGGCGTGAGCGAAGCTCCGTGGCCGATTATAGGCCGGCGGGCTCGGCGGCGCCGTTCGCGAGGACGGGGCCGGCGTCGCGGCGCGGACACAGGGCGGCGACGGTGGTGACCAGCTCGGACGGCTCGACCGGCTTGGCGAGATGGGCGCGGAAGCCGCTGTCGAGCGCCTTGATCTTGTCGGACGCTTGGGCGAAGGCGGTCAGCGCGATGGCCGGCAGGTCGCCGCCGCGCTCGGCGCCCAGCGCCCGCACCCCTTGCAGCAGCGCGTAGCCGTCGATGCCGGGCATGCCGAGGTCGCTGATCAGTAGCCCCGGCCGCGCCTGCGTCAATAGCTGCAGCGCCTCGGCGGCCGACGCGGCGGTCAGCACGTCGGCGCCGCAGTCGGCGAGGATGCGCTGGATCAGCTCGCGCGCGTCGGCCTCGTCGTCGACCACCAGCACTTGCAGGCCGGACAGGTCGCACGGCGGCTGCGCGGGCAGGCGCGTAGGCCGCGCCGGACGCTGCGGCGTGCTGCGCGTGCCTGCCACCGTCCGCGCCAGCGGCAGGCGCACGGTGAAGCTGGCGCCCAGGCCGGGGCCGGCGCTGGCCGCGGCGACGGTGCCGCCGTGCTGCTCGACCAATTGGCGTACGATCGCCAGGCCCAGCCCCAGGCCGCCGTGCGGCCGGGTGGCCGAGGCGTCGGCCTGGCGGAAGCGGTCGAACACGTGGCCGAGGAAATCGGCGGCGATGCCCACGCCGTTGTCGCTGACGACGATGGCCAGCTGGCCGCCGTCCTGCCGCACCGCCACCTGCACGCGGCCGTCGCGCGGCGTGAACTTGAGCGCGTTGGCCAGCAAATTCCAGACGATTTGCTGCAGCCGGCCCGCGTCGGCGGCCACCATCGCGGCCGGCGCGGCGAAGTCGCGCTCGATGCGGATCTGCTTGGCCTCGGCGGCCGGCCGCACCGTGTCGAGCGCGGCCTCGATGGCCGGCAGCGGCGACAGCACGCGCATGTCGAGCCGCACCTGGCCATTGCTGAGGTGGTTCATGTCGAGCAGCTCGTCGATCAGCCCGGCCTGGGCGCGGGCGTTGCGCTCGATGGTGCCGAGGCCGCGTTGCAGGTCGGCCGGGTCGCGGCTGCCGCGCCGCAGCACTTGCGCCCAGCCGAGGATGGCCGTCAGCGGCGTGCGCAGTTCATGCGATAGCGTGGCCAGGAAATCATCCTTGAGCTGGCTGTTGCGCTCGGCCTCGGCGCGCGCGCGGCGTTCGCTTTCGAGCAGCACGCGGCGTTCCTCCGCCGCCTGGCGCGCCGCCTCATATAGGCGGGCGTTGTCGATGGCGATGGCGGCCTGGGCCGCGACGCCGCCGACGATGCGCTCGCTGCGCTCGTCGAAGCGGCCCGGTTCCGGGTGGCCCAGGCGCAGCCGGCCGATCACCGCACCCGAACGCGACAGCACCGGCACGGCCAGGTAGCTGCGCGGCGGCGCGTCGTTGCCGTCGCCGTCGTTGCAGCCGCTATCGTTATCGCTTCTGCGCATGCCGCGCCACGGCGGGCCGCCTGCGTCCGTGGCGCGCTGTTGCGGGGTGTCCGGATTGTCGATGCCAGCCCGTCGCGAGGGAGCTGCTGCGGCGGCATCGGTATCGGCGCGCAAGTCGTCGCGCCGGACGATGAGGCGCTGGCTGGCGGCGTTCGATGGCGACGGATAGTCGATTGCGGGCGCCCCGGCTGGACTGTCGCCGCTGCCGGCGGCGTTGGCGTCGCCCGCGCCCGCGTCATCGCTTGCGCGGGCCGCCGGGCCGGCGGCTGAGGCATGGACTGCGGCGTCGCCGCTGCGGCACTTGTGGTTCTGGCCGGCGTCAGCGCCAGCGGGCCGCTCCGCGCCCGCCAGCTGGGCGGCGCTGGCGTCCGGCAGGCCGGGCGGCGACCGCAGGGTCAGGGCGCCGCCGGCGCCGTGGTAGTCGAACAGGCCCCAGCGCGCGCCGCTGATGCGGGTAGCCGCATCGGCGACCTCTTGCAGCAACAATTGCAGGTCGCGCGTCGAGGCCAGCGCCGCGCCGGTGCGGTTGAGCAGCTCAAGGATCTGGCTCTCGTCGCGCAAGGCCTCCTGCGCGCGCTTGACCTGGTCGACGTCGGTGCTCGTGCCGAACCAGCGCAGCGGCTGGCCGGCGGCGTCGCGCACCGGGTTGGCGCGCGTGAGGAACCAGCGGAACTGGCCGTCGGCGCCGCGGATCGGCAACTCCATTTCGAACGGCTGGCCGCTGCGCAAGGACTGCTGCCAGCAAGACAGCATCGGCGCCACGCAGTCCGGATCGTAGATTTCCAGCCGCTGCGCGCCGCGGGCCTGCTCCGGCGTCATGCCGGTGTAGTCGTACCAGCGCTGGTTATACCAGACTATCTGGCCATCGGCGTCCGAGATCCAGGCCAGCTGCGGGATGGCGTCAGCCAGGGCGCGCAGCTCGGTCTCGCTCTGGCGCAGCGCAGCGTCGGCGGCTTTGCGCTCGCTGATGTCCTGCGCCATGCCGGTCATGCCCAGCGCAAGACGGCCGGGGCCGGCGCCGAAATTGCCTTGTCCGATCAGCGACAGCCAGCGCGTGTCGCCCTTGCCGCTGCGCACGCGGCATTCGATGTGGAAGTCGGCACGCCGCGCATAGGCACGGCGGATGGCGCGCCGGGCCGGCTCGCGGTCTGCCGGCAGCAGCCGCTCGCGCAGCGTGGCCCAGTCCAGCGGCCGGCCGTGCGGCAGTTCAAACAGCGCGGCGGCGCGGCGGCCCAGTGTGACGCGCCTGCTGGCCGCGTCCCACTGCCAGTCGCCCAGCTTGCCGGCATCGAGCGCCACCTGCAAGCGGCCGGCGCTGGCCCGCAGCGCCAGTTCGGCGCGTTTGCGCCGGCTGATGTCCTCGATATGGCAGGTCAGGCCGTCGGCCGACACATAGGCGCGCACCCCGAGCCAGCCTGCCGCAGGTCCTTGCAGTTCGAAGCCGACGGTGCGCCGGCGCAGCTGCGCCAGCCGCAGCTGCGCCTCGAAGACGCCGCCACGCAGCGCCGGATAACTGTGCCACAGCTCGGTGCCGGGCCGGGCGGCCGGCGCCTCCGGGTCGGCCCGCAGCAGCGCGTCGGCCTCGGCGTTGAGGTAGACGATGCGCCATTGCTGGTCGACGCAGACGATGCCATCGGTGATGCTCGCCAGCAGCGCCGCCAGCGCTGGCGGGGCCGCCGCCGCGTCGTCGCGCGATGGCCCGACCTGCCGGGCCACGGCTGGCTTATACCGGTCGACGCTGGCCACGGCAGGCTCCTCGCGGGCGTATCCGTGCCTGCGGCGCCGGCGCGGCGGGCGCCGGCCGGAAGCGGCTTGGCGGGATGGGCAATATCATGATGTATGGGCGCTATCAAGCGGTCATCGACGCGCGGGACGCGGAATCGCGATGCGCTAAATGGCAGGTCTATGGCATTGTAATGCGGGTACCGCCGGCCGCCCCCGCACGGTTGCCGCTTCCGTCTGTGGGATTAGAGCTTGGCGGCGTGTAGGCGCAGGCTGATCGCCGCCAGGCTGTCCTGCAACTGGGCGATGTCGTAGGGTTTTTGCAAGGCGTCGGCGTGGAAGTCCAGGTGCCCGGTCAGCGCGCGGCCGTGGCCGGAGGCGAACAAGACCTGCAGGCGCGGCTGCATCGCCTGCGCCCGCCGCGCCAGGTCGATGCCGGACATGCCGGGCAGGCTGACGTCGCTGAACAGCACGTCATAGCGTTGCGCGGCCAGCGCCGGCAACGCCTCTTCGGCGCTGGCGACGGCCGTGGTGTGATGGCCGAGGGCGAGCAGCGTCTCGTTCGCCAGGTAGAGCGCGTCGGCATTGTCTTCGACGAGGAGTATAGTCAGCGCCCGGGCGCGCCCGGCGCCCGGTGGCGCGGCGCCGACGCCGGTGGGCGCCGTGATGGCCGTTGCGGCCGGCGCCAGCGCGCACAAGATGCCGGCGACCCGGTCCGTATCGTCGCGCACCGGGGTGTAATACAGATCGAGCCGTTGCTGACGCAAGCCGCCTTCGCGCCACAGCGGCAGCGACTGGTCGCGGTGATGGCTGCTGGCGCCGTCCCAGGCCGCCGCGATCGCGGCCGGGTTCCAGTGCCAGGCGGGTGGTGGCACCGACGGCACCTTGCCGCCCGGGGCGCGGTGCGAGGCCGTGCCACACAATTCGGCGTAGGCGGGATTGAAGACCATGACTTGCTCGCGACCCCACATCAGCAACATCGCCAGCGGTGTGTTGAACATGATGTCGATCGTCAGCCGCAGACCGGCGGGCCAGGCGGCCTGGTCGCCAAGCTCGGTGCGCGTCCAGTCGATGGACGAGGATGGCGGTGCGGAAAGGTGGCTTTGCATGCTTTCGGGATAGTTTTGCCGGTGGGTATGCTGGAATGCTACACCAAATGTCAGCTCTGCTCCGCTGTCGCCCGGACAAAAAAAAGCCCGCTGTTGAAAGCGGGCTGAATCTATTTTCTTGGAGGAGAATAGAGGAGACAGATGCATCTTGCGGCAATGCGCAAACGTTTGCAACTTTTAATTCGTGATGATGGTAATCACTATCATGAATGAAGGGGGTATTTTTTGATGGCGGGCGGCGTAGGCCATTGACCAGTGCCATAATGGTAATGCGGCATATCGCGTGGATTTCGCCGGAGTAAACCGCATGGCAACCGTGTGTAAGCACCATAACGTCAACATCGTCGCGCTGGACGCCGACGAGGCGCTGGCCGCCGCCTGCCGGCCCGGCGACATCGCCATTGTCGCCGCCGCCGACGGCTGGTGGCTGCGATTTGTCGGCGCCGACGGCCACGTCGACAGTTATGACGCGCCGCATCCGTCCTATCTGGAAGCCTTGTGGGCGGCCAAGGCCGCGGCGGAATTCGGGCTCGATTAAGTGTCCGGAAAAATTATTGGCGATACACTGGACAAGCGCGTTCAATCTCCCTATAATCTTGCTTCTTTCGGAGGGCAAGCTTTCCGGAAGTAGCAAGAAGTGTTTGGTTCGAAATAGGTAAGTGCTTGATTCATCGGTGAAAACTGAAAAAATTCTGGCAGCGGTTGAAAAATCGAACTTTCCAAATTGAAATAAACGCGTTATAATGTTGCTTAAGCGGCTGTAGCTCAGCTGGATAGAGTACTTGGCTACGAACCAAGGGGTCGTGGGTTCAATTCCTGCCAGCCGCACCAAAATTCGTAAGTGGAAAGGCCTGAAGAGAAATCTTCAGGCCTTTTTTCTTTGTGCGGCGCGCTGGCGCGGCCGGCATTACGTTGGCAGTCCGACTTCCGCCTTGCGCTGCTCGATCGCCGCGCCCAACTCCACCAGGTCCAGCTTGGACTTGCGCGCTTTCGGGAACATCTCGCTTTCCTCCTCTTCGACGTGATGCTCGATCTGTTCCGACAGTACTTTGATCTTGGCGTCGTACAGCGGTTCGTCCGGCTCCATCGCCAGGATTTGCGCGATCAGCTCCTTGGCCGAAGCGTGCTCGACGACGGCCTCGTCGATCATGTCCTCGTTTTGCTTGTTCGCCGCGCGCACGGCCGGGTAGAAGATCTCCTCCTCGGCGGTGGTGTGCTTGGTCAGCTCCAGGCAGATTTGCGCGGCCAGTTTTTTCTTGCCGGCCAAGGCGCGGTCGCCCAGGGCTGCGTATTGTTCGAACATCGCCTTGACGTTGTCGTGGTCGGCGATCAGCAGATCGACGGCATCGATATCCTGTTCGGCGGTCGGGATCGCTTTTGGTATGGATTTGCCGGGGGTGTGGGTGGTAGCCATGTTGCCTCCAAAGTCAGTGGGAAAAATACTGCGCGTGCCGACAGACTGTGGGCTGAAACGACGCGGTCATCTGTGCGCCAATTCGCATTTCGACCTCGCATCACGAGCCGGGAGGCCGCAGCGCATGCTTGGATTTTTCACCCTTGGCGAATCCAAAAAGCCCTGCTATAATGTTGTCTTTCGCGGCTGTAGCTCAGCTGGATAGAGTACTTGGCTACGAACCAAGGGGTCGTGGGTTCAATTCCTGCCAGCCGCACCAGAATATCGGGGTTAGATCATCAGATCTAACCCCTTTTTCTATTCCGCCTTAGGATTGCGTTCCGTGATCCGCCTCATCCCCGTTGCCGTCGCGCGGCGCTACACTCCCGTACCAGCTTGCTTGACAAGGAGGGCGGTATGGAAAATGATGAACGCATCGACGTCCGCGTCGCGGTGCTGGAGTATCGTGTGGATAGCCTGCTTGAAATCGTCGAGGAAGTCCGTGCCAATTACGTCACCAGGGCGCATTTGGATGAGGTGGTGTCGCATCTGGCGAGCAAGGAAGAGGTCAAACTGCTGGCGACCAAGGAAGAGATCAAACTATTGGCCACCAGGGAAGAGCTGCGGCAAGTCGAGCAAAACATCCGCAACTGGCTCATCGGCCTGTTCTTCACCTTGTTTTTCTCGCTGGCCGGTTTGCAACTGGCCATGTTCCAGCTGTACCGCCACGCGTCCTAGCCGGTCCATATTGCTATTGGCATTTCCCGCAAAATCGCCGATGATCAAAAGCATCGTCGATCGGGAGACTGCATGGCCATCATCACCACCATAGAAGACTTGCGCGTGCTGGCGCAGAAGCGCGTGCCGCGCATGTTTTACGACTATGCCGACGCCGGCTCCTGGACCGAGTCGACCTATCGCGCCAACCAGAGCGACTTCGAAAAGATCAAATTCCGCCAGCGCGTCGCCGTCAACCTGGAAAACCGCACGCTGAAAAGCGCCATGGTCGGCCAACCCGTCGCGATGCCGGTGGCGCTGGCGCCGACCGGCCTGACCGGCATGCAGCACGCCGACGGCGAAATCCTCGCCGCGCGCGCGGCCGAAAAATTCGGCGTGCCGTTCACGCTGTCGACGATGAGCATCTGCTCGATCGAAGACATCGCCGCCCACACCAGCGCGCCGTTCTGGTTCCAGCTCTACGTGATGAAGGACCGCGATTTCATCAACCGCCTGATCGACCGCGCCAAGGCCGCGCGCTGCTCGGCGCTGGTGCTGACGCTGGACCTGCAGGTGCTGGGCCAGCGTCACAAGGACTTGCGCAACGGCCTGTCGGCGCCGCCCAAGCTGACCATCCCCAACATCATCAACATGGCGACCAAACCGCGCTGGTGCCTGGGCATGCTGGGCACCCAGCGCCGCAGCTTCGGCAACATCGTCGGCCACGCGACGTCGGTGTCGGACATGTCGTCGCTGTCATCGTGGACCAGCCAGCAGTTCGACCTGAGCCTGTCGTGGAAGGACGTCGAATGGATCAAGCAGCGCTGGGGCGGCAAGTTGATCATCAAGGGCATCATGGACGCCGAGGACGCGCGCCTGGCCGTGGACAGCGGCGCCGATGCGCTGATCGTGTCCAACCACGGCGGCCGCCAGCTCGATGGCGCGCAGTCGTCTATCGGCGCGCTGCCGGCCATCGTCGACCGCGTCGGCGGCGCCATCGAAGTGCATATGGACGGCGGCATCCGCTCCGGCCAGGACGTCATCAAGGCGCTGGCGCTGGGCGCCAAAGGCGTCTACATCGGCCGGCCATTTTTATACGGTCTCGGTGCGATGGGCGAGCAGGGCGTCAGTCGCTGCCTGGAGATCATCCGCAACGAGCTCGATCTGACGATGGCGTTTTGTGGCTTGCGCGACGTCACCCACGTCGACAAGAACATCCTGCTGCCGGGGACTTTCTAAACCGGCGGCGCCTACGCGACGACGTTGTTCGGCGTGCCCGCCACCCATGCTTCGATATTGCTTATCAGCTGATCGGCCAGCACCTGCATGGCTTGCGCGCTGGCCCACGCCGTGTGCGGCGTCAGGATGAAATTCGGCAGCCGCAGATTGAGCAGTGCGTTGTCGGCCGGCGGCGGCTCCTTGCTCAGCACGTCGAAGCCGGCGCCGGCGATGACGCCGTCGCGCAGCGCCTGTGCCAGCGCCGCTTCATCGACCAGCCCTCCGCGCGCGGTGTTGATCAGCAGCGCCGAGCGCTTCATGCGCGCCAGCTCCGCCGCGCCGATCAGATTGCGCGTCTGCTCGGTCAGTGGCAGGTGCAGGCTGATGATATCCGACGTCTCCAGCAGTTCATCCCAGCCGACTTGCCGCGCCTCCGCGTCGTCGATGGGCGAGCGTGTGTGTACGCAGACATCCATGCCGAAGGCACGCGCGATCCGCGCCACCGATTTTCCAAGCGCGCCATATCCCACAAGGCCTAAACGGCTGCCGGCCAAATCCGCGATCGGGTGGTCGAGCAGGCAGAAACGTGCCGATTGCTGCCAGCGTCCCGCCTCGATATCGGCACGGTAGGCGATCAAATTTCTGCGCAGCGCCAGCATCAGCGCGAACACGTGTTCGGGCAGCGTGTGCACCGCGTAGTTGCGGATGTTGGAGACCACGATGCCGCGCGCGCGACAGGCCGCCAGGTCGACGATGTCGGTGCCGGTGGCGGCCACCGCGATCATTTTCAGGTCCGGCAGCTGCGCCAGATCGTCCGCACGCAGCGGCACTTTATTGGTGATGGCGATGCTGGCGTCGCGCAGCCGCTCGACCACATCGGCGTGCGCCGTCGCGGCGTGCTCGGTCCAGCCATGTTCAAAGGAGGGCTTGCGGACATTGGCGATCAGGCTGTCGCGGTCCAAAAAAACGATACGCTGGGGGCGGGTATTCACAGGGCGACCTCGAATGGAATGGCGCGCGCGGGCTGGCCTTTGGGCAGCTGCATGCCGGGATGGTTGGCGAACAATTCGGCGACCCACTCGACGAACACGCGCACCTTGGCCGACAGGTGGCGGTTCTGCGGATACACCACGTGGACCGGCAACGGATCGGAGACCCAGTCCGGCATGATCACTTCGAGCCGGCCGTTGACCAGGAACGGTTCCAGCATGAAGGTGGTCATCTGCATGATGCCCAGCCCGGCCAGTCCGGCCGCGACGTAGGCATTGCTGTCGTTGACGGCGATGACACCGGGCAGCGGCACCTGCACACGCTCGGCGTCGCGGGTGAAGTCCCAGTCATACATCTTGCCGGTGCGGGCCGAAAAATAATTGACGCAGCGGTGGCGCGGCAATTCGTCCGGATGCGTCGGCCGGC
>Ga0209901_1000487_pt1 | contig 15272 bp, 10 predicted proteins | sample OrgsoiDNA_201058_FD_185806 | JGI IMG/M metagenome (GOLD analysis project Ga0209901, IMG submission 185806) | Permafrost soil microbial communities from the Arctic, to analyse light accelerated degradation of dissolved organic matter (DOM) -... | ecosystem: Environmental > Terrestrial > Soil >...
CCTGTATTCCTATGTCAGCCGGGGCTTGCTGACGTCGCACGCCAGGGATGGTGAGCGCAGCAAGCATTATGCGCGCGATGAAGTCTTGCGCCTGGCCGCACGGCGCAAGGATGGCCGCCGGGCTGGCCATGTGGCGGAGCAGGCGATAGACTGGGGTACGCCGGTGCTCGAATCGCGCATCACCCAGATCGAACATGGCGTGATGCGTTACCGGGGCCGCGATGCAATGGCGCTGGCGCGCCATGCCACCCTGGAAGAAACGGCCTGCGTGTTGTGGGAGGCCGCAGATACCGATCCTTTCTTTCATGCCGACGATATCGCGGCGCCGCCGCACTGGCCTGTCTTGCGGGAAGCCATGCGGGATCGCTTGCCCCTGGAACGGGCGATGGCGCTGCTGGCCGCATGGCCGCCAATGCCCGATCTGACGGGAGCGCAGTGGATGCGTATCCTGGCCGCCGCGCTGCTCGACACCGACATCGGCAGCGCACCGCTGCACGTGCAATGCCGCATGGCCTGGGCATTGGAGACCAGTGTTGATACCGTGCTGCGCGCCGCGCTGGTGGCTTGCGCCGATCATGAATTGAATGTGTCGGCCTTTACCGTGCGCTGCGTCACGTCGGCGGGCGTGGGCTTGTCCGCTTCCCTGACAGCTGGGCTGGCGGCAGTCAGCGGTCCGCGCCACAGCGGCGACACCTTGCGCGTGCGCGAGCTGATCGAGGCTGTGATGGACAGCGGCGATATCGCCAGCTGCCTGAATGAACGTATCGCGCAAGCCGACCACCTGGGTTTTGCCGATATCCTGCCCGGTTTTGGCCATCCCCTGTATCCGGAACCGGCCGGCGATCCGCGTGGCCGGCTGATGCTCGAATTGCTGCAACAGCATGCGCCAGAGCTGGAAAGACAGCAGCCGCTGCTAGCGATTGCCGCCGCCGGCAGCGCCTTGACGGGCCAGTCCGCAAACGTGGATTTCGGCCTGGCGGCCATCGAATATGCGCTGGATTTGCCGCGTGGCGCCGCGCAGACTTTATTCGTATTGGGCCGCAGCGCCGGCTGGATCGCGCACGCAATGGAGCAGGCGGCATCGGGGAGTTTGATACGGCCGCGTGCGCGGTATGTGGGGCAGTTTGAAGCTGGCTGATTGGCATTATGTGCATCAGCTCCCGGCGCTTGCTTGATAAAAGGTTTACCTTTCCCTGATATTCAATTTATCAACAGGAATTTTTTAAGATTAGATATTTAAAATCCTCGCGAAGTCACAAGAATTGGTTAATTTTCAATTCATGATATAGTTGTAATATTTTAAACTATAGGCGAGAATAAAAATTGATTCAATATTTAAGAAAAATACTTTGCGTGGTGAGCATTGGAATGCTGGCCGCCTGCGGCGGTGATAATAGTGATACAAAGCCAGCAGAAAATCCGGTTGTAGTATCGCCCTTTGTTAATGCACAACCGATTGCCAATGCCGGGGCCGATCAATATGTTCTTGTTGGGTCGACTGTCACACTGGATGGCGGTGCTAGTTCGGATGGCAACGGCGACGCTTTAACGTATAAATGGAGTTTGGTATCAAAACCTGTTGGTAGCGTTGCCGCTCTTGCTGCGAATTCAAATGTGCGCTCTGTATTCGTTGCGGATGTTGCCGGTGAATACGCAGCGATACTGGTGGTCAATGATGGAAAAATTGATAGTTTGCCGGAAAATATTACGATTGTTGCAGTACCTAATACAGGTGTTGGCACCAGTAACCTCGTCGCAAATGGTGGGCCGAATCAAAATGTTTCCGTAAAGACTATCGTCAATTTGGATGGCAGCTCAAGCACCGATTCAAAGGGCCGCACACTTTCCTATAATTGGACACTGATCGCCAAGCCCACAGGCAGTGAAGCAATTATTTCTTCTTCAGCGGGGAAAAAAGCAACGTTTATTGCGGACGCGGCAGGTTTGTATAGCGTGCTTTTTTATGTTGGAGCGGGAAATGAAAAAAGTCTTCCGGTTACTATTTTTATTAATGCATCGGCTAACGGTGTCGGTGTAAATCTGGCGCCGCTTGCAAATGCAGGATCGGATCAGAGTGCATTGGTAGGTAGCTTGATTACGCTCGATGGTGGTTTGAGTACAGATCCAAACGGAGATTTATTATCTTATCGGTGGAGCATTGATTCCAAGCCTGCGCTGAGTACCGCAATCCTCGCTACTCCAACAAGTAAAATATCAAAATTTACCGCCGATGCGGCAGGGACTTATGAGTTAGGGCTGATTGTCAATGACGGGAAATTAGATAGTAGAAAAGACGTCATTAACGTTGTTGTCCGTTTACCTGGAGTGGTTAATATTCCAGATACTGGCCGATATAGATGTTCAGATATCAGTAAAGATTTTGCATTGGCATTGTTCGCGCAGGGGCATACCTATTTAGATCGCGACCACGATGGTAAGCCATGTGAAGCAAACGATATCTTGAACGAAAAGGCGGCTATTCCGACGATCACGCCTGGGCCATCGGGAAAGCAATGTTATGTATCCGGGTACTATAGAAAAAATGGAACCTATGTCAAAGGATATTACCGGAGTTGCTGAGTCGGAGTGACAATCAAGGGGGGGATTAACTCCCCTAATTATTCACCTGATCAGCTTCAAGCCCGGCGGCAGCGCCTCGCCCAGTATGCGTTTGGTAGCCGCTTCGTCCAGTTGCGCCACTTCTTGCACCATGGTGACCCAGGTGGCCGGTACGCCCACGGCTTTTAATCGCGTGATGACGGTGCTGCGCAGTGCGTCGCCGATGTCGCGCGAGCGGTCACCCGTCATGCGGGCCAGGTGGGCGGCGGCGAAGGCGGCTGGTTCCACTTTTTTCCAGTCCAGCGCCAGCAGCATGTCCAGCCATTGCGCGACAGTCTCCACATCGACCACTTCGTGCGCGCTGCCGTGAAAGGGCTGGCGCGTGCCGACCCTGGCCAGCGCCCACAGGCTGTGCGCATCGGCTGCTTCCATCTTGCTGGCCGACTTTTCCAGCCGCTTCAATAACCAGGCGCCCACTTCAGCCTTGTAGGCGCCGGGGATGCGTTCGAGCGAGGCGCCCAGGCGCAGCATGTCGTCGTCGCTGCCGTTGACCAGCGTGACGGGGCGGCGGCTGCGCTGCGCCGCATCGGCTTGCAGATTGAAGGCGAAATCGTCGAGCAGGCGCAGTTGCTGTTCCGTGGCGAGGCCGCCGGCCACGCGGCGCCACAGGGTCCACCATTCGCTGCAAACCTGGTGATCCTTGTGCTGCTGCACGCCCGTGTCGAACAGTGCCCACAATTGTTCCATGCGCCAGTCATCGAGCGGTTCGCCATAACCGGGGCGCAGGCAATAGCCGGCCAGGTTGAGCCAGACTTTTTCATGTTCCAGTGAACGGCGGCGGCCCTTGGCCCTGGCCATCAAGGCGTCGAACAACTGGCGCAGCAGCGGGGCGGGCCATTGTTCGCGTGCGCCCAGCCTCTGTTCCAGATGCTGGCGCAGCTGGCGCACTTCCTTGGCTTCGACTTTTTGCGCCTTGCCGCCAAAGATGCGGTCGATCTTTTCCAGCGCCTGTGCCAGGCGGGGAGATACTGCTTCCGCCTCGCCGGCAGCATCTTGCTGTTCTGCGCGCAGCTGGAATTCCAGCAGCCAGCGTTGACTGCTGTCTTCCTGTGCCACGCAATGCACTTCCAGAGTGCCCACTTCCGTCATCACGGTAGCCAGCTGTACTGCGATTTCTCGCTGTTTGTCTTTGTCCCCACTTTGGCCATGCAGCACGCTGGCCATCGGTGGCAGACGCACATAGTCGCCGGTACTCAGGTCGACGATGTCGCCCAGCTGGTGTGCTGCGGAGTTTGACGACGCCAGATGGAAGCGTACGGGCCGGCCCAGGCGCAGTGCGAAAATCCGCTCGGACAAGCGGATTTCTTCGCCGCTGGCGCTACCGCGCGGCAGGATGCAGACGGCACGCTGATCCTTGCTGCCATCGCCCAACACCAGGAAATAGCTGCGCGCTGAACCACCTGCGATGCGCGGCGCCTGGCCGCGGCGGGCCAGTGCATAGGCGACGGCGCCACGCGCCACGGCCACGTCAGGATTGTCGTTGTGCAGAATAGTCAGCGGTACACCGCGCCAGCGCGCCAGGGTATCGGCCAGGCGGCGGGCCAGCGCATCGGCGCGGAACACGCCGCCATTGAGCAGCACCGTATCCGGCAGCTCGCCCTGGTGCTGTTGCAAGAAGCTGGCCAGATGGCGCGTGATGGCCGCATCCTGCGCGTAGGGCAGGCCGAATTCGACGATGCCAGTACGGGCTTTCTTTGCTATCTCGTCTTGTTCCACCAGCGGGAAAAAGCCGTCGACCACCATGGCCGCCACTTCTTCACGCGTGATGTCGACGGAGCGGCTGCCGCCGATCAGGCGCGAACCGGCGCCCAGCAGGGTGACGGTGGTTTTTTCGGGCGCGTCTTGGGACAGCAGCAGTTCCTTGGCGGCGCGGCAGCGTTCCATCAGCTGCGACAGGCGCGCGGCGGACAAACGCATGCCGCCTTCGACACCTGCGGCCATGCGCGTTTCCACCAGGTGGGCCAGCGCCAGGTCCATATTGTCGCCACCGAGTATCAAATGGTTGCCCACGCCGGTGCGGGCCAGCTGCGGTTCTTCACCGTCGAATGTGACATCGATCAGGCTGAAATCGGTGGTGCCGCCACCTACGTCGCACACCAGAATGCGGCGCGTATTGGCCAGGTCTGCGTGCAGGGTAGCGCGCTGGCGGTGCAGGAAATCATAAAACGCCGCCTGTGGCTCTTCCACCAGCCGCAAGCTGGGCAGGCCTGCCATGCGCGCCGCTGCCAGGGTCAGCGCGCGGGCGCCTTCATCGAACGAGGCGGGGATGGTCAGCACCAGTTCCTGGGCTTCCAGCGGTGCTTGCGGGTGGCGGTGATTCCAGGCGGCGCGCACATGGGCCAAGTAGCTGGCGCTGGCCGCCATGGGCGACACTTTCGGTACATCGGGATCGGCGCCCCAGGGCAGGATGGGCGCCTGGCGGTCTACATTGACATGCGACAGCCAGCTCTTGGCGCTGGCCACCAGGCGGCCGGGCACTTGTCCACCCAGTTGCCGCGCCAGGGTGCCCAGCACAGCTTGATCGACGCCCGCCAGATCTTGCTGCAGCCATGGCAAGGGCACGTCGCCTGCCGCCAGTTCGCCGGCGGCAGGGTGGAAGCGCAAGGACGGCAGCAGGGTGCGTGGCGCCACTTCGCCGGGCGCCACCAGTTGCTCGATCTCGAACAGGCGGATGCCTGCGGCGGGATCGTTGGCGTCGGCATAAGCCACCACCGTATTGGTGGTGCCAAGGTCGATGCCGACCAGATAGTCCGGCTGCCCCTTTGCGCTACCCATGCTTATTGCTGCGGCGTGCCGCGCACGTCGAATTCCACTTTCCAGCGCTCGGCGCCGTCAAGGGAAACGGCCAGCAGTTCCAGGGTGCCAGCTTCAGTCACGCGGGCGTGCAGCCTGACTTGCACCACGTCGCCGGCCTGGCGGCCTTCAGCGGACAGGGTCGCCTGGATTTCGCTTAATTCCTGCAGTTCGTCCGGGCCCCAGAAGTCCAGCAGGTCGCCGATCTGGTCGTTGCGGCGGGTGGAGGAGGCGAAGAAGCGGAAGTGCACGGGTTCACCGACCACCAGGCCGAATTGCTGGCCTGGCAGTTCCAGTTCGCTGCCTTCTTCCATGCCGAATGGCGCTACGCACAGAGCCTGGATCGGCGGTTCCATGCCGGGGATGGCCGGCATGGCCGATTCGATGGCCACATAGAAAGAGCTGGCCGTGCCGCCGCGGATGCGCACGCCATGGCCGCGCCGCACGTAGCTGTAATAGGCAGCGCCGCGCGCGACCGCCAGGTCCAGGTCGGCGCCGGCCAGCATGCGTGCCGGTTCCGCGCCTTCCATGTAGAGCCAGTCGTTGACGGTGGCCATGATGCGCTGTACCAGCAGGTCGGACTTGAAGACGCCGCCGTTGAACAGCACGGCGGTCGGATGCAAGAAGGTGGCGTCTTGCGACTGGCGGCCGGCAAAGCCTTCCAGCTCATTGGTCGCCGCCACTTGCCGGCCCAAAAAGGCTGCCAGGTGGCGCGTGATGGCGGCGTCTTGCGCGTAGGGCAAGCCCAGTTGCGTCAGGCCGGCGCGGGTGCGCACGGCAGGGCGGCTCGATGCTTCCACCTGCGGGAAGAAGCCGTCGAGAATAAAGGTCGATACTTCGGACCGCGTCAGTTCCGTGCGGATCGAGCCACCGATCAGTTTCGAGCCACGGCTGGGCACCACGATGGGGGCTGTATCGAGGCCGCTGTCGGCCAGCAGGCTTTCCTTGGCGCTGCGGCAGCCATAGGTCAGCGCGCGCATTTGCCAGGCGTCGAGCTGGGTGCCGTTGGCAGCCAGCTTGCGCGCCACCAGGTGGGCCAGGGCCAGGTCCATATTGTCGCCACCCAGCAGGATGTGTTCGCCCACGGCCACGCGGTGCGGTTCCAGCACGCCGTCGCGTTCGAGCACGGCGATCAGCGAAAAGTCGCTGGTGCCGCCGCCCACGTCGACGACTAAAATGATGTCGCCCGGCTTGACTTCCTTGCGCCAGCGGCCTTCGCTGGTCTGGATCCAGCTGTACAGCGCCGCTTGCGGTTCTTCCAGCAGGGTCAGGGACGTATAGCCGGCCGCTTGCGCCGCTTCCATCGTCAGTTCGCGTGCAGCCGGGTCGAACGAGGCGGGAATCGTGACGGTGATTTCCTGCTCGGCGAACGGCGCTTGCGGATGAGCGTTATCCCAGGCCTGGCGCAAATGTGTCAGGTAGCGGGTAGCCGCCGTGATCGGCGAAATGCGCGCCACTTCTGCCGGCGCGTCGCTCGGCAAAATGGCGGCGCGGCGGTCCACGCCTGGGTGGCACAGCCAGCTCTTGGCGCTCGACACCAGGCGGATCGGCGTGGTGGCGCCACGGCTGCGGGCCATTTCACCGACCACGAACGGCGCGTCCGCTTCTTGCGTGACCCAGGGCAGGGCCAGGTCGCCAGCAGCCACTTCATCGGCGTGCGGCAGGTAGACAAACGATGGCAGCAGGGACAGTTCTTCGACTGTGCCCGGGGCCGACAATTGCGGCACTTTCAGCACGCCATGGCTGGACTTTTCGCCATCGCTCTCGCTCAGGTTCACATACGACAGGGCGCTGTGGGTGGTGCCCAGGTCGATACCGATGGCATAGCGTGCGCGGGTGTTATTGATGTCGCTCACAGTTCCACCTCGGCTGGCGCCAGAATGGCTGCATCGTGCTGCTCGCTCAGTTTCGGCAGGCGCACGCTGGACGCGCGCCAGCCGCGATGGCTCAATGTGCCCTTGAACGGGGCGGAGCCGACCACATTGCCGGTCAGGCGTACCTGGGCGCTGTCGAAACCTTCGTTCAAGACAATGCGGCTGCCCTCGGCTTCCTGGCGCACGGCTTCGATGGTGAAGTATTCGCGCATGACCTTGGCGCAGCCTTCGTGTACCACGCGGGCTGCCGCACCGATATCGGCGTCGGCATGGCTGCCCAGGTTTTCTTGCGTAAAGTCGATCAGGCGCGCTTCGCGTTGCAGCAGGGCCAGCAATTGCAGGGCGGCGTCTGGCGTGGCTTCTTTTAATATGACGGGAGCAGGCGCAGGAACATGCACGGGTGCCGGTGCAGGCGCGGGTGCCACTGGCGCTACCGGTGCAACTTCGGGCAGCGACAGTTTTTCCACGCGGGCGGCATAGGCGGCGTCGGACAGGGTGCTGAAGAAGGCGCCGAAAGCCAGCGGGACTCTGCGCCAAAATGACGGATGGGACGATGATGGGTTCATGGGATACTCGTTTCTCTGATCTGTAGGGAGGCGTCGGCGGCCCGCCTGTGGCGTGGCCGCTTCGCAAGGTCTTGCATGGGCCGGACCGCGTTGGCCGGCTGGCGTTGCCCGCATGATACCAGCTAGAGCGCTTGTGCCAAAGTCGCCGCCCCTCGCGCAACCCGCGCCTGGCGCCCATTCTTTTTGTTTTTTCGCAAGGAAACGATGGATTTTCTATTGTTTCGACTAAAATCGCCGCTTGGCATTTTCATATGCTTGTCATGCGGACATTGTCCTTATAAAAATCAAAGAGAGTGGAAATGCGGAAAATTGTCTTAACCGTCACCATCACCGTTGCTGTCAGCTTGTTATTGGCTGCTTGCGGCAAGTCCGGCCCGTATCAAGCGGTCGAAACGCGCGTGATCGATGAGCGCAAAGGCAATGAATTCCTTGCCTATAACCACAGCATCGACGTGGCAACGGGCCAAGCGCAGATGTTGCCCCTGTATCAAAAAGTTATCGCTGCCTGCAAGGCCGATACGGAAAACAGCTGCCTGCTGCTCGATTCGAGCATCGCCAGCGGGCGTTATGTCCACGCGCGCATCAGCCTGCGCGCCAAGCCGGACGGCATCAAAAAGATGATGGCGCTGGTCGGCAAGGAAGGTGAAGTGACCAGCCAGGGCACCAAGGTGGAAGACCTGGGCCGCCCCGTGCTCGATAGCCGCAAGCGCCTGGACATGCTGCGCCAGTACCAGGCGCAGCTGCAGGAACTGGAAAAGCGCTCGGGCAAGGATGTCGACGCCCTGATCAAGGTGACGAAAGAGCTGGCCACCGTGCAGGCGGAACTGGAACAGGCGACGGCGGCCGATGCGCTCCTGATGCAGCGCATCAACACAGATTTGCTGAACGTGTCCCTCAGCGCGGAAGGCAAGCAATCGTTCTGGACGCCCGTCAAGCGCTCGCTAGGCAATTTTACGGACAACCTGTCGGAAGGTGTGGCCAACGCCATCACCGCGCTGGCCTATATGCTGCCGTGGCTGCTGGCCTTTGTGTTGCTGTTTCCGTTGGGACGCAAGGGGTGGCGCCGGCTGCGAGGGGCGCCAAGCAAGCAATAGCGTCTTTCCCTGGTTCAGGAGCCTGGCGGGCTGGATTAATCCTGTGAAGATATCGTCCATGGCCTGCTTTCAGTCAATAACATTACACCAGTTGAAACCACCCCAGTACGGCGCCCGCCGCCAGTAGCCACAGCAGGTGGATGCGCGTGCGCCAGATGATCAGGCCGGCCACGATAGACAAGGTCCACAGCGGCCAGTCGGTGCCGGGATTGTGGTTGGCGCCACCGAGGATCATGCCGGTGGAAAATAGCAGGGCGATGACGATGGGCACCATGCCTTGCTTGAAGGCACGCACACCGCGCAGGTCGCGGTTGCGGTAGCCCCATTGGGCCGCCACATAGGTCAGAGTAGTGCTGGGCAACATGATGCCGACCATGGTGACGAAGACGCCCAGGTAGGCGGCTGTGTAGCTGCCCGCGTTCAACCCCACGTTCCAGCCCATCAGCGCGACGAACAATACATTGGGGCCCGGTGCGGCTTGGGCGATGGCGACCGATTCATTGAATTGGGCCTGCGTCAGCCAGCCATGCTGCTCCACCAAAAAACGGTGCATTTCGGAGGTGGTGGAAATGGCGCCGCCGATCGACATCAGCGACAGCATCAGATAGTGGCCGAACAGGCTCAGCCAGTCTCCCATGCCGAGTACCAGGTGGATCGGCGGGTTCATGGTGCCAGCTTCCGGTAGGTCAGCACGCAGCCCAGGCCGCCCAGGCCCAGCAGGATATAGAACAGTGGCCAGTGCAAGATGGCTACCATCAGCACGCCCAGCACGCTGATCGGCACGGTCAGCCACAGCGGCAGCGGATGCTTGTTCAGCGCGGCGGCCAGTTTCAGGCCGGTAGCGCCTATCATGCCGGCCGAGACGGCGGCCATGCCGCGCAGCGCGCCGATCACTTGCGGGTGAGCACCGAAGCGCGTGTACAGCACGCCCAGTATCAGCACGATCACGAGCGGCGCGGCCAGCATGCCGGCCAGTGCCGTCAGGGCGCCTTTCAGTCCGAAATAGCGGCCGCCTACCATCAGTGACAGGTTGGCAACGTTGGGCCCGGGCATGATTTGCGCCACTGCCCAGTCTTCCAGGAATTCTTCCTGGGTCAGCCAGCGCTTGCGCTCGACCAGTTCACGCTGGACCACCGCCAGCACGCCGCCGAACCCTTGCAGGGCCAGCCAGGTAAAGGAGAAAAACAGGTCGGCAAGCGAGGCTGGCCGGGGACGCAGGGCGGGCTCAGTGTCGCTGGCAGCCGCGTTGACTGTGGGGGATGGCAGAGGAGGGTGCATGCCCGATTATCGCTGCGCCAGCGCGCGCTTGTCCACGGTTTTTCCAGCGTGCGGTTTCCTGAAGAGTCCGTGTGGAAAAAGTCGGGCTTCATGTTTGCCTGTCATTGACATCGAGAATTTATCGGCAATACTTTCGCTGTCTTTCACGCGCTGGTCCATGTATGCCATGCACCAGGGCACTCCTTCCGCCTTTCCCTTCTGCAGGAGCAAGCCCATCATGCCTAGTTCTTCTCAAACATTGCATATGCCGATTAGCAAGTTGATGCCCCATGCACGCACCAATCAAAAGATGTGCGACATCGTCAATATGGGTATCGCCGTGCAGGCAGCGTTCAGTACCTTGTGCGCGCTGGAATACCTGAAGTCATACAATATCGACCCTGAATTGATCGAGCGGGTGCTGTTGCAGCCAGAGCGCAGACGCGCTGCGCTGCACTGACAATGAATGTTGCTGCAGAGCATAATCAACAGTTGTCGGATTGATCATTGTGGCTCAGTTATGCACAAATGATGGGTTAGCGAAATTCGCGAAATAATTTTGCTGTGATTATCTGTGATTTTGTAAGTCTTTGATTTTGAATGATTTTATTTTTGCTGTTTGATTGAGCAGTTTATTGAAAGCCGCACTGGCTGTGGCTTTGAGGGCTGTCAATAGGCCCTTATCCACAAAGATATCCACAGTCCGTGTGGATATCTGAAAAATGGCTTAACAATCCGCCACTTAGATGATTTTGATCAAAACGGGGCGTTCGGCCGCTTATGCGCAAGGCGCAGATGGTGAGCAAGACAGGACTGTATGCCCATCCAGTGTGCAATTTTTTTTAACCAGAAGTCGTTGTGCTCAAATCAGTGGCGATCAGCTTGCTGATCCAGGGCGGCCTCCAGTTCCGCCACTTGCTGCTGCGCTTCACGCAGGCTGGCATAGGTGCGCAGCGAAGAGATGACGGTAGTGAACAGTTTGCGCGTGGTCAGGTCGGTCTTGCACCAGAAATCATTGATATCGTAGTCGAGGATGATGCGGTGCTCCAGCGCCTGTCCCGGCTGGCCCGTGCGCAGGATGATGCGCACGCTGCTGTTATGTAATTCTTCGCGGATCTTGCGCGCCACGTGCAGGCCCGCATCCTGGCTTTCCATGATCACATCGAGCAACACCACCGCCACGTCGGGTGTGCTGCGCAGTACGGCCAGCGCCTCGGCGCCTGAATAGGCGTGCAGGAAACTGAGCCGCCGTCCCTGGAAGCTGGCCTGGCTGAGGGCGAACTTGGTGACCACGTGCACGTCGACATCGTCGTCGACGATCAGCACGCGCCATGGTGCCGCTGCCTGGGCCGAGTCCGAGGTCTCGCCGTTGCCGGGCAGCGTATCGTCCACCAGCCAGTCGGGATCGTCAGCCGCCGTGGCGGCGCTTGCGCTTTCTGTATTGGCGTTCATGCTTCTCCCCACAGTGATCATGCGGTGTGAGACCCGCACCATGTCAGTGTGCACGCTTTCTCAAAAAGGTGCAGGCAAGCGTACGAGAGGGCTTGCCGGTGCCTGACCTGGTGCTTGCTTATGCACAGAAAAATATATTTTTCGTGAATTGGCGAAACTTTGTTCTCGTGCAAAATCCACGTTGCAAGTCATTGATTTTAATCAGTAAAAATATTGCCTGTGAAAACAGCAAATTGTTGAAAGCCGCATTAATACTGGCTTTGCGGCTTGTCAAGAGGGGTTTATCAACAACTTTATCCACAGTTGCTGTGGATATCTAAAAAAGTCCTGTAAAAACGTGGACTTAGCTTTAGAGGCTGATGAGTTGGGTGCGGCGTCATGGGATCTACACTAGCGTGCTATCGCTGCCATGGCCCTGCAATTGCGCAAAACATTGCAAGAAATGTTGCTTGGCGACACTGGGATCCATGGCCACAATTATACCGGGCAAGGGCGCGATACCGTCAAGGTAAGCCCAGCGTTCGGCGGAATGCGGCATCAGGTCGCGCTTTTCTGTCGCCAGCGCGATCAGGTCGGCCCGCTTGATGGGGGCGTAATCGGAAAAGTCGAGGCCATAGGTGGCGGCAATGATGGCGCTGACCTTGTCTTCCAGTGCGGCGAATTCCGGCAGCAATACTTTTAAAGGTTTCACCATATCCCCCAGGTAGGCTTCGGCCGCGTCGTGCAGCAAGGCCGCCAGCTTGAGTCGCGGCGGCACCAGTTCGGCCACGATCAGGCTGTGCTGGGCGACCGAGTAAAACACTTGCGTCTGGCCATTGAAGCGGCACTGGTAAGCCAGTCCGTGCGCGATATCTTCGATGGCTACCTTGTCGATATGCGGCCGCAGCGGATAAAAACGGTTGCCAGAATACGTGGATACATAGTCGGTCGTGATCATCTCCGTCGTCTTCATCATCATTGCGCAGTGAAAGTTGTCAGGTGTCCATGCTACACCTGGGACCTTCAGGGTGCCGTCCCGCTTTCCATTGCTGAGCCTATGCATATTGGCAAATTGTTTAATTTATTTCATATCATTAATCTTTCATTCTCTGGCACACTAAGAGAACATTGTTTGATTGAAATCAAAACAAGGGTGGGATATGACGGCAAGACCTTCTTATATTTACCAGGGCGGTTCGGTGATGATGCATTCGCCGCTGCAATTGAAACAGTCTGAAATGTATGGTTATTTCGTCAAGGGAGACCTGTCGAAACTGCAAGCGACTGTCAACACCACCCTGAACCAGGTAGCGGGCAAGCGCATGACCTTGAAGGCCTTGTCGCCCTATGTGATGCTGACCTTTACGCGGGTCAATCACGCCGATTCCGCCAACCCGGTCGACCAGGCCAAGGGCTGGATCACGGAAGTCGATATCGTGACCTGGATCATGGTGGGCCAGATGGATGCCAAGGGCAAGCTGGCCCAGATCTATTGGTACCCCTGCCATATCTTTGTCGACGATGCGATGGCCCTGATCAACGGGCGCGAACTGTTCGGTTATCCCAAATACCTGTGCGAATACGAGATTCCCGCCGCCGGCAGCGAGCCGCTGCGCTGTTCCGTGGCGGCCAAGGGTTTCCAGCATTTTTCGCCGGAAACGAAGCTGGCGCTGCACCCGCTGCTGGAGGTCAATGCTACCGTGCAAAAGGGACCGCACAAGCCCGTCAACAGTTTTCTGGAGCTGATCGAACAGGCATTCAAGATCTTTTTGTCCATCCCGGATTTCTTCGATATGGATGCGGCCGGCTGGCAGGATATCCTGTCGCTGCTGCGCAATCCCCGTATCGACCAGATCTTCCTCAAGCAGTTTCCCGACAGCGCAGGCGTGAAAGCCGTGTACCAGGCGCTGGTGGCTGCGCCGGCCACCATCAACCGCCTGCACAGCGCGCGCCTGCTTGGGTTTGAGTACGAATGCACCTTGCACGCCTTCGACAGTTTTCCGCTCAATGACACCCTGGGACTGAAGCTGGGACCGCAGGCAGCCATCCTGCCCTTCAATGTGAATTTTGACTTCACGGCCATGCCGGGCGAAGAACTGGTCGACAATTCACGGGTCGCGCCGGAAAAGATCGCCATCCTGGGCGGCGGCGTGGCGTCCATGACGGCGGCTTACTATTTGACCAATCAGCCGGGCTGGCAAAACGAGCGCGAGATCACCGTCTATCAACTGGGCTGGCGCCTCGGTGGCAAGGGCGCCAGCGGACGCAATGCGGCGATCGGCCAGCGCATCGAGGAACACGGCCTGCATATCTGGTTCGGCTTTTATGCCAATGCCTTCAAGATGATCAAGGAAGCCTACGCCAGCCTGGAGCGGCCGGCCGGCTCACCGCTGGCCACCTGGCGCGACGCCTTCAAACAGCACGATTACGTGGCCTTGTCGGAAGACGTCAAGGGGGGCTGGCGCAACTGGTCCATCGTTTTCCCTACCTTGCCGGGAGAACCGGGCGAGGGCGGCGAAGACATCACCCTGTGGCAGATGGCGGTGGCCATGGTGGGCTGGATCGAACAGTGGATAGGCGATATCCGCAAGGTGGCTGCGGCCGATGCGCGCATCGTCGTGGCAGCGGACAATAGCGGAGGTGGCGCCTGGCCAGCCTGGCTGCGCCGCCTGGCTGACGAGGCGGTGGGCAAGGTGGATGAGCTGGGGCTGGACGTGGGCTTGTCGGTGGGTGCGCTGGTGGCGCTGGTGGCTGACCTGGCGCCCGATTCGCGCAAGCACGACGTGGCCCGCCACCAGCTGCTGGCCAGTAGCCTGAATGGCATCCGTGCCTGGCTGCGTTTGCGCTACCGCAGCAAGATCGATGGCGACGATCGCTTGCGCCGCTTGTTTACCTGCCTGGACCTGGGCATCACGGTCATGAAAGGCATGTTTGAGGACGGCGTGTTCAAGCACGGTTTTGATGTGATCAACGATATCGATTTCCGTGCCTGGCTGCGCAAGCATGGCGGCGATGAGCAGTTCAGCGTCAATTCGGCGCCCGTGCGCGGCTTTTACGACCTGGTGTTTGCCTATGAAGGCGGCGATTTCGGCAAGCCCAATATCGAAGCGGGCACCCTGCTGCGGGCAATGGCGCGCATCGGCCTGGCCTACAAGGGCGGCATCATGTTCAAGATGCAGGCTGGCATGGGCGACACGATTTTCACGCCGCTGTACGAGGTGCTGGAAAAGCGCGGCGTCAAGTTCAAGTTCTTCCAGCGCGTGGAAGAACTGGTGCCGGGCGCGGGCGATATCGACAGCATCCGCATCACCGAACAGGTACAACTGGCGGATGCGGCTGCGGACTATGCGCCGCTGGTCGATGTGAAAGGCCTGGCCTGCTGGCCCAGCGGCCCCGATTACGCACAGATCGAGCCAGCGCAGGCGGCCCTGCTGCAAGCAAAAGACATCAACCTGGAATCGTACTGGAGCGACTGGCCGCAGCAATACCAGCAGGCGTTCGGCCAGCCGCTGCCCGTTACGGTGTTGCGGAAGGGCGTAGATTTCGACAAGGTGGTGTTCGGCATTTCCATCGGCTCGCTGCCGGCCCTGTGCCCGCAATTGCTGGCGCAAAGCCCGGCCCTGCAACTGGCGGCCGAC
>Ga0209901_1000493_pt1 | contig 15173 bp, 12 predicted proteins | sample OrgsoiDNA_201058_FD_185806 | JGI IMG/M metagenome (GOLD analysis project Ga0209901, IMG submission 185806) | Permafrost soil microbial communities from the Arctic, to analyse light accelerated degradation of dissolved organic matter (DOM) -... | ecosystem: Environmental > Terrestrial > Soil >...
TTTGCCTGGCGGCACTAGCGCGGTGGTCCCACCTGACCCCATGCCGAACTCAGAAGTGAAACGCCGTAGCGCCGATGGTAGTGTGGGGTCTCCCCATGCGAGAGTAGGGAACTGCCAGGCATCAAATAAGTGAGAAACCTCAGTCGAAAGACTGGGGTTTTTTGCTATGGGGATTTTGGTTATTCGAATTTGCTCGCCCAGTGGCCGCTTCACTCAGTAACGCCGTCAAAACTCTGGACGCGAGAGGTCATTTTTCGCCAACCAGTCGATAATAAACTGGCCAATAGCGGGGGTATTATTGAGGTCTAAAGTAGGAAAGGAATGGTTAAGTGAACTATCGCTGGCTACGGCTATCACGTTACCTTCCATTAATCCCTCCAATGGCTTGGTGATCCCAGCACGATAGAGCGCAATTTTATCTATTTCCTCATGTTTAAAGCCTTCCACCAAGATTATATCCAGTGAGGTGCTGTCGAAACGGCTGGCGAGATACTGCAAATTTAGTCTTTCCAGTGTCGGTGTTTCCGTCATCAGTGCCCATCGCTGATTGCTCGCCACCATTGTCTGATAAGCGCCAGCTTTTCTCAGCTCGAAACTATCTTTGCCTGGAGTATCAACATCCACATCGTGGTGTGTATGCTTGATCAACCCGACACGAATGCCCTGACTGTTTAGATAAGGAATGAGCTGTTTTAAGAGCGTCGTTTTGCCGGTGCCACTATAGGCTACGATCCCAAGCAAAGGGATCACTGATGAATAGCTCACTTCACACCACCTTGCTCGTTTTCCCATTGCACAATATCCGCCGGGGTATTGAGATTAGCGAATGCGGTGTGGTCACTGAATGTGACTGATGGGGCATTGATTTGCTTGAAGAAGAACATCACTTTTCGTTCTCCTCTGTGAAGATATTCTTCTAATGCAGGGATAAGACTTTTGTTTAGAAAACACAACGTGGGATGTTCACGAAGCGAATCACGGGCATATAACCCCTGATGCCCTGATTTGTGATGCCAGAATTGCTCAGCCAGATCGTGCGGGAATGCGGGGACATCGCAAGGAACAAACAAAGCCCAATGAGTTTTGGTGGCTTTCAGGCCAGCCAGCATTCCTGCCAATGGTCCTGAATAATTTGGAATGAGATCGGGTATGACTTCAAAACGCTGTCCGTACCGGTGCTGATTTTGATTAGAATTAATCAGAATATCACTGACCATCGGCCCCAATCTTTCGGCAATATGTTCGAATAAAGGTTTCCCGGCAATTTCCACAAGCCCTTTATCCTCACCCATTCTGGTTGAACGTCCGCCTGCCAGAATAATGCCAGTGATATCTGCTCTAACCATTATCTGAACCTCTGAATTCCATGACCTGGGCGATTGTAACGTTAAACCCTTGAGTGGGGCAGGTTTTAGTTATGCTTCCTCGCTGCCTCTTTCCCTGATCCGATAAGCCTGATATTTTGTGTGACTACTGCACATGAAAGGATTTTATTATGAAAGAACATCGCGTAAATGAGCTGATTGAATTACTTCATCCAGCCTGGAAAAATGACTCAGATCTCAATCTGCTGCAATTTGTGCAGAAGCTAGCTGCTGAATGCGGCTATCAGGGGCCGCTGGCAGAAATAAGTGACGATATGTTGATTTACCATCTAAAAATGCGCGGCAGTGAAAGCACTGCAGAGATCCCGGGTTTGAAAAAGGACTATGAGAATGATTTCAAAACCGCTATTTTGCGCGCCCGCGGTATCATTAAGGATTGATGTAAACTTATGTGAACTTCATGCGACATGCTAAAAATAGATGATACTATTTCCCACTATCATCTTTCCGTGCGGCCTATCTGAATGAAGTTATGAACAATTCTGCTTTCAATTTTCAGGCATTGTCGCCAGATCTAATCCTTGATGCGTTAGAAAGCGTTGGCTTGATAGCAGAGTCAGGGCTTACTGCATTAAACAGTTATGAAAACCGTGTTTATCAGTTTTTGTGTGAAGACAAAAAACGCTACGTGGTGAAGTTTTATCGTCCAGAGCGTTGGAGTGAAACGCAAATCCATGAGGAACACGTTTTTTCTCAGGATATGTCTGATGCTGAAATACCCGCTGTTGCACCGCTGAACATACAAGGTCACACCCTTCACTCCCATCAGGGTTACCTGTTCACCGTATTTCCGAGCGTCGGCGGACGTCAGTACGAAATCGATAACCTCGATCAACTGGAGTGGGTCGGACGCTTTCTGGGTCGTATTCATCAGGTCGGAAGTGAAAGTTTGTTTGTCGCCAGACCCACTATTGGCCTTGACGAATACCTCATTCAACCTCGTACCGTGCTTGAAAACACCACGCTCATTCCTAAACGTCAACGCACTTCATTCCTGGCAGCCACAGACAAGCTCATCACAACCATTGGTGAGTATTGGCATGGTTACTGGCAACCACTACGCTTACATGGCGATTGCCACCCAGGGAATATTCTTTGGCGAGACGGCCCACTGTTTGTCGATTTGGACGATGCGCGAAACGGCCCGGCGGTGCAGGATCTGTGGATGTTGTTGCATGGCGATTTGAGTGAACAGAGACTTCAGTTGGATATTTTACTCGAAGCTTATGGTGAATTCGCTGAGTTCGATACCCGGCAACTGTCACTGATTGAACCGCTACGTGCGATGCGCATGGTCTATTATTTGGCATGGGTTGCCCGTCGCTGGGAAGATCCGGCTTTTCCAAAAAGTTTCCCGTGGATGAAGGATGAAGACTTTTGGTTAGGTCAGGCTGCGGCGTTTACCGAACAAATTAAGAAATTACGGGCACCTCCTCTACAGTTGATGCCAATGTATTGAATCATGAGCAAACATTAAAAGTTTAATTAATTGGAGATGGGTTTTATATGAAAAAGATATTCCTGGCACTGATTGGTATGGTTATGGCATTCAGCGCAACGGCAGCACAATTTTCTAATGGTTCGCAATACGTTACGTTGGACAAGCCTGTAGCTGGCGAGCCTCAGGTTCTTGAGTTCTTCTCATTCTATTGCCCGCACTGTTATCAGTTCGAGCAGGTATGGCATATCTCTGAAGGCATTAAAAAGAATCTGCCGAAAGGTGTGAAATACGCTAAATATCACGTTGAATTCCTCGGTCCTTTGGGGAAACAGCTCACTCAAGCCTGGGCTGTGGCCATCGCGTTGGGCGTAGAAGATAAAGTCAGCCCGCTGATGTTTGACGCGGTACAGAAGCAACAGTCAGTACAGACACCTGACGATATCCGCAAAGTCTTTATTCAGGCTGGCGTTAAGGGCGAAGAATATGATTCCGCACTTAATAGTTTTGTCGTGAAATCTTTGGTTGTACAGCAAGAAAAAGCTGCTGCTGACCTCGGTTTGCAGGGTGTGCCATCCGTCTTTGTGAATGGTAAATACATGGTTAAAAATGACGGACTTGATACCAGTTCACAGGATATGTATGTAAAACAGTATTCAGATGTGATCAACTTCCTGTCTACCCAGAAGTAATTATATTCAATGAAAAAACGCCAGCCAAGCGCTGGCGTTTCTATTTTAGATGAGCCGCGGGCACAACATGTAAGGCCGCTAAAACTATGATCACATATATATTGAAATCAGTAGTTTTATAAAATTTATTTTATTATATCCACATTGACGATTAAAGTTACGTGACAGCGATATTACGTATGCACCTTCGTTAACTGCATGAAAGTTTAAGTTAAAAATAACGGTTTATTCTCATTTATTCTAAATGACCCGCTTGATATTTTTTTTACTCACACAGTTATCCACAGGCCGATCCCGCGAGATCTCTTGCAAGTCTGATACCAATTTCTCTCTCGTGGTTCGTCTTTATCTCCACCTATGGCATCCTTAGGGTATGTCCGATCACGAATAAAGAAGAGTTATGGCCCAGATAGCAGAAAATCCACTTATCCTGGTAGACGGTTCGTCTTACCTCTACCGTGCTTACCATGCTTTCCCACCGCTGACTAACTCGGCAGGTGAACCGACTGGCGCGATGTATGGTGTGTTGAACATGCTGCGCAGTCTGTTGCTGCAATACAGCCCCAGCCATGTCGCTGTCGTTTTTGATGCGAAGGGAAAAACCTTCCGTGACGAACTTTTTGACCAATACAAATCGCACCGTCCGCCAATGCCTGATGACCTACGTGCCCAGATTGAGCCGTTGCATCAAATGGTCAAGGCCATGGGACTGCCTTTACTGGTCGTTTCCGGCGTTGAGGCTGATGACGTCATTGGGACCTTGGCCCTGGAAGCTGAAAAAGCCGGCCACGCCGTGCTGATTAGTACTGGCGATAAGGATATGGCGCAGTTGGTCACGCCTGGCGTTACTCTGATTAACACCATGAACAATGCGATTCTTGGCCCGGATGAAGTGGTCGAGAAGTACGGCGTTCCCCCTGAGCTGATTATCGATTTCCTGGCATTGATGGGCGACTCATCAGACAACATACCTGGCGTTCCCGGTGTCGGTGAGAAAACGGCACAGGCGCTATTACAAGGTATTGGCGGTCTTGATGCGCTCTATGCGGATCTGGATAAAATCGCCACACTCAGTTTCCGCGGCGCCAAAACCATGGCTGCCAAACTGGGTGAGAATAAAGAGGTGGCTTACCTCTCTTACCAACTGGCAACGATAAAAACGGACGTCGAGCTGGATATCACCTGTGACAAGCTCAACGTGGTTGAGCCTGATGCTGCTGAGTTACATACCCTGTTTGCCCGTTATGAGTTCAAGCGCTGGTTAGCCGATATCGAAGCCGGTACGTGGTTAAGTGGCAAAAAAGGTTCTCCTAAAGCGACCGCAGGTAAGAAAAAAAGCGCTGCGGAAATTGATGTTATCGCCGATGTTCCTGTCGAACGCGCTCAGCTGTCGCAGGACGGTTACGTGACTATTCTCGACCAAGCGACGCTGGATGAGTGGATAGGCTATCTGAAAGCCTCAGAGGTTTTTGCTTTCGATACTGAAACTGACGGCCTGGATACCCTTACGGCGAATTTGATTGGTCTCTCATTCGCTGTGGAGCCCGGCAAAGCCGCCTATCTCCCTGTTGCCCATGACTATCTTGACTCTCCGGTTCAACTCGATCGTGATGCCGTACTGGCCCAGTTTAAGCCTCTGCTTGAAGACGAAAAACAGCTGAAAGTGGGGCAGAATCTTAAGTTTGATCGCGGTATTTTGTTGCGATACGACATTGAGATGAAAGGTATTGCCTTCGATACCATGCTGGAGTCCTATGTACTGGACAGCGTGTCTGGTCGTCATGATATGGATAGTATGGCCGATCGCTATCTGGGCCATAAAACGGTGAGTTTTGAAGAGATTGCCGGTAAAGGCAAAAACCAGCTCACCTTTAACCAGATCGCCCTCGAGCAGGCCGCACCTTATGCGGCTGAAGATGCCGACGTCACTTTGCAATTGCATCGGACACTATGGCCGAAAATTCAGGAAAGCAAAGCCTTGACGACGGTGTTCAATGATATCGAGATGCCGCTGGTTCCTGTGCTGTCTCACATTGAACGTACCGGTGTGCTTATCGACCAGCATATTCTTGCCGCGCACTCAAAGGAGCTGACGCTGCGACTGGCTGAGCTGGAGATTAAAGCTCACGAATTGGCCGAAGAGCCCTTTAACCTCTCTTCGCCAAAACAGCTGCAGGCCATTCTTTATGAAAAGCAAAAGCTGCCTATTCTCAAGAAAACCCCCGGCGGTGCGCCTTCGACTAACGAAGAAGTGCTGGCAGAACTGGCACTGGATTACCCTCTGCCAAAAGTCATTCTGGAATATCGTGGTCTGGCGAAACTGAAATCGACCTATACCGATAAACTGCCGCTGATGATTAATCCGCAGTCTGGCCGTGTACACACTTCGTATCATCAGGCGGTGACGGCCACCGGGCGTTTGTCCTCCAGCGATCCAAACTTGCAAAATATCCCAGTGCGTAACGAAGAGGGCCGCCGTATTCGCCAGGCTTTTATCGCGCCTAAGGATCACTGCATTGTTGCCGCCGACTATTCGCAAATCGAACTGCGCATCATGGCGCACCTGTCTAAAGATGCAGGGTTATTGAAGGCATTTGCGGAAGGCAAAGATATCCATAAAGCTACTGCAGCGGAAGTTTTCGGCACGCCGCTGGATAACGTCACCGGTGAACAGCGCCGCAGTGCGAAGGCGATTAACTTTGGTCTGATCTATGGCATGAGCGCCTTTGGTTTATCCCGTCAGCTCAATATTCCGCGTAAAGAGTCGCAGCGCTATATGGATTTATACTTTGAACGCTATCCAGGCGTGCTGGAATATATGGAGCGCACCCGCACACAAGCCTCTGAGAAGGGCTATGTAGAGACGCTGGACGGACGCCGTCTCTATCTACCAGATATCACGTCAAGCAATGCCATGCGCCGTAAGGGGGCCGAACGTGCAGCGATCAACGCCCCGATGCAAGGTACGGCGGCAGATATAATCAAACGTGCGATGATCAAAGTGGCGGATTGGTTACTGCAACCAGATGCGCCACGTGCTCGCATCATTATGCAGGTTCACGATGAACTGGTTTTCGAAGTGCATAACGATGATGTTGATGTTGTCAGTGAAAAGGTTCGCAGCCTGATGGAAGGCAGCATGGAACTGGCGGTTCCATTGAAAGTAGAAGTCGGTGTGGGGGAAAACTGGGATCAAGCTCACTAAGTGAAGATAAATTAAGCAGTTTTTGTAATTAAGCTACATGATTTTGTGATTATTTTATGAAGACGATCGCATAACCTGCAATTTTTGTGTAAGTAAACTACAAAAAAGTCTTTTTCCTGCTCATGAAATGAGGTAAAGTCTCGCTCGTAGGGTACAGAGGTAAGATGTTCTATCTTTCAGACCTTTTACTTCACGTAATCGGATTTAGCTGAATTTTTTAGCCGCCCCAGGCATTTATGTCTGGGGCGTTTTTTATTGTTCTTTTCTTACATCTTCTTCTGGGCCGTCGCTATAAAAAAGGGCGACCCGCTGGCCGCCCTTCAAATCTTGAAACGTTAAACTCCAACGTTCAACAAACTATCCCACCATCCTATTGCTCAAAAGCAACGGATCCCAATTACTCGCCAGAAAGTTCGTCTTGCAGAACTTCCGGGGGGATCTCATTAAACCAGGTGTTTAGCTTGTCGTTCAGTTTGTCCACGCCCACTTTTTTCAGCGAGGAGAACGCCTCAACCTGGATATCCCCCATAAACTCTTTGATGGTTTCTCGGACCATCTTGACTTGCGTCTGACGGGCGCCGGACGAGAGTTTGTCGCACTTAGTCAGCAACAACATGACTGGCGTACCGACAGCTACAGCCCAGGAGATCATCTGGCGGTCTAGATCTTTTAGCGGATGACGGATATCCATCAACACGACTAACCCCTTCAGGGAGTTGCGCATTTGCAGATACTCTCCAAGCGCTTTCTGCCACTTACGTTTCATCTCTTCAGGAACTTGCGCATAACCATAACCCGGCAAGTCGACCAGCCGAATGCCGGGTTCCACTTCAAAAAGGTTAATCAGTTGCGTACGGCCAGGCGTCTTACTGATACGCGCCAGGCTTTTTTGCTGGGTCAACGTGTTCAGGGCGCTGGATTTGCCGGCGTTTGAACGACCAGCAAATGCGACTTCAATGCCTTCATCACTTGGCAGATGCCGGATGTCCGGGGCGCTCATGACGAAATGGGTCATATGATAGTTGTATGTTTGGCTGGTCAAAACGTGCATCTCCGTGAGGCTTGGGTATCTGGCTGGCGATTATAGCTGCAACAGGAGCGGCATGCGTTTCTGTTTTTGTAATCCGAATGATGATGAATAGGGGTCACCGAGATGAAGGTGCGGAAATTATTCCTTCATGATGTAAGACATTTGCCATTCAAAATGCGGGCTATCACGCTTTATTTCGCGCCGTGATTTTTAAAAGTTTTTAAATTCAAAAGGATGCCGAAGCGGATAAAAAATCTCACGCCGGTCATGCGGCGGCTATCTTGAGCCTTTACGCCATTGGGGTAAAGTACTTCTTAACGCGATGAAGGCGAGAACGGAAACACGGATGAATCAGTCTTCAGGGATCTCAGGAAAAGCATCGCAACTCAGGGATGATCGGAGCCGGACGCTCTGAAAGGCAAAGGAAAAACCGGGAAGTTGAAGCCTTACATGGAAAGTGGTGTAAGAATATCCTTCCGATGAAGGAAAGAAAAAGGCAGCAAGGCTAACTTGCTGCCTTTTTTCTTTGCGCGCTTTCTGCTAGATTCCGGCGCAAATCTATACTAATTGAACACACCTAAGAGCAGATGCCATGAAACAGCCAGCGAAAGCCCCGCGCGCCAATACCGCGACAGCAAAACCAAAGAGAAAAAAAAATCGCGTTGAGCTTGATATAGAAGCGCGCGAACGTAAGCGTGATAACAAACGCCGTGGCCATAAAGCAGGTTCACGCGCTAACCCAGACGCAGAAAAAAAACAAAACGGTGCAGCCGGTAAAAAAACTGATCCACGCATCGGCAGCAAGAAATCCGTTCCGCTGGTGGTTGAAACTGTTTTCAACAACGCGCCTAAAGCGAAGAAAGCGCCTAAACCACAACAGGTTGAAGCTGAAATAAAAACCCAACCACAGTTGCCACCTGAAGAAGAGCTGACGCTGCTGGAAAATGATCCGCGTCTCGACAGCTTGCTCGACAAGCTCGACGATGGCGAAAAACTGAGTGCTGAAGACCAGTCTTACGTTGATCAGACGCTAGACCGTATTGATGCACTGATGGAATTACTGGGTATTGAACTCGGCGACGAAGATGATGAAGTTGACGAAAAGACCAAGAACGAAGACATGATGCAGTTACTGAAACGCGGTGATCCGAAAGAAGGTTTCTAAAACTTGCGCTGGGTCATCCCGACAGCGATGGCCTTACTCTTCGCATGTTATCTGCTTTGGTTATTCGTTAAACTACGCCGGTTATCGAAAACCAAAGCACGTTTGTATCATGCAAGCGCTGCCCGGCAGATTAAACATCTGCCTGTCAGGCGTACCGGCAGGAGCAGACGCCGCAAGGAGTGAGCAAGCATTATGTCAACGAACGCTGCGTCATCAAACGCCGAATTACCGCAGACCACGGTCTGGGATTTAGCGCTTATTCAGAAATATAACTATTCCGGTCCGCGCTATACGTCTTACCCGACGGCACTGGAATTCAGTGAAAGTTACAATGACGCCGCCTTCCGGCGCGCAGCGCAACGCTATCCAGAACGCTCACTCTCCCTGTATGTCCATATTCCCTTCTGCCATAAGCTCTGCTATTTCTGCGGTTGCAATAAACTGGTCACCCGCCAGCAGCATAAAGCAGAAGAGTATCTCAACGTCCTCGAGAAAGAGATCCATCACCGTGCTGAGCTGTTTAAGGGCCGTCAGGTCAGTCAGCTCCACTGGGGTGGGGGTACGCCCACTTATCTGACTAAAGCCCAGATAAGCCGTCTGATGGGCCTTCTGCGCGGTCATTTCGACTTCATGCCTGACGCCGAGATGTCTCTGGAGTTGGATCCGCGTGAAATTGAGCTCGATGTGCTCGACCATCTGCGCAGCGAAGGTTTTAATCGCCTGAGTATGGGTGTGCAGGACTTCAACAAAGAAGTTCAGCGGCTGGTAAACCGTGAGCAAGATGAAGCGTTCATTTTTGCGCTGATCGCCCGCGCCAAAGCGCTGGGGTTTAACTCCACTAATATTGATTTGATTTACGGCCTGCCGAAGCAGACGGCTGAAAGTTTCGCCTATACATTGCAGCGCGTGGCCGAATTAAACCCCGACCGTCTGAGCGTGTTCAATTATGCGCATATGCCAAAACTGTTCGCTGCCCAGCGTAAAATCAAAGATGAAGATTTACCGGGCGCTGAGGAAAAACTGCGGATTTTGCAGGAAACCATCGCCTCGCTGACCGGCTCAGGTTATCGCTTTATCGGCATGGATCACTTTGCGCGTCCTGACGACGAGCTGGCCGTGGCTCAGCGGGAGGGGAAATTGCATCGCAACTTCCAGGGCTACACCACGCAGGGTGACAGTGATCTGCTGGGGCTGGGCGTGTCGGCCATCAGCATGTTAGGCGATACTTATGCGCAGAACGAAAAAGATCTGAAAACTTATTATGCTCAGGTGGAAGAGCAGGGACATGCGTTGTGGCGCGGTCTGGAAATGACCCCGGATGATTGCCTGCGTCGCGATGTGATCAAAGCGTTGATCTGTCACTTTGAACTGGATTTCGCCGAAATAGAAAAGCGCCATGGTATTGAATTTATTTCATATTTTTCTGATGACCTGGCTTTGCTGGCCCCGCTGGCGAAAGACCGGCTGGTGGAAGTGAGCCAGAACAATATTCGTGTTACCCCGCAGGGCCGCCTATTGATCCGCAACGTATGTATGTGTTTTGACGTTTATCTGCGCCGGCAGGTTCGCCAGCAACAGTTCTCCCGCGTGATCTGATTCTCTTATTGCACAAACAAAAACAGCCGCAAAAGCGGCTGTTTTTGTTTACCTGAAAACGGTTATTCCATTCCCAGCTCTTTAAGCTTGCGGGTCAGCGTATTGCGCCCCCAGCCAAGTAAGCGGGCTGCTTCCTGTTTATGTCCCTGAGTATGGCGTAATGCCGTGGTCAGCAGTGTTCGCTCCATTTCGGGTTGGGCTTCTGACAGCAGATTTTGATGACCGGAACGCAGTGCGCGATCGGCCCACTGTGCGAGCAGTGTTGCCCAGCTGTCCGGTAAACTCTGTCCGCCCACTTCCGGCGTAGAGCTTTCAAACAGTTCGCTCGGCAAATCCTGTATCAACACTTCCTGCCCGGCGGCCATCACCGTCAGCCAGCGACAGGTGTTTTCCAACTGGCGAACGTTGCCTTGCCACGGCAGGCGGGTCAGCGCAGTTTCCGTTTCTGGGTGCAGGTTTTTCGCTTCCACGCCCAGCTCTTTGGCTGCTACTTGCAGGAAATAGCGCGCCAGACGCGGAATATCCTCGCGGCGCTCGCGCAGCGGTGGCAGGTGCACGCGAATGACGTTCAGACGGTGGAACAGATCCTCACGGAATTTGCCTTCCTGCACCCGCAATTCCAGATTCTGGTGGGTAGCGGCAATAATTCGCACGTCCACTTTCACCGGCGCATAGCCACCGACGCGGTAAAACTGCCCGTCAGCCAGCACACGCAGCAGGCGGGTTTGTACGTCGAGAGGCATATCGCCGATTTCATCGAGGAACAGCGTGCCGTTGTCGGCCTGCTCAAAACGTCCCTGACGGATCTGGTTAGCGCCGGTAAATGCCCCTTTTTCATGACCAAACAGTTCTGATTCAATCAAATCTTTCGGGATCGCCGCCATATTCAGCGCGATAAACGGCGCTTTTGCCCTCGGACTGTGGCGGTGCAGCGCGTGTGCGACCAGCTCTTTACCCGTACCTGACTCGCCGTTGATCAGGACACTGATCGATGAGCGGGAAAGGCGGCCAATGATACGAAACACATCTTGCATCGCCGGTGCTTCGCCGATGATATCTGCCGTCGGGCCACTTGCCGGTTGGGTTCTTGCGGGTTGCTGCTGCTCCTGATAGTGACTGATGGCGCGCTCAACCAGAGCGACCGCTTCATCAATATCGAAAGGTTTTGGCAGGTAATCAAACGCCCCTTGCTGATAGGCACTGACTGCGGCATCCAAATCAGAGTGCGCCGTCATTATGATGACCGGAAGCATCGGGTGGCGCTGTTTTATCTGTTTGAGCAGCGCTAAACCATCCATGCCAGGCATGCGAATGTCAGATAACAACACGTCAGGGGTTTGAGTCGCAATGGCTTCAAGCACATCATTGCCGCTATCAAAGGCGGTACAATTTAAGCCCGCTCCAGTGAGGGCACGTTCAAGTACCCAGCGGATGGAGCTATCGTCATCGACGATCCAGACTATCCCTCGTTGCATAAGAACCTCACTGGCGAATAGGCAGGTAAACCGAGAATTCGGTATGTCCTGGCCAACTGTTAAATTCAACTTTACCCGAATGCTGATCAATCAAACTGCGCGCGATGGACAGGCCCAGCCCTGTGCCCCCTTCGCGGCCACTGACCATGGGGTAAAAAAGTGTATCCTGCAAATGTGCCGGGACGCCGGGGCCGTTATCTTCAATATCTATCCGGGCCGCCAGGCGGTAACGCACACCGTGCAGGGTAATTTGAAAAGCCGTGCGTGTACGCAATGTAATAGATCCGCCTTCCTCACCCAGAGCCTGTAAGGCATTACGGGTAATATTGAGCAGGATTTGTTCTATCTGGTCCGGGTCGTGCGCCAGTTCCGGCAGGCTGGGATCGTAATCACGAATCAGCTGTACGTTATCCGGTTTTTCCATCGAGACCAGCTGACAAACACGCTCCGCGACTTGATGAATACTTTGAGTTATATGCTGGCTGGGACGCTGAGGACCAAGCAAGCGATCCACCAGATTACGCAGCCTGTCGGCCTGCTCGATGATAACTTTGGTGTATTCCAGCAGTGCAGGATCCGGTAAGGCGCGCGACAGAAGTTGTGCCGCGCCACGTAATCCACCGAGCGGGTTTTTAATTTCATGCGCCAGCCCGCGGATCAAATCCCGCGCAGCGACTTGCTGAGCATGCTGTAACTGTTCCTGGCTCAGACGCCGCTGATTATCCATCGGTGCCAGCTCGATCAGGATAAAACCATCGGGCTGTGCCTGTGCCGTCAGCGAGAGGACGTGCGCACGGCCATCGACCACCAGCGTCACTTCACTGTCTGTAAAACCTTGTCCGGCATGCAGACTTTCGCGCATCAACTCAATATTGAGAGAGAAATAACCCACCAGTTCCGGCAACGGTGTACCAAATAGTTTACGGGAACTTTGCGCTAATAATTGCTGAGCTGCCGGATTGGCATAATGCACAGCCAGTTCGTCGTCCAACAACAGAATGCTGTTGATGAGGGAATTGAGGATCTGTCCAGCATCGGGCAGCTTGCCAGTTGCCATACCGCAGTCTCCCGCACCTGAACGGTGCATTTTATCCGGCTACCCGGTGAATTCACGGGTCAGATGGGTTAAGCAGGAAAGAGTGTGGAGAAAAAAGCCCATCCGGAGATGGGCTGAAGATTTCCACGGCAACAAAACATCTTACGTATTCGGGCGCTGAAGATCTTTCAACACGCTATTTTTGACCTTCAGTCGGATGTTTCTCTCTGCGCCCGCCCGGAGACGGACGCAGAGTCGTGCATTAAACGCTGTAGTACAGTTCGAACTCAACCGGGTGTGGAGTCATGCGAACGCGATCCATCTCTTCTTTACGCAGAGCGATATAAGCGTCGATAGCATCGTCGGTGAATACACCACCACGGGTCAGGAACTCGCGGTCTTCGTTCAGGCTGTTCAGTGCTTCTTCCAGTGAACCTGCAACTTTTGGAATTTCTGCTTCTTCTTCCGGTGGCAGGTCATACAGGTTTTTATCCATTGCATCGCCCGGATGGATTTTGTTGATGACGCCATCGAGGCCAGCCATCAGCAATGCGGCGAACGCCAGGTATGGGTTTGCTGCTGGATCAGGGAAACGCGCTTCGATACGTACCGCTTTAGGGCTGGAAACGTGTGGAATACGAATAGACGCTGAGCGGTTACGCGCAGAGTAAGCCAACATCACTGGCGCTTCATAACCTGGGACCAAACGCTTGTAAGAGTTGGTGGTCGGGTTAGCGTAGGCGTTGATGGCTTTAGCGTGCTTGATGATACCGCCAATGTAGAACAGTGCCATTTCTGACAGGCCGCCGTATTTGTCGCCAGAGAACAGGTTGTTACCGTTCTTGGACAAAGACATGTGGCAGTGCATACCGGAACCGTTATCGCCAAACATTGGTTTAGGCATGAAGGTCGCGGTTTTACCAAATGCGTGAGCCACGTTGTGAACCACGTATTTGTAGATTTGGATTTCGTCAGCTTTCTTGGTCATGGTATTGAAGCGGGTAGCCACTTCGTTCTGACCTGCAGTTGCCACTTCGTGGTGGTGAGCTTCAACAACCAGGCCCATCTCTTCCATGGTCAAACACATGGTAGAACGAATGTCTTGTCCTGAATCAACAGGAGGAACAGGGAAGTAACCGCCTTTAACGGCTGGACGGTGACCTTTGTTGCCGCCTTCGTATTTGGTGCCGGAGTTCCATGCGCCTTCGATATCATCGATAGCAACGTGGGAGCCGGAGATGCTGCTGCCGAAGCGCACATCGTCAAACAGGAAGAATTCAGGCTCAGGCCCGAACAGAACGGTGTCCGCGATACCGGAAGAGCGCAGGAAATCTTCTGCACGCTTGGAAGTCGAACGTGGGTCGCGGTCATAACCTTGCAGCGTCGTTGGCTCAAGGATGTCGCAACGGATGATCAGAGTTTGTTCTTCGTAGAATGGGTCGAGAACAGCAGTGCTCGCATCAGGCATCAAAACCATGTCTGATTCGTTAATCCCTTTCCAGCCACCGATTGAAGAACCATCAAACATTTTGCCTTCTTCGAAGAAGTCAGCATTAACCTGGTGAGATGGAATGGTGACGTGCTGTTCTTTGCCTTTGGTATCAGTGAAACGTAAATCTACGAATTTCACTTCATGCTCATTCAGCATCGTCAAAACGTGTTCAGCGGACATACTAGTTCTCCCGAATTTCTCATTATCGTCGTGGAACGAATAACCATTTGATTGGCATTTTATTGGAAATAACAACCCTACTCGAACTGGCGTGCGACCTAAACAGTTTCTTTCATTGCTCTGAAAGGCCTGTTTTCACCCGGTAATAAATCTTTACGCCTAAAAAGAGGTAGCGAAATCTGTGCCAACTTTGAGAAAATGCCAATAACGCCATTTTAAGGGGCTTTTGCACCTTACGAGTATGCACCATAACGGGAGTGCTGCACTTTTTTGGTGCTCCTTGTGAGATGCGAAGCACTATTTTGGTGCGCCACATCGGTGAAGGGGTCTCTTTGCACCGTGAAAGGGATCACAAAGTAACCATTCTTGAGTTGTTTCGATAAGATCCTTGTGATCTTGTTTAGAACCTCGCTTAATACGTGTACAATAGCGCGCTATTTCTAATGCCTGAGGCAAAGCTGTGATCGAAAATTTGCGTA
>Ga0209901_1000497_pt1 | contig 15067 bp, 18 predicted proteins | sample OrgsoiDNA_201058_FD_185806 | JGI IMG/M metagenome (GOLD analysis project Ga0209901, IMG submission 185806) | Permafrost soil microbial communities from the Arctic, to analyse light accelerated degradation of dissolved organic matter (DOM) -... | ecosystem: Environmental > Terrestrial > Soil >...
ACCGCCGCCCAGCCCGCAAGCGCTGGCGCGCGCCGCCGCGAAAGAGGCGGCCCAGGCCGCCGCCGACGAGGCCGCGCGCAAGCAAGCATTGCCGCCGCTGAATGCCCCGCCGGGCTTCCAGTTTTAGCATGGCGGCCGGACCAGTTAAAATAACGGTTCGCGCCCCTACTTGAAGCTGGATTATGACCCGTATCGATTTCCACAGCAATGTGCCGGACAAGCTGGCCTACGCATGCCGGCTGGTGCGCAAGGCCCACGCGGCCGGCAAGCGCATCGTGCTGATGACGGACGACGCCGGGCAGATGGCGGCGCTGAACACCGCGCTGTGGACCTTCTCGGCCACCGATTTCCTGCCGCACGTGGCGGCCGGCGACGCGCTGGCCGGGCAGACGCCCATCGTCCTGGCCGACAGCGACGATGCGCCGCTGCCGCACCACGAGCTGATGGTGAACCTGTCGCGCCGCATTCCGGCCCACGTGGCGCAGTTCGAGCGGGTGATCGAAGTCATCTCGTCCGACGAGGACGACGCCGCCGCCGGCCGCCAGCGCTACGTCGCCTATAAAAAGCAGGATTACCCCCTCACCCACTTTGTCGCAGGCAAAACATGACCCCAGCCCCGTCGTTCGACGCCAGCATTCCCGTCCTCACCGAAGTGTTGAAAGATGAGCCGGCGTTTGTCGTTAGCGCTGCCGTTGCCGCCGTCGAACCGGCCGCGCAGCTGGAAGCCGAGGCTGTCAGCGGCTGGGACGAGCGGCAATGGTCGCTGCTGGAGCATCGTTTGTCCGACCGCATCTTGCACCAGCTGCAATCGCGGGTCGACTTCGTGCTGGAACAGCGCGTCAAGGACAGCATGGAGGCCGTGCTCAACAGCGCGCTGCATGAGCTGACGCGCGAAATCCGCAGCGGCCTGCACGACACCATCCAGAAAATCGTCACCCGCGCCGTGGCGCAGGAGTTGACGCATCTGCAGGCACAGAAGAAATAAGCCGCGTTTGATACAGCGGAATTAAAAACATGATGATCGCCCTTTGCGCGGCGATTATTTTGTTGTACCTTCTGGCCTTGTGCCAAAATTTCAAGCCGGCGCCTTTGCTTCGTTCCCACCATTGGAGAATCTATATGCTGTTCAAGACTAAGTTCATTCCACTTGCCGTCGCCCTGGCTTTCGCCGGCAGCGCCGGTGCGCAAGAAGTGATCAAGATCGGCCACGTGGCGCCGATCTCGGGCGCCTCGGCGCACTTGGGCAAGGACAATGAGAACGGCGCAAAAATGGCGATCGACGAATTGAACGCCGAGAACTTCAAGATCAACGGCAAGGTCGTCAAATTCGTGCTGGTGCCCGAGGACGACGCGGCCGATCCGAAACAGGGCACGGCCGTGGCGCAGAAACTGGTCGACGCCAAGGTCAACGGCGTGATCGGCCACCTGAACTCCGGCACCACGGTGCCCGCCTCGAAAATCTACTTCGACGCCGGCATCCCGCAAATCTCGCCGTCGTCGACGACGCCGCAATACACCAAGCAGGGCTTCAACACCGCCTTCCGCGTGGTCGCCAACGACAACAAGCTCGGCGGCACGCTGGGCGCATACGCGGTCGGCAAACTGGGCGCGAAGAAAATCGCCGTCATCGACGACCGCAGCGCCTACGGCCAGGGCGTCGCCGAGGAATTCGTCAAGGGCGCCAAGAAAGCCATGCCGGGCGTGCAAATCGTCGGCAAGGAATTCACCAACGCCAACGCGACCGACTTCAACGCCATCCTGACCAGCATCAAGGGCAAGAATCCCGACCTGGTCTTCTTCGGCGGCATGGACTCGGTCGGCGGGCCTATGCTGCGCCAGATGAAGGCGCTGGGCATTACCGCCAAGTTCATGGGCGGCGACGGCGTTTGCACCGAAGCCCTGCCTAAGCTGGCCGGCGACGCCGCCGGCGCCAACGTCACCTGCGCCGAAGCGGGCGGCGTCACGGCCGAGCAGCAAAAAAACATGGACGACTTCGTCGCCCGCTACAAGAAGAAATTCGGCTCGGACGTGCAGCTGTACTCGCCGTATGTCTACGACGCAGTGATGACGATGGCCACCGCGATGGCCGACGCCAAGTCCGCCGATCCGGCCAAATATCTGCCCTATCTGGCCAAGGTCAAGTATCAGGGCGTAACGGGTCTGATCACCTTCGATCCGAAAGGCGATATCAAGGACGGCGCGCTGACCTTGTTCACCTACAAGGATGGCAAGAAATCCAAGATCGAAGTGGTCAAGTAAGCCTCCGTCGGCCCAAAGCAAAAAGCGCGCTGTTCAGAAATGACGGCGCGCTTTTTTACGGGCGAAAAAAAACGCGCCGGGACTGAGGCGCGTTCAGCGGGGCCGAACGGCGAGGCCTAACGGCGGGACAGGCAGAATTACTTCTGCGACAGCACCCATTTGACCAGCGTGTGCGCTTCCGCGTCATTGATCTGCGGATTGGCTGGCATCGGGACGGCGCCCCAGACGCCGGAACCGCCCTTCATGACCTTCGCCACCAGCTTGTCCTCGATGCCTTTTTGGCCGGCGTATTTCGCGGCCACGTCCTTGTACGCCGGACCGACCACCTTGGTGCTCACCGCGTGGCAAGCCAGGCAGTTCTTGGCCTTGGCCAGATCCAGACCCGCATCCGCCATCGCCGCTTGCGAGGCAAACGCCGAGGCGACCAACACTCCAACCATCATCAACGTACGTTTCATCTTTTTCTCCAAAGTAATCCTGCCACAATTCTACCGTGTTTTGACACAGATCTAACATGCATTGATTAGTTAACGTGGCGGCGCCAGCGGCCGTTGACCCAGCGCTAAATATTGCTCCCTGTTAAGCCATTTTCTTTGTAAGATGGAGTCCTGACCGGGAGCCTGCCATGCCATTGATATTGATTATTCTTGCCCTGTGCGGGCTGCGCTACTTTGAAGTGTGGCGCTTTGCCAACTTGTCGTGGTGGTGGATCGTCGGGCTGATGGTGTTCGGCTTCGTCTGGTTCGAATTTCTCGAACCGATGTTCGGCCTAGACAAGCGCAAGGCGCATGACGAAGACGAAAAACGCCGCAAGGCCCGCGTCAAGCAGAACTTCGGCGACAAGAAAAAATAAACGCGTCGCGACCGGGCACCCAGGCCGGGCAGCGACGCCAGCGGTTTAACGCTTCAGCTGCGACAGGTCGCGCACGGCGCCGCGGTCGGCCGACGTGGTCAGCGCGGCATAGGCGCGCAAGGCCTGCGAGACGACGCGGTCGCGGTTCACCGGCAGCCAGGCGGCATCGCCCCTGGCTTCCATCGCGGCGCGGCGCGCGGCCAGCGCGGCGGCATCGATGCGCAGGTTGATGCTGCGGGCCGGGATGTCGATGTCGATCATGTCGCCCTCTTCCACCAGCCCGATGGCGCCGCCCTCGGCCGCTTCCGGCGACGCGTGGCCGATCACCAGTCCCGACGAGCCGCCCGAGAAGCGACCGTCCGTGAACAGCGCGCAAGCCTTGCCCAGCCCTTTGGATTTGATGTACGAGGTCGGATACAGCATTTCCTGCATGCCCGGTCCGCCTTTCGGGCCTTCGTAGCGGATCACCACGACGTCGCCCTCATGCACGCTGTCGCCCAATATCGCTTCGACGGCCGCGTCCTGGCTTTCGAACACCCGTGCCTTGCCGCTGAATTTCAGGATGCTTTCATCGACGCCGGCCGTCTTGACGATGCAGCCCTTCTCCGCCAGATTACCGTACAACACGGCCAGGCCGCCATCCTGCGAGTAGGCGTGCGCCTTGTCGCGGATGCAGCCGGTGGCGCGGTCGGTGTCGAGCGCGTCGTAGCGTTCGGACTGCGAAAAAGCCACTTGGGTCGGCACGCCGCCCGGCGCGGCACGGAACAGCTGGCGCACGGCAGCATCGTCGGTCAGCATGATGTCGTTGCGGGCGATGGCGTCGGCCATGGTCGGCGCGTGGATGGTCGGCAGCGTGGTGTCGAACAGGCCGGCGCGGGCCAGCTCGCCGAGAATGGCGACGATGCCGCCGGCGCGATGCACATCCTCGATATGGTATTTGTCGGTCATCGGCGCGACCTTGCACAGGCAGGGTACCTTGCGCGAGATGCGGTCGATGTCGGCCATGGTGAAGTCGACTTCGGCCTCGTGGGCGGCGGCCAGCATGTGCAGCACGGTGTTGGTCGAGCCGCCCATCGAGACGTCGAGCGCCATGGCGTTTTCAAACGCGGCCTTGGTGGCGATGGAGCGCGGCAGCACCGAGTAGTCGTCTTGCTCGTAGTGGCGCTTGGCCAGCTCGACGATCAGGCGGCCGGCGCGCAGGAACAGCTGCTCGCGGTCGGCGTGGGTGGCGACGATGGTGCCATTGCCCGGCAGCGCCAAGCCCAGCGCCTCGGTCAGGCAGTTCATGGAGTTGGCGGTGAACATGCCGGAGCAGGAGCCGCAGGTTGGGCAGGCCGAGCGCTCGATTTCGGCCACGTCGGCGTCGCTGACCGAGCTGTCGCCGGCCTTGATCATCGCGTCGACCAGGTCGAGCTTGATGATTTTCTGCTTGCCGTCGACCACCTTCAAGACCTTGCCCGCTTCCATCGGGCCGCCGGAGATGAAGACCACGGGTATGTTCAGGCGCATCGCGGCCATCAGCATGCCGGGTGTGATCTTGTCGCAATTGGAGATGCAGACCATGGCATCGGCGCAGTGGGCGTTGACCATGTATTCGACCGAGTCGGCGATCAGGTCGCGCGACGGCAGCGAGTACAACATGCCGCCGTGGCCCATGGCGATGCCGTCGTCGACGGCGATGGTGTTGAATTCCTTGGCGACGCCGCCGGCCTTTTCAATTTCGCGCGCGACCAGCTGGCCGAGGTCCTTCAGGTGGACGTGGCCGGGGACGAACTGGGTGAAGGAGTTGACGACGGCGACGATGGGCTTGTCGAAGTCGCCGTCCTTCATGCCGGTGGCGCGCCACAGCGCGCGGGCGCCGGCCATGTTGCGGCCGTGGGTGGTGGTGCGGGAACGGTATTGCGGCATGCTGCTCTCCAATAAGGTGTGGCCAATGCGATGACAAATAAGCGCGGCTTAAGGCCCGCGTAATATCTTTGCGATCCTGCCAGAGTGCCTTGGCCGCAGGCCGGTGTCAAATATAAGATTTGGCGTCCTGTGATTCGTTTAAGATATCAATCAATCCGATTTAAATAGAAATACATATCGATGAACCTGGAACTGCGGCAGCTGCGCTATTTCGTCACCGTCGCCGAGGAACTGCACTTCGGCAAGGCGGCGCTGCGCCTGCACATGACGCAGCCGCCGCTGTCGCAAACCATACAGGCGCTGGAGGCGCTGCTGGGCGCGCCAGTATTCGAGCGCAACCGCCGCGGCGTGAGCCTGACGCCGGCCGGCGCCGCGCTGCTGCCGGAGGCGCGGCGATTGCTGGCGCAGGCGCAGGAACTGCCGCAACTGGTGCAGCGCGCGGCGGCCGGCGAGGTCGGGCGGCTGTCGCTGGCCTTCGTGTCGTCGGCCGATTACAGCGTGCTGCCGCCGTTCTTGCGCGCCTACCGGGCGGCCTATCCGCAGGTGCAGATCGCGCTGCGCGAGGCGACGTCGGACTTGCAGCTAGCCGACCTGCTGCACGGCCGCATCGACGCCGGCCTGCTGATCCCGCCGCTGTCCGACCAGGCGCGCACGCAGCTCGACTATCTGCCGGTGCTCAAGGAGCCGCTGATTTTGGCCGCGCCGACCGGGCTGGCGGCGCTGAAGGGCAAGCGCCCCGTCGATCTCGGCAAGCTGCCGGCGATGCCGCTGATTATCTTCCCGCGCGCCATCGCGCCGGCGCTGCATGACGCCATCCTGTCGGTGTTCACGGCGGCCGGCCTGACGCCGCAGATCGGCCAGCAGGCGATCCAGATGCAAACCATCGTCAGCCTCGTCTCGGCTGGCATGGGCATGGCGCTTGTGCCACAATCGGTATCGAATCTAATGCGGCCCGGAGTAGAATACCGGGCCTTGTCGGCGCCCACGCCGCTGGTCGAGACGGGTCTGGCCTGGCGCCGCGACAACGCCTCGCCCGTGCTGCTGGGATTTTTGGACTTACTAAGGAAGAACACGCAATGCTGATACACCCGATGCCGGACCCGATCGCCTTCCACCTCGGCCCCGTGCAGGTGCACTGGTACGGCCTGATGTACGTGCTGGCGTTCGCGCTGTTCATCGCGCTGGGCCGGGTGCGCATCAAGCAGCCGCACATCGCCGCCAAGGGCTGGAAGAACCAGGATCTCGATGACATGCTGTTCTACGGCATGCTCGGGGTCGTCATCGGCGGGCGCCTCGGCGAGGTGCTGTTTTACCGGCCGGCCTTCTTCTTCGCCAACCCGCTGGAAATCGTCGAAGTGTGGCACGGCGGCATGTCCTTCCATGGCGGCTTCATCGGCGTGATGATCGCCATGGCGCTGTGGGCGCGCAAGGCCCAGCGCAACCTGTTCGACGTCTACGACTTCATCGCGCCGCTGGTGCCGCTGGGCTATGCCTGCGGTCGTTTGGGCAACTTCATCAACGCCGAACTGCCGGGCCGCGTCGTCAGCGATCCGTCGCTGCCGTGGGCGATGCTGTGGCCGGACACCAATTACCCGCTGTCGCCGAATCCGGTGTTCCTGCAGGGTCTGCGCCACCCTTCCCCGCTGTATCAGCTGCTGATCGACGGCATCGTCGTCTTCATCATCCTGTGGATTTATGCCCGCAAGGAACGGCCGCGCCTGGCCGTGGGCGCCATGTACACGCTGCTGTACGGTATCGCGCGCAGTTTCACTGAATCGTTCCGCACGCCGGACTGGGAAGTGACCTGGGCCGGCATTCCGATCACCTCGGGCCAGATGCTGTCGATACCGATGATCGTCGGCGCGCTGCTGATACTGGTCTGGGCCTACCGCAACAAACCCGGCGCCCTGCCCGCGCGCGCCTGAGGTTCGCCGCCCCTAGCTAGCCGCCCCGCCTCGCGCCGGGCGGCTTTTTTATGCCCGAGCGGCGGGCTAGTCAGGAATTCCGGGCACAGCAATGCGGAATGAATAGCTGAAATCCAGCGTCACCTGCCGCGTTAAGATTTGCCTGCACGCACGTGTACGTACGTCCGTGCATAAACTGCATTCAACCTTAACGCGAGAAACTTCATGCCTACCATTGCCCACGGCTACGCCGCCCATTCCGCCGATACCCCGCTGGCGCCCTACACCTTCGAGCGCCGCGACCTGCGCGCCGACGACGTGCGTATCGACATTTTGTATTGCGGCGTCTGCCATTCCGACCTGCACACCGCCCACAACGACTGGGACGGACTGATCTATCCGAACGGCACGCTGTACCCGAACGTGCCCGGCCATGAAATCGTCGGCCGCGTCACCGCCATCGGCGACACCGTCGGCAAGTTCAAGGTCGGCGACCTGGTCGGCGTCGGCTGCATGGTCGACAGCTGCGATCACTGCGACTCCTGCGACCACGACCTGGAACAGCATTGCGCGCATGGCGCCACCTGGACCTACAACAGCCCGGACCGCATCACCGGCGAGAACACGCTGGGCGGCTACTCCGACTCCATCGTCGTGCGCGAAGACTTCGTGCTCAACATCCGCCACGCCGAAGCCGAGCTGGCCGCCGTGGCGCCGCTGCTGTGCGCCGGCATCACCATGTGGTCGCCGCTGCGCCACTGGAATATCGGCCCCGGCAAACGCGTCGGCATCGTCGGCATTGGCGGCCTCGGCCACATGGGCGTGAAACTGGCGCACGCGCTGGGCGCCCACGTGGTGGCCTTCACCACGTCCGAATCGAAACGCGCCGACGCCTTCAAACTCGGCGCCGATGAAGTGGTGGTCTCGCGCAACGCCGCCGAGATGGCGGCCCAGGCCGGCAAGCTGGACTTCATCATCAACACGGTGGCCGTGCCGTACAGCTTGGACGCCTATTTGGCGCTGCTGGCCGTCGGCGGCACGATGACCCTGGTCGGCATTCCGTCCGAGCCGCATCCGTCGCCATCGGTCGCCAGCCTGATCGGCGGACGCCGCAGCCTGGCCGGCTCGCTGATCGGCGGCATCAAGGAGACCCAGGAAATGCTCGACTTCTGTGCCAAGCACCACATCCTCGCCGATACCGAGACGGTGGCCATGCAGGACATCGAAAGCGCCTTCGCACGCATGCTGAAAAACGACGTCAAGTACCGCTTCGTGATCGACATGGCCACCATCAAGCCGGCGGCCTGATAGAGTAGCGACCACGCCGCGTGGCGGCGGCCCTGGCAGCACCAGCGCCGCCGCCACGCTTTGCCACATCATTGAAAGCTCGCCATGAAGCCGTCCAACCGCGACAAGCTGCTCGCGCAAGGCATGCGGGTGGTCCATGAACTGGGCTACTCCGGCGCCAGCGTGCGCGACATCGCGCGCGCCGCCGACGTGCCGCTCAGCTCCTTCACCAGCCATTTCGCGTCCAAGGAAGCGTATTGCCTGGAGATTTTGGAACTGTATTATCTGGGCACCGCCGCGCTGATCGGACGCACCTTGCGCAACGACGCGCTGGCGCCCCTGCAACGCCTGCGCGACTACTTCGACCGGCATGAAAATGTGATCGAAGCGAACGGTGTCGAGAACGGCTGCCTGATGGGCAATTTCAGCGTCGAGTCGGCCGCGCACAGCGAAACCATCCGCCTGCGCCTGACGGCCATGTTCGCCGACATTGAAAGCGCGATCGCCTACGCGCTGGACGCGGCCGTGGCCGCCGGCGAACTGGCGCCGATCGCCGACAGCGCAGGACTGGCCGCCTATCTGTTCGCCTCGTTCCAGGGGGCGATACTGCGCGCCAAGGTCGAGCACAACCCGGTCCATCTGCAGCGTTACAAGGAATTATTGTTCAGTCGCATCCTGACTTGAGCGGGCGTAAAAAAAGCCGGGGTCCGCATCGCGGAGCCCGGCTTTCATTAAGTTCGGTGACGCTTACAGCATGTTCGGGCTGTGGGCGTGCTGCTCGCCGAGGCGCTCAAAGATGCGGCGGATGATGGCTTTCCACGAACGGGCGGTAGCCGGGGCGCTCAGCTTGTGATGGGTAGCGGTCAGTGTGGTCATGTAGTCCTCCGTGAACAGCGATGCATGTCAATGTCCACAGCTTACAACCGCATCAGATATAAATATAATTTTATATCCCAATATGGGACATGCGAAACGTGAATAATTTACCTTGTGTTATCACTCTGCGGCGTCGCGCATCAAGTTCTCGATAAAGCGCCACTCGGCTGCTTCCACCGGGGTAATCGACAGTCGGCTGCCCTTCGCCAGCAGGCGCATGTCGGCCAGTTCCGGATGGGTTCGCAGCTGCTTCAAAGGGATGAGCTCCAGCTTGCGCACGCAGGCAACGTCGACGCTGACCCAGCGGGGTGTCTCCGGCGTCGCCTTGGCGTCGTAATATTTGCTGTCGGCATCGTACTGGCTCGCGTCCGGATAGGCGGCGCTGACGATTTTGACTATGCCGGCGATGCCCGGCTCGGCGCAGCTCGAATGGTAAAAGAAGGCCAGATCGCCGACCTGCATGCCGTCGCGCATGAAGTTCCGCGCCTGATAGTTGCGCACGCCAAACCATGGCACCGTGCGGTCCGGCGCGGCCGCCACGTCGTCGATGCTGACCTCGTCCGGTTCCGATTTCATCAACCAATATCGCATCTGCGCGCTTTCATGTCAGGGGCCGGCAAAACCGCCAGGCGTAAAAAAGCGGCTGCGCATCGAAATGCAAACAACCGCTGTTTTAGCTAATTTGGCCCCGCCGGTGCCGCTATGCCGGCATCCCGAACCAAACGGTTCAAGGTGGTCACAGTTAGTTCAATTTCGGGTTCGTCGGACTAGCGACGCTCACGCCCATCAAACAAAATTCCGCAACCTGCGCACATAAATGGTTCAAGGAATATATGACAATCGCGAACACTGCAGGGTGACACGGAGTTTACTCCGATGTCACCGGCAGGGGAAGGTGTTTCGCGATTTAAAACAGGGTTTCTTGCGGCGTCAGCGCGCTGTCGAGCACCTGGTGCATGGCGCTGATCTTCTGCTGCACGTCGAGGATGCTCATGTCCGACAACGGCCCTTGCGGCGCCTTGGCCGACAGGAATTCCGCCGCCATGCCCAGCGCGGCCATCACGGCGATGCGGTCGTTGCCCTTGATCTTGCCGCCGTCGCGGATGGCGCTCATCTTCTTGTCAAGGAAGGCGGCCGCCTCGCGCAGCGCGCGCTCTTCTTCGGCCTTGCAGACCAGGCGGTAAGGCTGGCCCAGGATGGACACGTCGAGCTGGATCATTGCACATCCTCATTTTCCGGCGCCGCCATTGATTCGGCCACCAGGGCCGGTATGTTTTCCAGCAAGGCCTGGACACGGTCGTGGGCCTCGCTCAGGCGTTTCTGAAAGCCGAGGTTGTCGACCACGAGGGCCGCGTTGGCCTGGCGCAGCTGGGCGTTTTCGCGGCGCAGGGCCTGCGTCATCTCGGCCAACTGGTCGATTTTGTCGGATAGTTCTTGGAATTCGGAAATCATCCCGCCACTATAGGGCGGCAAGCGAATCGCCGTCAACCGAATCAGGCTCCAAACACCAATATTTCACTCTGCGGCACGCTGCCGCCGCGCGGCCGGCTGCGCCAGTTTGCGCTATGTCAACGCTTAGGCGCATTCCAGCGATTAACTTCTGGTTTGATATGAAATAAATGAGTGTGCGCCTTGAAATACCGCATAAGCGTCCCTATAATTGGCACTCGTTAGTAGAGAGTGCTAACAACTCTTGCTAGCTGTTGCAAACTGATTGCAACGGCAACTCGTCTGAAGACGTGGCCGGTACGCCGGCGCTGTCATCGCTTTAGCCCCACCACCATTGAATAAGGAGTTTTTATGAACCTTCGCCCTTTGAACGATCGCGTCATCGTCAAACGCCTCGACCAGGAAACCAAAACTGCCTCCGGCCTGATCATTCCTGACGCAGCCGCCGAAAAACCGGATCAAGGCGAAGTCCTGGCCGTCGGCAATGGCAAAATCCTCGACGACGGCAAAGTCCGTCCTCTGGATGTCAAAGTAGGCGACCGCGTCCTGTTCGGCAAATACGCCGGCCAGACCGTCAAAATGGACGGCCAGGAACTGATGGTCATGCGCGAAGAAGACATCATGGCGATCGTCGTCAAGTAATTGACAGCCGTTCGTACATTTATCCACCGAATTCAGGAGAAACAACATGGCAGCTAAAGAAGTAATTTTCGGCGACGCAGCGCGCGCCAAAATGGTTGAAGGCGTCAACATCCTCGCCAACGCAGTTAAAGTCACGCTGGGCCCGAAAGGCCGCAACGTGGTGCTGGAGCGCTCGTTCGGCGCCCCGACCGTCACCAAGGATGGTGTGTCGGTTGCGAAAGAAATCGAACTGAAAGACAAGCTGCAAAACATGGGCGCGCAAATGGTCAAGGAAGTTGCTTCCCGCACCAGCGACAACGCCGGCGACGGCACCACCACCGCCACCGTGCTGGCCCAGGCCATCGTGCGCGAAGGCATGAAGTTCGTGGCCGCCGGCATGAACCCGATGGACTTGAAGCGCGGCATCGACAAGGCAGTCGCTGCCACCGTCGAAGAGCTGGCGAAAATCGCTCGTCCATGCACCACCACCAAGGAAATCGCCCAAGTCGGCGCGATCTCGGCCAACTCCGACTACTCGATCGGCGAGCGTATCGCTGAAGCGATGGAAAAAGTCGGCAAGGAAGGCGTCATCACCGTCGAAGACGGCAAATCGCTGAACGACGAGCTGGACATCGTTGAAGGTATGCAGTTCGACCGCGGCTACCTGTCGCCATACTTCATCAACAACCAAGAGAAGCAAGTCGCCATCCTGGACAATCCATTCGTCCTGCTGTGCGACAAGAAAATCTCCAACATCCGTGACCTGCTGCCGGTACTGGAACAAGTCGCAAAAGCTGGCCGTCCGCTGCTGATCATCGCCGAAGACATCGAAGGCGAAGCACTGGCGACCCTGGTGGTCAACAACATCCGCGGCATCCTGAAAACCTGCGCCGTCAAAGCGCCAGGCTTCGGCGACCGTCGCAAAGCCATGCTGGAAGACATCGCTGTCCTGACCGGCGGCCAAGTGATCGCTGAAGAAGTCGGCCTGACCCTGGAAAAAATCACCCTGGCCGAACTGGGCCAAGCCAAGCGTATCGAAGTCGGCAAGGAAAACACCATCGTCATCGATGGCGCCGGCCAGGCCGAAGCGATCGAAGCGCGCGTCAAGCAAGTGCGCGTGCAGATCGAAGAAGCCAGCTCGGACTACGACCGTGAAAAACTGCAAGAGCGCGTGGCCAAACTGGCCGGCGGCGTTGCCGTGATCAAGGTTGGCGCTGCCACCGAAGTCGAAATGAAGGAAAAGAAAGCCCGCGTTGAAGATGCACTGCACGCTACCCGCGCTGCCGTGGAAGAAGGCATCGTGCCAGGCGGCGGCGTAGCCCTGCTGCGCGCGCGCGCCAACATCACCATCAAAGGCGACAACCCAGACCAGGACGCCGGCATCAAGATCGTGCTGCGCGCGATGGAAGAGCCACTGCGCATGATCGTGCAAAACGCCGGCGAAGAAGCTTCGGTCGTCGTCGCAGCCGTTCTGGCAGGCAAAGGCAACTACGGCTATAACGCCGCCAACGGCACCTACGGCGACATGGTCGAAATGGGCGTGCTGGATCCAGCCAAGGTCACCCGTTCGGCACTGCAAAACGCAGCGTCGATCGCCGGCCTGATGCTGACCACCGACTGCATGGTGGCCGAAGCCGCTGACGACAAAGCAGCAGGCGGCGGTATGGGCGGCATGGGTGGTATGGGCGGCATGGGCGGTATGGACGGCATGATGTAATGTCATCCCGCCGCTGAGTCCGGATTTGCGGACTCACCGACAAAGAGCCTGCAAGGTTAGCGCCTTGCAGGCTTTTCGCATTATGGCTGAGCGTGACTATTCACGCTTTTTGGGCCGCTTCAAAATGCTATTCTGAGCGGCCAAATTGGCAATCGTTCAAATAACTCTGCACGCTGAAGGAATCCAGAATGCTAACAGGCGGCATGCGATGAAATTTCTGTCCAAATTTTCCATACTGTTCGCCATATTCATTGGCGCCGTGCCGGTGGCGATAGGCCAGTCGGCGCAGACCGCAGCCCTCGATTTCGTACAGCGCCAACATCTTGGCAGTAGCAGTTTGAAAACAGTCTCGCTTGCGGCGGCCCAAAGAACCCAGACCTATTACTTCATCGTTGCACAGTTGGGGGCGGTCTAAGCGAAAAAGCAATTGTCTTCCGAGCTGGACAGCCTGACTTATCAAGTTGAGCCACAATGGGATGCCAACCTGGCAAAGGCCTATGCAAAATACTTCAGCTCCGAAGAATTGGCCTCGCTTGCGACAGAGGAGGGAAATTCGCGCTACTCCGCCAAATTGCTTGCCCAACAAAATGTCGTCGGCCAAGAAATGCAAAGCCTGTCCCGGCAAATCCTGATTACTTACCTTAGCCATGCCCTGAGCAATGTTTTTTCCAGCCTAGCTCGTAAATGAATTGGGGACATCTCGTTTTGAGGGACGCGGCGCGGCTGGCCAGCGCGAATTTACGCCGCCGCAAGCGGTGCCTGACACGCCGCTTTTATAGTGGCCCGTCCAGCGGGGAACTATGCCCTGGCCTGTTGGCGCAGAATATCTCTTGCCTGCCGCAAAAACGCCAGCCAGAGAATGGCTGAGTTTGTTGCTGAGCGGATTCCTTTGGTTTAGTATGGCCCTCTCCGCACTTCGCCATTCAAAACGATCACAATGGTTTCATCCGCAACGTCCTCGAAAAAAACCGCTGCCGCCGCCGTGCTTGTCGGCCTGCTGGCCGTCGCGCTGGGGACGTACTTCGCTGAGGCCACGCCGGAGACGACGCCGGCACCGGCCGTCGCCGCTCCCCGGGCCGCGTCCGCCGCGTCCAGCAGCGTCGCGACGCCCGCCCCTGACGCCAGCGCCAGCGCATCGCCGGCGACCATCCATCACACCAAGGCGCAAGCGGCGGCCGCGCTGATGGCGCTGCCCGAACTGCAAGCCTGGTCGGCGCTGCTGGAAAAGAACTCCGGCGGCGCCACGCATGGCGCGCTGATCGAGGACGATCCCGCGCCGCGCGTCATCAAGGGCAAGCGCTACTGGCAATTCAGCTTCGTCGAGAACACGCCGGAAGCGGTGCAGCGCTGGGAAAGTTTTCTCATCTCCGCCGATGGCGACATCCTGATCGACGACGTCACCACCGACGAGCTGCTGACGCTGGAGCGCTGGCGCAAGGAAAAACATCCGGCCCAGCGCACCAGTTCCGGCGGCTGATCCGATCAAAAAATCCGTCATCGGCACATAGCATGGATGACGGAGAACTCCTTAAGCGGCCTGCCGCGCGATCGCCGTATCGGCCGGCAAGGCACCGCGCACCTTGCCTATCCACAGCACCGTGAACAAGGTCAGTCCGGCTGCCAGCCAGCCGTTGACGCCATAGCCGGCGATGCGGCCGGCGCTGTCTGTCGTCAGCATCAACCCGCCGAGCAGCGCGCCGAGGCCGCTGCCCAATTGCTGCACCGCCGAGTTCGCGCTGAGGAAGGCGCCGCGCTTGGCCGGGTCCGAAATCGTCGTCATCAAGGCCTGCATCGGGATATTGCGGCCCGAGATGGCCATCATGAAGAACGGGAAGAACAGGATCACGCAATACAGCGGCAGCGCCGGCAGGTGGGTGATGAACAGCAGCGGCAGGATCGAGAACAGGCCGATGTAGCGGTACACGCGCTGCTTGCCGTAGCGGTCGGCCCAGACGCCCACGCGACGCGCGCTGAACAGCGTGGCGATGCCGCCGGCCAGGTAGACGTAGGTGATCTGCACCGGCTGCACGCCAAGGTTGTTGACCAGCACCGGCGAGATGAACGGAATCACCAGCATGGCCGTCATCATGTTCACGCCCGACAACAGGAAGGCGCGCAGATGACGCGGCACCATGAACAGGCCGATCAGATTCGGCAGCACTTCCGACATCGGCGCCTTGCGCGCCAGATGCG
>Ga0209901_1000499_pt1 | contig 15049 bp, 8 predicted proteins | sample OrgsoiDNA_201058_FD_185806 | JGI IMG/M metagenome (GOLD analysis project Ga0209901, IMG submission 185806) | Permafrost soil microbial communities from the Arctic, to analyse light accelerated degradation of dissolved organic matter (DOM) -... | ecosystem: Environmental > Terrestrial > Soil >...
ACGCCCTTCACTTCCGTGCTGCCCTGGTTCACATACGAACGGTTGACTTGATAGATCGGGCCGCTATTCGGAATAGGGTTCCCCTTGCCGTCGACCAGCTGGTTGGCCGGGTTAGGATCGCGAACCACGCTGGTTGGGTAGCTGCTGCTGTGATCGATCATGTATTGCGCGCTGAACAAGGCGGTTTCATCCACCTTCTTGATACGGTAGTAATCGATCAGCACATCGATGTCCTTGGTCGGCGCCAAGATCAGGCCCAGGGAGTAGCTCTTGGACTTTTCAGGGCGCAGGTCAGGGGTAGCCGACGACAAGCTGGAAATACCCTTGGCGCAATCGGTACGGTCCGCACCGGCCACTGGGTTAACACCGTCCGGGCAGCGAAGCGAGTCGGTGACCGTCTGGAAGGACTGCACACCACCCGGCGACACTTGCGTCAGGGCTGGGGCCCGGAAGCCTTCAGCGTAGGTGCTGCGGATCGCTACCTTATCGTTGACCGTCAGTTTGCCGCCGACTTTCGGGACGAAATTACCCTTCAGTTGCGGGTATTTATCGTAACGGCCAGCAAAGTCCATTTCAAAGTTCTTGGTCCATGGCGTACGCACTTCGAAGAAAGCGGAGCTGACGTTGCGCTGGCCATCGGCCAGCGAATTGGCCAGGCCAATGATATCGCCACGCTGGGTTGCGTCGTCTGGCGTCAGGCCGATTTTCTCTTGACGGAATTCGGCGCCGAATGCCACGCCGACCTGGCCGCCGCCCAGTTGACCGAAGGCCGAGCTGGCTTTGGCGTCAACTTGCGACACTTGGGCATAACCACGGTTGACCAGGTCGCGCGTCACGGTAGGATCCGCATTAACCTGGGCCAGGGTCCAGCCTTGCGTCATGACTTTTTCCAGGGTTGGGCGATACAGCATGCCCTTCCACTCTTCCTTGCGCTCCGAGCGGTTCCACAGGATGCCGGTCTCCCAATCCCAGGTACCGACGGTGCCGCGCAAGCCGGCCAGCAAACGGTAGCTTTCATTGGTATTGACTGCACCGCCAGGCGCGCTGACGCGGTAGCCGACAGCGGAACGCTGGTTCGGGAACGGATTGTCAGGATGGCCCACCGGCAAAATCAGCTGGAATTGCTGGGGAGCACCGTCCAGCATGAACACCGTGGTCGATGCAGTACTGCGGAATGCCGATGGCGGGCGCAGGTAAGTACGCTCCGAACGGCTATAGCCGGCTTCAGCAAAAGCGGTCACATCCGAATTGATTTCAAATGTGGCGCGCGACAGCACGTTGGCGTCCTTGCCCGCGCTTTGTACCTCGGAATAGTCGTTGAGATTGATATTACAGAAGGTGCGGCCAATCAGGGTATCGGTTGACGACAGGTTATGCAGGGCGCGGTCGCCGGTGATCTGTTCCGATGCGGGGCAATCCAGGCGGTTCTTGACCAGGTCGCGCAAGGCATAGGTATTGGCAAAGTTCTTGCCACCTGGCGTACGCTCGGCATAGAAGAATGGCGAAGTGGTCAGGCTGCTCGAGAACGGGTTCAGGCGGCCGTTGATGTCGGCATACATGCCTTTTTCAACGTCGTTGACGTTCTTGATCAGGGTGCTGTCACGCTTGGCGACGTCGAAACTGACGAAGCCATTGAAACGGTCCTGGCCGAAACCGAAGATACCGCTGAGGTTTTGACGTCCGAACTCGCCATCATCGTTGGCACTGACACTGGCAGTCAGTTCGGCGCCCGTGTACTTGGTTTTGGTAATGAAGTTGACCACGCCGGCGATCGCGTCGGAGCCGTACACAGCCGAAGCGCCATCCTTGAATACTTCAACGCGTTCGATTGCGGACACGGGAATGCTGTTCAAGTCATACACCGCCGATTTACCCTGGTTCGGGTCGGCATAAGCGGAAGCGGTGATGCGGCGGCCGTTCAACAAGATCAGGGTAGACGAAGAACCCAGGCCACGCAGGGAAGCCGTTGCCGCGCCGCGCGAAAAGCCGCCATCGGTGATGTCAACCGACGAACCCGAGCCGAAAGCAGGAATCGAGTGCAGCAGTTCAGCCACGGTATTGGCACCGGTGGCAGCGATCTGCTTGGCATTGAAGATTTGAACCGGCGATGAACCCTCTTTTTCCGAGCGCTTGATGTTTGAACCCGTAACCAGCACTTTTTGTACCGCTGGTTCTGTGGACACTTCTTGTGCAAAAACTACATGGGACGAGGACAGTGTCAGAGCCACCGCCACGACGCTACGCTTCAATACGATTTTTTTAATCATTTTTCTTCTCCGTACAAGCCATTCTCAGAGCTTGTCTTTTTGCAGACAAAACTGTTGAAACAGGAAAATTGTGGGTGCAATCACCTGTCAACCCGACCTAGTTTTTCGCCGTTCATACCCGGCTTTTTTTGCAAAATGTGATAAACAATTTGCCTAGAAACACATGAAAACATTTTTGTTTTAATTCTGTCAAATAAATCCAGCGCCGTTACACTTTTTTACAACAGTAAATTTTTTTCCAACAAAAAATGCAAAGGCGATAGGCTAAATAGCCTTGCATTAACGTCCGCAGAGGGACGACAGGGAAGAGGATAAGAGGAGTGATATCACGCAGGATCGACCTGAAATTACTTTCATGACAGTAGCTAGTCCCGCAGGAAGAGTTAATCATGCAGCAATAACAGCGTCAACGAAAAAGAAACGTTGTTACCCATAAGTTTCTATAAAACAACAGTTTTTCACCGGCATGCACGCCTTGTCGCAACATCGCCGGCGCGCAGAAAAAACAGCACCCGGCACCGGTCAGTACAGGAAAAACCGCCTTTACACGCCGGAGCTTCGCGAGGAGGCGGTTAAGCTGGTCTTGGCCCAAGGCCTGACGCTTGAAGACACGGCAGCGCGCAGCACCATTCCGAAGGGGACTTCAGCCAATTGGGTAAGTGCAGCAAAGCTCGGGATAACGCCCAGCGCCGCGCCGAGAAGCTGCACTGTGCCCGAGTTGGAAGCGGAGAATGCAAAGCTGCGTAAGGAGCTCGCTGAAGCCCGTATTGAGCGAGATATCGTAAAAGGCGGCAGCGTACTTTGCGCGGGAGTCGCTGCCAAGTACGCGGTGATGAGGGCGATGATACTCGAATATCCGATTACCGTTATGTGCCAAGTGTTTAGGGTTTCGCGCAGTGGCCACTAAGCTTGGGCGAGTGGCGCATTGCCACCGCGTGTGCAGGTCGATGAACGTCTGAAGGTCGCGATCAAAGCAGTCCACTGCGTATGCAGCCAGAGCTTGCGGCACAAGGCTTTAAGGCTGGCCGTGACCGCATTGCCCGCCTGCGCCGCGAACTGGCCTTGCGCTGCAATCAGAAGCGCAAATTCAAGGCCATGACGAACTCGAGCAATGACCTGCCAGTGGCCGACAATTTGCTGAACCAGACGTTCACGCCCACCCGACCGAAGCCTGGGTGACTGATATCACGTACATTCAGACTGGCGAGGGATGGTCCTACCTAGCCGGCGTGAAGGACGTGTTCATCTGTGAAATCGTCGGCTATGCCATGGGTGATCGTATGACACAGGCCCTTTGGCGCGCCGCAACCAATATGCGGCCAGCGCCAGGATTGACTCATCACTCAGACCGAGGGAGCCAAGGCGGATTCAACAGGTCCTCGCAACACCTTTAATCGAGGAGGTGTTTATGGGTAGACCGGCAAGGTGGATGAACAAGTTGACTGGTCGAGCGGCGGTTCTGGGAACAAATAGCAACGGGGATTACAAGCGAAAAAGCTGCTGAAGCAGTTGGCGTGTCGCAGGCAGTCGGGACGCGTTGGTTTCGTCATAATGGCGGCATGCCACTTTCTATGTTGAGCCCAATATCTGGAAGGTAAGAGCCTATCCCAGTAGATGAATACGCCCCCTGCAGGCGCCCCTCAGAAGCGGGGACTGTGTTGCTCGTCGTCGCATGGCTAGCCATGCGTCCTCCTCATGCCTTGCCCGCGCTCCCGATGAGCTGCCGGCAGAAGGTGCTCACTACTGGGATAGGCTCTAAATCGGTCTGCGATCGGACCGCTAATTGAGCGCTCAAGCAGATTCACCATACTTGTCCACCTACCTCGCGAGGAAGGCTACGGATTGATACCCAGGACGAAAAATGGCCCTGCGTTGGCTGGCTACGGAGCTGTCACGATGACTAGTACGCTCAAGAATACTGTGACGGACATGCCCACCCTTTTGTGGCAGTCATTGACCTGGGATAGCGGCAAAGAACTGTCTGAGCATGCCCGCTTCACGGTCGAGTCCGGGGTGAAGGTATTCTTCGCAGACCCGCATAGCCCATGGCAGCGCGGCGCTAAAGAAAACACGAATGGCCTATTGCAGCAGTACTTCCCAAAGGGTACAGACTTGTCTCGGTGGAGCCCTCGAGAAATCCAGACCGTTGCCAATGCACTGAATTCTAGACCCCGAAAAACGCTTGGTTGGAAGACCTCGGCAGAAGTACTGGACGAATACCTACAATTTGTTCAACAATCTAGTGTTGCGAGGACCGGTTTAATCCGCCTAACCGCCAGCGGCGTCATTCACGCCTTGGTAATGTTCCGCCAGCGTTGTTCGCTGAATCCTTCAGCAAACAGCTGCAGGCGCCTTAAAACAAGAGTGTCCGCTATTGACAGTACACCTCAGTCCATATCACTTGTCCTTTTTAGTACATTGGATATCGTTTCAAGACGCCTGACAAATCCATGGTGCTTGAACATGAGCCCTGCAAAGGCACTGAGTCCTGCGCCACCACCTCTCCCACTTCTGCATAGCAAGCGACGGTCCGCTCCTCACTTCATCAATATGCAGCGCAACAGGTAAAATAGCATCCTGATGACACTGCCCAAGCGGTCTCTCACAGACTCTCCGCTAGATACGGAGCCCGACATCTTTACAAAGACATACCATGTTGCGACTCAACGAAGTAAAACTCCCCCTTGAACACGACGAAGCGGCCCTGCCCGCCGCCATCCTGGCGCGCCTCGGCATCACTGCCGCCGACCTGGTCAGCTACACCGTTTTCAAGCGCAGTTATGACGCGCGCAAGCGCAGCGCCGTGGTGTTGATTTACTCACTGCACGTTGAAGTCAAGAATGAAGCAGCCGTACTGGCGCGCCTGCAGCACGATATCCATCTGATGCCTGCACCGGACACCGACTATAAATTCGTTGCCGGCGGTGAACAATTGGCGGGCCATACCAATCAGCCACGTCCCATTGTCATCGGCACCGGTCCCTGCGGCCTGTTTGTGGCGCTGATCCTGGCGCAGATGGGCTTGCGTCCGATCATCCTGGAACGGGGTAAGCAGGTGCGCGAACGCACGGTGGACACCTTCGGTTTCTGGCGCAAGCGCGAGCTGAACCCTGAGTCGAACGTGCAGTTCGGTGAAGGCGGCGCGGGCACGTTCTCGGACGGCAAGCTGTATAGCCAGATCAAGGACCCGAAACACTATGGCCGCAAGGTACTGACGGAATTCGTCAAGGCCGGCGCGCCCGAAGAAATCATGTATGTGAGCAAACCGCACATCGGTACCTTCCGCCTGGTCAAGATGGTGGAAGAAATGCGCGCCAATATCGAGCAACTGGGCGGCGAATACCGCTTTGAAAGCAAAGTAGTCGACCTCACTATCGAACCTGGCAGCGATGGCGGCCAGGTGCGTGGCGTGGTGCTCGCCAGCGGCGAGACCCTCGCCAGCAACCATGTGGTGCTGGCGATCGGCCATAGCGCGCGCGACACCTTCGAGATGCTGCATCAGCGCGGCGTCTACATCGAGGCGAAACCCTTCTCGATCGGTTTCCGCGTGGAACACCCGCAATCGCTGATCGATAGCTGCCGCTTCGGCCCCAGCGCCGGCCACCCGATTTTGGGTGCAGCCGACTACAAGCTGGTGCACCACGCCAGCAATGGCCGCTCTGTCTACAGCTTCTGCATGTGCCCGGGCGGCACGGTGGTGGCCGCCGCATCGGAACCGGGCCGTCTGGTAACGAACGGCATGAGCCAGTATTCGCGCAATGAACGCAACGCCAACAGCGCCATCGTGGTTGGCATAACGCCGGCTGACTACCCTGGTGGTCCGCTGGCCGGCATCGCCCTGCAGCGCGAACTGGAAGAACGCGCCTTCGCCTTGGGCGGCGGTAACTACGATGCACCAGGGCAACTGGTCGGCGATTTTGTGGCAGGCCGCGCTTCGACCGAATTTGGCGGCGTAGTGCCATCGTACAAGCCGGCCGTGCACTTGACGGACCTGGCACCATCACTGCCCGAATACGCGATCACGGCCCTGCGCGAAGCCTTCCCGGCATTCAACAAGCAGATCAAGGGGTATTACAAGGCCGACGCCGTGCTGACGGGCGTGGAGACGCGCACCTCATCGCCGATCCGCATCAAGCGCCGCGATGATGACTTGCAAAGCCTGAACACGCGCGGCCTGTTCCCGGCTGGCGAAGGCGCCGGCTACGCAGGCGGCATTCTGTCGGCGGCCGTCGATGGCATCAAGGTGGCCGAAGCGGTGGCGCTGTCAATGGCAGCACGCGGCTGATACCTGAGACCTGATACACAATAAAAATGGGCACCCGAAGGTGCCCATTTTTTTATTGCTGGCACATTGATTTCCTGTGCCAGACCTGTATTTCCCTAATACAACATTCCGATTAGAACGTGTAGTTCGCTCCCAGCGAGAAGAAGCGGCCAACAGCGCCAGCTTGATGCAAGGAAGCGTTGTACGAAGTTTGAGGACCGGAATTGCCGTAGGTTGCAACGTCGAATGGTGGCTGCTTGTCGAACACGTTCAGGATCGAAGCGCGCAGGGTCAGATTCGGCGTAGCTTTGTACTGCACGTTCAGGTTCGTGGTGGTGAACGACGATACGCGGCAGAAGCGACCTGGCTGGACAAGGTTCTGGAAGTATGTACGACCGCCTACATCTAAGCCACTCGAATCGCAGCTATCGCCACCGATCGAAGGATCCAGCGTCGAGAACGAACTGACGTAGTTCATCGTACCGGTGATATCGAGCGGACCACGGTTCCAGTTCAGGGTGAACTGGGCACGGTCTTTCGGATTGCCGGTAGCACCCGACACGCTCGATGGACCCTGCGTACCGGCCAGCTCATAGCTGACACCACCCGATTCAGTCTTATAGCTCAGCACGTGAGTGACGTTCAGGCCCGCTTTCAGCGTACCCAGGTCACCCAGACGCCAGCGATAATTGATATCCGCTTCCAGGCCATCGGTCTTGGTCGAACCGGCGTTGACATATGGTGAAATCGCGTAAGCGATCGGGCCAACGCTAGGCGTACCAAGCGCCGTGCCAGTACCTACGCCAGTGGCGATATCGACAGGCGTTGCTGGCGTGCGCACAAAGGTTGGAACGAAGCCTGGCAAACCACCAGCGGCCGTCACGATCTGGTTGTTCACTTCGATGCGGTAGTAATCCAGGGTCGCGTTCAAGCCTTTGACTGGTTCGAGAATGATACCGAAGGTGTAGGACTTCGATTTCTCAGGCGACAGATCCTTGTTGGTGGTCTGTACATAGGTCGGGTTGATCCCACAAGCGGCAGGTACGTTGCCCTTGGTAGTTTGCTTGCCGTCGGCGCACAGAATCGGATCGTTGATCGCGTTAAACGTGAAGAACGAACCGGCATTGCCCACTTCAGCAGGATTCGGCGCACGGAAACCACGTGCAAACGAGCCGCGGAAACCCAGTTCCTTCATCGGCGCCCACTTGAAGCTGGTCGCAGGAGTAAACGAATTGCCGTAGGTATCGTAATGGTCATAACGACCCGACAGGTGCAATTCCAGATCCTTGATCGGCGTCGCTTGCAACTCGGAGAACAAAGCGGTGTTCGTCTCATTACCAACCGTGAAGGCGGTCGTATTGGCAACCTGGCCAGTCAGGGTAGGACCTGGCGGCGGCGAGTTTTGTTCACGCTTGTGCCAATGCAAACCAACCGCCAGCGCTACCGGGCCTGCGCCCCACTGAAACACTTCGCGCGAACCTACTACGTCACCGTAGTTCAATTTTGACGTCAACGAATTGCTGAAAGTCGGCGAAATAGCTGCCAGCACCGCTGGAGAATTGTTGCCCAAAGGATTGAAACTACCGTTGTTGAGCGCAGTGTACAGCGCGCCGCGATCGATATAACCACTGTAGTCGATATTGGTCTTGACTTCGGTCGCGCCAATACCGCCATTGATATCCCAGCCATATGCCGTGCCGTGGATGTCGGCGGCGAAACGGGTGGTTTTCGACGTGTTGTCTTGCGTTTGGTTGGCAGCGATACCAGGAATATAACCGTACAGGCGGGCAGCGCCACCCAGGCCATTGACTACACCAGGTCCCAGCGCAGCGCCCGGCTGGAACAGGGTGGTCGGTACGCGATTGACACCCGTCGTCAAGACACCGTTAACCAAGGTGGTGTTACCAGCGAAGGTACTCGGCGAGAAAGTTAATGGTACGCCACGGTCATTGATGCTGTTACGCTGGAACAGCGAAGCCTTCAGGTTCAGTTCCCAGTCCTCGCCCAGCTTCTTGGTCACGCCCACCAAGACGTTGACGTTTTCCGTTGGCGGCTGGATGTTCGAAACCGTATCGCGCACCGAGCAGGCACCGGCACGGTACTTTTGGAAATTGCAGCTTGGGTCGAGGAATTGATAGTTGGCCGGATTATTGACGTTAGACACGCCTGCCGGATTGTTCGGGTTGGCCGGGTTGTACAGGAAAGGCGAGCTAGGCGCGACCAGGAAGCTATTCAGGTTGGTTGGCACGCCCAGGGTCAGGTCGTTACCGCCGCGCGAGCGCCAATCGCGGTTGGCCCACGCGTATTGATCACGGTCAGAAATCTTGATCGCGTCCTGGCGGCGCCACTCGGCGCTGATGAAGGCATTGTAGCCATCATTATCCAAATCGCCGGTACCTACACTGATCGAGGCACGGTTGGTCTTGCCACCACCATGCTGGGTCTTGCCCGAGTCTGCATTGAGGCGCACACCGGTCAGGTTCTTTTTCAGCTTGATGTTGACCACACCGGCAATCGCGTCCGAACCATACAGGGACGAGGCGCCGCTTTTCAGAATTTCAATGCTTTCGATGGCATCAAATGGAATCGATGAAACGTCGACGAAGGAGCGCTGGGAGTCATCCGACAGTGGGTACGGTGCCAAACGGTGACCATCGACCAGTACCAGGGTTGCGCCCACGGTCAGGCCGCGCAGCGAAATGCCAGAGGCGCCATTGGCAAACGCGCCGGAGAATCCACTACCCAGGGTACCGGCGCCGTTGGCAGCGAGTTCACTGAGCAATTCAGCCACAGAGGTTTTACCACTGCGTTGGATATCTTGCGCGGTCAGCACTTGCACCGGCGTCGCGGTTTCAGTGTCGGTACGGCTAATCAGCGAACCGGTCACAACGACCCGCTGAGGCTCACTGGTTGCTGTTTGCTGAGCCATTGCCGGAGCAAGGGCAGCGACGGAAAACGCACCACTTGCAATAACTTGCAAGATCGCAACTGGCATAGGTTTGACACGTAACTTCATGTAAAAACTCCTTCTGAGCATGGCCCTGATTTTTTTGTAAGAAATCCCTGGGTAAAGGATTTCCTGATAAATGTGTCCACATGTTACAGATGTGACGCAGTGGTTACATGGAACCATACGCATAATACGAATGTCAATTTATTGGCTTGAAGACACCACAGCAAAACAACACATTAATTTTCATAAGAGGTTTTACGCCATAGCTTATTCGAAAATCCCTCAAAAAATCCCCAAATAAGTGCTATAGCGCCCATTTTTGGTGCAGTGATATTTATATTGCAATGCAGCAAAAAAATATTAATTCTCAACAAAAATCGTTACAACTTGATCGGAAAAGGGTATTTTTTCATCTCTTTCATATTGCGGATAAAGTTAGTCTTTTTAATAATTTAAATTGTGCAAACGCAGCAAAAAGAAATTCTTCCGCACCAATATGTGGCAACCCAAAAAGTGCTGACAGCAGCACAGGCTACGTGTTGTTTTTTAGCATCAAAATTTCGTCGATACCGAAGTACACGGACCTGCCCATCTTGAGTCATGCAGCAATGTGCTATCCATGCAAACAACAAAAAACCGGCACGCATGCCGGTTTTTTTGGGGCTGCGCCAGGCACAGCCGTTCAAGCAAGCTTAGAACTTGTACGAAGCATTCAGGTAAGCGGTGCGGCCACGTGGATCATAGTAGCGGTCGTCATAACCAAATTGCTGGCCGCGATTCGCGCCTGAAGTTGACGGTACAAACGGTGGGCTCTTGTCAGCCAGATTCAGCACGCCAGCCGTAATCGCCCAGCTTTTGCCCGGTGTCCAGACCGTTTGCCAGTCCAGGGTGGAATAAAAGCCGACGCGCAGACGGATATCTTCCTGGCCCGTCACGGCGCCAGAGGCATCGAGCACATCGACTGTCGTTTCCTGATCCTTGTAACCTGACTGGAAATTGACGGTCAGCGAGTTGGCCCAATTACCCGTTTTCAAGGTATTGGTCCACTGGCCACGGGTACGGAAGGTGACGGTTCCCAGTTCCGCAAAGTTGCCTAAAGCGGAATAATATGGGCCATTGCGTTCAAGCTGTATCTGTTCGCGCAGCATCTGCGTTGCCGTCAGCTGCGACGTGAACAGGCCGATACCGGAACGATAGCGGGCACTGATATCGATATCGACCCCCGTGGAGAAAGATTTACCCAGGTTCTGATTGTCTGCCAGGAAAGCCAGATACGTGGCGCCCGTTCCTACGTCCGTATTAACGCCCCAGGATTTGGGATAAGCGGCCGGGTTGGCAAACACCAACTGCTCGCTCAACTGGCCAAAGGAATCCCTGATCTGCACATGCCACAGGTCGGCGCCCAAGGTAATGGCGCTAATGGGCTCATAACGGAAGCCCAGGGTCGCCTGCTTCGATTTTTCCGGTTGCAAATCACGGTTACCGCCAGCCAACTGATCGTATTGCCGGCTACCTGGCTGACATTGTGCATTCAGCCGGGTGGCGATGGCTTGCAATGCCGGCGTACACGCGTACTTGTCGCTGGTCACGCCATAGCCACGCTGCGAGGCGTTGACCTGTGGCACTGTCGGAGCGTGAAAACCATTCCCCACCGAACCACGAATGAGCAAGGTCGATGCCGGCGTCCACTTGAAGCTGGCCTTGCCCGTGGTAGCGCCGCCAAAGTCAGAAAACTCATCGAAGCGCAAGGCGGCCCCCAGTTCCAGCTCTTTCAGCACTGGGGCGATAATTTCGCCAAAGATACCCTTCGAAGTCCGGCTGGCACTGTACGGCGAACTGCTGGCGGCATCGCCAAATCGCTGATCACATTCCAGCCCCGTCGTCGGGCCACACAAGGTGCCTTTCACGGGATCGGCCAGAATACCCTGCGCAAACGGGCTAGGCTGGGCAGAGAATTGCTCGCGGTTGATATTAGCGCCCAACCCCAGCATCATGGCGCCACCAGGCAAGCGCCGGATTTCCCTCGATCCATTGACGTTAATGGTGTTTAACTTCGACGTGCCGCCATCCCAGTAACCGGAAAAAGTGGCCGCCTTGATGGCTGCCTGTGCAGCAGCAGATTGCTGGCCAGGGCCGACGAAGGGATCGAGCAAGCCGCTCGATGTCAGGTTATTCACGGCAATCGCGCCAGGATAACCAGAGATATTGCCTTTTACGCGACTTTCAGAGAAGTTGTAGGATGCATTGTAGTCCCAGCCGGCGGCAATCCCGCGCGTGCCAACGACGACACTGGCGAAATCAGCCGTGTCGTCAGAGGTACGCGGCCCCATGTCGAACAGTCGGTAGAAGGCGACGCTATCACCGGTGATGCCAATTGGCAGCAAATACTTGTCGTGCAAGGCCGTTCCCGCATCGACAGCAATCGCGCCAGGCACGGGAGCGATGCGCGATGTCTGCTTGGTGCGCGACAACAAGACATCGGAATATACTTCGTGACCGGCGATTTTGAACGTCCCCGATGCCATGAAGTTGTCGCGCTTGCGTTCCGGATAGATTTCCAGATCCTTGGTGAAATCATAGCCGCAATAATCATTCAGCCGTGGCGTGCCATCCGTATCCTGATACGGCTCCAGCACGCGGAAAGTCTTGACCGGACAAGCGCCGGTGGTTTTTTGATAAGGACTGATCAGCTGTCCCACGTCATCGAGGGCATTGGCCGGAATGGGACTACCCGAAAACTGCTGCTTGCGGTAACGTTTCCCGTTGGCCGAGAACTCCACCTGGCCCGTGCTGGCAAACGAGCGATCCACCGAGTTCAGCTTGGTACGCTCGTCGTGGCCAAAGGTCAGCACCACATTGTAGCCATCATCATCGAGATTACCGAAGCCCTTGGTGGCGCTCATGCGTTTCTCACGCGCACCATTTTTCGGTGCGGAATAACCGATGGTCACGTCGCCTTCTGTCGTGTCGTGCTTGGTAATAAAGTTGACCACGCCGGCAATGGCGTCTGCGCCATACAGTGCCGACGCGCCGTCCGTGAGCAGCTCCACCCGCTCAATCGCCGAAATAGGGATGGAATTCAAGTCGAAGCCAGCCGCGAAACCCGTCAGTGTCTGGCCACCAAATTGGGCCAGGCGCTTGCCGTTGAGCAGTACCAGCGTGCGTGTTTCACCCACGTTGTGCACCGAGATGCCCGAGAAACCAAAGGTACTGCCACCGACCGATGCGCTCTCGCTGGTTGCCCCCTGGGCGGCGGACAGTTTCTTGACCAAATCCGTGACCGAGGTCGCGCCGGAGGTACGGATGGCGGCAGCGGTCAGTACCGTAACTGGCAAGGCGCCTTCGGCGGCGATACGTTTGATGGATGAGCCGGTAATTTCCACACGCTGTATCTGCGGATCAGTACTCTGTGCATCTTGTGCGATTGCCGACTGCGAGGCAATGGAGACGGCGGCAACCATACCACTGGTGCACACCATGCGAACGGCACGGGAGATGACGGTTTCTTTAAGCATATCGAACCCTTTTCATTTTGTACGTTGTATAAGTTCCAGATTTGGTATCCGGATTACATGCATTGATCCAAAGGCACTATCGCATCGCATGCCTTGCAGCGGACGCCATCCTTGCAGTGACATTCATACAGGCGCATGACGATGCAAAAAAGTTCTGGTTAGCTATATATCAACCAGGAAATCCCATAGGATCACGGAGGCAATCTTGATGTCAATTGAACTCGCCACCGTATGGCATATATACAACATTGCAAAAAAAAGAAACGATATTTGGCAAGCTGATGACAGGCGCGGGGACAGGTATGTCCTTCAGCTTGCCAGTGGCAGTCTGATGTGAATGTGGCAACCAGGCGCGGCGTCGGTGGCGCGTACCTGGCCACCGAGTTGCTGCACGATGGTGTAGACGATATGCATGCCCAGGCCGGAGCCGCCCTGGCCCCGCTTGGTCGTGAAGAAGGGTTCGAACATATGCTCGCGCACGGCAGGCGCCAGGCCGACGCCGTCATCGGAAAATTCCAGCGACAGCCATTGCCGGCCATCACTTTCCTCAGTCTCGATTTGTGCGCGTATCGTGATCCGCCCCGGCCCGCCTTGCGGATAGCCGTGGCGGGCGCTGTTCATCAGCAGGTTCGACAGGATTTGCGACAGCTTGCCGGCCGCCAGGCGCACGCGGCAATCTGGCGCAATATCGAGCTCCACGCGCAAAGCCGCCTTGCGCAATTCCGGGCTGTGCGCCGACACCAGGCCGTGCACATATTCATGCAGCGCCAGGTCGGCCACGTACTCGCTGACCTGGTCCACTGCCAGCTGCTTGAAATTGCCGATCAATTCAGCGGCCCGCGCCAGGTTGCGCTCGACCAGCGCGGCCGCCCCCTTCAAGGCGTCGGCAAGGTCGATCAATTCGGCGCGGCTGACCTTGGCGCCGCCCAGCAGTTGCACCATCTGGTCGGCATAACTGCCCATGCTCGACGCCGCCGTCAGCGCCACGCCGACCGGCGTATTGACTTCATGCGATACGCCAGCCACCAGTGAGCCGAGCGCGGCCATCTGCTCCTGTTCGATCAGGTTAGCCTGCGCCGCCAGCAACGATTCGGTACGCTGGCGTACCATGTCTTCCAGTTGCCGGGTCTGTTCCTGGTGCTGCAGTTCCGCCGCGCCGCGCGCCGAAAAGATCGACAGCAGCAATAGTGCCAGCAGGCGCTTGTTTTCATCGATAGGGCGCGTGTCGATGGCCGAAAGGATGCCCAGAATGTTGCCGTCGGTATCGACTAGCGGCATGCCGACATAGCTTTGGGCCCGCATGTCGACCAGCATCGTATCGAGGGGAAAGCGCAGCTGGATATCGCTGCCGTGAAAACACATACTCTGCTGCGTCACATCCTCGCAAGGCGTGTGCCGTAAGCTGTATTCCACGTTCGGCTGATAGGTACCGCCGCCCCACAGGGCCAGGGTGCGCACGCCTTCGCTGCCATCGTCCAGCTTGACCAGCCGCCCGGCGAGCACATAGTGCACATCGAGCGCTTCGGCCAGTTCCTTGACGAGGATGCGCAGGAAATCATCGCCGCGCGCCCGCGCCGTCGATGCCGTGATCGAACGCAGGGCCGCTTCCGCCAGGGTGCGCCGCTGCTCGGGATCGAACAGGGGCTCTTGCGAATTCACATCGAATAGCGGAATACTCATGAATGCTCCTGCGCAACATGGCAAGCGCAAGCAACACTGCCGGCGCGGCAATCCTCATCATAGACCCGCTACTGCAAGCCTGCCGCGATTGTACCCCCGGATATTGCTTAATAATACAGATTCATGTGAAATTTTTATAGCCAGCCAGCACGTTTGAACTTGGTATACATATAACCACAAACGCAGGACATGACAGCCACGGCGACCGGATAACCATATTTCCAGTCCAATTCCGGCATCACCTTGAAATTCATGCCCCAGACACCGGCAAAGGCGGTAAACACGGCAAAAATAGCCGCCCAGGCTGCCAACTGCTTGTTCACTTCGCTTTCATCGATGGCCACCATCGACAAATTGACCTGGATGGCAG
>Ga0209901_1000501_pt1 | contig 15005 bp, 8 predicted proteins | sample OrgsoiDNA_201058_FD_185806 | JGI IMG/M metagenome (GOLD analysis project Ga0209901, IMG submission 185806) | Permafrost soil microbial communities from the Arctic, to analyse light accelerated degradation of dissolved organic matter (DOM) -... | ecosystem: Environmental > Terrestrial > Soil >...
GCGTGGGGCTGGAGCTGCGCTGGACCAACCACCAGCTGCCCGACTTGCTGGCCATCGCGCCGCATGACGGCCTGCAAGTGCTGCGCGTGCTGCAAGAAGCGCTGGCCAACGTGCTGCGGCATGCGCGTGCCAGCCTGGTGACGGTGGATTTGTATTTTTCGGAACAGCAGCTGGCGGTGCGCATCCGCGACAACGGCGTCGGCTTCGACCCGGCCGCAGGCGACAAGCCGGCCGGCCACGGTCTGAGTAATATGCAGATGCGCGCGAAAAAAATCGGCGCATCGTTGCAGATCTACGCCTTGAACCCGGGCACGGCGCTCGACCTCGACTTGCCGCTGGACTGAGCCGCCGGCGTCGTTCAGGCAAGATTCAGGCGGTATTGCAATTGCAAAAACGCTTGCGTCCGGCGACCGGCTCGCCCGATCCCGCGTCCAGCTGCTTCCAGTAGAACGTGGTCTCGACGCCGTAGGGCGAACGCACCTTGCCGGCGTCGACATAGCCATGCGCGGCGAAAAAGCCGGCGCCGCTCGCCGTGCTGTGCAATTGCAGCGCCTTGACGCCCCAGCCGCACGCCTGCTCCTCCATTTTCGCCAGCAAGGCCCGGCCGGCGCCGTGGCCTCGCGCTTCCGGCAACAAATAACACAGCGCCAGCTTGCCGGCGCCGGTCAACAGCGCCACGCCGACGACTTCGCCGTCCAGCACAGCCACTAAACAATAATTGGTCGGCGAGCCAAACCAGTTGGCCACCATTTGCGGGGTTTTATTGCCCAACCATGCACTGAGGATGGCCGGATCATCGCGATGGTCCAGAACGCAGCATTCGGTAATCGAACGACGCAACACATTACATGCGGCAAACGCATCTGTCGACGCAGCAACGCGGATTTCCACACTCCGAATGTCAAGACTCATGTACGCTCACAAAATATTCCTATAGCAGGTGAAGCCTGTCCGGTAAGGGAAAGCCGGCTTCTCGATGCGTGATTCGACTATACACCAAGCGGCCGAAACCGGTCGGCGTCCTGCTCACAGACTAGGCCGGCGCTGCCTGTTTGACCAAGAATGTTTTCACACATCGATATAGTTTTCCTGCGTTTAAGTTTGCGTGGCCTGATCCAACTGCATGCGCAGTGCCTTGATATCTAAGCATATTACGAAAAAAACGTAGCCTTTTCGCGCGAAATTTTACACCATTGATATCTGTTTTTTACGAAAGTAAACCATGTCCTATAAAAATTCCGTGCTTAGCCGCCGTCATTTCCTGGCTGGCGCCGCCGCCCTCGCCGCCCTGACCGTGATGCCGGCCAGCTACGCGGCCAGCGAAACGACGCTGCTCAATGTCTCCTACGACGTCACCCGCGAATTATTCAAGGACATCAACCCGGCCTTCATCGACGAGTGGAAAAAAAGCACCGGCGAAACGCTGGTCATCAAGCAATCGCATGGCGGCTCGTCCAAGCAGGCGCACTCGGTGGCCGACGGCCTCGAAGCGTCGGTCGTGACGATGAACCAGGCCAACGACATCGACACCATCGCCGAGCGCGGCCTGATCGCCACCGACTGGGCCAAGAAATTCCCACACAACGCCGCACCGTTCTATTCGACCATGGTGTATCTGGTGCGCAAGGGCAACCCGAAACAGATCAAGAACTGGGATGACCTGGCCAAGCCCGGCATCAAGGTGGTCGTGCCGAATCCCAAAACCTCCGGCAACGGCCGCTACACCTACCTGGCGGCCTGGGGTTCGGTCATCAAAAAAGGCGGCAGCGAAGCGCAGGCGCGCGAACTGGTCGGCAAGATCTTCAAGAACGTGCCGGTGCTCGACACCGGCGGCCGCGCCGCCACCACCACCTTCACCCAGCGCCAGATCGGCGACGTGCTGGTGACGTTTGAAAACGAGGTGGAACTGGTGCGCGCCGAATTCGGCGACAACTTCGAAGTCGTCTACCCGACCACCTCGATCCTGGCCGAATCGCCGGTGGCCGTGGTCGACAAGGTGGTCGACAAGCGCGGCATCCGCAAGCAGGCCACCGCCTACCTGAACTTCCTGTACTCCGACGCCGGCCAGGAGATCATCGCCAAGCACTTCCTGCGGCCGCGCTCGGACGCCGTATTCAAGAAATACGCGGCCAATTTCAAGCCGATCACGCTGTTCACGGTCGATGAAGTGTTCGGCGGCTGGAAGCAGGCGCAGAAGAAACACTTCGACGACGGCGGCGAATTCGACAAGATCTACCTGAGCAAATAAGGATATGCGGATCGATTCGTTTGCAAATGGCGCGCGCCGCTTTACTGTAGGGACATGCGTTCAAGGGAATGCAGGCAAGTCCACTTAATCAGCGAAAGGAAGCATATGGCCATTTCGGAAATTAACGTCCGCAACCAATTCCGCGGCAAGATCAAGGAAATCATCTTCGGACCGGTGGTCTCGGAAGTCGACGTCGAAACACCGCACGGCATCGTCACCTCCGTCATCACCTCGCGCTCGATCCAGGACCTGGACTTGAAAGTGGGCAGCGAAGTGATTGCCCTGGTGAAATCAACCGAGGTGTCGATCGCCAAGATCCAGCAATAGGCAAAAATATCCCCCGCCGGTGTCCGCTCGCCGCGCGCGCCGCCGGTATGCTTAAAAAGCCCTGAAGCTCCCCCTTCAGGGCTTTTTTGCTATCGTGCACAGCACTTAGGTACTGTAGACTCGAAACTACTTTAATGTTATTGTCTATCCTTAGGAAAATATTGCCGTAGCGCCAGACCGTTTGTGCGCCCGATAGACTCCCAGCCCACGAAACTTCCCATGCTCAAGAAAATAGTCGCCGCCGCCGTCGCTGTATTGTTCAGTACCGTCACCGTGGCCGCCCTCGCCGTGCCGCTCGGTTCGCAATCGGTGCTGGTCGTCGAAGACGGCACCGGCAAGGTGCTGCTCGAAAAAAATTCCACCGTCCAGGTGCCGATCGCCTCGCTGACCAAGCTGATGACGGCCATGGTCGTGCTCGACTCCAAGCCGAATATGGACGAGCCCATCGCCATCGACAAGCAGGACGTCGACATGCTCAAGCACAGCACCTCGCGCGTGCCGGTCGGCGCCAGCATCCCGCGCCGCGACGTGCTGCAACTGGCGCTGATGTCGTCGGATAACCGCGCGGCCGCCTCGCTGGCGCGCACCTATCCGGGCGGCATGCCGGCCTTCCGCAGCGCCGTCGACGCCAAGATCAAGGCGCTGGGCCTGACCCAGACCGTGATCGAAGAGCCGACCGGCCTGTCGCCGCACAATCGATCGACCGCCGCCGACCTGGTCAAGATGGCCACGGCCGCGTCGCAATACGCCGACATCCGCCGCATCACCACCGATACCAAGGACATCATCAACATCAACGGCCGCAAGGTCGAATACCACAACACCAACCGCCTGGTCGGCGCCAAGGGCTGGGACATCGGCATGTCCAAGACCGGCTACACCGAAGAAGCGGGCCGCTGCCTGATCATGCGCATCAAATCGGCCGGCCACAACGCTACGCTGGTGCTGCTCAACGCCAAGGCCAGCTCGGCGCGTTTTTTGGACGCCTGGAAGATCCGCCGCTTCATCGCCGGTTCCGACGAGCCGGAAGTGATGGAGGCGAGCGTCGTGCACCACCACCACCTGCACCTGCGCCACCACCGCGCCGTGATGTAAGCGTCGCGCGGATAGTCGTGATGCATCAGCCGGGCCGCGCGCCCGGCTTTTTTACGTCCGAAAATAATCCACCGGCGCCGCCCGACTACTCCACCGTGATCGGCAAGTCGCGGCCCCGGGTCGCGACGTTGCCGGCATAGTCGGCGGCCAGGATGCGCAGCACATAATCGCCCGGCGCCAGCGCGGCCACGTGCCAGCTGCCCGGCGTGGCTTGCCCGTCGATCATGCGGTTGGTCAGCGCGTAGATGAAGCGCGTGGCTTTGCTGCCGTAGACGGTGATGCCGCTGCTGCCCGCGTAGAGCAGCCGCACCATGTCGCTGTTGCGCGGCAGGCGGTCGTAGACTTGCGTGATGATGGGCTGCCCGTAGCCGGCCACGGGCGCGCCGTCGGCCGTTAGCAGCTGGTAGCCGAGCTTGTAGATGCCGAGTCGGCGGCGCGCCTGGTCGCCGTCGATCTGGTCGTAGGCTTCGACGGCGATGCCGACCTCGCCCAGCGCGCGCGGCAGCAGCAGGCGCTTGCCGCGCTTGGCGCGCAGCGGTTTGCCGGCGGCGTCGAGCAAGGCGATGTTCTGGATCTGCGGCGCGATACTGTCATGCAGGCCGAAAAACGGCAGGCTCAGTGGATTGAGGTCGACGCCGTTGGGGCGGTAGTCCAGGTGCACGTGGGCCATGGCGTTGACGGTGCCCAGCGTGTCGCCGATCGCGAAGCGGGTGCCGCGCTTGACGCGCACGCGGTCGGGCTTGCCCTGGTCGTCGCTCAACAACTGGAAGCGCCCGTCGAGCGCCCGGCCTTGGACGTTGCGTCCCACGCGCATATGGATGTAGTTGATGCCGGCGATGCTGAGGCCTTCGCTCAACGTGCCATAGCCCCAGTTCGCCAGCGGATCGCTGACCTTGGCGGCGGCGATCGCCAGCACCGGCGTGCCGACGGCGGCCTGCACGTCGAGGCCGGCGTGGAAGTGGTCGCGGCTCTCGCCGTCGAAATTGCCGCGCACCTCGCCCATCAGGCCGACCACTTCGTGCGCCTCGCCTTGCGGCTGGACCGGCCATGGCATCGGCTCGGTACGCACCGGCGCGGCGACGGGCTGCCAAGTCGATGCTGATCCCGACACCGTTACCCTGCTTGCTCCCGGCGCTGATGCCGATGCTGAAACCGCTCCCACCGGCTGGCCGACCGTCGCCGGCGCCAGCCGCAGCACGCGCGACAGGTCCGCGTCGGCCACGATCAGTGCGCCGTCCTGCGCCAGCGCCATGCCGCGCGGGCCGAACAGGCGCACGCTGCCGTCGTCGCCGTAATCGGCCAAGGCCGCTTGCGCCGGATGGTCGATATCGCCCAGCGCGTCGAGCCGGCCATCCGGCGTCATCCGCATCACGCGGCCGTGCGCGGCGCTGGCGATATAAAGTGTACCGTCGGCCGCCAGCGCCAGCGCGATGGGCCGGCGTAGCAAGGCGTTGCGGTCGCGCTCGGTGGCGGGCACGCTGGCGATGGTGCTGACCTGGCCGTCGATGCCCAGCTTGCGGATTGCGTTGTTGCGCGTGTCGGCAATCAGCAGCGTGCCATCGGCCGCCACCGCCAGCGCGCACGGCGTGTCGAAGCGCGCCTGCAAGGCAGGACCGTCGATGTCGTCGGGACCCCCGCCGCCGGCCAACGTCGTCACCGTGCCGTCGGGTGCGATGCGGCGGATGCGGTCGTTGTAGCTGTCGGCGACGTAGACCACGCCGGCCCGGTCGACAGCCACGCCGAGCGGGCCATTGAACCGGGCGGCCGCGCCTTTGCCGTCGCGGAAGCCCGCCACACCATCGCCGGCCAGCGTGCTGACCACGCCCTCCGGCGTCAGCTTGCGGATGGCGTTGTTGCCGGTATCGGCCACGTAAAGGTTGCCGGCGCTGTCGATGGCCACGCCCGACGGCGTGTTGAACTGCGCCGCCGCGCCGGCGCCGTCGGCATAGCCTTCGGTTGAGCCGGCCAGCGTGGAAACGACGCCGTCCGAATTGATCTTGCGGATGCGGTTGTTGTCGCCGGCGTCGCTCAGATAAACATTGCCGGCCCGGTCGAGCGCAACGCCAAAAGGGTCGACATAGCGGGCCTGCGCGGCGGCGCCGTCGCGCAAGCCGCGACTGCCGTCGCCAGCCAGCGTGGTAACGCGCGTGGCTGGCGACACGGCCCAAGAGGAATTGCGCGACGCGCCCGATGCGACCGTCATGGCGAGGACCGGCGCGCCACCACCGGCAAGCGCTGCCTCTTGCTGCCGGATGTGGGCGACGCCAACGGTGACTACCGCGACCAGCGCCAACGCGGCGCAAGCGAGTTTTGTACGGAAATGAATCATGCCGGCGTTCATCAACTCTCTAGGAAGAGCCCAGCTTAACCGATACGAAATGTTTCCACAATTATATTAACAGCTATCTACCCAGCCAACTTTTGCACCGCAGTGCCGCATAAAGCGAATGGGCAAAAAAAAGCCCGCTGCGGGAGCGGGCTAAATCTATTTCCTGTTGAGGAGAATAGAGGAGACAGGTCAATCATGCTGCATTGCGCCAAATCTATCCAATTTATAATTCTGATGATAGAAATAGGCAAAACGTATAACCATTGATCTGTCTCAATACGAGCAGCCCCAAAATGCTGTTTATACGCGCCGCCCATACATTCGTGCGTTGCGGCCAGCGCCACGATTTTGTCCGGACGTCTAGGATGCACCGTTCAATAGATTCTGCATCGGTGGGCTGAAAGTTATGGGAAAATTACTTATGAACCCTACACCCAACTATGCCGCACTTTTCGATGCCTCCCCCTACCCCTATCTTCTCGTCGGACTCGACTGGAATATCATAGGCGCGAACAAGTCTTATCTGAATGCCGTCGGCAGAACGCTGCAGGACATTCTGGGCCTTCCGCTTTTTGAGGCATTCCCGCCTAACCCGCAGGACCCCGACTCAACCAATGACGACATTGTTCGCGCATCCATACAGCGGGCCATCGATACGGGTGAACCCGACACCACGCCATTCATCCGCTACGCGGTGCCGCATCAAACCGCGACCGGCGTGGTGTTCCAGCCATTGTATTGGAGTACGGTGCATACCCCGGTGTTCAACAACGACGGGAAACTTGAATTTGTCGTTCAAAACGCGATCGACGTCACCGCCCTCTATACATTTGACGACAGCGCAAAGACCGCACAATTGCAAGAGCAACCGAAAGCGACTTTTCCTGATTACTCGCAAGCCCAGGCCCATCAGGCGCTGATGCGAATTCTCAAGTCGGAACGCAGTCATCTTCTGGAATTGTTCAATCAGGCGCCCGGCTTTATCGCGGTCATGCGGGGGCCGAATTACGTCTTCGAACTAGCGAACGAGGCCTACTACCAGTTGCTCGGGCGCCGGGAAATCATCGGCAAACCGGTCTTCGAAGCTTTTCCGGACGTGGCCGGCCAAGGCTTCGAGGAGTTGCTGGACGGAGTGTACAAGACAGGCAAGCCATTTTTGGGTAGAGGAATAAAATTCCAGGTGCAGAAGGTGGCAGGCGGTCCATTTACCGAGTTATACATCGATCTTCTATACCAGCCCTTCTTTGCGCCGGATGGCGTCACCGTGACCGGTATCTTTGCCCAGGGACAGGATGTCACGGACATCCACCAGGCCAATCTGGCGCTGCAAGAAGCCGACCGACGCAAGGATGTGTTCCTTTCCATGCTGGCCCACGAGCTGCGCAATCCGCTGGCCCCCATCAGCGCCGCAGTTGAAATCCTGGGCCTGTCCTCAAGCAACCCCGTACAGGTAATAAATACCAGCCAGGTCATTCGCCGGCAGGTGAAACATATGACAGGACTGGTCGATGATCTGCTGGATGTGTCCCGCGTGACAAGCGGACTGGTCGTACTCGACAATATTGCGGTCAACGTCGATGCGGTGATCAAAGACGCCATGGAACAGATGCGGCCTAATTTTGACAAGAGACATCAAGAACATTTTGTGCTGCATACCAATGCCGCAACGCATGTCTGCGGCGACCACAAGCGCCTGGTTCAGGTCGTGGCCAATCTGCTGGGCAATGCATCAAAGTACACCAAGGAATTTGGAACGATTTCTGTTGAAGTCCAGGCGGACGATAAAACTGTCGAGATCTCAGTCATCGACAACGGCATCGGCATGGAGCAAGCATTTATTCCGCACATGTTTGATCTTTTTTCCCAGGGAAAAAGGAACTCGGACCGTTCCGAGGGTGGTTTGGGCTTGGGGCTTTCGCTGGTCAAGAATCTCGTGGAACTGCATGGCGGCAAGGTCAGCGCCATGTCGCCAGGAATTGGCTTGGGCAGTCGCTTCACCGTCTCCCTGCCCGTGCTTGCCGCCCCTGTCGCCAATAGCGTCGCCCCAGCCGTCGATGCGCCGGATGCAGACCATGCCGCGATGCGGATTTTGCTGGTTGACGATAACGTCGACGCCGTCGAGTCGCTGGCTGCAATCTTCGACACATTGGGCCATCAAGTGAAAATCGCCCACGATGCCTTGTGTGCGCTGGAATTAGCGCAAACGAATGACTTCGACGCATGCGTGCTGGACATCGGACTCCCGGATATTGACGGGTACGAGCTGGTACGCCGATTGCGGACATTACCATCCACACAACACACCTTTATTGTCGCACTGAGTGGCTATGGACAGCAGCGCGACCGGGCTTTGGCAAATGAGGCGGGATTTGATCATTACGTCGTCAAGCCGGCCATTGCGACGGATATACTGCGTTTGCTACGCACTCGACAAGGATGACAGGAATCGGGGAGCGGAATAGTTACTGGGCAGAAAAATAAGACCGGGCGGCCGATGCGCCGGCCATTCGATGCCAGGCAAGGTCGGCGTCAATAACGCCGAGCCGGCCAATGTTTTCATCGGATCGATGCAACACCCTGCCCGAATATCGATTGCTTGTCGGAATAAAACAAGTCGCCCTGTGTTTTTGAAACTCCCCTGCAGATCGATATACACATGCATGGCGCGCTCACATCGACCATTTTTTCTTGCTAAAAAGCCGATCCCATACAGCCTAGACATTTTGTGTTCGTACATATAATACGTGGGGCGTCCTCATCCATTTAAAACTGGACGGCTAGTCCATCTGCGGCATAGATGGACAATACTATTTGTTTGACAAACTCATCGTATTACCCGATCAGTTTTCTATGCTTTGCCACCAAGAATAATACTGCTCGATTCACTGCCCATCGCTCACAGCCTTCCTTTTGTGTCAGGCTGGTGGATGCGGCAGCTCCGCCAGCGGCAGGGTGACGACGAATTCGCTGCCCTCGCCCTCACCAGCGCTATGCATGCGCACCGTACCTCGGTGCAGCTCGGTAATCGTCCGCACCAGCGATAAGCCTATCCCCAAGCCATGTAGCGCAGGGCCAGATGGACGGGGGCCTTGCACGAACATATCGAAGATGAGCGGCTGGATGTCGAGCGGTACGCCGGCGCCGTCATCGATCACGGCGACATCCACTTGCTGCGGCCCGGGCGTCACGCGTATCAGCACGTGACCGAATTCGGGCGTGTATTTGCTGGCGTTGAGCAGCAGATTCGAAAACACCTGCGTTAGCCGCACCAGGTCGCCGTCGATGAACACCGCTTGCGCCGGATAGTCGAGTTCCAGATGCTGTTGTCGGCTATCGATCACCGGCTGGGCCGTTTCCATCGCGCTCTCGACGATGATGCGGAGCGAAATGACACTCGTCTGTATAAAAATCTTCCCCGCGCTTGCACGCGAGGCGTCCAGCAAGTCATCCACCAAACGGACCAGATGCGCCAGCTGGCGGTCTATAATCCCGTGCAACATCGGCAGGTCCGGATGCGCCCCGGCGATATTGCCGATCAATCCACTGGCCATCATAATCGGATGCAAGGGACTGCGCAGTTCGTGCGCGAGCATGGTCAGGAACTTGGTTTGACGCAGGTTTTCCGCCTCGGCCAGCGCCTGCCTATCTTGCGCCCCGAAAGACGCCAGCAGCAGGTTTTGATTCGCCTCGCGCAATCGCGGGACCAGCACGGCATTCACATCCGCACGCTGGCTTTCGGCTGTTCTATCCTCCAGAATTTCCCTGATGCAACTGCCCAGTTCCACCACTTCAAGCATGTGGAGCGCATGCAATTCCGCCAAGCCGGACGGCACGGATTCCGTACAAGATACCGGTACATCAGGTGAAGGGTGCTTCTGCTTCATTGGGGGACTGCCGCATCAGCGGTATGGCCGGTAAATTATGATGCGCACAGAGAGCGCAATACCTGAAATGAACGTCAGCTTAGATTTCGACAAGACCGACTGGCGACAAACAGAAGTGAGAACACCTCAGACTACACCAAATATGCATGCAAAAATATAAATAAATATAGATTTTCAAATTATTATGAAAATCTTCGTGCATCAGCCCGAATATACTGGCTTATCGAAATAATATTTTTCCACCTGGAATTATTTAAGCGGTTTTCATGCGCATTCAATGCGCATGACATGAATCCGCCGTGGATATTCCCCTATGGATGCAAATAAAAAAGCTCCCGTGCTTACAAGACGCAACGGGAGCCCATCAGTCGAAATGATTATATGCGTGGCTGACGCCGTCTGATTACTTGGCGGCGGCCGGCATGTCCGCAGCGTAAGGCAGCACGCGCGACGCCAGGCGGGTGTCGCCCTTGAGCAAGGTCACCTCGTCGGCCAGCACGTGGACCGCCTCGTTGAGCAGCACGTCCTTGGCGTTCTTGGCCGCTTTTTCCGCGTCCAGCTCGGCCGTCAGCGAGCGCTCGTCGGCTTGCAGGCCGTCGTCGGTGCGGATGGCGCCCTTCACGGCCGCCACCTTGGCGGCCTTGCCGCTGGCCGGCTTGGCCGAGATGGCCTTGTTCAGCGCATCTTTCGGATCGGGCAGCAGCACCGGATCGTCCTCGTTCAAGACCGTGCTGCTCAGACGCGCCTCGCGCAGTTTGGCGCGGGCTTCCTGGCTGTCGCGTTCCTTGCGGCGCGCCGCTTCGTTGAGCGAAATCAGGTTGTCCTTGCGTTGTTTCTTGACCAGGGCGATGTCTTCCAGCAGGTACTGGTAGTCCTTGTCCTTGGCCACGCGCGCGTCATGTTTCTTGTCGAGCAGCGGGACGATCTCTTTCAAGTCGCCGGCCGGGATGTAGACGGCCGGCTTGATCGAGGTCCACGGCAAGGCGTTGTCATAGCTCGATTCGCCGAAGGTGTCGGCGTCGGCCATGGTCGGCAGCTTGACGTCGGGCGTGACGCCGCGCAGCTGCGTGGTGCCGCCGTTGATGCGGAAGAATTGCGCGATCGTCATCTTCAGCTCGCCCAGCTTGGCCTTGTCGCTGGTGGCGAAGCGGTCCAGGCTGATCAGCGTCTGCACGGTGCCCTTGCCGAAGCTCGGTTCGCCGATGATCAGGCCACGGCCGTAATCCTGGATGGCGGCGGCGAAGATTTCCGACGCCGACGCCGAGCCGCGATTGATCAGCACGCCGACCGGTCCATCCCAGGCCAGGCCGGGATTGGTGTCGCTTTCGATGTCGATCTTGCCTTCGGCGTTACGCTGCTGCACCACCGGGCCCTTGTCGATGAACAGGCCGGTCAGTTCGACCGCCTCGTTGAGCGAGCCGCCGCCGTTGTTGCGCAGGTCGATCAGCACGTTGTCGACCTTGTCCTTCTTCAGCTCGCCGAGCAGGCGGGCGACGTCGCGCGTGGCGCTCTTGAAGTCCTTGTCGCCCTTGCGGCGCGCCTCGAAGTCCTGGTAGAAGGTCGGCAGCGAGATCACGCCGATGCGGCGTTTAAAGGCGCCATCCTTGACTTCGAGGATGGATTTCTTGGCCGACTGCTCTTCCATGCTGATCTTCTTGCGCACCAGCGAGACCAGCACATGCTTGCCGTCCGGGCCGGCGTCGGCCGGCAGGATGTCGAGGCGCACGGTGGAATCCTTGGCGCCGCGAATTTTTTCGACCACGTCGTCGATGCGCCAGCCCATCACGTCGACCAGCGGGCCGCTGTCGCCCTGGCCGACGGCCAGGAAACGGTCGCCGACCTTGATCTTGCCGGACATGGCGGCCGGGCTGCCGGCCACCACTTCGCGCACCACCGTATATTCGTCGCGCGTCTGCAACACGCAGCCTATGCCTTCGAGCGACAAACGCATGGCGATATCGAAGCTTTCCGATTCGCGCGGGCCGAGGTAGTTGGTGTGCGGCTCGATCGACATCGCGTAGGCGTTCATGAAGATCGAGAACACGTCTTCATTGTTGAGCTTTTTCGCACGCGTGATGTAGTTCTCGTAGCGCTTGTCGAGCGTCTCGCGGATGGACTTGTCGTCCTTGCCGGCCAGCTTCAGGCGCAGCCAGTCGTTCTTGACGCGCTTGCGCCACAGCTCGCGCATCTCGGCGTCGTTCTTCGGCCACTCGGCCTTTTCGCGGTCGTACTGATAGCTTTCGTCGACGCTGAAATCGAACTTGGTCTTGAGCAGTTCGCGCGCATAGTTCATGCGCTCGGTGAAGCGCTGCTGGTAGCTGTTGTAGATGGCGAACGGCAGCGTCAGGTTTTCATTCTGGATGGCGTCGTCGAGCTGGGTGCGGGCGCCGCTGTACTGGTCGAGGTCGGCCTGCACGAAGAACAGCTTTTCGGCGTCGAGCGACTTGAAGTAGCGCTCGAAAATCTTTTCCGACATCGCGTCGTCGAGCGGCACGGCCTTGTAGTGATAGCGCGACAGGACGCGCGAGGCCCACAGCGCCGCCTGGGTCTGCTGCGGCAACGGTTTCAACAAGGTGTCTGTCGTCGTTTTATCGGCCTGCGCCGCGCCGGCCTGGACAGCCGCGGACAAGGCCAGTGCGACCAACAGCATGTGCTTCTTCATCAGCTTACTCCGAACGTGAATTGTCGACTTGCCGACGCGGACTTGCCAGTATCTGAGCAAGCCCGCGTCGGCGAAATGGGGGGTTACCGGGCCGCCCACACCAGCGCCGTCAGCGCCGCTGGCGTGCTTCGTCAGCCCCGCCTTATTCTACAGGATAGAAAGTGGCGCACACCCCGGTGCGACGCAGTTTCCGTGCCCAAGCTTAAGACTGGCTGAAACGCGCTCATGTGCAGGGCCGCTACTGTTGCATGCCCTTGCCACGCCCACAGCGCGCCGTCGCTGACATGATGCATTGCAACATTATTAGCAAGCCATTGTTTTCATTGAAAATTCCGTAAAAAACAGTTGTTACTTTGCGGCAATGTGGTATCATTCTGGTCTTATATATCGCCGTCCAGCCACTCCGGGCGCGATTTCAGCAGTTCCAGTAATCCAGCTTCGCCCCCGGTCTGTCCGTAGCACCCTGGCGGTCGCGCCTCGACCGCTCGCCATGAGCCGGCCGGCAGCAGCACCCGTCGAATCGGTCGTCACCGCACGACCACCATGCGCTAAAGAGAACCATGCACACAACACACCACACTCCCCGCCACTGGGGCGTCGGCGCCAAGATCACGGCGTTCACCCTGGCCTTGATCGGCGCCATCCTCGCCGTGCTGATCCTGCTGATCAATATGTCGACCTCGGCCATGCTGGAAGAGCGCGCCGAAGCGAACGTGTCGAGCGCGCTGGGCGGCGTCGCCAACACGCTGGACACCTTCAACCACGCGATGATGAACGACGCGGCCAGCTTCGCCCGCCTGTTCGCGGCCGAGTTCGACGGCCCGTTCACGCTGGACGCGGCCGCCACCGTCGATGTCGCCGGCAAGGCCGCTCCCACGCTGAAGAGCGGCGGCAAGACGCTGGACATGGACTTCGCCATCCCCGACCGATTCACCGCCGAAACCGGCGCCGTCGCCACCGTGTTCGCCGCCAGCGGCGAGGACTACATCCGCGTCACCACCTCGCTGAAAAAGGAGGACGGCACGCGCGCCATCGGCACCGTGCTGGACCACGCGCACCCGAGCTACGCGCTGCTGCGCGCCGGCCAGCGCTACGTCGGCCTGGCCACGCTGTTCGGCAAGCAATACATCACCCAGTACGACCCGCTCAAGGATGATAGTGGCAAGGTCATCGGCGTGCTGTTCACCGGCCTCGACATCACCAAGAACCTGGCCATGCTCAAGGAGCAGATCAAGCGCATCAAGATCGGCCAGACCGGCTATGTCTACGTACTCAACGCCGCGCCAGGCAAGAACTACGGCACGTTGATCGTTCATCCCGAACTTGAAGGCAAGAACCTGCTCGACGCGCAGGACCACGACGGCCACAGCTTCGTCAAGGAAATCCTGGACAAGAAAACCGGCACCATCCGTTATCCTTGGGCCGACGGCAAGGACCAGTCGCCGCGCGAAAAGATGATGGTCTACAGCTATTTCAAGGACTGGAACTGGGTCGTCGTCGGCGGCACCTACACCGACGAAATCACCCAGCAGGCCGGCCAGCTGCGCAACCGCTACGCGCTGCTGGGCGTGGCGGCGCTGGCCGTGTTCGGCGTGCTGCTGTGGCTGATGGTGCGGCGCGTCGTCACGCGCCCGCTGGCCTTGGCCGAGCGGGCCGCCGGGCAGATCGCCGCCGGCGACCTGACGGTGCGCCTGACGATCCGGCAGCACGACGAAATCGGCCGCATGCTGCGCGCCATGAACGGCATCAGCGACAATCTGTGCGGCGTGGTCGGCCAGGTGCGCCGCGGCGCCGAGCAGATCGCCACCGCCTCCGGCGAAATCGCCAGCGGCAACCAGGACTTGTCGGCGCGCACCGAGCAGCAGGCATCCAACCTGGAAGAGACCGCCGCGGCGATGGAACAGCTGAGCGGCGCCGTCAAGCAAAACGCCGACTGCGCGCGCCAGGCCAACGCGCTGGCGCAGGCGGCGTCCGGCGTGGCGGCCAAGGGCGGCGCCGAAGTCGAACGCGTGGTCGCGACGATGGACTCGATCCACCAGTCGTCGAAGAAAATTGTCGACATCATCGGCGTCATCGACGGCATCGCCTTCCAGACCAATATCCTCGCCTTGAACGCGGCCGTCGAGGCGGCGCGCGCCGGCGAACAGGGACGCGGCTTCGCCGTCGTCGCCACCGAAGTGCGCAACCTGGCGCAACGCTCGGCCGCCGCCGCCAGGGAGATCAAGGGTTTGATCAGCGACTCGGTCGAGAAGGTCGAGACCGGCAGCGCGCAAGTGGCGCTGGCCGGCGCCACCATGGCCGAGGTGGTCGGCAGCGTGCGCCGCGTCACCGAGATCATGGGCGAGATCAGCCGCGCCGGCGAAGAGCAGCGCGCCGGCATCGCCCAGGTGCATGATGCCGTGGCGCAGATGGACCAGGTCACGCAGCAGAACGCCGCCCTGGTCGAGCAAGCGGCCGGCG
>Ga0209901_1000502_pt1 | contig 14995 bp, 14 predicted proteins | sample OrgsoiDNA_201058_FD_185806 | JGI IMG/M metagenome (GOLD analysis project Ga0209901, IMG submission 185806) | Permafrost soil microbial communities from the Arctic, to analyse light accelerated degradation of dissolved organic matter (DOM) -... | ecosystem: Environmental > Terrestrial > Soil >...
TCCCCATTGCAGCAGGGCCGGTACGCACACTATAAGTCCACCTTTCGGTGGTGGCTAAAGATAGGCTTGTCGCTCAATCTGTTTGTGTACATTCTTGTAGCGGGCATCGTTTTCTTTGGATCGTACCCAAACCCGATAGGTATTGCGGATGCGTGCTTATTTAGCGGACTTGCCGTCATGGCGATATTAGGGGTTATTGCTGCCCGGGTTTCGGGGAAGATGATGGGATTCGTGCGCCTAGCCGAGGGCATATTTCAAGGATTCGGCTGGAACGACGTCAAGAACATCGACCTGCCAGCGATCACGAAAAAGAGCAAGCACCCGGGCGATCCGGGTGCGATTGGCGTGCTTTATTTTCGTTACTGATGGCCCTGCTGATCCAACGGCAATCCGCTCAACTGGGCAACGGCTGTCCCACAAAAGTGGTTAGCATGTGATGCCTTCCTCACGAGCCCCGTGCGTTCGGAACAAGAACAGTGCGGCGCGTGTGGGTAATAGATTTCGATATATCGAGGAGCATGTTCCAATGATGGATCTCATTCGTCTGGGTGACGATACTGATCACGGTGGCAAGGTCATCAGCGCTTCATCGACCATGAGCTTCGATGGCCGGTTCGTGGCCCGCAAAGGTGACGAGGTGTCATGCCCAAAACACGACATCAAACCCAACGTGATCATCGATGGTGACGAATCGATGAAAGATGATGGTGTGCCGATTGCGCGAAACGGCTATCGGGCCACTTGTGGGTGCCACTTGATTTCGAGCTTGGCGTAAGTACACGTGATGCGTTGTATGCCACCTATTTGCGATGGCATACAGCCGGCAAATCTGTTTGGCACCGTCTCACCTTCGCGATATTTTTCGTTCAAACCAGCTGCGCCGTTCCCTGCCTCGGCGCGCAGCGCCGGATAACGGCTCCGGTGTCCTTCGAAATCACCACCAGTTGCACAAAACTGTTCGCGACGGCGTAAGGGGCGAAGAAGCGATCCAGCACCTCAACGAAGACGCTCACGCTGCTACCGGAAAATGCCTGCTCGTCGACTGACAGAGTGATCTCGATGCCTCGCACCATCCCTGGACAGGGCTTCATGACGATCCACTGCATGGTGGACCGGCGATTCAGGAATGCGACGCCGTCGATATGCCGCGTCTGCAATGACGACCGCGTCGCGTACTGACGGAACAGACGTTTCAGTTCGTCGAACCCAGCAGGACTGAGCTGGATGGGCTGCGGCGTCAGGTGCGTAATCAGGCGCCACAGCGCGCCCTCGCCCCGCGCAAACCTGACGGTTCTGGTTGGTTGACGCAGCATTGATATCTTGCAGGGCAGCGCCCCGCCTTCATTCAGCAGATCACCTCCCTGTGTGCCAAATGGCAGCGTGCAGGGTATATCGCGGTTGGTGCAGGTCAGGTCAATGTCCAACTGGCTGATTCCGGAAACAACAGGACGGCCGTCAAGGTCGACCATCTTGAGTGCGGTTTCAAAGCCGGGGTTGGTCTGCGCGATCTTTTCGTCCCGCAGGGCAACCCAGTATGGGCCGGACAACTGGGTTGCGCTGCCGTGCATCAGCGAGCTAAAAGGGTGAAGGACGCGCCTGCCCGCAGAGCCCACATCGTCCGTGTAAAGCGAGTCGATCGAATAGACTTCGACGGCGGATGGACTCGTCGTTTTCGGCGATACCGGGTATGAGGTGATCGCGCTATCGGTCCTCACCGGCTCTGCCTTGAGTTTGAAGAGATTGACAACGGGTGTGCAGAATAGCCTGAGGTTTGCCTTGGTGAACTGTGCCATCCGTTCGGCGGCCCAGGAATCCTTGCGTACGCTGTGAATCGCCAGGTGCAGGGTGAAGCGTTTGCACGGCCCGGTGGCACGCGTGAGAGCGGCAAAATCGATATCGATAAAGTCGAATTTGTCAGGAAAGGCGACGTACTCTGTCAACAGGCGGAAGACCGGTGACGCGTTGGCTGGCGCGTCAATGAGCGCGTCCGAGTCGTCGAAACCAGCGGTCGCGACCGGTAGATGCGCAAGAGGCTTCCATTTCCCCTGACCATCCGGTTCGACGAAGGCCTTCGATGTGCGCAACAGCAACACGTCGGCCAGGGTCGCAACGACTTCGCGCTGGCCGTTCAGGTGTATTCGGACAGTGCCGGGTGCCGTCGCCGCACTCGCTGTAGCGCCCGCTGCCGCGAACGTTATCGAGACAATGCCGGTCGTATCCGGCGGCAAGGAAACGCCAGTGGGTGCCGATGCAGTCAACGCATATCGGGCGTCCGTGATCTGCAGCGGGGCGAGCGTCACGTCGTACGCGGTGCGAAAGCGGCATCCGCCGATCTTCGTTACAAGGTCCGCTCCTCGCCCGATGGTCACAGGCCCTGTCAGCCTGTCGAACAGGTTGCCGGCGTCGAACTGTACGATCGAGCATGACGGGAAGGGCCGCAGATACTGGGCATAGAGAATCTCCAGCAGCGATTCGGTGAATTCGGGATAGTCATCCTCGATCTTCGCATCAAGCCCTGCGGCCAGCAGCGCGAAGAACTGGATCAACCGTTCGACGTGGGGGTCGTCCGAGTGCCCTCCGGACATAGCGAGACGGGTAGCGATTTTCGGATACCGCAAAGCGAATTCGTTTGCATAACGGCGCAGATGCGCAAGTTCCCGTTCGTAGTGCGGCAGCAGTTCGTCCATGCAGATTGAATAGGTCGGAAAGCGGTGAAAATCCAGAGGCCGGTGGCATCGGCGATCAGACGCGCCGTATGCATGGCGCGCTTTCCCGACCGGCCGTCATAATCGGTTCATTCATATGGTACCGGATTGATCGTGTGATGTGCCGCTGAGCGCGACATTTGCGAGACGGCTATCGCAATGACCATACTGATTTCCGGATACGAAAACCAACTGCGGTGGGAAAGATTGCACGGATAATGACGGCTGATTCCGAGCTGGCTATATGCTAATTCCCACTCCATTCGATCAAAACGGGACTGTTCACCGAGGTGGCGGCCACGGATGATTTTCACGATGGACTCTGATCATGTTGCCCGCTCCCGATGCTAGTGGTTACCGGAGGGGCGATCGCTCCGTCTGGTTCGATGGGTACGATCTATGTCGATTCATTGCAACGCTATCTGCGGCGCATGGCGTCGCATTGATCGACGCACGCGGCTCGCGGCGCTATACAACTTTATTTTTTCAACTATACGACTTTATTTTTAATCAACACAGCGCAGATCGGTCCCGTACCGCAGCCCATTCGAACATCGGAAGCCGGTCATGCAGTTGCAGACGGTGACCGTGGTGGGACCGGGTGGACAGGAAATCTATACGGACGAGCTGGGCCGCGTGAAAGTGCAGTTTCACTGGGACCGCATCGGCCAGCGCAACGAGCGTAGCTCGTGCTGGGTTCGCGTCGCGCAGCCGTGGTCGAGCGCGGGCTTCGGTGGCATCCAACTGCCGAGAACCGGCGACGAGGCGGTCGTATCGTTTCTCGGCGGCGATCCGGACAGGCCGATCATTACTGCCCGCGTGGGGAATGGCGCGAACCGGCCGCAGTGGAACCTGCCCGCTCAGCACATGCTGTCGGGATTCGTAAGCAAGGAAATCGGCGGTGCGCAGAACAACGTCTGGCTCAAGGACGATACAAACGGGCAGGTGCAGACGCAGATACGCAGCGATCACCTCGAATCGGGCTTCCACGCAGGATATATCACGCGGGTGAGCGAACCGGCCGGTCGCGGCGAGAAGCGTGGTGAAGGCGTGGAGCTGCGCACCGACGGGAATGCAGCCGTGCGCGGCGCCCGCGGGCTGCTGCTGACGACCCACCCGCGTCCGGGCGCAACCGGAGACGCATTCAGCGTCGATGAGGTGAACCTTCAGCTGGCGAGCGCCCAGGATACCGCAGCGAGCCTCGCGCAATCGGCCCAGTCGGCCGGTGCCCAGGACGGCGAGCAGAAGGCGGTCGCGACCACCCTGAAAGCGCAGGCAAAAGCCATCCAGGGCGGCGGTGCACTCAAGCAGTTCGAGCAACCGCATCTGGTGCTGGCGAGTCCCGCAGGCGTGGCCGCGAGCACGCCGGAGCAGATTCACCTGAGCAGCGGCAAGACTACCGCGGTCACGAGCGGCGAGCACGTATCGATCAGCACGGGCGGCGGCTTCTTCGCCAGCGCGCGCCGGGCGCTGCGCCTGTTCGTCTACGAGGCAGGTATGCGGCTCATTGCTGCCGGCGGCGACATCGATGTGAAGGCGCTGAAGGACAGCGTCAACCTGCTGGCAAAGCTGAACGTGACGGTGACGGCCAGCAAGATCACCATCAGCGCGCAGCAGGAGGTCGAGATCAACGGCGGCGGCTATACCCGCTGGACGGCCGGACAGATCAAGCACGGTACGTCGGGAGGCTTCGAGATGCACTCAGCAAACCGGACGTTCACCGGACCTGACAGCGTGAGCACGCCTTCCATTCCGGCGCTGCCGCCAGAGAAGGAGCAGCTGCATCTCGCGCTTGGGGCGTTGCCTGGAGAGGCACATCAGTTCGCCAGTGAACCTTATGATCTGTACAAGGGCGGCGCAAAGATCGGCGAAGGCGTCACGGATGAATTCGGGCGTGTCGTGGTGAAAGATCATCAGCCTGGTACACCGGCGTATCAGGTCAAGCTCGCCAACGGCAGCCACTACGATCTGACCGTGAAGGATGCCCTTCAGGGGGATCCGGACCACACCGACCAGCGGACCAACCGTGGCGAACGGCTGGCCTGATGCGTTGCATCCAGACACACTGATAACAAGGACCTGAACGTGGCAGACAGCACCCTGAAGTCCCAGAATCCGGCAACAGTCGCGATTGACGAACAGACCCGTACCGCGCAGGGATCGGGTCAATGGCTACTGGAAAAACGCCAGGACATTGCACCGATAACCTATGAGAACACGCTCGATTTCATGATCTGTGGCGAAGATGGATTCAGGTCGATCGCGAACGACCTGAAAGGTGCGAAATCGACCGTGGAGATCATCTGCTGGGGGTTCGACCCAGGCATGGAACTCGTGCGCGGCGGCGACACGTGGCCGCGCGGTCAGACCTATGGGGACCTGCTTAAAGAGATCACGACCCGCAAGGAGAACCCGGTTACGGTCAGGCTGATGGTCTGGTATGCCGAAACCGCCTCGGCCAAACAGGACAACGTACCCGGCTACTCCGACACCGGTCACAATATATTGACCAATCCAGCTGCCTGGGCGGTCGGCACTTCGTCCTCTCCCTACGACAGCAAGAAACGCCAGGAATACTGCATCGAGTGGTGGAAAGAGAACCTGCCGAAGGGCAACGTCAGTGGGAAAAATCCGCGTCTTCAGGTTGCATTCCGCTCAATCGAAACTGCGGATGCCCACCACGCACTGGCCGACGAGGAGGACCACCCTGCCTACGAGCTGGGGAATCCGACCGATGAAACGGGCCTGCTGGAGAGTTATCCGACACACCATCAGAAGCCGATCCTGATCGATTACACCTACGAGGGAGGCCGTTACGCGGTGGGTTATGTGATGGGGCTGAACTCCGTGACCGACTTCTGGGATACCACCGCTCACAAGATCGACGACCCGCAACGGGAGGCGCTGCGCAAGGGCAAGCTCAAGGACGAGCAGGCTCACGAGGAGGCGACGCAGGGGCAAAAGGCGACGAAAGGCTATGTGCACGGCAGACCTTACCAGGACTATGCATGCCGTGTGGTCGGTCCCGCGCTCAAGCGGTTGCATCATAACTTTGCGAGCGACTGGAACATCTTCGCGCCGGACCATAAGGTTACCGAACTGACCGACCTGCCGCCCAATATCCCGAAGGCACCCAGCAATGCGGCACACGGCGTGCAGATTGTTCGCACCCATCCGCGTGAGAAAGACAAGACGATCAAGGAACTGTACTACCAGGCAAGCAGTTTCGCACGCAACTACATCTATATCGAGAACCAGTATTTTTTCTATCCCGCCTTCGCCAGTCACCTGACGAAGACGCGGCAAACATTTTGCGAGGCGTGGGCGGCAAAGTCGGGCAAACCCATTTCGCAGATGCCGATGCTGCACCTGTTCATCGTTATCCCTCATCCAGAGGACGATGGGATGATTCCGCGCACGTATGACACGCTCACCGAGCTTGGCGCGAGCGACGGAATGTCCGCGCAGCGAAAGTACGTTGATGACGGCAATATCAGCCAGAACTATGCGGACGCAAAAACCATTACAGATACGGTCCAGACGCCGGACGGTCCGATTAGCAACCAACGCAAGGTGTTGGACCGTCCCAGCGCGCAGCAGCTTGCGGCCACCACTGGAATGAAAGTGAGTGTTGCCCGGTTGCGCGCGAGCGGCCCGCACGGCGATCACGGCATGGCGTACCGCGAAATCTACATCCACTCCAAGCTGATGATCATCGACGACGTGTTCCTCACGGTGGGCAGTGCGAACCTGAACCAGCGAAGCATGTCCTCAGACAGCGAAATCAACATCGGCGTGACCGGACTGGAATACGCAGCCTCGTTGCGCCAGAATGTTTTCAAGCTGCATTCCGGAGGTGATATCCCGGGGACTGGGGACCCAGCTAAACTGCCTCAAACATTTAATAACTGGACTGCCACGATGAAGAGCAATCTCGTTATACAAATGAAGGGGATTGAGGAAATGCAGGGTTTTCTACTGCCCTTCGAAGATCTCCGTGCCACGAACACAATGCACGCTCAGGTGACCATGCCGTCTTCAGGAGGCCCGGAATATGCATGACGTGTATCGATTCCGCGCAGGGTTTATCGCCCTCGTTCTGCGATTTCTGGTCGCCAGCCTCGGTGTAATGACCGCTGGCGTACAGGCCAGCCCCTTCACTGACCTCACCAGCAAGCTGAGCACCTCCATGTCCGACCTGCCACGCTACGAAAAACTCCCTCTGTTCAACCCTCACCGCAAGACCTTCACTTGCGTCTACCAGGACCAGCACCTGCCTCCGGTCGATCCACAGGCCGAACTGTGGTTCCAGCAGGCGCTGGCGCTCGATGACCCGAACATCTACGCCGGGAAGCGTGACTACCCGAAGATCTATCAGTTGTACACGCAAGCGGCCGAACGCAATAACTGGAAGGCGATGCTCAATCTCGCCTCGCTGATTCTGAGTGACAACCCGGGTGTGCCGGTACACGACCGAGAGGTGGCGATCCGCTGGGTCGAAAAAGCCATGCAACTCGGGGTGCCTGATGCATACGACATGATGGGTACCTACCATCAGAACGGAATGATCAAGGGTGCAGACGCTACCTCCGCATACGCGTTCTTTCAGCGAGCCGCCGACATGGGCAGTCCGTCCGCTCAGACGTTCCTCGGGTTCAAGATGAGTGGGAACTACGACAGTCCGGACGGTGAATTCTGGGGGAATGCCACAGTCGGCATGGAAATGCTTCAGTGCGCGCTGGCACAAGGGTACGGCGACGCGGCCGACGATCTTGGGTACCTATACAAGGACACGACACCTGAGTCCAAACTTCGCGCTCTCAAGGTTTTCCACGAAGGCGTGAAACTGGGTAGCGCGAAATGTGCAAATTCACTCTCCAGCGAATTTAGCGGTCTTGGTTTGACCAGTGGCCATAACCTTGTTGGTCACATCGACGAGGCCCGTGCCCAGCGTTACAGCAAGCTCGGTGACGCGCTGGAATTTTATGGGGGCCGCCTGAAGCTTCCCAATCTCGACAAGGTGCTCCCGCTGCCTCCTGCGCCGCTGCCCAAGTGGGACGGCAACGTACAACAGTTGATCGACGGCGCGAAGGCCGTGACGCCGTCGCCCAAGCCGCAGCAGGACGCGGCGCTGCAAGGACGTGAATTCATTCCGCACGGGTACGCCGTGTCGACGCTGGAGCAAAGTGCGATGGCAGTCGCAGGCAACCAGATTGTGCCGCGCGATGGCTACTGGCTTGCCCTTTACGGTCCGGCATCGGCCCCCAGGACCCAGCTGATTCCCGCCCGGCAAAATGCACCCGAGCGCTATCAGGCCGGTGAGCGCTTCGAGGCATCGTCATTCGAATGGCTCACTGCCGACCAAGTGCAGTGGCACTATCTCGGCGAAGCCCACGCCCTACCTCCGCAGCGGGAAGATTTCCTGAAGCACATGATCGACGCCGGGCTGCTGCGCGAAGTCCCTGAACCCGCTTCGCTAGTCCAGTGCAACGGCCAGCAGCGCTGCCCGCAAACCGGGATATGGGAAGGCCGCGTGGCAGATGATCATCCGATGGCCGCGCTGTACAACCGGTGGGACCGCCAGGCGTTCGTCGATAAGGATCACGCGTTTCCTCAACCGGGCGGGCAGTTCATCGACATCGCCCCCAGCGATCTGCGATGGACGTTCCTCGGCAGTCCCAATGGGGATACCGGGATGCCGGGCATACTCGACATCCGCCTGTAGGCAGCACCCGACAAGCGCATTACCACAAGGCACGAAACACAGCCACACCGGAGATTCTGATGACCCGACAAGTCATTGTAGTGGGCGACACGCTGGCCCCGCACGGTGGGACCGTGACAACGGGTTCGAATGCTGACATCGTGGATGGCAAGCCGGTTGCCCGCAAGGGTGACACGGTTGAATGCAGGGAACACGGTACACAGACCATCGCCGAGGGCGACGGAAACGGCATGTTCGGCGGTGCCCCTGTCGCCCTGCACGGACATCAGGCGACGTGTGGCTGCACACTGGTGAGTCGCAGTGCAACAGTCGCCATGCCTTGACCCGATGCGCCTTCTGTCATCGAGGAACGTCCGCAGCGCGCAGGGTTACAGAACAGAAATTCGATGTGACGCATGATGAAGCGTGATGAATGTCTACAGCTGATGCGCAGCAAGCTCGCCGATGCCGGGCTGTTACTGCTTGACACGAACTGGCGGGGGCAACGGGAGCAGTACCGGTTCCGGTGTGAGCACGGGCACGTGTCTTCCCGATGGGGATCTAGTCTGATGGCGGGTCGTGCGCGGCGAGCGCGGCTCTCTGGAATGTCGTCAATGCTGGATCGAGCGCACCATGACCCGGGTTCACGACATGGCCCGTCAGGCGGGCGGCCAATGTCTGACCGAGAAGTTTCGCGGGAAAAGAGCCCGTTACCGTTTCGTCTGCGCGGCTGGGCACGAGTTCGAGACAACGGCCGATGTTGTCCTCGGGGGCTCGTGGTGTTCGGCATGCGCAACTGAGCGTGGCGCCGAGCGTCGTCGCTATCTAGGTGGGCTAAAGCCGATACAGGATCGCGCCCGTGAGCGCGGCGGAGAATGCCTGTCGGCGATCTATAACGGCAGGATGGCGAAGTATCGATTTCGATGCGATGAAGGGCATGAATGGGAAGCGGCTGGCATTGAGGTCATGAGAAAGGCGTGGTGCCCGCAATGCGTCTTTGAGCGGGCGCGTCGACCAGACGGAATGACAGCGCTTCATGGCGCGGCGGAAAGTCGAGGTGGCAGATGCCTGGCGCCGCGCTACCAGCGTATACAAACCCGCTATCCATTCCGGTGCGAACGGGGGCACGAATGGATGGCGTGGGGCTCGGAAATCCTGAAAGGGAGTTGGTGCCCTACATGTCGCACCGAAGACCGGCGACGACAGGGTATTGAATCGATGCGGGCGATTGCGGCCGAACGAGGCGGACAGTGCGTGTCAGATAACTACGTCGACAACAACACCAGGCTCGAATGGGAGTGCGCACGCGGCCATCGATGGTGGGCGCGGCCCAGACAGATTACAACGGGGAACTGGTGCGCTCAGTGTCACTTCCTGTCGCAGATCACGAATGAGAAGACGCGCCGAAAGCGTACGCATGAGGCGGTCAAGGCTGCTGGGTAATGTCAGGGGAAGGGATGAAAATTCAACACTTCGTGCACCCGCATTGCGCGCCATGGCCGCCTATCGGCCGCAGTACGCGATGCCTGAGTCTCGTTGTGTCAAAGTCTATTGTCGCGAATTCCACGTGTCTATTTAGTCGAGATGTGTTTGTGTCAAACTCTATTTGCCCTGACCGTGATCGAGAAGGTCGCCAAGTATCTGATTTCATTGAATGCCTTGTGTCAAACTGTATTGTTCTTTCACAATGAGTTTTTAGATGTCGAAAGCTTATGAATATGCATCGGGTTGGATAATCATGATCGCGTTCTCGATGATTGCTTTTTCGTCCACCGCGAGCGCAGCGTCGGTTAAGTGGTACGCGGATCACATTGAGTTAGCGAAGGACACGCAGGCGACCTGTAACGCTCGCCTCCAAAAAAGGGAAACGCTTCCCGAAGACGTGCTTGAGGAGTGCCGTCGTGCGAACGAGGCGATGCTCCACGCGCATCGCTTCACGCCATCGAAGCCTATGAACTGGTAAGAACGGAAACAGCGAAGGATTTGTGACGACGACAAAAGAGTTGGACGCAGCGTATGAGGCGGGTAAGCAGGCTTGCCGCGATGGTCAAACGCAAGACGACAACCGATTCAGCTTTATGACAGAGGGTGCCAAGTGGTCTGACTGGCTTTCGGGTTTCAATGCGGTGTTCAGCAGACTCAGTAATTGAACACGGAAACGGAAAATGTGCATGTACAGATAGTTGTACATGTTTGGTCGGTCGTGTTATACTTGTACATCTTGCGGTACAGGTATAACTCAAGGAGAACAAATGCGCACAATCCCTTTCACCGACGCGCGCGCTAATCTTAAACAGGTGATCGATAACGTGGTTGATGACGTCGACGTTACGCTTATCACTCGCCGCGATGCACCCAATGCGATTGTCATGTCACAGGAGCATTACGACAGCTTGATGGAGACGGTTTATCTGCTGCGCTCACCAGCGAACGTTGCTCATCTTGAGCGGTCTATTACGCAATTGCGCGCGGGCAAGGTCAAGTCACGCAAGCTGGACGAAGCTGGCGCATGAGCACCTTGAAGATCATGTGGACTGCCGAGGCATGGGACGACTATGTCTATTGGCAGGGGCAGGATAAGAAGACGCTTAAACGAATCAATCAGCTTATCAAAGATACTCAACGAACGCCGTTCGAGGGTATTGGAAAACCTGAACCGCTGAAGGCGAACTTGACAGGTTTTTGGTCTCGACGCATCGACGAAACCAATCGTCTAGTCTATGAGGTTACAGATGCGCAGATCAACATCATCTCGTGCCGCTACCACTACTGATGGTCCGAGCCGGAATTCTAGGAAAAGATATGGATGTGCTATTTGCCGCAGATGCGGCTGTGCGGGACGCGGTGCCTGCCGTCGTGCAACGGCATAGATCTGCTGGTGTGCTGACGTGGGCTTTGCTTCACACGATAGAGGCTGAAGTCTTGGCTGACGTTGCCGCTACCGGGAAGCACAGCAAGCGGATTTTGGACATGATTCGCGCTCCGGCTGCTTTGGCCTATCCGAAGGACGAGCGCGCGGCATCGTTCGAAGGCCACGACTTCGTGCCGATCGCTTTCGGGGCCATCGAAGACGCTTGGCGTCGTGTCAACTAGGAAAACATCCCTTTGCCGGGACAGTTCTGATCCAATTCGCGTCTGTCGGCGCAGTCGGCCCGAAATAGATGTCTACGGATCTGCGTTGAAGATGTGCCGGTCGCTGTCAGCGTCATGCCCACTTTTGCCGGAGCGAGGTGCAGAGGGGACGGAGAGGTGTGTGGAGGTCTCAGCCAAGTACAAATCGTGCTCCGATTGCGCTGCGCGAAGACGAGACGCTCAAAGACGGCTCATCAGCTCCGCCTTCTTGGAGGCAAACTCCTCATCGCTGAGAATCCCCTTCGCGTGCAGTTGCGCGAGCTTTTCTATGGAGGTGAACACGTCTGCCTCGCGGGCGACCGCCTGAGTGCCGACGGGCTTCTCCTGCACCGGCGGCGACGCCGGCTGCGGAACCGCGCCGACCGAGACAACCGGCAGGCTGGCGACAGCAAGCAAGCCGTGCGGACTAGCAAATGTAAGGGACGCGCCGCTGGACTGCTGCTGTGAGAAGCCGTTGATCTGGTGAGCGAGCGTATCGTATACCGTCATCTTGCCGTTCACTTCGATCGCTAAGCGCCGGGGCTGTGCGAAGAAGGCATAGCGGACGTTATTCTGCGCGCCGGTGCTGTTGGGCCGCCCCAGATCAGCGGGCCACCAGTCGCCAGAGGTGCCGAGTGCCGCCGGAACAAAAAGGCTCACCGATCCGACCGGTCCGGCTGCAGTCTGCTGCTGATTGCTGCCACCGTAACCAGCGCTCTGCTCGTGTTGCTGGCCGCTGCCGTCATTGCGCTGCGGCTGACTGCCCTGGCTCTGCGACTGGAAGCTGCCGCTGCGAATCAGGTCGGGCTGATTTGCTATCAGCCGGGAAAGCTCGGAACAGAGCCCATGGACCTGGCCTTTCAGGTAGTTGTTGAACATGTCGGAGACCATGGTCATGCCACCCTGCATCCACTGGCCAGAACCACCGAATTCGGGATGATCGAATTGGGCCATACTGCCGTGACCGCGAATCACAGACTCCAGCATGCTCATCACGGCATCCGTGCTGAACCCATGTCGCTGGGCTACTTCTTCGATCAATTGCTGGCCGGCGGGGGTGAGTTTTCGCATGGTGATTTACTCAAAGTTTTTTCCTACACCGGATTATATAAATCGCGGCGCCGCGCAGATTGCCTAATTTTCGCGATCCTTGGTGAATCGCTCGTCTTGAAAACCAGCGCTATCGCGCCAGCGGCCTCGATCGGGTGTTGCCCGCGATCACGCGGACGGCAGTCACTACCTTTCGGCAGCGGGATCGAAGGGCAAGTGCGGCCGAAGTCGAAATCCCTCATCCCAACCTGCTAGGGAGCAGGGCACACATCAAGACCCTCTACCCCTCTACCAGCTTCCTGCGCCCACGTACTTTACGACGCAGAAAGCGAAACGTTCTCGTGGACGCTCGACGGGGTCATGCAGTACGCCGCGGCGCTCAATAACGATCGACGTCCCGGAAATGGACATCTTTGAAGCGGCCCGCGTTGCTCGTAGGTTACCTCTCGTAATACGACTAACAAAGTGCTGGAGGCACACTCACCCTACTCACGGCCGCACGAGGTCAAGGCAGGGAATGGGTCTCGTGCGGGTCGTACATTTCCTCGATGGTCTGACGAATGCGTACCGCCGTGCGATGGCTCGACAGTCCTAACAATGAACTGACCTGCTCGTTGGTTTTTCCCGCTCGCAGGTGCCGGCGGCAGTACGTGTTGCGCAGCAGTCTAGGACTCATGTCGGCGGCCGCGACATCGACCTCTGCGAGCGCCTTGCGCACACATTGCCCCAGGGTGTCGTCTTTCACAGGCTTGCCCGCAGCGGTGGCTACGAACAGCCACTCGCTTGTGCACGTCATCTCGTCACGTTTGGCGAGGTACGCAGTCAGCACCTCGAGGGCGCACACGTCGATGGGTATTTTGCGCGCAAGGCGGGGTCCGCTTTTCGCGATAGCAACGTCGGGTCGGATGCCGCCCACCTCAAGGTCTGCGCGTTTGAGGCGCTTCAGTTCTGCGGATGTGATCCCGCTGGCCGCCAGGAGCGCCACCACGGCTTTGTTCCGAATGATCTTGAAGGATGGGTCATCCGGCACCACGAGAGACCGCTGGAGGCGCTCGTCGTCTTCGAAGGACAGATAAACCGGAGTGGGCTCGTCTTCCGGCCACGATTGTGTCAGCAGCATCGTGGCCGCCGGATTTTCTTGGCGCACGCCCACGTCGACCAGACGCCGCGTCAGACGATCGATGAGTTTAAGGTAGCACGACTGCGTAGTCGTGCCGTCGGCGCAATCGGGTGCGATATGGATAAGGAAGCCATCGATATGGTCTGAACCGAAGGTGGCCACAGTTTGGCCGCGTGAGGCGAGGTAGCGATGAAAGCGCGAGAACATCGCGCGATGCTGCACGATGGACTGTTCAGCAAACGGCCGGCGATCGGCGCCGGCAGCTTCCTCGGCTTGCCAGTTTGCGTAGGATCCTTCGGGGTCAATGAGCCAATTGGGTGAATGCATAAAATCGATATACTGAAGTGGCGCCTTTCACATCCTACGCGAAGCTACGCTTCGCGTATAAGTTTGCAAGGAGAGGGGATACTTTCGTGGGATTCGCGCTGGTTTTTGATCTACATGCCAAGCACTCACGTCACTCACGACGATCTGTGCGGTGCAGGCCAGCATCAGATTCGCGCTGAGACCAAGCTCATCGGCGATATAGCCTCAGTCGTGATGGAACGCGTCGCTGCGAAACGTCGAAACCCGCAAGATAGACGCGCGGCCTCATCGCAGCTCGCTCGATAAGCGGGGAGGGCGCAAAGAGGCACTCGCGCACTTTTCGTCGGATACGGTCCAACTGCTTCTGGACCGATGCAACGAGCTTTCCCGTTCAGCTCGGGAGCTGTTTGACGCTCAGCCCTTGGACAACAAGTTCGAGATCAATAATTGTTTTTTCGTCAGCCTGAGCATTGCCCTGGACTAAAATTATCAACTATGCTGGTTGGACGCAAGACTCGTTGCAGGATACGGCGACCTGCTGAACGCTGGTCCGAATTGCCATAGGTACGTGTCGAATTAGCGAACGGACAGTCATCAAGTCGGTCGTGCCAGAGACAGGCTTTGCTGGGAGCCGAAAAATGGAATGGGTGGCCGCCGAAGACATGACCGCGAGACGGATTTTGCAACTTGCAAGGACTGACTTGGTCGAAATTCTAAGTGCCGTCGTCCACGACAAGTGCGCGGATCACCTTCCCTTAAAAAAACTCGGAGCGGTGGCTCCTGCGGTCAAATCAGGTCTGGTTAGCGCATGTCGCTTTCTACTGAGAAATCCTCACGATATCCGCGATGAAACTTTGTGGAGAGTCTTGTTCGGGCTGCCGTCATACTGGGAACCAGCGGTTCTGTCGCAGTAAGGAAATTAGGAAGAGTCGGGACGGAACGGAGAGGAATGCTTATTTCGCAAGATCGTAGAACTGCTCGGCGACTGAACGATGCCGT
>Ga0209901_1000504_pt1 | contig 14987 bp, 7 predicted proteins | sample OrgsoiDNA_201058_FD_185806 | JGI IMG/M metagenome (GOLD analysis project Ga0209901, IMG submission 185806) | Permafrost soil microbial communities from the Arctic, to analyse light accelerated degradation of dissolved organic matter (DOM) -... | ecosystem: Environmental > Terrestrial > Soil >...
AAGCAGATGGCCAACGTCGGCTTCGACTACCGCCTGAAGGACATCCCGTTCACCATCGGTTCCAGCTTCAACTGGACGCCGGACACGCTGATCCAGACCAGCACCACGCAGATCGTCGACACCGGCCGCAAGCGCCAGTACGATGCCTACGGCCTGTGGAAGTTCAGCGCCGCGACGCAGTTGCGCGTGTCGGCCAGCAACCTGATGGCGCAGGACGCGCTGGGCAGCAACCTCGTCACGGCCGGCGGCCTGAACCAGCTGGCCACGACCGACTTCAAAACCTACACGGTGTGGAGCGTGAAGCTCGAAACCAAGTTCTAAGCCGGCATGGCGCGCGGCGGCACGGCGCCGGCGCCACTAGCATCGCGCCGCGCGGCATGCTACATTCGCCAGCGGCCTCCGCCGCTCTTTGCCACCATGCCCGATAAGGACCCGCCGTGAAACGATATCTGATGAGTACCCTCACCCTGAGCTTGCTGGCCGCCTTCGCCGGCGCGGCCGAACCCGTGGCCCCGGCCGCGCCGGTGTCCGGCATCGACGTGCAGTACTTCGACGCCGGCGTGCGCCCGCAGGATGACTTCTTCAGCTATCTGAACGGCAAGTGGCTGAAAACCATCGAGATCCCGGCCGACAAATCGAGCTGGGGCGCCTTCGCCAAGCTGCGCGACGACACGCTGCCGCAGCTGCGCGACATCATCGAGGCGGCGCAAAAAGACGGCGCGAGAAAACCCGGCAGCGACGCGCAGAAGATCGCCGACCTCTACAGCAGCTATATGGACCAGGCGCATCTGGACGCGCTCGGCCTCAAGCCGCTGGCCGGCGAACTGAACCGCATCCAGTCGATCAAGAACAAGAAAGCCTTGCCGGCGCTGATCTCGCACTTGAGCGAGCTGGGCGTGACCACGCCGTATACCGTCTACGTCGGCCAGGACGCGCGCGCCTCGACCAAGTACGCGGCCTCGATTGCGCAGAGCGGCCTGGGCCTGCCGGACCGCGACTACTACCTGAAAAAAGACGACGCCAAGCTGGCCGACACGCTGGTCAAATACCAGGCCCACATCGCCAAAGTCCTCGGCCTGGCCGGCGACAAGGACGCCGCCGCCAACGCCCGCGCCATCGTGACGCTGGAAACCGCGCTGGCCGAGGCGCAGTGGACCAAGGTCGAGAACCGCGACCCGGTCAAGCGCTACAACAAGACCGACATCGCCAAGCTCGACACGCTGGCCCCCGGCTACGACTGGAAGGTCGCGCTGGCCACGCTGGGTGTGGCCAGCAAGACCGACTACGTCATCGTCAACCAGCCGAGCTATCTGCAGGGCTTCAACGCCGTGCTCGACAAGACCGACCTGCCGACCTGGAAAGCGTATTTCACCTGGCAGCTGCTGCGCCGCGCCTCGCCCTATCTGGGCAAGGACTACGCCGACGCCGACTTCGCCTTTTACGGCACCGTGCTGACCGGCGTGGCCGAGCAGCCGCCGCGCTGGAAACGCGGCGTGGGCGCGGTCGAGAACGCGCTCGGCGAGACGCTGGGCAAGCTCTACGTCGCGCAATACTTCCCGCCCGAGCGCAAGGCGCGCATGGAGGCGCTGGTGCACAATCTGCTGGCGTCGTACCAGACCAGCATCGACGGCCTCGACTGGATGAGCCCGGAAACCAAACGCGAGGCGCAGGCCAAGCTGGCCAAGTTCACGCCCAAGATCGCTTATCCGAACAAATGGCGCGACTACACGGCGCTGGCGATCCTGCCCAATGACTTGATCGGCAATATGCTGCGCGCCTCGCACTTCGAGCGCGCGCGCAATATCAGCAAGCTGGGCCGTCCTGTCGACCGCGAAGAGTGGGGCATGACGCCGCAGACCGTCAACGCCTATTACAACCCGACGATGAACGAGATCGTCTTCCCGGCGGCGATCTTGCAGCCGCCGTTCTTCGACGCCGGCGCCGATGACGCCGTCAACTACGGCGCCATCGGCGCGGTGATCGGCCACGAAATCAGCCACGGCTTCGACGACAAGGGCAGCCAGTCGGACGGCGACGGCAACCTGCGCGACTGGTGGACCGAGCAGGACCGCGCCAACTTCAAGGCCAAGACCGACGCGCTGGTCAAGCAGTACGACGGTTACAGCCCGCTGGCCGGCTACCACGTCAACGGCGCGCTGACGCTGGGCGAGAACATCGCCGACAATTCCGGCATCGCCATCGCCTACAAGGCCTACCACTTGTCGCTGCACGGCCAGCCGGCGCCGGTGATCGACGGCCTGACCGGCGACCAGCGCTTCTACATGGGCTTCGCGCAAGTCTGGCGCAGCAAGACGCGCGACGCGCAGCAGATCGTGCTGATCAAGACCGACCCGCATTCGCCTGGCCAGTTCCGCGCCAACGGCACCATGGTCAACCAGCCGGGCTGGTACGAAGCCTTCGGCGTCAAGCCGGGCGACAAGATGTATCTGGCGCCGGAGCAGCGCGTCATCATCTGGTAAGCCGCTGGCGTTGTGAACCATAAAAAGGCCACGGAAACGTGGTCTTTTTGTTACACATGTCTGGTCAACATGTTACAGTCTCCGCTGGTATAAATCGTTTATATCGATACCAGAACCAGGGAGAACATGACGTGAAATCTTATTTGCTCAGCGCGCTGACGGCCAACTTGCTGGCGGTGGCGATCAGTGCCGCAGTCACCATCCCGGCCGGCGCAGCCGATACGCCGGCCGCCGCCGTGGCCGCTGTCACCACTGCGCCACGCGCATCGGGCATCGGCACGGCGTATATGGACCCGTCCGTACGGCCGCAGGACGACTTTTTCCTCAACCTCAACGGCAAGTGGCTGCGCGACACGCAGATTCCCGCCGACCGCTCCAGCTGGGGCGCGTTCGACAAGCTGGAGGACGATATCAAGCCGCAGCTGCGCGGCATCATCGAGGCGGCCGCCAAGGATGGCGGGACCTCGGCCGACGCCAGGCGCATCGGCGATTTCTACGCCAGCTTCATGGACGAGGCCAAGGTCGAGCAGCTGGGTCTGGCGCCGTTGAACGGCGAACTGGCCCGCGTCGCCGCGCTGCGCGACAAGCGGGAGATCCCGGCGCTGATCGCCCATTTCAACCGCGTCGGTTTCGGCGCGCCGTATGGCGTCGGCATCCACCAGGACAACAAGGATTCGACCAAGTACGTGGCCGACATCGGCCAGGACGGCCTGGGCCTGCCGGACCGCGATTATTACCTGAGCAAGCACGACGCGAAGCTGGCCGACACGCTGGCCAAATACCAGGGCCACATCACCAGGATGCTGACCTTGGCTGGCGACGCCGACGCGGCCGCCAAGGCCCAAGCGATCGTCGCGCTGGAGACGGCGCTGGCCAAGGCGCAGTGGGACAAGGTGCAGCTGCGCGATCCGGTCAAGGCCTACAACAAGGTCGCGCTCGATAAGCTGGGCAAGCTGGCGCCCGGCTACGACTGGGCCAGCTGGCTCAAGGACAGCGGCGTGGCCGGCAAGGTCGACTACGTGATCGTCGGCCAGCCCAGCTACGTCAGCGGCTTCAACGCGTTGCTCGGCAAGACCCCGCTGGCGACGTGGCAAGCCTACTTCAAATGGCACGCGCTGCACGCGGCCGCGCCGTATTTGAGCAAGGCTTACGTCGATGAAGACTTCGCCTTCTACGGCAGCACGCTGCGCGAAGTGAGCGAGATGCAGCCGCGCTGGAAACGCGGCGTCGCCGCCACCGAGGGCGCGCTGGGCGAGAGCATCGGCAAGCTCTACGTCGAGCAATACTTCCCGGCCGAGCGCAAGGCGCGCATGGACGCGCTGGTGCACAACCTGCTGGCCGCCTACAAGGACAGCATCGCCACGCTGGACTGGATGACGCCGGCCACCAAGGAGCAGGCGCAGGCCAAGCTGGCCAAGTTCACCACCAAGATCGGCTATCCGAACAAGTGGCGCGATTATTCGAAGCTGACGGTGTCGGCCGACGATTTGCTGGGCAATGTGCTGCGCTCGAATGAATTCGATTATGAAAAGGAATTGAACAAGCTCGGCAAGCCGATCGACCGCGACGAGTGGGGCATGACGCCGCAAACCGTCAACGCTTATTACAACCCGGAGATGAACGAGATCGTCTTCCCGGCGGCGATATTGCAACCGCCGTTCTTCGACGCCGACGCCGACGACGCGGCCAATTACGGCGCCATCGGCGCGGTGATCGGCCATGAAATCAGCCACGGCTTCGACGACCAGGGCGCGCAGTACGACGGCGACGGCAACCTGCACGACTGGTGGAGCAAGGCCGACCATAAAAATTTCGCGGCCAAGACCAGGATGCTGGTCGCGCAGTACAACGCCTACAGCCCGGTCCAGGGTTACCACGTCAACGGCGCGCTGACCCTGGGCGAGAACATCGCCGACAACTCCGGCATCGCCATCGCCTACAAGGCCTACCACCTGTCGCTGCATGGCCAGCCGGCGCCGGTGATCGACGGCCTGACTGGCGACCAGCGCTTCTACATGGGCTTTGCGCAGGTCTGGCGCAGCAAGATCCGCGACGCGCAGCAGATCGTCTACCTGAAGAGCGATCCGCATTCGCCGGACCAGTTCCGCGCCAACGGCACGGTGCGCAACCAGCCGGGCTACTACCAGGCCTTCGACGTCAAGCCGGGCGACAAGATGTATCTGGCGCCCAAGGACCGCGTCATCATGTGGTAAGCCGCCGCTGTCAGCGAAAGGGCCGCCGCGCGGCGGCTCTGTGATAAAGTCCGAGACGGACCAAAAGTCTTGGGTGCGATCTTTTACGTTTTTAAATTGGGGACCTCTGTGAAACGATATTTGCTTAGTGCTTTAACTATCAGCCTGTTGTCCGGCTACGTCATGGCCGCCGATCCGGTGCCTGCCTCGGCGCCCGCCGCCGCCGTTGCCGCCAGCGCCACCCGCGTGTCCGGTATCGACGTGCAGTACATCGACCCGTCCGTGCGCGCCCAGGACGACATCTTCGTCCACCTGAACGGCAAGTGGCTGGCCACGACCGAAATCCCGGCCGACAAATCGAGCTGGGGCACCTTCGCCAAGCTGCGCGACGACATCCAGCCGCAGCTGCGCACCATCATCGAGGCGGCGGCGAAGGATGGCGCGACCTCGGCCGACGCCAAGCGCATCGGCGACTTCTACAGCAGCTTCATGGACGAAGCCAAGGTCGAGCAACTGGGCCTGACGCCTTTGAGCGGCGAGCTGGCCAGGGTCGCCGCGCTGAAGAGCAAGAAGGACATCCCGGCGCTGATCGCCCACTTCGACCGCATCGGCTTCAACGCGCCGATCGCCTTCGCCGTTCACCAGGACAACAAGGATTCGACCAAGTACGTGGCCGACATCCAGCAGGCCGGCCTGGGCCTGCCGGACCGCGACTACTACCTGAAAAAAGACGACGCGAAAATGGTCGACACCGTCGCCAAGTACCAGCAGCACATCGCCAAGATGCTGACGCTGGCCGGCAACGCCCACGCCGCCGACGAGGCGAAAGCCATCGTCGCGCTGGAAACCCAACTGGCGCAGATCCAGTGGAGCAAGGTCGAGCTGCGCGATCCGATCAAGGGCTACAACAAGGTCGCGCTGCCCAAGCTGAAAGGCCTGGCCGCCGGCTACGACTGGAACACCTGGCTCAAGGACACCGGCATCGCCGGCAAGGTCAACTACGTCATCGTCGGCCAGCCGAGCTTCATCAAAGGCTACAACAAGGTGCTGGCCGATACCTCGCTGGACACCTGGAAGGCGTACTTCCAATGGCAGGCCATCCACGCCACCGCGCCCTACCTGTCGAAAGCCTATGTCGACGAAAACTTCGCCTTCTACGGCACCGTGCTGAGCGGCGTGACCGAGATGCGTCCGCGCTGGAAGCGCGGCGTCACCACGACCGAAGGCGCGCTGGGCGAATCCATCGGCAAGCTGTATGTCGAACAGTACTTCCCGGCCGAGCGCAAGGCGCGCATGGAAGAGCTGGTGCACAACCTGCTGGCCACCTACAAGACCAGCATCGACACGCTCGACTGGATGAGCCCGGTCACCAAGAAACAGGCGCAAGCCAAGCTGGCCAAGTTCACCACCAAGATCGCCTATCCGAACCACTGGCGCGACTACTCCAAGCTGACCGTCTCGAAAGACGACCTGGTCGGCAACGTGCTGCGCTCGAACGAGTTCGACTACGAGAAGGACTTGAACAAACTGGGCAAGCCGATCGACCGCGAGGAGTGGGGCATGACGCCGCAAACCGTCAACGCCTATTACAACCCGGAGATGAACGAGATCGTCTTCCCGGCCTCGATCCTGCAGCCGCCGTTCTTTGACGCCAATGCCGACGACGCCGTCAACTACGGCGCCATCGGCGCCGTCATCGGCCACGAAATCAGCCACGGCTTCGACGACCAGGGCGCCCAGTACGACGGCGACGGCAACCTGCGCGACTGGTGGACCAAGGAAGACCACAAGAACTTCGCGGCCAAGACCAAGATGCTGGTCGACCAGTACAACCAGTTCAGCCCGCTGCCCGGCTACCACGTCAACGGCGAGCTGACCCTGGGCGAGAACATCGCCGACAACTCCGGCGTGGCCATCGCCTACAAGGCCTACAAGCTGTCGCTGCACGGCCAGCCGGCGCCGGTGATCGACGGCCTGACCGGCGACCAGCGCTTCTACATGGGCTTCGCCCAGGTGTGGCGCATGAAGATGCGCGAGCCGCAACAGATCGTGCAGATCAAGACCGACCCGCATTCGCCGGGCCAGTTCCGCGCCAACGGCACGCTGCGCAACCAGCCGGGCTTCTACGAGGCCTTCGACGTCAAGCCGGGCGACAAGATGTATCTGGCGCCGCAGGACCGCGTCATCATGTGGTAAGCCATATGGTTTGATGTCAGTGTAGGGCCGCCGCGTGCGGCCCTTTTTTCGGCCTTTATGGTCGCGCTTTCGGTATCATCGACGGCGCACCAGCGCGCTGTCGTCCGGCAGCGGCCACCGTTTTTTTTGAAGGATACCGCCATGCCCCGACAAGCCGTTCGCTCCCTGCCGCTGCGCCGCATCGCCGCCGCCACGCTGCTCGCCCTGGGCGCCAGCGCGCAAGCGGCGCCGCTGCCGCCGGCCGATTCCAGCAAGCTGGCGCGCGAGGTACTGAGCCAGCTGGTCGCGCTCGACGCCACCCACGCGCACGGTTCGACCCGCTCGGCCGAGCTGATCGAACAGCGCCTGCTGGCCGCCGGCTTCGCGCGCGAGGACGTGCAGCTGCTGGCGCCGGCCGACCATCCGAGCAAGGGCAACGTCGTGGTGCGGCTGCGCGGCAGCGGCAAGGACCGGCCGCTGCTCTACATCGGCCACCTCGACGTGGTCGAGGCCAAGCGCGCCGACTGGACCTACGACCCGTTCACGCTGACCGAAAAGGACGGCTGGCTGTACGGCCGCGGCAGCATCGACATGCTGGGCGAGGACGCCGCCATGCTGGCCGCCATCGTGCGCCTGAAGCAGGATGGCTTCGTGCCGCGGCGCGACATCATCGTCGCCTACACGGCCGACGAGGAGGCCGGCGGCGACGCCAACGGCGTGGACTGGCTGCTCAAGGAACACCGGCCGCTGGTCGACGCCGGCATGGCCATCAATCCCGACGGCGGCGAGGCCGCGCTGAAGCAGGGCAAGGCGCAGTTCGTGGCCATCCAGACCAGCGAAAAAATCTACCTGACCTTCGGCCTGGAAATCACCGACAAGGGCGGCCACAGCTCGCTGCCGACCAGGGCCAACCCGATCTACCGCCTGGCGCATGACCTCGACCGCCTGGCCGGCTACCAGTTCCCGCTGCATCTGACCGAGACCACCAAGCTGTTCTTCGCCGGCCGCGCCAAGCTCGACAGCGGCCAGATGCGCGCCGACATGCTATCGATCATAGGCGCCCATCCGAACGCCGGCGCGCTGCGGCGCCTGTCCGACGACGTCGAAACCAACGCCATGCTGCGCACCACCTGCATCGCCACCGGCATCGAAGGCGGCCATGCCGAGAACGCGCTGCCGCAGCGCGCCTACGCCACCATCCAGTGCCGCCTCGTGCCGGGCGAGACACAGGCGCAGACCGAGGCGGCGCTGCGCAAGGTGCTGGCCGACGACAGCGTCAAGCTCAGCGTCGTGCACGCGGCCGTGGCCAGCCCCGAATCGGCGCCGACGCCGGCCATCATGGCCACGCTGGCCGGCGTGACGGCATCGATGTGGCCGGGCGTGGCGGTGCTGCCGAATATGTCGCCCGGCGCCTCGGACAGCCTGTACACGCGCGCCGCCGGCATCCCCACCTACGGCATCGACGGCATGTTCGACGACATCGACGACAGCCGCGCGCATGGCCGCGACGAGCGCATCGGCGTGCGCGCCTTCGACGAAGAGCTGGAATTCACCTACCGTTTGATGAAGGCGCTGGGCACGGAGTAGTGAGCGCCGCGCTAAGCCATCGACGGACGTAAAAAAACCCGCTCGGTTCTATGAACTGAGCGGGTTTTTTTCGTCGCGCCGAAGCGGGCGGCGTGCCAGGTGGCGGGTGCGGCCGGTGCGTATTACTTGGCCGGTGCGGCAGCGGCCGAAGCCGCAGGCGCCGACGCGGCCGCCGAAGCCGAAGCTGCGGCGGCGGGTGCGGCCGGCACTGCCGGCTCGGCGAACTTGGCGCCGCCCTTGTTGGCCATGTAGACCACGGCGCGCGCCACTTCGACGTCGTCGAGGTCCGGATTGCCGCCCTTGGCCGGCATCGCGCGGATGCCCTCGGTGGCGTGCTTGAGCAGAGTGTCATAGCCCTGCGCGATGCGCGGACCCCAGGCGCTGGCGTCACCGAACTTCGGCGAACCGGCCGCGCCGGTGCCGTGGCAGGCCGAGCAGGTGCTCGAATAGACCGCTTCGCCGGTCTGGAAGACCTTGGGCGCGTTGGCATCTTTCAGCGTATAGCCTTCTTCGGCCACGGGACGCACACGCGTCGCTATCTCCTCGGGCGACTGGCTGTTGGAGCCGGCGCTGGGGACGCGTTCGGCAGTAACAAATTGCACCAGCAGGATGATACCGATGACAACCACGCCAAAAAAGCCGATCACCGCGGCGATCAGTTGCTGAGGCGTGCGAATGGCGGATCCGTGTTCGTTGTGTGCGTCGCTCATGATTTCCTTAGACAATTTTCGAAACTTAAGGGGTACGAAATCGTATTGGTAGGCTGATAAGCAAACCCGTGCCAAACGGGCGATTATAGACTCAAAAATCGCGCCTTGGAATCCAAATCATGTCCAATACGACACTTTCCATGGACGGGGGAACAGAAAAACGGTATCCTTCGTGTCACTTCAAGTTGTTCCCCTGCGGCTGTAGCTCAATGGATAGAGTATTGGCCTCCGAAGCCAAGGGTTGTGGGTTCGATCCCCGCCAGCCGCACCAAATTCCCCAACAGCGCATGCGCTCTGTCTCAATACCGATAACCCTGTCGTTTGACTAGATTACATGGCGATATCGAGTTCCTCCTCCATCTCGCCTTCCGGCGCCGACGCGGTCCATACGCTGATCGCGCCCTTGTTCGAGCAGGGCCTGCTGTTCCACGGCCAGGGCGAGCTGGCCAAGGCGATGTATCTCTTTGAGCAGGTGTTGAAGCTGGCGCCCAGGCATTTCGACGCCTTGCACCTGGTCGGCATAGTCGCCTTCCAGACCGGCGACTTCGAGATGGCCGCGGGCTTTTTCCGTTCCGCGCTGCTCGTCCAGCCCGACCATGCCACCGCCCACAGCAACCTCGGCAACGCCCTCAAGGAAATGCAGCACCTGGAAGATGCGCTGCTCAGTTACGAGCGGGCGCTGGAACTGAGCGGCGGCGACGCCGACACTTATTACAACCGTGGCGTCGCCTTGCAGGCCTTGCAGCGGCACGCCGACGCCTTGCGCAGCTACGACCAGGCGCTGGCGATCAACGCCGGCGACGACCAGGCCTGGAACAACCGCGCCGCCGCGCTCCAACACAGCGGGCAGGTCGAGGCGGCGCTGCACAGCGTGCGGCAGGCGCTGGCGCTCAACCCGCACAACGTCGAGGCGCACAATCAGTGCGGCACGATCTTGCAGGAGCTGGGGCGGCCGGAGGAGGCCGAGGCCAGCTACCGGCGCGCGCTGGAGCTGGTTCCGGACTATGCGGACGCGCATCACAAGCTCGGCGGCGTACTCCTGTCGCGCGGGCGTTTCCGGGATGCGCTGCGCTGCTGGGACCGGGCGATCAGCCTGAACCCGCGACTGCTGGAGGCCTACCAGCAGCGGGCCATCGTCCTGCGCAAGTTGAACCGGCTCAAGGAGGCGCGGCGCGACCTCGACACCGTGCTGGTGCTGCAACGCGAGCTGGTCGCCGCCTACCGCCAGCTGGGCACGCAATTGCAGGAGCTGGGCCGGCCGGAATCGGCCGCACGCATGTTCGGCGCCCTGCTGGCGCTGGACGACAGCGACGCCGACATCTGGCAACTGCATGCCCGCATGCTGCACGCCACAGGCCGGCGCGAGCTGGCGCTGTTGAGCATCGCCCGCGCGCTGGCGCTGCAGCCGGAGCGGGGCAGCTACCACCTGACCCACGGCGCCATCCTCAGCGCCAGCCAGCGTTACGCGGCGGCGCAACTGGCCTATGAGCGGGCGGTGCAACTGGAGCCGCGCCATCCGGGCAGTTATACCAACCTCGGCAGCCTGCTCGACCTGATCGGCCAGCCCGACGCCGCGCTGGACAACTACGCGCAGGCGCTGGCGCTCGATCCAGACTATGCGCAGGCGCACTGGAACCGTTCGCTGGTGTATTTGCGGCGCGGCGACTACGAGCGCGGCTGGCGCGAGTACGAGTGGCGCTGGAAGACGACCACGGCAGGCGTGCTCAAGGGCGGGCGCGGTTTTTCGCAGCCGGCCTGGACCGGCCGCGAAGCGCTGGCCGGGAAAACCGTTTTGCTGCACGCCGAGCAGGGACTGGGCGACACGCTGCAGTTCTGCCGCTATGCGCCGCTGGTGGCGCAGCGCGGCGCGAGCGTCGTGCTGGAGGTGCCGGCGCCGCTGGCCGGGCTGCTGGCCACGCTGGCGGGCGTGGCGCGCATCGTCGTCAAGGGTGAGGCCCTGCCGCCGTTCGACTATCACATTCCCATGATGAGCTTGCCGCTGGCCTTCGACACCCGGCTCGACACGGTGCCGGGCGCCGCGCCGTATCTGGCGAGCGAGCCGGCCAGGGTGGCGCAATGGCGCGCGCTGCTGGGCGCGCAGACGCGGCCGCGTGTCGGCCTGGTCTGGAACGGCAACCCCAGCCACAAGAACGACGTCCACCGCAGCGTGCCGCTGGCGCAGTTTGCCCGCCTGCTGTCGGAGCGCTGCGAGTTCATCAGCCTGCAGAAGGAACTCAGGCCGGCCGACCAGCCGCTGCTCGACGCGCTGCCGGTGCGGCAGGTGGGCGAGCTGCTGCGCGACTTCAGCGACACCGCCGCCTTGTGCGAGTTGATGGACGTGGTGATCACGGTCGACACCAGCGTGGCCCATCTGGCCGGCGCGCTGGGCAAGCCGGTGTGGCTGTTGCTGCAGGCGCCGTTCGAGTGGCGCTGGCTGGAGCAGGGCACGGACAGTCCGTGGTATCCGAGCGCGACCTTGTACCGCCAGTCGCAACGCGGCGACTGGGCGCCGGTCATCGATGCGCTGGCGGCGGATTTGGACCAGTTGGCCGCGCGCCAGCCGCGCGCCTAGCACACGCTCTTGGCTGCGGCCCAAGCGCTGCGCGAGGCGGCGTCAGCCGCGCGGGCAGGCTTGCCGGCTGACTGAGCCGCAAGTCTTTGCACGAAAAAAAATCCCGGGTATCGTCCCGGGATTTTTTATTGCGCAGCCGGTTTGCCGACCGCGCCTGTGCGTTTTAACCCAGTTCGGCGGTGCGCTGTTCGGCGGCGGCGCGTTCCGGATAGTTCAGCACCGAGCGTTTGCGCGCATAGCCGAAGTAGACGGCCAGGCCGATCACCAGCCAGATGCCGAAGGCGATCCAGGTGGTTTTGCTCAGGTAGGTCATCAGCATCACGCAGAAGATCACGGCCAGTGCCGGCACCACCGGCACGCCCGGGCAGCGGAAGGCGCGTTTCAGGTCGGGACGCTTCTTGCGCAGGATGACCACGGCCACCGACACCAGGCTGAACGCGGCCAGCGTGCCGATGTTGATCAGCTCGGCCAGCACGTTGAGCGGCACCACGGCGGCGATCAGGCCGAAGACGATGCCGACCAGCCAGGTGGCGAAGAACGGCGTCTGGAAGCGCGGGTGCACCGACGACAGGCGTTTCGGCAGCAGGCCGTCGCGCGACATGGCGTAGATGATGCGGGTCTGGCCGAAGGCCATCACCAGGATCACGGTGGTCATGCCGAGGATGGCGCCGAGGTCGACGAAGCCGGCGAACCAGTTCTCACCGGCGTATTTGAGCGCCAGCGAGACCGGGTGGTCGATGCCGAGGAATTGCTGGTAGGGCACGATGCCGGTCATGATGGCCGACACGATCACATACAGCACGGTGCAGGCGGCCAGCGAGCCGATGATGCCGATCGGCAAGTCGCGCTCGGGGCGCTTGACTTCCTCGGCGGCCGAGGTGACGGCGTCGAAGCCGATGAAGGCGAAGAACACCAGCGCCGACGCGCTCAGCATGCCGTTGACGCCGAAGGGCATGAAGGGGTGCCAGTTGGCCGGCTGCACGTGGCGCGCGCCGACGAAGATGAACAGCACCACGACGCTGAGCTTGATCGCCACCATGATGTTGTTCAGGCGCGCCGATTCACGCACGCCCCAGCTCAGCATGGCCGTCAGCAGCAGCATGATGCACAGCGCCGGCAGGTTGATCAGCGTGGTCACGCCCGGCAGCGCGCCGGGCGCGGCCGTCAGCGCCACGGGCAGGTGTATCCCGAAGCCGGCGATCAGCGACTGGAAGTAGCCGGACCAGCCGACCGACACGGCCGACGTGGCCAGGCCGTATTCGAGCAGCAAGTCCCAGCCTATCATCCATGCGGCCAGCTCGCCGATGGTGGCGTAGGTGTAGGTGTAGATCGAGCCGGCCACCGGCACGGTCGAGGCGAATTCGGCGTAGCACAGCGCGGCGAAGCCGCAGGCGATGGCGGCGACGATGAAGGACAAGGTCAGCGCCGGGCCGGCCGTGACGGCGCCGGTGCCGGTCAGCACGAAGATACCGGTGCCGACGATGGCGCCTATGCCCATCAGGACCAGGTCGAAGGGGCCGAGGACTTTGGCCAGGCCGCCCGGCTTGCGGCTCGCGGCAACCATATCGTCGAGGTTTTTGGTGCGAAAAATACTCAAAATGCTTCTCCAGTTTTTATGGTTATTCCAGCCAGCCAGTGTGCCGCTCGTGGCAACAGGCCCGCGCTCGCTGTGCACAGGATAATAGTATGTTGTGGGGATGCGGGAAACTCCTATTTGCTCAGAAGGGGGAGGGTGTGTCTGGCAGGGTACGTTTCCGGGTACTATCTATACGCGTCGGCCCGCCTGCCGGCCATGCGATCTTCCCGACGGTGCAGGCCGATATTTCCATGACGTTCACAACTAAGGATGCCTCCGATGAACAAATTAACCACCGCAGCCGGCGCGCCGGTTGTCGACAACCAGAACACGCAAACGGCCGGCCCGCGCGGCCCGGTCCTGTTGCAGGACGTCTGGCACCTGGAAAAGCTGGCCCATTTCGACCGCGAAGTCATCCCCGAGCGGCGCATGCACGCCAAGGGCTCGGGCGCCTTCGGCACCTTCACCGTCACGCACGACATCAGCCGATATAGCAAGGCCAAGATCTTTTCCGAGGTCGGCAAGCAGACGCCGCTGTTCATGCGCTTCTCGACCGTGGCCGGCGAGCGCGGCGCGGCCGACGCCGAGCGCGACATCCGCGGCTTCGCCATGAAGTTTTATACGGAGGAGGGCAACTGGGACATCGTCGGCAACAACACGCCGGTGTTCTTCCTGCGCGACCCGCTCAAATTCCCCGACCTGAACCACGCCGTCAAGCGCGATCCCAAGACCAATCTGCGCAGCGCCGAAAACAACTGGGACTTCTGGACGCTGTTGCCGGAGGCGCTGCACCAGGTCACCATCGTCATGAGCGACCGCGGCATTCCGGCCTCGTACCGCCACATGCACGGCTTCGGCAGCCACACCTTTAGTTTCCTGAACGCGGCCAATGAGCGCTTCTGGGTCAAGTTCCACTTCGTCAGCCAGCAGGGCATCAAGAATCTCAGCGATGCCGAGGCCACCGAGCTGGTCGGCCGCGACCGCGAAACCCACCAGCGCGACCTGTTCGACAGCATCGAGAACAAGGACTATCCGCGCTGGAAATTCCAGATCCAGGTGATGCCCGAGCGCGATGCCGCCACCTATCATCTGAATCCGTTCGATCTGACCAAGGTCTGGCCGCACGGCGACTATCCGCTGATCGACGTCGGCGTGCTGGAGCTGAACCGCAACGCCGAGAACTATTTCGCCGACGTCGAGCAGGCCGCCTTCTCGCCGGCCAACATCGTGCCGGGCGTGAGCTTCTCGCCGGACAAGATGTTGCAGTCGCGGCTGTTCTCCTACGGCGACGCGCAGCGCTACCGGCTCGGCGTCAACCACCACCAGATTCCCGTCAACGCGCCGAAATGCCCGGTGCATAGCTATCACCGCGACGGCGCGATGCGGGTCGACGGCAACCACGGTGCCACCATCGGCTACGAGCCCAACTCCAAGGGCGCGTGGCAGCAGCAGCCGGACTACTCCGAACCGCCGCTGGCCATCGAGGGCGCCGCCGCGCACTGGGACCACCGCGCCGACGACGATTACTACAGCCAGCCGGGCAAGCTGTTCCGCCTGATGACGCCGGCCCAGCAGCAGATCCTGTTCGACAACACGGCGCGTTCGGTGGGCGGCGCGTCCAAGGCGATCCAGCAGCGTCACATCGACAATTGCAGCAAGGCCGATCCGGCCTACGGCGCCGGCGTGGCGGCCGCG
>Ga0209901_1000506_pt1 | contig 14974 bp, 13 predicted proteins | sample OrgsoiDNA_201058_FD_185806 | JGI IMG/M metagenome (GOLD analysis project Ga0209901, IMG submission 185806) | Permafrost soil microbial communities from the Arctic, to analyse light accelerated degradation of dissolved organic matter (DOM) -... | ecosystem: Environmental > Terrestrial > Soil >...
CCGATGCAGCTTGAAGCCGGCGGCCACGCGCGCCAGCCCGGCCGCCTGTTCGCGCATGCTGTCGGCCGCCGCAGCGGCTTCCTCGACCAGCGCGGCGTTCTGCTGCGTCACGCTGTCCATTTGCGCAATCGCCACGTTGACCTGGTCGATGCCGGTGCTCTGTTCCTGGCTGGCCGAGGTGATCTCGCCCATCATGTCGGTCACGCGGCGCACGCTGGCGACCACTTCGCTCATGGTGCTGCCGGCCTGCTGCACCAGCCGCGCGCCGATGTCGACCTGCTGCACCGAGTTGTCGATCAGGCCCTTGATTTCCTTGGCTGCCGCCGCCGAGCGCTGCGCCAGGTTGCGTACTTCGGTGGCGACGACGGCGAAACCACGTCCCTGTTCGCCGGCGCGTGCCGCTTCGACGGCGGCGTTCAAGGCGAGGATGTTGGTCTGGAAGGCGATGCCGTCGATGACGCCGATGATGTCGACGATTTTCCTGGCCGAGCCGTCGATCGAGCCCATGGTCTCGACCACCTGGCCGACGATGTCGCCGCCGCGCAGCGCCACGTCGGACGCGGCCTGCGCCAGCGCGTTGGCCTGGCGGGCGTTGTCGGCGTTCTGGCGCACGGTGCTGGTCAGCTCGACCATCGACGCGGCGGTTTCTTCCAGCGAGGCGGCCTGCTGCTCGGTGCGGGCCGACAGGTCCTGGTTGCCGGCGGCGATTTCGCCGGAGGCCAGCGCGATGGCGTGGGTGCCGCTCTGGACTTCGCCGACGACGCTGCCGAGCGCGTCGTTCATCGCCTTGAGGGCGCGCATCAGGTCGCCGATCTGGTCGCGCGAGGCCGGTGCGAAATCGGTGCGCAAGTCGCCGCTGGCGACGGTGGCGGCCACGTCGATGGCCGCTTCGAGCGGCTTGGTGATGCTGGCCGAGATCAGCCAGGCGATGGTCAGGCTCAACAGCACCAACAGCGCGCTGAGGCTGACGATCAGCATGAAGCTGCGCTCGGTGGCGGCTTCGACGTCGAGGGCCATCTGGTCGAGCACGTGGCGTTCGTACAGCTGCAGTTTTTGCATGCCGGCCAGGTAGGCGTCGGACGCCGGCGTGAAGCTGTCGCTGTAGACCTTGGCGGCCGCGTCGGCGTCGCCGGCCTTGTTGGCGTCCATCAGCTGCTGCTTCGATTCGACGAACTTGGCGCGCACGGCCAGCGTGGCGTCGTAGATGGCTTTCTCTTCGGGCGAGTTGGCCAGCTCGCCCATCTTCTTGTTGAGGACATTGCCTTTTTTCGAGCCGTCGACCATCACCTCGGCGAAGGTGGCGGCCAGCGACTGATCGGAACTCTTGGCCATCATGACGGTGCGGGCGATGGTCACGCTGGTCTGCGTGTACCAGTCGTTGACGATGCGCTCCTTGGCCAGCGGCTCGGCCATCATGCGCTTGGTCGCCTCGGCGTTGTCGCGCGCGTTCACCAGCGCGAAGGCAATGGCGATGATGGAGAGTAGCAGGATGGCCGCGAACCCCAAGGCCAGCCGGACGCCGATACGGATGTTGGAGAGACGATGCATCGTGGTTTTTCGCTATATGGATGGGGCGGGCCAGTCTGCTGGGCGGCCGGCGAGGCCTGTCAGTATATCGCGGAAAACGTTTTCATGTTTCCATGCGGAAAAAATAATTGCATTAAGAAATATAATGCGGAGTGGAAATAGCGTGTGTGGCGCTCATACAGGCGAAAAAAAAGCTTCCCGAGGGAAGCTTTTTTTCTACTGCGCATTCGTGGTAGGCCGTGCGGGATTCGAACCTGCGACCAACGGATTAAAAGTCCGCTGCTCTACCAGCTGAGCTAACGACCCGAAAGAGGCCGTATTATATACAGCTACTGGTGTTCTGCAAAGGTTTTTCTAAGGCCAACTTGATCGCCTGGCCGCACGCCATAGCCTAGCTCAATGCGGCCGTCACTTTCAGCACCTCTTCGGCGCTGGTCACGCCGTCGATGATTTTATACGCGCCGGCGATGCGCAGCGGTTTCATGCCGTCGGCCGCGCTCTGGGTGCGCAGCGCGTGGATGTCGGTTTCCTCGCGCACCAGCTTGCTGAAGCTTTCCGTCACCGTCAGCAGCTCGTAGATGCCGGTGCGGCCGCGGTAGCCGGTCTGGCGGCATTCGGGGCAGCCGACCGGGCGGTAGACGGTGGCCGGCTTGGGGATCTTCCAGGCGCCGCCGATGCCGTGCCAGATGTCGTCGCCGATGGCGCCGTCGGGCGATTTGCAGTCGGGGCACAGCGTGCGCACGAGACGCTGCGCCATGATGCCGATCAGCGTCGCTTCCAGCAGGTAATACGGCACGCCCAGTTCCAGCAGCCGCATCACGGCCGACGGCGCGTCGTTGGTGTGCAGGGTCGACAGCACCAGGTGGCCGGTCAGCGCGGCCTGGATGGCCATCTCGGCGGTGGCCAGGTCGCGGATCTCGCCGACCATGATGATGTCGGGGTCTTGCCGCATCAGCGCGCGCACGCCGTCGGCGAAGGACAGGTCGATGCCGGGCTGGACCTGCATCTGGTTGAAGGCCGGCTCGACCATCTCGATCGGGTCTTCGACGGTGCAGACGTTGACCTCGGACGTGGCCAGCGCTTTCAAGGTCGTGTACAGCGTGGTGGTCTTGCCCGAGCCGGTCGGGCCGGTGACGAGGATGATGCCGTGCGGGCGCTTGGTCAGGCCGTCCCAGCGGGCCGCGTCGTCGGGCGGGAAGCCCAGCTCGGGCAGCGTCTTGACCACCACTTCCGGGTCGAAGATGCGCATCACCAGTTTTTCGCCGAAGGCCGTCGGCAAGGTCGATAAACGCAGCTCGATTTCCTGGCCGCCGGCGGTGCGCGTCTTGATGCGGCCATCCTGCGGGCGGCGCTTTTCGATGACGTCCATGCGGCCCAGCAGCTTGATGCGCGCGGTCATGGCGATCATCACCACGGCCGGCACCTGATAGACCTGATGCAGCACGCCGTCGATGCGGAAGCGTATCGTGCCGAGGTCGCGCTTCGGTTCGAGGTGGATGTCGGAGGCGCGCTGCTCGAAGGCGTATTGCCACAGCCAGTCGACGATGTTGATGACGTGCTGGTCGTTGGCGTCGACTTGCTTGTTGGTCTTGCCCAGCTCGACCAGCTGCTCGAAGTTGTTGCGCAGCGCCAGGTCCTGGCCGTTGGCTTTGCTGGCCTTCTTGATCGATTTGGCCAGGCTGAAGAATTGCGAGGTGTACTGGGCGATGTCGAGCGGGTTGGCGATCACGCGCCGCACCACGCGCCGCGCCACCTTGGCGATCTCCTGTTCCCATTCGATGGCGTAGGGGTCGGCGGTGGCGACGACCAGCACGTCCTGCGTCAGTTCCAGCGGCAGGATGTTGAAGCGCGCCGCGTAGCTGGCCGACATCACGTCGGCGACCTTGGTGAAGTCGATCTTGAGCGGGTCGATGCGGACAAACGGCAGCGAGGAACGGCCGGCCAGCCATTCGGTCAGGCTGTCGAGCGTGAGTTGCTTGTGCGGCGGCAGGCCGGACTTGAGCTTGCAGTGGGCCACGGCGCACAGCGGGTGCATGGCGCCGACCGTGTTCTTCAGTATGCCCTGGGCCTGCGCGTAGTTGGCCTTGACGTCGGCCTTCTCGACCAGGCCGTCGGCCAGCAGCCAGGTGAAGATTTGTTGCAGGTCCAGCGCTTTGGGGGAAGACATGGTGCGGCCGCTTTCACAGTGCTGCTGCTGTTATTTGGTGCCCTGAATAATGCCTTTGACCCAGGTCTTGGCCGGCAGCTTGGTCTCGGCGACGATGACGGCGGCGCGGGCGGCCAGCGCGGCCAGCGCGTCGGCGTCGAGCGGCCGCTGGCGCTTGAAGGCGATCGCCACGACATTACCATCGTGGACCTGCGGCAGGCAAACGACCTGCGCAAACGCGTATTTGATGGCCTTGATGTTTTTCGCGTAGCTGGGGTGGTCGCCGAACAGGTTGACGGTCAGGATGCCGTCGTCGCTCAAACAGGCGTTGCAGGACTGGTAGAACTCGGCGCTGTCGAGCACCGGGCCGCGCGCGGTGGCGTCGTACAGGTCGGCCTGGATGACGTCGAGCTGGCCGGCGTTGGCCGGGTCGTTGACGTAATCGAGCGCATCCATTTCGAGCACGCGCAGGCGGGCGTCGTTGGGCGGCAGCTTGAACATCGAGGCGCAGATGGCGATCACCGACGGGTTCAGTTCGACGGCCGTGACCTCGGCCTCGGGAAACTGTTTGTAACAATATTTCGTCAGCGTGGCCGTGCCCAGGCCCAGTTGCGCGATCCGGCGCGGCTGTTCCAGCCACAACATCCAGCTCATCATCTGCTGTGCGTACTCCAGTTCCGGCCAGTCCGGCTTGCGGATGCGCATCGCGCCCTGCACCCATTCCGTGCCGAAGTGCAGATAGCGCACGCCGTCCTGTTCCGACAGCGTGACGGGCGCATATTTGACCTTGCGCGCCGGACGGGACGATTCGACTTGCTCGATGGATTTTCGTTTGATCAACATGGTGGCTGGCGTGGGTGGGGCGGCGGTGGACGTCTATTATCTCGCGTTGCCTTACCGCAAGGCAAGCACGCATAAAAAAACTGCCGGGCATTGCTGGCCGGCAGTCGAGGGGGATGTCAGGTGATTATTGCGCGGCCGGTTCGACCGACACACGCAGACGCACGCGCTCGCCCGGATCGTAGGACATATTGCTGGTGTAGTTGCGGCCGCGGTAGTCGTAGCTGACCTGGTAGCCGACGTTGCGCGATTCCCAGTGGTCGACGGTGCGGCACTGTTTCACGGCCTGCTGCGACACGCCGCCGGGCTGGTTGTTGGCGTTGTCGATGCGGTCGCCGGTGACGGCGCCGGCGATGGCGCCAGCCGCCGTGGCGACGCTGCGGCCCGAGCCGCCGCCGACCTGGTTACCCAGCAGCGCACCGGCGATGCCGCCGATGATGGCGCCGCCGGCGCTGCGTTCCTGGGCCGGCTGCTGCACCTGCACGTACTCGGTGCGGCATTCCTGCTGTGGACGGTTGACTTGTTCGACCTGCGGCGTGACACGCGTGACCTTGCCGAAATCCTCGAAATCGGCGGCCTGGACAAGCGGCAATGCGCCAAGGCAGAGAGCGGAAGCGATTAATTTGGCTTGCAAGTTCATTTGTTACCTCGTCGTGTAGGTTGGAAGGTATATCAGCTGATCTGATATGCCACGGGTGTATGGTAATCCGGCTGTTCCCGCAAAAGGGTTTCTGATGGCAACAAATTGTAACAGGGACAGCATTGCCATCCCAGCGCGGCGTTTGCGTGCGTCACAGTGTGCCGCAGGGTAAATGCCGGGCGTGGCCGGAAAACCCCAAAGAAATCTTCTGTTTATTACAAATCTTGCGTTTGACATCACATTCGTATTGATTCGGGGGGAACAACACGTTACCCTAATATGCGTATGGGATTGGATTGACGCAAAGAAATGTGACATCGTCCACCGTCAGCGCATTGACCCGTTGGCAGAAAAGAACAAAACCCGTACATAACAGGTCGATTTGAGGGAAAAATGAGTTTGTTAATGACCGTGCCGCCCAACCTTGTCCAGTCCATCCGCGCTTTTCGCGTCGCCGAATTGCAAGACGAGGCCGCCCGTCTCGGGCAGCACTTTTTATATGCCCATTGCAACGCCGGCGTCACGAAACAGCAGGTACTTGGCATCATCGCAGAATCGTTCCAGTTTCCTAAAGGCATAGGCAAGAATTTCGACGGGCTGCGCACGACGCTGACCGAGACCATGTTCAACGCCGCCTCGGCCACGGGCCCGGCCGCGGGCGGGACCACAGCCGGCGGCCTGCCGCACACCGGCTTCCTGGTGGTGCTCGAGCAATTGCCCAACACGCAAAAATTCGACAAGGAAGCGCGCGAGACGCTGCTCGACGTGTTCCGCGACGCGGCCGATTTCTGGGCCGACAAAAAGGTGCCGTTCCGGGTCTTTTACTCCTTCGAGTAAACCCGTCAATTCGCCAGATGATCCGTCCGCCGTTCCGCGTTCTTGGCGCGGGAAACTGGCGCTAAGCTGTCGCCAACGGCGATCGCCGCGCTCTGCTGCGTCGCAGCATAAATAGTGCTTTTCTTGGATCGCCCCGCTTGAGCAGGTACAATGCGGGCTATGAAAAACATCGTCATCCTCATTTCCGGTCGCGGCAGCAACATGGAAGCGGTCGTCCGCGCGGCGCAAGCCGAGCAGTGGCCGGCCCGTGTCGCCGCCGTGATCAGCAACCGCGCCGACGCCTCCGGGCTGGCGTTCGCGGCCGCGCACGGCATTGCGACGGCGGTGGTGGCGAACAAGGATTACGCCACCCGCGCCGAGTTTGACGCGGTATTGCAAGCGGAAATAGACCGTCACGCGCCCGACCTGGTCGTGCTGGCCGGTTTCATGCGCATCCTGACGGCGCCCTTCGTCGAGCATTACGCCGGACGCATGCTCAACATCCACCCGTCGCTGCTGCCGCTGTTCCCAGGCCTGGCCACGCATGCCCAGGCGCTGGCCGCCGGCGTGGCCGAGCACGGCGCGACGGTGCATTTCGTCACCGCCGAACTGGACCATGGACCGGCCGTCGCGCAGGCCCGCGTGCCGGTGCTGCCGGGCGACACGGTCGAAACGCTGTCGGCCCGCGTGCTTGAGCAGGAGCACACACTCTACCCGCGCGCGGTGCGCTGGTTTGTCGAAGACCGGCTGACGCTGCTGAACGGCGAGGTCCACGTGGACCACACAACACATCACTAACCAAGGAATTCCATGAGATTGCCACCAGCGATACTTGCCAATGCTGAAGAAGTATTGCGCGAGATCTTGCGCTTTTCGGCGCCCGCCGACACCACGCTGTCGCGTTACTTCAAAGACCACCCGCGTCTGGGCGGCCGCGAGCGCGGCGCCATCGCCGAATGCATCTACAACATTTTGCGCAATAAATCGTTCTTCACCGACTTCTCGGAAGCTGGCGGCGGCGCGACCATGCGCCGTTTGACCTTGCTGGGTATGGCGGACGCGGTCGGCATCGAGGCTATGGGCGGCCTGAGCGAAGAAGAAATCGTGTGGCTGGAGCGGATCACGCAAATCGACCGCAAGCTGATGCATAAATCGATGCGCTCGAACATGCCGAAGTGGCTGTTCGAAATGCTGGTGGCGCAGATGGGCGAGGAAGAAGCCTTGCTGCTGGCCGACGCGTTGAACACGCCGGCGCCGCTGGACTTGCGCGTCAATTCCATGAAGGCGACGCGCGATGAAGTCATGGCCGGCCTGGCCGAAGCGCCGATCCGCAGCACGCCGACGCCGTTCGCGCCGCTGGGCCTGCGTGTGCTGCAAAAGCCGGCGCTGCAAAACCTGCCGCTGTTCAAGTCCGGCGCCATCGAGGTGCAGGACGAGGGCAGCCAGATCCTGTCGCAGATCGTCGGCGCCAAGCGCGGCGAGATGGTGGTCGACTTCTGCGCCGGCGCTGGCGGCAAGACGCTGGCGCTGGGCGCGCTGATGCGCAACACCGGCCGCTTGTATGCCTTCGACGTGTCGGAAAAGCGCCTGGCCAAGCTGAAGCCGCGCATGGCCCGCAGCGGTTTGTCGAACGTGCATCCGGTGCAGATCGCGCACGAGCGCGACGCCAAGATCAAGCGTCTGGCCGGCAAGATCGATCGCGTGCTGGTCGACGCGCCGTGCTCGGGCCTGGGGACCCTGCGTCGCAACCCGGACGTGAAATGGCGCCAGCAGCCGGCCGCCATCGTCGAGATGCAGGCCAAGCAGATCGCCATCCTGGACGGCGCCGCGCGCTTGTTGAAGGGCGGCGGCCGCCTGGTATATGCGACCTGCAGTTTCCTCAACGAAGAAAACGACCAGGTCGCCGAGCAATTCCTGGCCAACCATCCGGACTTCGATCTGGTGCCGATGAGCAAAGTGCTGGCCGAACAAAAGATCGAACTGGAAATGGGCGACTACCTTAAATTGCTGCCGCACAAGCACCAGACCGATGGTTTCTTCGCGGCCGTGTTCGAACGCAAGCCTATGGTCAAAAAAGTGTTCCCGGTCAAGGACGAAGCAGCGGAAGACGACGCTGCCGAAGACTGAGGCTAAGTGTAAGTCGGGGCCAAGGCCGGGGCGACCCGGCTTTTTTTCGTCCGTATCGCGCCTGCCGGTGGTGGCGCCGCGCTATTTTGCGCTACCCTGTGATCTTTAATTTTTGCATATCCTTAATGAGTCAAGTTCCTATCGAGAATGTCATCGCCGACCTGATCGGCGACATCAATGATCCCGGCCTGATGTGGCAGCTGGGCGCCATCGTGCTGTCCGTGCTGCTGGGCTGGGGGCTGGCGCGCCTGTTGCGCGTGCAGTTCGGCCGCCGCGACGCCCAGCATGGCGTGCTGCGCTTTGGCATGGAGAGCTTCGGCCGCGTCGTCGGACCGCTGGGCATCGTCGCTTTTCTCGCCTTATCGAAGCTGTTGCTGGCTAAATGGCACCACGTTCATCTGCTGAACCTGGCATTGCCCATCTTCGGCTCGCTGGTCGTCATACGCTTGACCTTCTACTTGTTACGCCGGGTGTTTGCGCGGCAAGGCCATGTCGGCGCCGCCATGCTGCTGTTCGAGAAGGTATTCCAGCTGCTGGTATGGCTGGCCTTCGTTATTTATATCGCCGGCTTGTGGGACGATATCTTCGCCTACCTGGACAGCACCGTCGTGCCTTTGGGTAAATACAAGGTGTCGATCGCTTCCATCCTGCAGGCGGTGGTGTCGGTCGCCGTCTTGCTGGTGATGGCCTTGTGGGCCGGCACGGCGCTGGAAGAGCGCTTGATGCAGATGCAGGGCCTGCATTCCAACTTGCGCGTGGTGCTGGCGCGCATGGGGCGGGCGATACTGATCGTGGTGGCGCTGCTGGTGAGCTTGTCGCTGGTCGGCATCGATTTGACGGTGCTGTCGGTGTTTGGCGGTGCGCTCGGCGTCGGCCTCGGCCTGGGCTTGCAGAAAATCGCCAGCAACTATGTGTCGGGCTTTGTGATTTTGCTGGACCGCAGTTTGACGATAGGCGACATGATCACCGTCGATAAATACAGCGGCAAGGTGACGCAGATCAATACGCGCTACACGGTGCTGCAGGGACTCGACGGCGTCGAATCCATCGTGCCGAATGAAATGCTGATTTCCAGCCCGGTACAGAATTCCTCGTTGTCGAACAAGATGCTGTGGCTGTCGGCCAAGGTGTCGGTGGCCTACGAAACGGACGTGGATCTGGCGCTGTCGCTACTGGAACAGGCGGCCGCGACGGTCGAGCGGGTGTCCAAGGAAAAACCGCCGTCGGCCCAGTTGCTGACCTTCGGCGCCGATGGCCTCGACCTGCAAGTCGGTTTCTGGATCGGCGACCCGGAAAACGGCCGCGGCGGCGTGACCTCGGATGTCAACCGGGCAATCTGGCGCGCCTTGCAAGAGCACAAGATCTCTGTACCGTTCCCGCAACGCGAGATGCGCATCCTCGGCGCTCTGCCGACTATCGAAACGGCCCCTGCGACCGAGAAATAGTCAGTGACTGTGGGAAATCCTTCCTCTAATCGAGGTCGATTCAGCGTACAATCACGTTCAAAATCAGGAAAATATCGGACCTTCGCGCGCGGAGCGACCATATGAGACTTCCACTTTGGAGCAGTAATGAATTTTAGTTTAAGCGCAGTATTGGAATTTCTGGCAAGCGGCGTCACTGGCCTCTCCGGCTGGCAAGTATTTTTCTACACCCTGGCGGTCACCCACATCACCATCGCCAGCGTCACCATCTATCTGCACCGTCACCAGGCGCACCGCGCGCTGGAATTGCATGCCATCCCCAGTCATTTCTTCCGTTTCTGGCTGTGGTTGACCACCGGCCAGGTCACCAAGGAATGGGCGGCGATCCATCGCAAGCACCACGCCAAATGCGACACCGAGGAAGATCCACATAGCCCGGTCACCCGCGGCATCAAGAAAGTGTTCTGGCAGGGCGCCGAGCTGTATCGCGCTGAATCCAAGAACCTGGAAACGATGGAAAAGTACGGCCACGGCACGCCAACGGACTGGATCGAACGCAATCTGTACACCAAATACAGCTGGCAGGGCGTGGTCGGACTGCTGGTCTTGAACGTGATCCTGTTCGGCGCCATCGGCGTCACCGTGTGGGCCGTGCAAATGATGTGGATACCGGTGACGGCGGCCGGCATCATCAACGGTATCGGCCACTATTGGGGCTACCGCAACTACGATTGCTCGGATGCGGCAACCAACATTATTCCGTTCGGCATCTTGATTGGCGGCGAGGAACTGCACAACAATCACCATACGTTTGCAACGTCGGCCAAGCTGTCGTCAAAATGGTATGAAATCGATATCGGCTGGTTCTATATCCGCGTGCTGGAAACGCTGGGCCTGGCCAAGGTCAAGAAAGTCGCGCCGGCGCCGAAGTTTTCGCACGGCAAGCTGGAAGCCGACCTGGAGACGCTGCAATCGGTCATCGCCAACCGTTACGACGTGATGGCCAAGTATGGCAAGTCGCTCAAGCGCGCCTGGAAAGAGGAGCTGGAGCATCTGAAGGACAAGGCCGAGCTGGAGTCGCGTTTCCTGAAATCGTCGCGCAAGCTGCTGCAGCGTGAACCGGGCAAATTGGAAGCGCCGCAACAGGAGCAGCTGAGCGAGTTGTTCCAACACAGCAAGGCGCTGGAAACGATGCACAATATGCGCGTCGAGCTGGGCGTGATCTGGGAGCGTTCGCACTTCACGCGCGACCAGCTGCTGCACAAGCTGCAGGACTGGTGCAACCGTGCGGAAGATTCCGGCATCAAGTCGCTGCGCGAATTCTCGCTGCGCCTGCGTAGTTACGCTTGATCATGCACCGGCCGCGGCCGGTTTGATGATCGTCAATCACGGCTCCGATATTTCGGGGCCGTTTTTGCTTGTGCTCAAGCTGCCTGGGTAGGGTAGGTTTCCGCAATCAACTTGAATGAAATGTCCAAATGCAAAAAAGCCGTTCAGCTGAACGGCTTTTTTTTGACCCACCAAAGATCGAATTACTTGATCTTGGTTTCTTTGTACGTTACGTGCTTGCGAGCTTTAGGATCAAACTTCATGATCTCCATTTTCGCTGGCGTCGTACGCTTGTTCTTGGTGGTCGTGTAGAAGTGACCCGTACCTGCGGTCGACTCCAACTTGATTTTGTCGCGGCCAGATTTTGCCATGATAGCTCCCTATTTAGACTTTTTCGCCACGAGCGCGCATATCGACCAGCACGGCGTCGATGCCGACTTTGTCGATGACGCGCAGACCGGCGTTGGACAGACGCAGGGAGACCCAGCGGTTTTCAGATTCAACAAAAATACGACGATTCTGCAAGTTAGGCAGGAAACGACGTTTGGTTTTGTTATTTGCATGGGAAACATTGTTGCCGACCATCGGCTTCTTCCCAGTGACTTGGCAAACACGTGCCATGGTGCACTCCTTAAAGACATTCCACAATTGGAAAAACGAGAGTATATCTAAAAAACTCAGCTTTTTCAATGACTTGTGAAAAACAATTGTGTCGTAAATCATTTAAAAAATTTAACAATTGGTTTTGCACCTACTCTCATAGGTAAACCGTGGTAAACAACTGGTAGCGATCAGATTTGCCCATGCTCGGCGAAGGAGTGGACCTGTTGTCCGGCGACGACAAAATGGTCGAGTATGCGGATGTCGACCAGTGCCAGCGCTTGCACCAGCGCGCGTGTCAGCAGCAGGTCCGATTCGCTGGGTTCTGGACTGCCGGATGGATGGTTGTGGGCCAGCATGACGCTGGCGGCGTTGCGCGCCAGTGCCTCCTTGACCACTTCGCGCGGATACACGCTGGTGTGCGTGAGCGTGCCACGAAACATTTCCCTGGATATCAGCAGGCGGTTCTTGACGTCGAGGAAGAGCACATGAAACGATTCGTGCGACTTGCCATTAAACAGCATCCGCAGATATTGCTTCACCGCTTGCGGCGAACTGAGCGCACAGCCGCTCTTGAGCTGCTCCTCGATGGCGCGCCGGGCCAGTTCCATCACCGCCTGCAGCTGGGCGAACTTGGCGCTGCCCAGGCCGTGGATGGCGCAAAATTCCGCCATGCTGGCGCCGAACAAGCCTTGCAGCGAGCCGAAATGCCCGACCATGTCGCGCGCCAGCTCGACCGCGTTCTTGCCCTTGACGCCGACGCGCAGCAATACCGCCAGCAATTCCGCGTCCGACAGTGCCGGCGCGCCCTCCTGAATCAGGCGCTCCCGTGGGCGCTGATGTTCCGGCCAATCGCTGATGCCCATATGACTCCTTAGAACAGGTTCGGAATTAGCCGCGCTGCGGAATGTGGGATGCGGGCGAATTCTGCGACGACATCGGGCGCGGCGGGCAAGGTGGCTTACAATATCGGTTTGCAAGCTCACAGAATCCCAAGTCATGTCCAATGCGCAACCTGCCGTCGTCACCAAGTCGGCCTATCTCACCCTGCATTATCGTCTGGCCCGTTTGGACGGTACTGATATCGTTACAACCTTCAGCGGAAATCCGGCGACGCTGATGCTGGGACAAAACCAGCTGGCGCCATTCCTGGAGGAATGCCTGCTGGGCTTGCCGGAGGGCACCCACAAAACTTTCGAGTTGACGCCGGCCCAAGCCTTTGGCGAACGTACGCCGGAGCTGGTCCGCCCCGTGTCGCGCGCCACGCTGGACGAGAATTCGGTGCCGGGCGCCGACTATAAGATCGGCGATCTGGTCGATTTTGCGGCGCCGGGTGGTGGGCGTTTTGCCGGTGTTTTGCGCGAAATTAATGAGGAATCGGCGCTGTTCGACTTCAATCACCCTTTGGCCGGCCAGACGCTGCGCTTTGAGGTGAATCTTATTTCTGTGCTGTAAGCGCGAGGATAGTGATGGATAAGGAAATTTTGTTGGCCCAGCCGCGTGGATTCTGCGCCGGCGTCGACCGCGCGATCGAAATCGTCGAGCGCGCGCTGCAACAGTTCGGCGCGCCGATTTATGTGCGCCACGAAATCGTCCACAACGCTTACGTGGTGGAAGACCTGCGCAGCAAGGGCGCGATCTTCATCGAAGACCTGGACGATGTTCCTGCCGGCAATACGCTGGTGTTTTCCGCGCACGGCGTGTCTAAGGCGGTGCGGGCCGAGGCGGAATCGCGCGGTCTGAGCATTTTCGACGCGACTTGCCCGCTGGTCACCAAGGTCCACGTCGAAGTAGCCAAGATGCGCCGCCAGGGTTGCGAGATCGTCATGATCGGCCACGACGGCCATCCCGAGGTCGAAGGCACGATGGGGCAGACGGAAGAGGGCATGTATCTGGTCGAAACCGTGGCCGACGTGGCCACGCTGAGCGTCGCCAAGCCGGACATGCTGGCCTATGTGTCGCAGACCACCTTGTCGGTCGACGACACGGCCGACATCATCGCGGCGCTGAAGCTGAAATACCCGAGCATCATCGAGCCGAAAAAAGGCGACATCTGCTACGCCACCACCAATCGCCAGGAGGCCGTCAAGTTCATGGCGCCGCAGGTGGACCTGGTGATCGTGGTTGGCAGCCCGAACAGTTCCAATTCCAACCGCCTGCGCGAAGTGGCCGAGAAAAAAGGGACGCCGGCCTATATGGTCGACAATGCCTTGCAAATCGATCCTGCCTGGCTGGAAGGCAAGGTGCGCGTCGGCGTCACGGCTGGCGCCTCCGCGCCCGAAGTGTTGGTGCATGCGGTCATCGACCGTCTAAAAGAGTGCGGCGTGAAGAGCGTGCGTACCCTGGACGGCGTGCAGGAAGCGGTGACCTTCCCCTTGCCCAAGGGCTTGGACGGTTTGAAAATCGCACCGGTTTAGCGCGCGCTTGGTCCACTTTCGCGCTTTTTACGCCGTCTACCTAATTTAATTCTGCTACGATCCGGTTTTTCCGATATTAGTTTTTGCGGATAGTCGTTATCATTGCCCGTCCTGAAAAGCTTGTCTTTTCAGCTTGCCAGCTTGCGACGTAGAGAACCGTCGCCAAAGCTGGCACAAGGCTTGCATGGTAATGCGCGGTAGATGGATGCGGAATCGGCGATGTGCACACCGCGCCAAGCAGCGGCGTCAAATCAATGGCGGCACTACGGGGATACTCCGGGTGCCGTTTTTGTTGCGCCGCCATCCGTGCATGAGCAACGCGGTTAACACAACACAAAGGCTATCTCTTCATGGATACATTTATCCAACAAATTATCAATGGCCTGGTGCTGGGCAGCATGTATGCGCTGGTCGCCCTCGGTTATACGATGGTGTATGGCGTATTGAACCTGATTAACTTTGCCCACGGCGACGTGCTGATGGTTGGCGCGATGGCGGGCTTGACCATCCTCAATCTGCTGAACTCGGTGGCGCCGGACTTGCCCGGCTACGTCAAGTTGGCCATCGCCATCGCCGGCGCGATTCCGGTTTGCATGTTCGTCAATATCCTGATCGAGCGCATCGCCTATCGCCGCCTGCGCAATGCGCCGCGTCTGGCGCCGCTGATCACGGCCATCGGCGTGTCTATCCTGTTGCAGACCTTCGCGATGATGATCTGGGGCCGCAATCCGCTGCCCTTCCCGCAGTTGCTGTCCGCCACGCCGATCACCGTCGGTGGCGCGCTGATTTCGCAGACCCAGTTGCTGCTGCTGGTGCTGGCTGCCGTGGCCATGTTCGGTTTGGTGTTGCTGGTGGAAAAAACCAAGATGGGCCGCGCCATGCGCGCCGTGGCCGAAAACCCGCGCGTGGCCGGCCTGATGGGCGTTGACTCCAATCGCGTCATCGTTGCCACCTTCGCCATCGGCGCGGCGCTGGCCGCCATCGCCGGTGTGATGTGGGGTGCCAACTATGCGTCTATCCAGTTCGCGATGGGCTTCGTGCCCGGCTTGAAAGCCTTCTCGGCGGCCGTGCTGGGCGGCATCGGCAACATTTACGGCGCCATGATAGG
>Ga0209901_1000512_pt1 | contig 14882 bp, 12 predicted proteins | sample OrgsoiDNA_201058_FD_185806 | JGI IMG/M metagenome (GOLD analysis project Ga0209901, IMG submission 185806) | Permafrost soil microbial communities from the Arctic, to analyse light accelerated degradation of dissolved organic matter (DOM) -... | ecosystem: Environmental > Terrestrial > Soil >...
ATCGACGGCCGCGCCGTGCACCGCCTGCATCCGGAGACCGGCGCCCACGTGCACTGGAAGATGGACAGCGAACCGTCGGCATTGGCGCACAGCGCCGGCGGCGGACTGGTGGTGTCGCTGCGGCGCGGCATCGTCCATCTGGACACGCGCAGCGGCGCCGTCACCGACATCGTCGCCGCGCCCTACGACACCAGCAAGGTGCGCTTCAACGACGGCCGCGCCGATCCGGCCGGCCGCTTCTGGGTCGGCACCATCTACGAGCCGCGCGACCAGCAGGCCGCCGAAATGTACGTGCTGGAACAGGGCGCGTTGCGGCTGGCGTGGTCCGGCGGCATGACCAATTCCAACGGCCTCGGCTTCAGTCCCGACCGGCGCACCATGTACCACTCGGACACCGCGGCCCACCGCGTCACGCGCTACGCCTACGACATGGCGACCGGCGCGGTGTCGGACCAGCAGCTGTTCCAGCAATTTTCGACCGACAAGACGGCGCCCGATTACGGCGGCCGTCCCGATGGCGCCACCGTCGACAGCGCCGGCAACTACTGGTGCGCGCTGTTCGAGGGCGCGCGCGTGTTGTGCATTTCACCGCAGGGCGTGGTGCTGGAGGAAGTGAGGCTGCCGGTGCGCTGTCCGACCATGCTGGCCTTCGGCGGCGCAGATTTGCGCACGCTGTACATCACCAGCGCCAGCCACAACCGCCCGCCTGCAGAACTGGCGCAATACCCGCATAATGGCAAGGTGCTCAAGCTGCGGCTAGCCATCCCCGGCCAGCCAGAGCCCGCGTATCAGGAATAGGCGGAATACGCCCCGCACACGCTGGCAAGCGCCGTTATGTAGTAAATTTTCTTGCGCTTGCGAAATCCGTGTAGTAAATTTACATATATAGTCCGGCGCCCCGCGCGCCCTCAACCTCACAGCGAACACATACACTATGGCACTTACCGATTTTGACCTGGTTCTGTTTGGCGGCAGCGGCGATCTGGCGATGCGCAAACTGCTGCCCGCGATGTACGCGCGCGACGTCGCCAAGGACCTGCCCGAGAACGCCCGCATCATCTGCGTCGGCCGCCAGGACAGCACCCAGGAAGAGTTCCTGAACATCGTCGAAACGACGTCCAAGCCGCACATCAAGGCGCCGGCCGTGACGGCCGCCGCGTGGGCCAAGTTCAGCGCGCGCATCGTCTACGTGTCGGTCAACGCCACCGACTCGGAGAGCTACGCGCCGCTGGTCGGGGCGCTGCGCAACGACCCGGCCCTCACCCGCGTCTACTACCTGGCCACGCCGCCGCATTTGTTCGCGCAAATCTGCGACAACCTCAAGGCCAACGGACTGGCCACGTCCAACTCGCGCGTGGTGCTGGAAAAACCGCTGGGCCGCGACCTGGCCTCGGCCAAGCAGATCAACGCCGAAGTCGGCAAGGTCTTCGAGGAATCGCAGATCTATCGTATCGACCACTACCTCGGCAAGGAGACCGTGCAGAATCTGATGGCGCTGCGCTTCGGCAACATCCTGTTCGAGCCGCTGTGGCGCCGCGAGTGGATTTCCGACGTGCAGATCACCATCGCCGAAAAGCTCGGCGTCGGCAACCGCATGGGCTATTACGACACCTCCGGCGCGCTGCGCGACATGCTGCAAAACCATTTGCTGCAACTGCTGTGCATCGTCGCCATGGAACCGCCGACGTCGATCTCGTCGGACGCGGTGCGCGACTCCAAGCTGCAGGTGCTGCGCTCGCTGAAAAAATTCACGCCGACGACCCTGGCGCAAAACATCGTGCGCGGCCAGTACCGCGCCGGCCACGTCGACGGCCAGCCGGTGCCGAGCTACCGCGACGAACCGGACGCGCCGGAACACTCGCGCACCGAAACCTTCGTGGCCATGAAGGCCGAGATCGACACGTGGCGCTGGGCCGGCGTGCCCTTCTATCTGCGCACCGGCAAGCGCATGGCCGACGGCCTGGCCGAGATCGTCGTGCGCTTCAAGCCGATACCGCATTCGATCTTCAACCAGCCGACGTCGAGCTTCCAGCCCAACTCGCTGGTGATCCGTTTGCAGCCCGACGAGGGCCTGCGCATGAATCTGATGGCCAAGACGCCGGGCGACGGCATGCGTTTGAAACCGGCCGAGCTGGAACTGGATTTCCGCGAATCGTTCAAGGCGCCGCGCATGGACGCCTACGAGCGGCTGCTGCTCGACGTGCTGCGCGGCCAGCTGACGCTGTTCATGCGCGGCGACGAACTGGAAGCGGCGTGGGAATGGGTCGAGCCCATCCTGAACCAGTGGGAGCAGGACGACTCGATGCCGATCCCGTACGCGGCCGGCACCTGGGGTCCGGCGGCCGCCTCGGCCCTGATCGGCCGCGACGGCCTCCAGTGGCGCGAAGAAGCCTTGCCTGAGGACTAATATCAGCAAGGCAAGGAGGCGGGCCATGCATGGCCTGCCCTTTACGCAGGCGCGCGGCATGCCGCACGCAAACCCTGCTTCACCGCTGCCAGAGGATTAACACGCATGCTCCTAGACTCGATCCGCACCCAGCTCGACTCGCTCTCCAAGTCGGAGAAAAAAGTCGCGCTGGCGGTGCTGGAACAGCCAACCCAGACCGTGAGCCAGAACATCACGGCGCTGGCCAAGAACGCGCAAGTGTCGGAGCCGACCGTCGTGCGTTTTTGCCGCACGCTGGGCTATGACGGCTGGCACGAGTTCAAGCTCAAGCTGGCGCAGGGCCTGGCGCTGGCCCTGCCCGGCCTCAACGAGCAGCCGGCGCAGGACGACCTGGCGGCCGACCTGATCAACAAGATCTGCAGCCGCTCGATCAACACCCTGCTCGACCTGCGCAACAACCTGCATCCGGAAGCGATCCAGCAGGCGCTGGATATTCTGGCGCGCGCCAACAAGATCGAATTCTACGGCCAGGGCACGTCCGGCATCGTCGCCGCCGACGCGCAGCACAAATTCTTCCGCTCCGGCGTGCCGACGGTGGCCTATTCCGACCCGACCATCCACAGCATCGCCGCCGCCCTGCTGCGCAGCGGCGACGCCGTGGTCGCCATCTCGCAGCGCGGCAACAGCCCGGCGCTGGTGCGCTCGGTGAAGCTGGCGCGCCGCGGCGGCGCCGACGTCATCGTGCTGGCGCCGTCGGGCACGCCGCTGGCCGACATGGCCACCGTGCTGATTCCCATCGACCTGATCTTCAACACCGACCCGTACACGCCGATCTCGGCGCGGCTGGCCTACCTGGTCGTCATCGACGTGCTGGCCGTCGGCCTGGCCTTGCAGCGCGGCCCCGAGTTCCGCAAGAAGATGCAGAACGCCCAGAAGGCGCTGCAGGAATTCGATCTGCAGTTCGATTCCTTCATCGGCTAAAGCGCTGCGCCAACAGCCCATCCATTAATTTTCCACAATCGCGGTCGCGGCCGGCTCCCTATACTTGTCGGGTAGCTCAATGCGATCGGCCTTCGGAAAATTATGGACATCATCGGCATCAGCGGGCTCGTGGTTTCAGTCGCGGGCTTCGGCCTGGCCCTCTGGCAGCTCCGGAAAACCCGCTACGCCGCCGAAGCGGCGGCGGCTGCAGCACAAGAAACAGCTCGGGCCATACGACTTATCGATAGCGTCGCCACCATCCACGATATTTGCGGGCGGTCGCGTGACCTTTTACATCTGACACGCGAAGGCAGCCTGAAATCCGCCGCCATTGCAGCCTTTGAACTGCTCGATTCAATTGCTCATTTCCACGTGACCGGGTCCGGTAGAAGCTTGGCTACGCAGGTCCAATGGCAAGCTATAATTAAAGCGGCACGCTGGCTTCATCAACGCCTTGAATCGGCAGCAATAAAAAAGCGCATCAGCTCTACGGATAGGACGGCGTTGATCACCGCGATATCGAAAATCCACCGTCAACCGAGTGTAATCGCTACTATCGCATCAGATCGGGGAGCTTACGATGGCAATTCCTGACGACTATAAAGAAATGATAGCAACACTCACCAGCGCTACCAGGGAACGAAGGGTGAAGTGGGTGGTCAATTTAGCTGGGATAGAGTTTTCCGCTGCGCAATCCAAGTGCGAACTGTGGACCGGCAGCCAGAACGATGGCAGCAACTATGTCCTGTTCGCATTAACAGACCAAGACGGGGAAGCGTTGGACGCCTGGGACGTCGAGGAAGACGAGGCCGAATATGGTGCCATGCTGGGCTTATACTCGGAAGGCAAACGGCAGGCGCTCAACATCCCGCACCGGTTGGCAAAAATCCGCGACGAAATCAAGCGCGCGGCGATGATCAACGACGAACACTGCCCCCCTTCAGCACCATCACGCGACACCACCGCGCCCGATTGTGACGCGTCCCTGCCCAGCGCGGTCACAATGCGCTAAGATAGCAGCACGCATCCACCCACTCTTTTTGGCCCGCCCATGAACCAACTCGAACAGCTCAAAAAATTCACCACCGTCGTCGCCGACACCGGCGACTTCCAGTCGATCAAGGCCTACACCCCGCGCGACGCCACCACCAATCCGTCGCTGATCCTGAAGGCGGTGCAGAAGGATGAATACAAGCCGCTGCTGGAAAAGGCCGTGCGCGACAATCCGAACGGCTCGACCGGCGACGTCATCGACCGCCTGCTGATCGCCTTCGGCGGTGAAATCCTGAAAATCGTCAGCGGCCGCGTATCGACCGAAATCGACGCCCGCCTGTCGTTCGACGTCGAAGGCTCGGTCGCCAAGGGCCGCGAGCTGATCCACCTGTACGAGACGGCCGGCTTCGACCGCGAGCGCATCCTCATCAAGATGGCCGCCACCTGGGAAGGCGTGCAGGCCGCCCGCATCCTCGAAAAAGAGATGATCCACTGCAACATGACGCTGCTGTTCTCGCTGCCCCAGGCGATCGCCTGCGCCGAGGCCGGCGCCACGCTGATCTCGCCCTTCGTCGGCCGCATCTACGACTGGTTTAAGAAATCCACCGGCATCGACTACACCGGCGCCGACGATCCGGGCGTGCAGTCGGTCAAGCGCATCTATAACTACTACCGCAAGTTCGGCTACCGCACCGAGGTGATGGGCGCGAGCTTCCGCAACACCGGGCAGATCCTCGAACTGGCCGGCTGCGACCTGCTCACCATCAGCCCCGACCTGCTGCAAAAGCTGGCCGACAGCGACGCCCCGTTCGAGCGCAAGCTCAGCGCCGACGCCGCGCCGGCCGCCAACCTGACGCAGATGTCGCAGGATGAAAAAACCTTCCGCTTCCAGCTCAACGAAGACCAGATGGCGACCGAGAAGCTGTCCGAGGGCATCCGCGCCTTCTACGCCGACTCCGGCAAGCTGAAACAAATCATCTCGGGCATGCGCTGATGCCGGCGCCGCGGCGGCGGCGCGGAACAAGATAAACAATATAAATGATATAAACCATTTATACCGATGACGGCCGACACGCCCAGCGTGCCGGCCGTTTTGCGTTGGCGTCGGCTGCGCCAACGCCGCTGGAAAAGCGACGGTAAAATAACGCACCGGCCGCGCCGCTGCGCCGCCGCTTTTTTGCCCACACAGGAACCCCATGCAGTCTGCCATCACCATCCGCCTGGGCCGGCGCGCCCGCCAGCGCATCGCCGCCGAAGGCCTGCAAGCGTCCGACATCGCCATCGTCCCCGCCGCCGCCGGCGGGCCGAAGGGCCTGATCCTGCACGGCCTCGATTGCTGGAGCTTCGGCCACTGGCTGGCGCAGGCGCCGCGTCCGCGCCGGCTGGTCGGCGCCTCGATCGGCGCCTGGCGCATGGCCGCCTCGGCCTTCGTCGATCCCGTCGCCGCGCACCGCCGCCTGGCGCGGCTGTACACCAGCCAGCGCTATCCGGCCAAGGTCGACGCGGCCTACGTCAGCCGCACCTGCCGCGCCCTGCTCGACGAACTGCTCGACGGCCGCGGCGCCGAAGCGCTCAACCATCCCGATTACCGGCTGTCGGTGCTGACCGTGCGCGGCGTCGGCGCGCTGGCGCGGACCGGCGGCGCGCGCTGGCGCGAGATGGCCGGCTTCCTGCTGGCCGCCGCCGACAACGCCGTCTCGCGCAGCCGCCTGGCGCGCTCGATGCAGCGCGTGGTGTTCCACGACGCGCGCGACGACAGCGCCTGGCTGCGCGACGGCTTCGACGCCTTCGACGCGCACTTCGTCGGCCTGTCCGGCGCCAACCTGCGCGACGCGCTGCTGGCCTCCGGCTCCATCCCGCTGGTGCTCGAAGCGGTGTCCGGCATCGCCGGCGCGCCGCCCGGCGCCTACTGGGACGGCGGCCTGGTCGACTACCACCTGCACCTGCCCTACCAGCGCGACCCCGGCCTGGTGTTTTATCCGCACTTTTCCGAGCACATCGTGCCCGGCTGGCTAGACAAGTCCATGCCGTGGCGGCGCGCCCGCGACGCCATGCTCGACAACGTGATCCTGGTCGCGCCCTCGTCCGAATTCATCGCCACGCTGCCCAACGGCAAGCTGCCGGACCGGCGCGACTTCAAGTTCTACGGCCAGGACCATGCCGGCCGCATGCGCGACTGGCGCCGCGCCATCGCCGAAAGCGAGCGTCTGGCCGACGCCTGCGCGCGCTGGGCCGAGCAGCCGGACCTGCGCCTGGCCGGCGATTTCTGAACGGCTCGCAGGCCGCTTTCGAGCTGCTGGCAAACGCCACCCGAGCCACGTTCGCGCCATCTTCCCGCGCCGACGAGCAGCCCGAGCAGCGTCGCCCAAGCACCGCCAGGGCCATGCAACTGTTCCGCAAAAGCAACAACGACGCGAGAATATTTCGCGCTCCGATTCCGCCAATCGGTGCATACTGACACGGCCACATGTGCGATCCCGCTAGCCACCTACGGAGCTCCACCATGAATATCCTGTCCCACTTGCGCATCTCGGCCCGCCTCGCGCTCGGCTTCGCCGTGGTCCTGCTGCTGTCGGTCTGCGCCACCGGCGTCGCCCTCTACAACGCCCGCGCCAACGCCCAGGCCACCAAACTGATGATGGCCAAGCCGCTGGCCAAGGAGCGCATCGTGGCCGACTGGTATGTGCTGATCTACTCGGCCGTCGTGCGCACCCAGGTCATCGCCCGCAGCAGCGACGAGACGCTGTCGGCCAGCTTCGCCACGCCGATCGCGGCCAGCGTCAAGCTCGGCGGCGAGCTGATGAAATCGATCGACACGCTGATCGACAACGACAGCGAGCGCGCCATGTACCAGGAGGCGGCGCGGCTGCGCGACAAATACCAGGCCATCAAAGTGGCCGTGATGAACGCCAAAAAAGCCGGCGACACGGCCGGCGCCGACCGTCTCTACAAGGACGAGTTCACGCCGGCGGCCGACGCCTACCAGGCCAAGGTCAAGCAGTTCCTGGCGCTGCAGCGCCAGGCCATCGACGACACGGCCCAGGCCATCGATGCCGCCAACGACCGCAGCACCGCGCTGCTGGCGACCTTGTCGGTGCTGCTGGTGGCCTTCGGCAGCCTGGCCGCGTGGGTGATCTCGCGCAGCATCACGGTGCCGCTCAAATCGGCCATCGGCATCGCCGCCACCGTCGCCGACGGCGACCTGACCACGCGCTTCGACGCGACCATGGCGCACGACGAAATCGGCGACCTGATGACGGCGTTGAAGGGCATGAACGACGCGCTGCGCCGCATCGTCTGCGAAGTGCAGAACGGCACCCACACCATCGCCACGGCCTCCTGCCAGATCGCCACCGGCAACCAGGATTTATCGCAGCGCACCGAGGAACAGGCCTCCTCGCTGCAGCAAACCGCGTCGTCGATGGAGCAGCTGACCTCGACCGTGCGCCAGAACGCCGACAACGCGCGCCAGGCCAACGTGCTGGCGCAGGCCGCGTCGGACGTGGCCGAACAGGGCGGCAGCATCGTCGGCCGCGTGGTCGACACCATGGGCCACATCGACGCCTCGGCCAAGAAGATCGTCGACATCATCGGCGTCATCGACGGCATCGCCTTCCAGACCAATATCCTGGCGCTGAACGCGGCAGTGGAAGCGGCCCGCGCCGGCGAGCAGGGGCGCGGCTTCGCCGTCGTGGCCACGGAGGTGCGCAACCTGGCGCAGCGCTCGGCCGGCGCGGCCAAGGAAATCAAGGCGCTGATCGGCGACTCGGTCGAGCAGGTCGACATCGGCGCGCGGCTGGTGCAGCAGGCCGGCAGCACGATGGACGACGTCGTCGCCAGCGTGCGGCGCGTCACCGACATCATGGCCGAGATCACCTCGGCCAGCAGCGAACAAAGCACCGGCATCGACCAGGTCAACATCGCCATCTCGCAGATGGACCAGGTTACGCAGCAGAACGCGGCGCTGGTCGAACAGGCCGCCGCCGCCGCCGAAAGCATGCAGGACCAGGCGGCCAATCTGGCGCGCGTGGCCGATTCGTTCAAGCTGGGTAACGATGCCGGCGAGACGGCACTGCAAAACGTGCAGCGCAAGGCGCGGCCACGGCCGGTGGCGGCGCTGGCCAAGCCGGCGCCCAGGCGCCTGACGCCAGCGGCCGGCGCGCCGCGCGTGGCCGCCGCTGCGCCGCGCAAAACCGCGACCGCCAGCGCCGAGGAGTGGGAAGAATTCTAAGTAGCGCCGATGGCTGCGCGTCGCAGCCCCGCAGGCCGAGAGCTGAAGCCAGCCGCCGCGCCAAGGCGGGGCTGAAGCAGGACGGATGCCATCGGGTTCGTCCGGCGCAGCTGCGCGCCTAGAGCTTCACGCGTTCAAAAACATCTGCTGCAAATCGTTCAGGAAGCGCTGTCCCAGCTCGGTCGGCCGGATGATCGCATGGTCGCGGTACAGCAGTCCCTTGGCCTCGGCCGCGTTGAGCGTTTTCTCGATCGCGTTCAGACTCAGGCCGGTGCGCTCGCCGAACAGGTTCGGTGAAAAACCGCCAGTCAGGCGCAGCGTGTTGAGCATGAACTCGAAGCCCATGTCGTCGCGGCCGATCTCGTACTCCTCCTGCACCGGCGCGCCGGCCGCCATCTGCTCCATATACGTCTTGGGCTGCTTGTAGCGCGCCTGCCGCAGCACGCGGTGCGGGAACGACAGCTTGGTGTGCGCGCCGGCACCGATGCCGAGGTAGTCGCCGAACTCCCAGTAATTCAGGTTGTGGCGCGCCTGGTGGCCCGGCTGCGCATAGGCCGACACCTCGTAACGCCCGTAACCACGGGCCGCCGTCAATTCCGCGATCATGTCCTGCATGTCGGCGCTGGCGTCGTCGTCCGGCAGCGCCGGCGGATACTTGGCGAAGAGCGTGTTCGGCTCCATCGTCAAATGGTACAGCGACAAATGCGGCGGCTTGAAGGCCATCGCCGTCTCGACGTCGTCGCGCGCCTGCTCCAGGGTCTGCGACGGCAGCGCGTACATCAGGTCCAGATTGAAGTTGTCGAAATTGGCCAGCGCGATCTCCACCGCGCGGCGCGCCTCGTCGCCGTCGTGGATGCGGCCCAGCGATTGCAAGTGACTTGCATTAAAACTCTGGATGCCGATCGACAGGCGGTTGATGCCGCTGGCGCGGTAGGACTTGAACTTCTCGGCCTCGAAGGTGCCGGGGTTGGCCTCCATCGTGATCTCGGCCGCGCCGTCCAGCGGCAGCAGGGTGCGCAGGTCCGACAGCAGCCGGTCCAGCCCCGCCGCCGACATCAGGCTCGGGGTGCCGCCGCCGATGAAGACCGTGTAGATTTTTCGGCCCCAGATCAGCGGCAGCGCCATTTCCAGGTCGGCGCGCAGCGCGTCCAGATATTCCTTTTCCGGGAAGCCGCCGCCCTTGGCCTCGTGCGAATTGAAGTCGCAATACGGGCACTTCTTGACGCACCACGGGAAATGGATGTACAGCGACAGCGGCGGCAGCGCCGTCAAATTCAGCGAACCGCCCTGCAGGTATTTGAGCGCCGCGCCGGCCGCGTCGGAGGTGGTGGCGGCGCTGCCGGGCGATGCGGCGGCGCGCGGCGCGCCGGCGATTTTAATCGGGATCATCGCAGCTTCTCGACCAGCGCGCGCAGCGCTTGCCCGCGATGCGACAGCGCGTTCTTTTCATCGGCGGTCAGCTCGGCGACGCACTTGCCCAGCGCGGGTATGTAGAAGTAGGGATCGTAGCCGAAACCGCCCGCGCCGCGCGGCGTGTCCATGATCTCGCCGTTCCAGCGGCCGTCGGCGATCACCGGCTGCGGGTCGTCGGCGTGGCGCACGTAGACCAGCACGCAATAGTAGTAGGCCGATTTGTCGGCGTGCACGGCCAGGTCGGCGATCAGCTTGGCGCTGTTGCGGGCGTCCGATTTCGGCTCGCCGGCGTAGCGCGCCGAATACACGCCGGGCGCGCCGCCCAGCGCGTTGACGCACACGCCGGAGTCGTCGGCCAGCGCCGGCAGGCCGGTCAGGCGCGCCGCGTGGCGGGCTTTGGTCAGCGCGTTCTCGACGAAGGTGTGGAAGGGTTCGTCCGCTTCGGGCACCTTGAATTCGCCCTGCGCGTGGACGGAAAAACCGACCGTCGACAGCAGTTCGTTGAATTCCTTGAGTTTGCCCGCGTTGTTGGAGGCGAGGATGAGGCGTTGGGTCATGGCTGCGATGTCGTCTGAGAGTGCCGCAGGCGGCTGGCGCCGCGCTGCGTTGGAAGTGACGACATTGTAAACGTTTTGCAGCGGCGCCAGCCCCCGCCCGAACAATCAGCCCAGGTTCAAGGCCTTTTTCTGCATCGCGATCAGGTCGGCGATGCCGGCCGACGCCAGGTCCAGCAGGCGGTTCATGCCGGCGCGGTCGAAGGCCGCGCCTTCGGCCGTGCCCTGCACTTCGATGAAGTGGCCGGCGTCGGTCATGACGACGTTCATGTCGGTGTCGCAGCCGGAATCCTCGACATAGTCCAGGTCCAGCACCGGCTCGCCTTGATACACGCCGACCGAGATCGCGGCGACGAAGTGCTTCAGCGGGATGGCCGGAATCGCGCCGCGCGCGGCCAGCTTCGAGAACGCGTCATACGCCGCCACCATCGCGCCGGTGATGGACGCGGTGCGGGTGCCGCCGTCGGCCTGGATCACGTCGCAATCGAGGTGCAGCGTGCGTTCGCCGAACGCTTCAAGATCGAAGGCGGCGCGCAGCGAGCGGCCGATCAGGCGCTGGATTTCCTGCGTGCGGCCGGACTGCTTGCCGCGCGCGGCCTCGCGGTCCATGCGCGTGTGCGTCGAGCGCGGCAGCATGCCGTATTCGGCGGTCAGCCAGCCCTGCCCCTTGCCCTTCAAAAAGCCCGGCACTTTTTCTTCGATGCTGGCGGTGCAGATCACCTTGGTGTCGCCGCATTCGATCAGCACCGAGCCTTCGGCGTGCTTGGTGTAGTCGCGGGTGATGCGGATGGCGCGCAGCGCGTCGACGGCGCGGCCGCTCGGGCGGGATTCAAAAGTCATACGTTTCCTATTTCAAGATCTGGGAGGATTTTTCTATCGCATCGCGGATTTCCGCAATGGCTTTTTCGATTTCGTCTTCGTCGAAGGCGTCGCCGTCGGCCGGCGCATGCTCGGGCGCTTCCGGCACCGTGGCCGCGCCCAGCTGCTTGGCGCCGCCCATGGTGCTGCCGATCAGGTCGTCGGGCAAGGCTTCGGTGGAGATCACGGTCGACATGTCGGCCGTCACGCTGGCCACGCCGTCGACCACCGAGCTGCCCTGCCACATGATGGCCAGCGCGGTGGCGTTGTCGCTGCCCGGGCCGGCCAATTCCAGCGCCGCCTTGAGCATGTCGGGCACGGCGCGCACGATGGTCTGCGTGCGCAATCGTTGCGCGATGTCCTGGTCGCCGAGCATGGACCACAGGCCGTCCGAGCATAATAACATCACGTCGCCGGGCAGCAGGCTGGCGCGGCGCGACACCTCGACCCGGGGCACGTTGGACGCGCCCAGGCAGTTATAGAGTTTGTTGCGGTCCGGGTGCGTGGCCCGCTCGGACGACGCCACCAGCCCCTTGGCGATCAGGTTTTCGATGTGCGAGTGGTCGCGCGTACGGCCGAGGATCTCGCCGTGGCGCAGCCAGTACAGGCGCGAGTCGCCGCAATGCGCCCAGGTGGCCGTGTTGTGCTGGATCAGGCAGGCCACCACCGTGGTGCGCGGCGTGTCGGGCAGGTTGTTGGCGGCCTTGTGGCGGTGGATTTCATGGTGCGTGGCGAGAAAGGCGTCCTCCAGGAAGCGTTCGGGCTTTTTGACGTAGGGCGTGGCCTGCTGCTGGAACATGGCCGACAGCGTCTGCATGGTCAGCGCGGCGGCGATCTCGCCGTTCAGATGGCCGCCCATGCCGTCGGCCAGCACCAGCAGCAGCGCGTCGCGCGTGAAGCTGTAGCCCATGCGGTCCTGGTTGACCTTGCGGCCACCGATATGGCTTTCCTGATACACGGAGAATTGCATGCTGTGGCCTCAGGCTAAAGGTGGCGGAGATGCCACCATCATGATTGTAGCGTGCTGGGCGCACTCGGCGTTTTTTTACGCAGCAGTCCCAGTCTGGCGGCCAGCCCGCGCCAGCCGCCCGGCGCCGCGTCCGCCGCAGCCGCGGAAGACGCCGGCGGCGCGGCCTGCAAGGCTTTTTGCAACGCGAACACGCTTTGCGGCCGCGCCAGCGGATCGATTTGCAGGCACCAGCGCACCAGCGCGATCAGCTCGGCCGAATACTGGCCGTCGAGCTTCTGGTAGTGGCTTTCCATCTTGTCGTCGGCGCGGCGCTGGTCGGCCGGCTGCGGCGGCGAGCCGACCATGCAGGCGAACAGCGCCGCGCCGATGCTGTAGATGTCCGACCACGGTCCCAGCCCACCCGTCTTGGAATACAGCTCGGGCGGCGCGAAGCCCGGCGTGTACATCGGCGTGAGCTTGGGGATGTCGCTGTTGACGGTCTGGCGCGCGGCGCCGAAGTCGAGCAGCATCGGCGAGCCGTCGCTGCGCAGGTAGATGTTGGCGGGCTTCAGATCGAGGTGCAGCAGCTGGTTGGCGTGCACTTCGCGCAGCCCGCCCAGCACCTGATTGAAAATCTGTCGGATAAAAGCCTCACCGAGCTTGCTGCCCTTGCCACGCTGGCGCTGGATGTGCTCTTGCAGCGAATGGCCCGATTCGTAGGCCATCACCATGTAGACGGTGTCGTGGGCGCGGAAGAAGTTAATCACCCGCACCACGTTCGGATGGGCGATGCGCGCCAGTGCCCGCCCCTCTTCGAAGAAGCATTTCAGGCCGATGCGGAAGACCGCCAGGTTGGCCTTGGAGATGGCCGGCACCAGCTCGCCGTCCTGGCGCAGCGCCAGCGCGCTCGGCAAATACTCCTTGATGGCCACGGCGTTGCCGTCGGCGTCATACGCCAGGTAAACAATACTGAACCCACCAGACGCAATTTTCTTTACAATGCGGTATCCAGCAATATCCAGCCCATCGGGTAGAGGAGCGTTGTTTTGTGCAGCCATAGGGTTCCTCGCCTTAACAAACGGATTGTGTGGATAAATCACTGTTTTGTAAAGATTAAATCGGGGACATCCATTGAGCATTTCCAGCATGACGGGCTACGCGGTGGCCACCAGTGAAAGCGCGGCGGGAACACTGACAATCGAGATCAAGAGCGTCAATTCGCGCTTCCTCGACTTGCAGTTCCGAATAAACGACGATTTGCGCGCGCTCGAACCCGATTTGCGGGCCGCCATCATGGCCGCCATCACGCGCGGCAAAGTCGAGCTACGCCTCAGTTTCGGCCGCAAGGCGGCCACCGCCGGCAGCCAGGCGCTGAACCTGCCGCTGCTGAGCGAACTGGCGCGACTGCAAGAGGAAGTGTCCAAACACTTTTCCGGCGCGCCGGCGATGTCGGTGGCCGAGCTGCTGCGCTGGCCCGGCGTCATCGAGGAAGCCCAGATCGGCCAGGAATCGCTGCAGGCCGACGTGGCCGCGCTGACCACCAAAACCATCGCCGCCTTCATCAACAGCCGCCAGCGCGAAGGCGCGGCGCTGGAAACCATGCTGACCTCGCGCATCGACGCCATGGACGTCATCGTCAAGCGCATCACGCCGCTGATACCACAAGTCGTTTCGGCCTTCCAGCAAAAAGCCATCGAGCGCATGCAGGACGCGCTGGGACTGGCCTGCCAGGGCTCGAATTCGGCGCTGTCGCGCCAGGACGCGCTGGAACGCATCCGCCAGGAAGTGATCCTGTACGGCATCCGCATCGACGTGGCCGAGGAACTGGGGCGTTTGTCGGCCCACCTGAACGAGACCCGCCACATCCTCAAAAAAGGCGGCCAGGTCGGCAAGCGCCTGGATTTCATGATGCAGGAGCTTAACCGCGAAGCCAACACGCTGGGTGCCAAGGCGTCCGTCAAGGAACTGGCCGACGCGTCGATGGAACTCAAGCTGTTGATCGAACAAATGCGCGAACAGGTGCAAAATCTGGAATAACGCCGTCATCTGACGTTAATTCGAGCCAAAAGACCGGCCAGGCATTATGCCTGGCCGGTCTTTTTTTATGCCCCGGCCAGCGGCGCCCAGCCTGCCGGGAGCGTCCCCGCCACAGCATCGCACATCCTTGCAGCAAGTCCTGAAAAGCACCTCACAGCAGTGGTGCAGATTGCACCAATTTGGTGCTTTAAGTATCGCATTGTATCTTTATGTATACAGATTTATGCCTAATGTAACGTATTGTAGTTTGTCAATATTGACATGTGGCATCTGTGCATGTTCCTATCAATTCGCTAACAACGACGGGGAACCACCAGTTCCTTGCTCACAGCTAGCCGACGATAAGCCGATTATTGGTACCAACCGGTACCAACGCGCGGTCGATACCTTGAAAACGAGTCCACAGGACAGGGAGAGAAGTAGATGAAGTTGCGCATGAAATCAATGCCGTTTGCCATTTTGCAAATAGTCGCCAGCGGT
>Ga0209901_1000513_pt1 | contig 14856 bp, 18 predicted proteins | sample OrgsoiDNA_201058_FD_185806 | JGI IMG/M metagenome (GOLD analysis project Ga0209901, IMG submission 185806) | Permafrost soil microbial communities from the Arctic, to analyse light accelerated degradation of dissolved organic matter (DOM) -... | ecosystem: Environmental > Terrestrial > Soil >...
CATTAAATTTCGGCAATGAGTGGCTAACCCTATATAACCGAATGCACCCGAAATAAAGTGGGTGCGCGATATTCTCCATTTCGTAATACTGCCCTCCACAGAATACCGTTTGATAATTTCACTGATGAATTAAGGTTTGTTATGTCGCAATCTAATTACCGCACAGACTGGCTTTGCATTGCCACATCCGGCCAGGCTGTGGACGGTCGCACCATCGAGCCACAGTGGTTAATTGATGCGGCAGAGACTTACACCCGCAACACCTATACGGCGCTGATTTGGCCGCACCATCCGCAGTACGAATACGGCGAACGCGAATTCACCTGCAACCTGGGCGAAGTTGACGCGCTAAAAACCGAAACCGTGGACGGCGTTGTAAAACTGTATGCGCAGCTTATCCCTAATCGATTTCTTATTTGCGCCAATGAAGACGGGCAGAAGTTATTTACCTCTGCTGAATTCATGGGCGACTTTGCCGGAAGCGGTCGCGAATATCTAATGGGCATTGCCGTCACAGATATTCCGGCCAGCCTGGGCACCGAAAAAATTAAGTTTCAATTAGCCGGAGAAGAAAAACCCGCTGAGCGCGGAAGTTTAGAAACATTCAGTTTGGGTAAATTAAAAAACCAGAAAAAAGAACCCTCTTTCTTGTCGAAATTATTTTCAACCCGTAAAGAGTTTACGCCAACACCAGAACCCAACACCGACAAGCCCAACGAGGGCGAGGAACAAAAGATGGATGAATTAAAAGCCCTCTTAGAGCAAATGATCCAACTCCTGAACGACGGTCAGGCCGCCGCCGAAGGCGCCGGGGACAGCGATACGCCAGAATTGGCCGCCGATGAAGTGGCAGACATTGCCGACCAAATCGCCGACGCCGCCGCCGAAGTATCCGACCTGGCGCAGGAAGTTGCCGAGAACCCGGAAGACGAAGTCGTCGCGGCTGAATTTAGTGCAGCAAAATCCAACCTGGTGAAAGCCATGAAGGCGTTTAACGTCAAATCGACCAAAGCGCCCCGCCGTGCCCGCCGCCAATTCAGCGCACGCCGCCAGATTGACAGTAAAACCAGCGCACTGACCCTGCTTTCTACGCAGTTGACCGACGTCATGACCAAGTTGTCAGCACAGGAAGGCAACGGCACGCAGCGCCCTAACCGTGCGCCAGGCGGTAGCAAAAAACCGTTTGAATTTACCTAGGCCCGGCACTCGTCTGCTCACTTTTTTAGGAAACACACAATATGCGTTTAACACCCGCCGCCGAGGCGTTAATTCGAAAATATGCCGCTGGCCTGGCAAAGGCTAACGGTCAAACGGACACCTCGCGTTATTTTTCGCTGACGCCGCCGAAAGAAACGCAGCTGCGCGATGCGCTGCTGCAAGAGTCCGAGTTCTTGCGCCTGGTAAACGTGATGGACGTCGACCAGGTCAACGGCCAGGTTGTCAGCACCGGCAAACCAGGCATCTATACCGGGCGTAAAAAAGACGGTCGCTTCTCCCGTGCGATGGGCGTCGACGGTAACGATTACAAGCTGGTCGAGACGGATTCCGGCTCTTACCTGCCGTATTCCCTGCTGGTTATCTGGGCCAACTCTGGCAGCGAGGAAGAATTCTTCCAGCGCATCCAGGCGTTCAGCAATGAATCCTTTGCGCTCGACATGCTGCGCGTGGCCTTCAACGGTACCAGCGCCGCCGAAGACACCGACCCGGACGCAAACCCGAACGGTGAAGACGTCAACGTCGGCTGGCATCAGATTGTTAAAACGCGATCAGCTGCGCAGGTTATCACCGGTGACGTCACCATCGGCGGGGCCGGTGCGGACTTTGTCGGCCTCGACGCGGCGGTCACTGACCTGGTGCATACCAGCATTTACGAGCCGTTTCGCAACGACCCGCGCCTGGTCGTCCTGGTCTCCGCTGACCTTATCGGCGCCGACGCCACCACCATGATGAACATGGTTGACCGTCCGACCGAGAAAGTGGCTGCGCAGTTAATCAACCGTCAGATTGCTGGCCGCACCGCGTACACGCCGCCGTTTATGCCAGAAGGCCGTTTGATCGTCACCACGCTGGACAACCTGCACATTTACACCCAGGCAGGTACCCGCAAGCGTAAAGCCGAATGGAACGACGACCGCAAACGCTTCGAAAACAGCTATCTGCGCATGGAAGGCTACGCCGTAGAGCATGACGAACTTTATGCCGCCTACGACAAGTTGACGTTGGCAACCGGTGTGACTGAACCAGCCAAAGACGGGAGCGAATAACGATGGCTATGTCCCCCTGTCAGCGCCACCGCGCACGCATTAAGGCCGCCACAGCACTGGATAAACACGAGGCGCTGACCGCGTCGCCGGTGAGTTTCCACCTGCAAAAGCTGGAACTGGAAAGCGACGTCGCACAGCTGCGCAGCCTGCCGACCACGGCTGACCGCGTGGAGTTCAAACGCGATCACCTGTTGCCGCGTTGGTTGCCTACGGTCGAAGCCTACCTCGCCGGTGACAAGCGTTATGCAAATCCGGCCCTGGTGTACTGCGTGATCTGGTTGCTCGATACGGGGGAAATGGAAAAGGCGCTCGACTGGGCAGATATCGCCATCAGCGAAGGTCAGGCCACGCCGGAAAACTTCAAGGGCACGATATCGACTTTTATTGCCGACAACGTGCTGGCCTGGGCAACCGACGAGGCCGCCAGCGGCCACAGTATTGAACCTTATTTCAGCCGGACGTTTAACAACGTCCGGGATAAATGGCGCCTGCATGAAGACATTAACGCCAAGTGGTTCAAGTTCGCCGGGCTTTACCTGCTGCGCGACCACAACGGCGAACCCCGCGCCACGGCGGTGGAGGATGTCGACATTCTGGAGCAAGCCGACGCCCTGCTGGCCCAGGCTGAGAAGTACAACAAAAACGCCGGTGTGAAGACCATGCGCGCGAAAATCCGCGCCCGTATTAATGGCCTCACAGCGGAATAAAGACTACCGGCAAGCCGGGGCGGGCGCGGTGGAGGCATAAAGCCCGAAAGGCTTTTTGGCCGTGGAAACCGTTAGCCCGCTTCTCACAGTGCAAAAGAGGTATGACCCGATGGATGGCCCAAGTTTCAGCATCAGCGGTAAACCGGTGACATACCAGACCGAGGCGATCACCAACGGCGTGGCGTTCTGGCCGGACCTGAACCTGGGCGAATTTCAAAAGTCGCGCACCCTGCCCGCCGACCTGCCACCGGACACCGCTGCGCTTGCGGTACTGGCGGCGATTGGTGAGGTCAACGACACCCTCGCCGACGTGGTCAGCCATTGGGCCGGTAAGGGATACGACCAGGCCATTGACGTGCCGGGCGCCAAGATGGGCAACGAAAACCAGCTGACGGCCCAGTACAAAAAAGCCGTCTATGCCAGGGCGAAAGCCGATTTGCTGGGCGAGTTCGCCACCATTGGCCGCCGTGAGTCGCACCCAGGGCAAGAGAGCACCGACAGCCGCGCCAACCTGCTGGCCGAGGCGGCTTACGTGATGCGCAACATGCTGAAACTGCCGCGCGTCGGGGTGCATTTGATATGAACCAGATAGAGAGCCTGACCGCCTTTATCACCGACAACCTGACGCCCAACGTCATGCAGATGTTCCAAAGCGGGCAGGAAAACTGCGAATTAATACGCAGCGGTAAAGCGCTGGGGTTAGGCCAAAAGCGTATCGGCGTACTGCGCTATGACGCCACGCTGTCATGGGACCGCTTTCCTTTCCGGGTCTGTTCTCCTGGTCTGGTTTATGCCCTGGTTCTTATTTGGGTAACTGACCACGCCAATGCATTGCACACCGAGTTAAAGCTCCCCGACCCCACGGTCGACCCGGAGTTTGACGACGAGGGTTATTGCATGTTGCAGGTTGTGGTCCCGATGGCCGACGAAATCATCCTGCAAGAGGACGAAGGCGGCCAAATCCCAGCCCAGGGGAAACGCTGGACACTGGTCGACCCGCAAATCTGGACGGCAACGGAAGCCGAGTTCGTGAGCCTGCACGGTGATAAATCGTGATCCGCGGTGACCTGAACCAAAGTCAGCTTAAGCAGATGCGGGCCGCACTGGCCGCCGCCGACCTGCCCGCGAAAAAGCGCCAACGCCTGTTATGGCGCATAGCGAAGCTGGGGATCATCGTGGCGGCCAAACGCAGCCAACGGAACCAGACCGCCCCGGACGGCTCGCCGTGGGCACCGCGCAAGCGGGGAAAAGGCAAGATGCTGAAAGGCCTGCCCAAGCTGCTGGCCGTACGGGATATGCCGGAAATCCAGGGCGTGCGCATCTACCTGAAAGGTGGCAACTACCGTAACGGCACCCAGCCCATCGCGGCGGGCCTGGTCGGTGCGGTCCAGCAAGACGGCGCAAGCATTAACATGACCGCCAGCGGTGCCCCACGCAAGCCGCAGGCCAACAAAATGGCATTACCTCGCCAGGCTAAAAAACTGCGCGCCCTGGGCTACAAAATGCGACAGGGCAAAAAGTGGGTAAAACCATCAAGCAAGAAAATCATAGAAACCCTGAGCATGGCCCAGGCGGGACTACTGATTAAAAAGCTGCGTGGCACACCGGCAAAACGCACCTGGACCATCGACTTACCGGGCCGCGTGTTTTTAGGGGTGAGCAACGAGGAATTTAACAAAATACTTGCGCGGCAAATGCAGGCGATCGGCTTCGGCTGGGACGTCAACGCGCAGGACATCAGAGGGTAAACCCATGACATGGCCTAACATCGGCGTCAGTCAGATTAACCGCTTCAACGGCACCACCAAGGACGTCGAACGCGTCGTCCTGTATGTCGGCTATGGCGAAACCAACACCGGCAAAACCCAGGCGTTAAATACCGGCACCGACCTGGATAAAGCCCTGGGCGAGAAAGACAGCCTGTTAAAAGGCCTGGTCAGCGCAGCCAGCAACAACGCCGGGCAAAACTGGTTTGCGTTCGTGCATGTGTTGCCAGAACCCGATAAAACCGCAGCCGACTACAAAGCCGATGCCGACTGGATGGCCGCCATCACAGCTGGGCAGAACGTCGCATCCGTTGAAGGGGTGGTCCTGGCGTTCGATACCGACCAGGCGGCCACCATCAACCGCGCCACCGAAATGCGCAACACGCTGAAAGCCAACTATGGCCGCTTTGTGTGGTTCACCGTGTCGGTCGGCGGCCCGCAAACTGATGAAAGTTGGTCGGCCTATGTCGAACGCTTATCGACGTTGCAGGACAAAATCGCGTCGCCTGGCGTGCAGCTGGTGCCCCGCCTGTGGGGGAATGAACCCGGCGTGCTGGCCGGTCGCCTGTGCGACCGTTCGGTCACCATCGCCGACAGCCCGGCCCGCGTCGCCACCGGTGCGGTCACCGCCCTGGGCAGTGACCGCCTGCCGGTTGACGGCACCGGCGTAGAGATTGATCTGGCCGTATTGCAGGCGCTGGAAGCCAAGCGCTACAGCGTGCCGATGTGGTACCACGATTTTGACGGGATTTACTGGTCGGACGGTCGCACGCTCGACGTCGAAGGCGGCGATTATCAGACCATTGAAAACGTGCGCATTGTCGATAAAGCGTCGCGCAAGGTGCGTTTGCGGGCTATCCCGAAAATCGCTGACCGTTCGCTCAACAGTACGCCAGGCAGCATCGCCGCCCACGAAACCTATTTCGGCAAGCCGCTGCGCGAAATGGCGATCACTTCGCAAATCAACGGAATTGAATTCCCTGGCGAAGTGAAACCGCCGAAAGCCGGTGACATCACCATCGCCTGGGCGTCGTCGGTCAAAGTGCAGATTTTTATCGTGGTGCGTCCGTATGAGTCGGCGAAAGAAATCAGCATCAGTATCGAACTCGACACCTCACTGGAGAGCTAACCATGTCAGAACGTTTAAGCGGCGGCTCCTTCGATGTGAACTATGACGGCGTCATGATCCACGTTGAAAGCGCCACGGTCGCCATCACCGACAACAGCACCGCAGTGCAAACGCGCGGTGTCCCCAACGGCCATGTAAAAGGGTCGGTCAGCGCCGAAGTAGAAATCGAAGTCGACGCGCTGAACTTCAAAAAATTCACCGCCGTGGCGCGGGCCGCTGGCTCATGGCGCGGGATTGGTGAAAAAGACTTCCTGTTCTACGGCAACGCGGGCAATGAAGAAGAAAAAATCGAGGTATTCGGCTGCGTGCCGATGCTGTCGGACGTGGTCGGCATCACGCCGAGCGAGGCCAAGACGGTCACCAAGAAAATCAAATTCATGGTCACCAGCCCGGACTTTATCGCGATTGACGGCGTGCCGTACCTGTCGGCCCGCGATACCCGCGATTTAAAAGGCTAAAAACCATGCCAAACGGAGAAACATCACTGTTTGCGAAACTCATCTTGATCGGCGCCCTGATTGGCGTCGGTCAGTTGATGGTCAGCAACGAGCGCATAACCGCCCGCAAATTAGTCGGCCGCACGATTTTAGGGTCGGCAGTGTCCCTGATGGCTGGCCTGGCGTTGCTTAAGTTCGACGATATGCCGGAATTGGCCGTTATCGGTGTTGCCTGCGCCCTGGGCATATTGGGCAGCGCGGTGATTGAAGAGTATTTCAAACGCTGGTTAGACCAACGTCTGACCAAAAAGAGGGATGAAAACCCATGACACTGAGCCAGAAGCAACAGCAGTTCACGCAAATGGTCGGCCAGTTAATTACCTGGGCTTTTGCTAACGGCTACGGCCTGACGATGGGTGAAACCTACCGCACGCCGGACCAGGCAAAACTCAACGCCAAAACCGGCGCCGGTATCGCCAACAGTCTGCACATGCAGCGCCTGGCTATCGACTTTAACCTGTTTATCGGCGGCATATGGCAGACCGACAGCAAAGCGTTTTTACCGTTGGGCGAGTATTGGGAAAGCCTGGGCGGCACCTGGGGCGGTCGGTTCAAGACTAAGCCAGATGGCAACCATTTCAGCCTTGAACATAACGGGGTGCGCTGATGCGTGCCGCCTGGGGTCACCTGCTGATTCTGATCGCCGTGTTCTTTTTCGGCTGGGCGGCACACGGCTGGCATAACGCAAAAACCGAACTGGCCGCCAACGAGTCCGCAGACCTGACGCGCCGTGTGGTGACTGAGGCGACGCGACAGTCTGGTGAAGTGCTGGAAGCCAAAATAGCGGAGTTAAAAGCCAATGAGATCCACACCGAACGGGAAACCCGTACGGAAGTTATTAAGCCGGTGTTTAGCAACGTTTGCGCTTCTGATGAGTATGTCCGGCTGTTCAACCAAGGTGTTGATAAAGCCGAGCGAACCCTATCAGGAAAACCAGCTAACCCTTTGCCCGGTCAGCCTGCCTCGCCTTTCAGGGCCGACCGGCACGGATTTTGACGCGTCGCTGACCGCGTACCAAAACCTTTATACCGCCTGCGCGGTAAGACACAACGCCCTGGTGGGCATCATTCGACAACGTAAGGATTTAGAACAATGAGCAACCCAAAAAATAAAACCATTGCCATGGCCGTGGCCGGTGTAGCACTGGTTTTTGAGCCGAACAAAACCGCGTTCAACGGCCTGATTAACGAAATGTCGGCCACCAATAAAATCGCGCCAATGGTCACCTATCTGGGCCGCATTGTGACCCCGGATTCGAAAGAGGCACTCAATAAGCTGGTTGACGAATATCCCGGCCTGGAAATGCAAATCGTGGAGAAGGTCAATTCGATTTACTCCCCACAGGTTGAGATTGAAATAAAAAACTGACCGCGCGGGTGGCGGCCATTCGCGCCAACCCGTTAGAGCAGTATCTCGCCCTGCGTTGCTACTACCTGCCCCACGCCGACGACAGCGAAGAAAACATCGCGCGTGCGCTGTGGCTGGATGAATATTTTGCCCAGACGAAAGCCAATAAAACGGCTGAGGGCATCGCTATAGCCCTGAACGGAACCTGACATGAGCCACTTAGATTTTACCCTTAGCCTTATTGACAAACTGACGCGACCGCTCAAGACGGCCCAGTCGTCACTGTCGGGCTTTGCGGAAAAATCGCAGGCGTCATTTACCAAAATAGGCATCGGTAGCGCAGCAATGTGGGGCGTTGCACAGTCAATTAAAGGCTTTTTAGGGCCAGCCTATGAAATGAATGCCGCATTAGCTGAAATTGGATCTAAGGGGGTGGGAGAAGACACATTAAGAAAACTATCCAATGACGCAGTGGCATTTAGTAACCGTTACGGCAAAAGCGCGGTTGACGTAGTCAGTTCCAGCTACGCCATTAAAGGGGCGATGCACGGGCTTGCCGACCAAGATTTACCGCGCGTGACCGTGGCGGCCAACACGCTGGCCGCAGGCGTCAAAGCCAGCGGCGAAGAAGCCGGGGAGTATATCGGCGCGATGGCCTCGCGGTTTAATCGCGAACTGTCCAGCCTGGGACACGTCGAGTTTGCCGAGCAGTTAGCGGGCAAAACCGCGTACATGGTGCAAAATTTCGGCGTCAAAATGTCGACCATGCAGGAATTGATGGAAGGCACCAAAAACGCCGGGGCCGACTTTGGCGTCAGCATGGAAGAGCAGTTCGCCGTGCTGGGCACCCTATCACGCACTCTGGGCACCGAGTCCAGCGGCATTTACGAGCAGTTCCTACGCAGCGCCCCCGCCGCCGCGCAAAAGCTGGGTATGAGTTTTGTGGATGCGACCGGCAAGATGTTGCCTATGGGCGATATCCTGCAAAAGGTGCAGAACAAATACGGCAAGAGCATTGAAGGCAACGTGAAGGCCCAACAGGCCATTGACGCCGCGTTCGGCGGTGGCGCCGACGTGATTAAAAAGCTGTATGGCCAGCAGAACCAGTTAAATAAAAGTATCACCGAGCTGGGCCGCAACGACGGCATGAAGCGGGCGCAGGAAATGGCCGAAAGAATGGTTGACCCGTGGGAGCGAATGACACAGGTGTGGCGAAATATCAGGATGGGGATTGGCGAAACTCTGTTACCCGTACTTAACCCACTGATTAATCGTGTTGCTGATGCCAGCGCAATGTTTGCCCGCTGGATGAAGATGTTTCCCAACATCGCACGCTGGCTTGGTTATATCACGCTGGGCATTCTGTCATTCGGGCTAGCTGGGGCAGCGGCAAATATCATCATGGGCGTGTTCGGCTTCACCATGCTGGGCCTAAAAGGGATCGCCGTTCTATTGGGCGGTGCCTGGAAGGCACTGACCTGGACGCTCAACCTGTTGCGCCCTTCGCTACTGGCGACCCGCATCGGCCTGGCCGGTCTGTGGATCCAGTCCAAACTACTGGCGCTGTGGACCGGTGTCTGTCGTGTCGCCCTGTTTGCCTGGAACGGCGTGTTAAAAGCCGGTGCCCTGGCAATGCGCATTTATGGCGCCGCGACGATGTTCGCCGGTGTTGCCATGCAGCTTTTGACCAGCCCGATCACCCTGATTATTTTGGGCCTGGCCGCGCTGGCGGCGGGTATCTGGTACGCGGTCACCCACTGGGATGAACTCAAAGCCGCCATCGTAGAAACCGACGCATTCCAGTGGGTCATGTCCGTGATTGGGGACGTCGGTCAGGTCTTTGCCGACGTATGGGGCAGCATCTCCCAGGGCTGGGACAATACCGTCGCTTTCTTCCTGGGCCTGTCGCCGGTGGCCGCGTTTGAAGGCTTTGCGGACACCATCGGCAACGTGTTTAGCAAGTTGTTCGACATCCTGAAAAACACCTTTGCGTCGACCTACAACTGGATAGTCGAAAAGCTAAACAAAATCCCCGGCGTCAATATCGACCTGAAAACCACCGAAACGCCCGAAGGCGTCAGGGTACCGGCCCCGGTCAGCGTTGCCGTACCGGCGCAAAATATTATGCCGCAGGGTGCAACCACGGCCCGCGCCCAGGCAGCACAGGCACAGGTGCCGGTCAGCGTGCCCGCACCAGGCATGGCCCACACAGCCGCGCCGACCCTGAGCGGTAAAAGCCTGGTCACCGGCAACAAGGTCAGCGCCGCCGTGCCGCGTGAAGGTCTGATGAAACAGGTTAAATCCGACAGCAAAACCACGATCACCAATAACAGAACATCGGGAGACACCTACGTGAATGCCCCGAACGGGATCTCGCCGGGACAACTGGCCGAATTTATGGAGATGCAAGCCGGATGACTGACGAACCGCTGTACATCGATTTACTGATAACCGACGGCAATTTCACGCTCGACAGCGGCAACGAACCGGGGTTATGCAACAACCGCGTCAGCATCGGCCAGGACGTGATCCACAGCATTTTAGAAAGCGGCATCGCGGCGCTGTTGATTGGTGAACGTAGCCCGACCATGCGCGGTGACGTGTTAACCCAGTTAACGCTATTGGTTGAGAGTGATGAACGACTCGTCCCCGGCACCGTTACCATCACGGAAGAAAGCGCGTCGCGCCTGTACATCACCGCCGACACCTACGATTTCGGCCCTATCAGCACCGGTGTGAATTATGAATGAGAAACCGACCGTAGATTTTGAGCAGGTCCTCCGTGAGAGCGGTATGCCGACCACCGAAGACGAAATCAGCAATAAATTTCGCGACATCGCGCGCGGCGAAAACCTGGTCACCAACACGTCGAAAATGTCGCCGTTCTGGCGCCTTATCACCAAGCTGACCACCACGCCGGTGTTATGGCTGAAAGACGTGCTTGTCCAGGTCGTGTTAACCAACATGTTTGTGGCGACCGCGACCGGCGCCATGCTGCGCCTGCTTGCCTGGGCGGTGAACATCGAAGCCAAACCGGCCAGCGCCGCAGCCGGTGCCCTGCGCTTTTACAAATCCAGCGCGGCCAACGCCGTGACGGTCAACGCGGGCACGCTGATACAAACCGAGCGCATCAACGGTGTGGTTTATACCTTGTCGGTCACCAAAAACACCACATTGCCCGCAGGTCAGGAGAGCGGACTCGTACCGGTCACCGCGACCGGCACCGGCAGCGGGTACAACCTGGCGCCGGGCTATTACCGCATTTTGCCCGTCGCCGTGACCGGCATCGCCAGCGTAGTGAACGATGACGACTGGCTGACCGTGCCCGGTGCGAATGAGGAATCCGATGATGAACTGCGCGACCGTGCCCGCAACCAGTTCAACCTGGTGGGGAATTACCACACGGACGCCATTTACCGCAGCATGATTGCCAGCGTGCTGGGCCTGAGCGTTGACCGCATTTTCTTCAAGCATGACGCCCCGCGCGGGCCAGGTACCGCGAACGCCTATTTGCTGCTCGACAGCGGCGAGATTTCGCAGCCGTTTATCGACGCGGTCAATGACTACATCAACACCCAGGGCCACCACGGCCACGGCGATGACATGCAGTGTTTTGCTTTGCCTGAAACCAAACACGTTTTAAAAGCCACGGTTTACGTGTTGAACAAAGACAACATGACCGGCGAAGAACTGACGGAACTACAGAACGGCGTCACCCATCTGATCCGCTGCGCGTTCCGTGAAAACAGCAACTACGACATTAAAAAGACCTGGCCGTATTCACGCTATTCGTTTTCGAACCTGGGCCGCGAGCTGCATAAAACCTTTCCGGTTATCGACTCGCTCAACTTCTCGCTGACCGACATCATCAGCGAACTGTCGGTCCCGCGCCTGGACAGTCTGACCGTGGAGATTGCCAATGATTGATTTCAAAAAGCAGCTTCGCGGGCTTCGCCTTCCGTCTTGGATGGACGGCGCCGAGCCGAGCAAAATGTTGCGGGCCTGCGTCACCTTCTGGTCATTGGTTGATGACTGGCTGACCTGGCCGTTAAAGCAGTTCGACCCGCTGACCTGCGCCGAACCGCTGTTAAACCTGATCGCCTATGAACGGGACGTCAGTCGCTTTAACGGCGAACCGCTGAGCCTGTTCCGTAAACGGGTCAGCTATGCCTTTGTAAACGCCCAGGACGCGGGCGAGGTTGCCGGATTTATCGCCATCTTTGAGCGATTGGGGATCGGCTATGTCGAGTTACTGGAGCGTCAGCCGGGTATTGACTGGGACGTCATCATCGTCCGGGTATCTGACAGCCAAATCGCCGCCAACAGCGACTTACTATTGGAAATTATCCGCAAGTATGGCCGCACCTGTCGCCGCTATCAGTTCGAAGTGATCACCTCTGTGGGCCTGCCCCTGCGCGTCGGGTCTTATGAGGGTGAATATGTTTGCTACACCGCGAGCCTGGGCAACATAACAACAGAATCCAGCGCCACGTTTAGCGCAAGTTTGTAGGGGAAGATAATGTCACAAACCGTTATTACAAAAGCCTTTGCTGAGTGGAAAGCCCAGCAAGCTATCGACAACAAAGCCGTAGTGCTGGACGAATTCGTTTTCGCCTTCATTCCAGGCCAGGACCCAAATCAGCCCATTCCCAACACCGACGGATTGCCCGATGCCGACAAGATTGTTTATCGCCAGCCGGTCAGCAAAAGCGGCGTGGTGAACCTTAATGCCGTGGTGTACTCCGTCGTTTTGGGCACCGAGGTAGGCGATTTCGATTTTAACTGGATTGGTCTGATTAATAAGGCCACCGGGACGGTCGGCGCGATCACCCATGCACCGACACAGCGCAAGGTGAAGAACGCCAGCGGCCAACAGGGCAACACCCTCACCCGATCCATTTTAATGGAGTACGCAGGTGCCCAGGTTGAAACACAAATTACGGTGCCGGCAGCGACTTGGCAGATTGATTTTACCGCCCGTCTGGCGGGGATGGATGAAGCGCTGCGCCTGGCGAACGCCGACATTTACGGCGCAGGGGCTTTTTTCGATACCGGCTTTTTGGCATCCAAAAATGGTCCGCAGTTTTTTGTCACGAAGGGCGTCGGCTACGTTGGCGGGCTGCGTGCTTCGCTGGGCGCTAATCAAAATATCACCGTCACGTCGAAACCAACAAAAGTCTGGGTTGACGTCTGCTTTACCGGCACGGTCACCAGCGTTTTCCAGACGGCCATTACATTTACCGTGGCACCCACGCTGGCGAACTACGTCACGAACGGCGTCGCGCACTACGTTTTTGCCCTGGCGAGTATCGACGCCGCAGGCGTTATTACCGACCTGCGACCAAAGGGCAGCAGCCAGTATTTACGTAAAGACCAAAACCTGACTGACATCGCCGACCCGAATTTGGCGTTGAATACGCTCAACGGCGTGCCGAAAACCCGCAGGGTCAACAATAAAGCCCTGTCTGATGACATTGATTTAACGCCTGCGGATGTTGGGGCATTGCCCTCCGGCGGCACGGCGGTGGCCGCTACCAAGCTGGCCACGCCGCGAAAGATTGCCGGTGTTGAATTCGACGGAACCCAAGATATTAACCTGACGCCGGAAAATGTAGGGGCGTTACCTTCAGGCGGTACGGCAGCGGCGGCCACCAAGCTGGCGACGGCGCGAAAGATTGCCGGTGTTTCCTTTGATGGGTCCAAAGATATTGCGATCACGTCGGGCGATGTTGGGGCCGTGCAACAAGGCGGCGGCGTTGGCATGAGCACCAATAAAGTGATTTTAGGCTGGGACGGCGCGAAGCTGCGTGCGCAAGTTGATTCAACGTCGATGGGCGCACTTTATTGTGAGAAAAATAAACCCACGGCGCAGGATATTGGCGCTTTGCCTCTCTCGGGTGGAGATCTAAAAGGTTCTGTAACTACCACAGGTGAAATTTCCGCTAAAGGAGATATTCATTCTGACAGCAATATCCACAGTTTTGGAACAATTCAGGCTGCTAAGGGGGTGTATGACTCGCCGGGCGTCCGCGCCTACAGCTCTAACAATAAACCGTTGCCTAAAGATTTAGGGGCGATTGAACGTGATGGGTGCAGTGTGGCCGGGTTTGTTGGTGGTAATGGCTCAGCTCCTTATATGCGTTACGCCGCATCAGACACCGTTGTGGAACTGGCTCCGCGAGACTGGGTTAATGGCAACTTTATTCAGCGCGATGGTTGCCGTGCAGCGGGCTTTGTCGGTGGAAATGGCGCAGATCCGTACATGCTGTACACCGCGTCTAATACCGTTGTTCAGCTAGCCACCCGGGATCTAGTTAATCAAAACTTCCTTACCAGCATCTCGCGTGGTGCTCAGGCCTCCATGGTCATGGATGGCCAAATGGTAGAAGCGCCGTCTGGGTGTGTCCTCACAGGCGGCAACGGTAACGAAGGTAATATGATTGGCGTTGCCCTGTATCGTCCATTGCAGATGCGTAGAAACGGCGTCTGGTTAATTATTGAGGGATGACAAGTGAAAAATAAAAATTGGAGTAAATATACGCCTGACGAGCCAAAGCATGGCGAAGGCTTTATGTATCTTCAGGATGAGGAGGGTAATGATTGGTACGATTCTTACCCTAAATTTAAAAAGAAATACAAATTCAGATACGACACGGAAACGGGTGTTATTACCAGTGTCAGTGAAAATGCAGGCTTAATGTACGTTTGCGGCTTCAGCGTAGCCGACACTGACACCCTACCAGACGGTTTTGATGTTTTGGGGGGCTGGATTTACACCGGAAAAAAGATAATTCCTAACGCTGAATACCTGCTAAAAATTGCCGAGTTACAGCAAGGGAATTTATCAGCGGAGGCAGAAAACCGTATCAAGTTGTTAGAGCGTGTCGTCCGGCTGGGTGTCGCAACTGACGCCGAAAAATCCAGTCTTCAGGCGTGGGAGCTTTACAGTATTGCACTTAGCCGCTTGGATATTTCCTCCGCGCCGAATATCGAGTGGCCGCAGGTGCCGCAGTAATGTGGCGCAAAGCAGTACTTAAGATTGCCGACGACATGGCGCCACTCTCGTGCGCCATCGTTCCGGCGCATCCGTGGGTTTACGGACTGGGCCAGGCCGCTGATTCAGGCGGCTACCTTAGCCCGGCCAAC
>Ga0209901_1000514_pt1 | contig 14814 bp, 13 predicted proteins | sample OrgsoiDNA_201058_FD_185806 | JGI IMG/M metagenome (GOLD analysis project Ga0209901, IMG submission 185806) | Permafrost soil microbial communities from the Arctic, to analyse light accelerated degradation of dissolved organic matter (DOM) -... | ecosystem: Environmental > Terrestrial > Soil >...
TTCCTGACCCGCAAGCGCAAGACGCTGATGTTCAACGGCTACAGCGACGTCGCGCCGCTGTACGCCGGCATGGACCTGAAAAAATATTACTAAGCCATGGCCTTCAATCCCACCCCGCGCCAGACCACGGCGCTGAAGAGCGTCATCTTCGTGCTGGCGCTGGTTCCCTTCGCGCGCATGGTCTATCTGACCTTGGCCGGCCAGCTGGTCGAGCCGCTGGAATTCATCACGCGCGGCACCGGCGACTGGACCTTGTATTTCCTTTGCTTCACGCTGGGCGTGACGCCGCTGCGCAAGCTGACGAAATGGAACTGGCTCATCAAGCTGCGCCGCATGATAGGCCTGTTCGCCTTCTTCTACGTGTCGCTGCATTTCCTGGCCTTCTTCTGGTTCGACCACTTCTTCGATTTGCAGGAGATGTGGAAGGACGTGCTGAAGCGGCCCTTCATCACGGTCGGCTTCATCGCCTTCGTGCTGCTGATACCGCTGGCCGTGACCAGCACCAACGGCATGGTGCGCCGCCTCGGCGGCAAGCGCTGGCAGTGGCTGCACCGCTTGGTCTACGTCGTCGCGCCGCTCGGCATCCTGCACTTCTGGTGGATGAAGGCGGGCAAGCATAATTTCACGCAGCCGATTATTTTCGGACTCATCGTCGCGGCGCTGCTGCTGGTGCGCGTGTACTGGAGCCGCAGCAAGGCCAAGGCCAATGCGTCGGCCAAGCCGCTTGCCGCCGCCCAAGCCGCCGCTCGATAAACAAAATCAGAAAGGGTCGCCAATGTCGAAAGTTGAGGAACGCCTGTCCGCGCTTGGGCTGGTTTTGCCGCCACCGGTGATTGTTCCGGCCGGTGTCGTGCTGCCCTTCCAGTTCGTGCGCGTGGTGGGCTCGCGCGCCTTTATTTCCGGCCACAGCGCGCAACACGACGACGGTTCGGTCGCCGGCCCGTTCGGCAAGCTCGGCCAGGAGTTGACGGTGGAGCAGGGCTACGCGATGGCGCGGCTGACGGCCTTGTCCATGCTGGGCAGCTTGCAACGCACGCTGGGCGACCTCGACCGCGTGACCGCATGGACGCGCGTGTTCGGCATGGTCAACTCGGCCAGCGGCTTTCACCGCCAGCCCAGCGTCATCAACGGCTTTTCGGATTTGATATTGGAGGTGTACGGGCCGGACATCGGCGCGCACGCGCGCAGCGCGGTCGGCATGGCCGAACTGCCATTTAATATTCCGGTCGAGATCGAAGCGGAAGTGGAAATTAACTAAACCGACTAAACCGTATAAACCGTATAAATCGTTTGGTTGATTCGCGGTGTTTCCCGCAACAGGCAGCGCTGTTGCGGGAGCGGATCACTTATTTCAGCGTCGATTCCAGCGCGAACAGCTCGGCCGCTTCCTCGCGCCGGCGCACCAGATGGCTGCTATCGCCATCGACGATCACCTCGGCCGCGCGGCCGCGCGTGTTGTAGTTCGACGCCATCGTCATGCCGTAGGCGCCGGCCTGCAACATCACCAGCAAATCGCCCGCCTCGACGGCCAGGGCGCGGTCGCGCGCCAGCCAGTCGCCCGATTCGCAGATCGGACCGACGATGTCATAGGTCAGCTTGTCGGCCGCACTCTGCACCACCGGCTGCATGTCCATCCACGCCTGGTACAGCGCCGGACGGGCCATGTCGTTCATGGCCGCGTCGACCACGCAGAAGTTTTTCTCTTCGCCGTGCTTGATGAACTCGACCTTGGTCAGCAGCACGCCGGTGTTGCCGACGATGGAGCGGCCCGGCTCGAAAATCACCTTGATGGGCTTGCCGTCGTGACGCGCCGCGCGCCAGGCGTCGATGCGCTGGAACAGCCGGCCCAGGTAGTCGCCCACCGGCACCGGCGCCGCCTCGCCGGCCTCGCCATAGCTGATGCCGATGCCGCCGCCGATGTCCAGGTGATGCAGCACGATGCCCTCGTCGCCCAGCGCGTCGATCAATTCGATCAGGCGGTCCAGCGCCTCCAGCAGCGGCGCGTCGTCCAGCAGCTGCGAGCCGATGTGGCAGTCGATGCCGGCCACTTCCAGGTGCGGCAGCTGGGCCGCCGCGCGGTAGGTTTCCAAAGCGTCGTCGAAGGCGACGCCGAATTTATTGGCCTTCAGGCCGGTGGCGATATACGGATGGGTCTTGGCGTCGACGTTGGGATTGACGCGCAGCGACACGCGCGCCCGCTTGCCCATCTTGCCGGCCACGTCGTTGAGGCGGTGCAGCTCGGGGATGGATTCGACGTTGAAGCACAGGATGTCGTGCGACAGCGCCAGCCGCATCTCGGCCACGCTCTTGCCGACGCCGGAAAAAATCACCTTGCGCGGGTCGCCGCCGGCGGCGATCACGCGCAGCAGTTCGCCGCCGGAGACGATGTCGAAGCCGGCGCCCTGGCGTGCCAGCAGGTCGAGGATGGCGAGGTTGGAATTGGCTTTCATCGCGTAGCAGACCAGCGCGTCGCGGCCGGCGCAGGCGTCGGCGTAGGAGGCGTAGTTCTCCAGCAGCGCGGCCTTGGAGTAGACGTAGGTCGGCGTGCCGAACTGTTCGGCGATGGCGCCCAGCGCCACGCCCTCGGCGTGCAGCACGCCGTCGTGATAAGAGAAATGCGACATAAACTGGATGTTTAACTTTTTATTGTTGGGCCGGCGGCAGGGTGGACGGGATAGGTGGCGTCGGCGTTGGCGCGTCCTGGCCGGGAACCCGGTTGGCCTTGCTGTTGGCGGGACGGTCCGGTTTCGGGATGTAGAGCGGGCCGGGCTGGCCGCAGGCGCTGAGCAGCACCGACAGGCCGATGATCATGCCGACAGTAGGGACAAACAACGCAGGAGTGGTCTTCACGATTAGAATCACGGTTTGACTTGAGAGATGGGAGTGTAGCATGGGCGAATCAGAATTCCTGGCGCAGGCCGAGGCGGCGTTGCACGCGATCGAGGCGGCGCTCGACCGCCTCAACGACGAGGACTTGCTCGACGTCGAATGCAGCCGCAGCGGCAACGTGCTGGAAATCGAGTTCATCGCCAACGGCTCTAAGATCATCGTCAACAGCCAGGCCGCGATGTCGGAGCTGTGGGTGGCGGCGCGTTCGGGCGGTTTCCACTACAAGCAGAGGGACGGCCTGTGGCTCAACACGCGCGACGGCTCCGAGCTGTTCGCCGCGCTGTCGACGATGGTCAGCGCGCAGGCCGGCGCGACGGTCGTGCTGGCCGGCGCCGCCCAATAAACACCATCCCGGCGCTGGCGCTGGCCGCCACCCGGGCCGGTCCGCTGCTGGAAGCGGACCGGCGGCGCCACAAGCAACGCCGCCGGACCAGGACCGAGCAGCTTGCTCGTCAAACCTGCGCCATGCCGCCGTCGACGAACAGCTCGATGCCGTTGACGAAGCTGGCCGCGTCGGAGGCGAGGAAAGCCACCGCCTTGCCGATCTCTTCAGGCTCGCCCAGCCGCGCCAGCGGCACTTGCGAGGCGAGATAGTCGAACAGCCCCTGGCGCGCCTCGTCGGGCACCAGGCCGCCGAGGCCGGGCGTGCGCACCGGGCCGGGGCTGACGACGTTGACGCGGATCTTGCGCTCCTTCAGGTCCAGCGCCCACGAGCGGGCGAAGTTGCGCACGGCGGCCTTGCTGGCGCTGTAGACGCTGAAGGCGGCCGTGCCCTGGATGGAGACGGTCGAGCCGGTCAAGATCACCGACGCGCCATCGACCAGCAGCGGCAGCGCTTTCTGCACCGTGAACAGCACGCCGCGCACATTGGTGCCGATGATGCGGTCGAAGTGTTCCTCGGTGATGGCGCCCAGCGGCAGCATGTCGCCGCCGCCGGCGTTGGCGAACAGGATGTCGAGCTTGCCGGCCTGTTTGGCGATCTGCGCATAGGCCGCGTCCAGCTCGGCCAGCACCGAGGCGTCGGCGCGGATGCCGGCGGCGCCGTGGCCGATGGCCGCGACGGCGTCGTCCAGCTCGGCCTGGCGGCGGCCGGTGATGAAGACGCGCGCGCCTTGTTCGGCCAATTCCTTGGCGGTGGCCAGTCCGATGCCGGTGCTGCCGCCGGTGACCAGGGCGATTTTTCCGTTCAGTTGCTTGTTCATGGTGTGCTCCGTTTGGGTTGATATGCGAAGTGCATGAACGAACTGTAGTCCTCTTCGATTGCTTGAAAAATAGCGTAAAATCAAAATGACTATCCACCTGTGTGGATAATTGAAGGGGCCGCATGAATCAATTGTTGGCGATACGCGCTTTTGCCCGTGTCGTGGAGGCGGGCAGTTTTACGCGGGCGGCCGATACGCTGGAGATGCCCAACGCCAGCTTGAGCAAGCTGGTGCAGGAGCTGGAGGCGCATCTGGGCGTGCGGCTGCTGCAGCGCACCACGCGCCGGGTCTCGGTCACGCCGGACGGCCAGCTGTACTACGAAAAGACCGCTCTGCTGCTGCGCAGCCTGGAGGACATCGACAGCTCCTTCAATATCGCCCGCGGCAAGCCGCGCGGCCATTTGCGCATCGACGTCGGCGGCTCGACGGCGCGCGAGGTGCTGGTGCCCGCGCTGCCGGATTTCCTGGCGCGCTATCCGGATATCCGCATCGATTTGGGCGTCTCCGACCGCGCGGTGGACATGGTCGGCGACAACGTCGATTGCGTCATCCGCGGCGGACCGCTGGACAATTCCTCGCTGGTCGCGCGCGCCATCGGGCAGGCCGCCCTGATCACCTGCGCCACACCAGCCTACCTGAAGCAGTACGGCACGCCGGCCTATCCGGACGAGCTGAAGAACGGCCACCGGCTGGTCAGCTACGTGTCGTCGCAGAACGGCAGGGCCATGCCCTTCCGGTTTTATCGCGATGGGGAAAAGACGGAAATCAAGATCGAGCACCGCGTCGGCGTCAACGAAAGCAATGCGCACCTGGCGGCCGGCGTGGCCGGGCTGGGCATCATCCAGACTTTCGCTTACGCCGCCGCGCCGCTGGTCAAGGATAAGACGCTGGTGGAGATTTTGAAGAAATGGCGGCCGCAGCCGTATCCCTTCCACGTGGTCTACCCGCAGAACCGCCACGTGACGCAGCGCTTGCGGGTCTTCATCGACTGGCTGGTGGAGAGCTTCCCCGGGCGGCTGTGACGGCCCCCGGGGTGGGCGGGACGCCGCTTAGAACAACTCGTTCTTGACCGCGTCCTTGGCCTTTTCGTCGGCCGCCGCTGGATGGGTGCCGGTGTCGAGGCTGCGGATGGCGGTGCCGGGCGGGTTTTCGGCGTAGTAGTACTCGTCGCCGACCAGCACCAGGCCCTCCGGCACGGCGCGCTCTTCGATCGGGATGTTTTTCAGCGCCTTTTGCATATAGCCTATCCAGATCGGCAGCGCCAGGCCGCCGCCGGTTTCCTTGTTGCCCAGGTTCTTGGGCTGGTCGTAGCCTATCCACGCGATGCCGACCAGCTTAGGCTGATAGCCGGCGAACCAGGCGTCGATCGAATCGTTGGTGGTGCCGGTCTTGCCGGAAATGTCGGGACGCTTCAGCACCAGCGCCTTGACGGCGGTGCCGTAACGGACCACGTCCTTGAGCATGCTGTCCATCAAAAAGGCGTTGCGTTCGTCGATGACGCGGTTCTTCTCGTCGCCGGCGCGGTCCGGCACGGCCTGCGACAGCACCTTGCCGTCGGCGTCGGTCACCTTGGCGATCAGGTAGGGGCTGACCTTGTAGCCGCCGTTGGCGAACACCGCGTAGGCGCCGGCCATCTGCAGCGGCGTGACGTTGCCGGCGCCCAGCGCCAGGGTCAGATAGGGCGGGTTCTTGTCGGCGTCGAAGCCGAAGCGGGTGGTGTATTCCTGGCCGTACTTGGCGCCGATGCGGTGCAGGATGCGGATCGAGATCATGTTCTTCGACTTGGTCAGGCCCTTGCGCATCGTCATCGGCCCTTCGTACTTGTTGTCGTAGTTCTTCGGTTCCCAGGCCTGGCCGCCGGTCGAGCCGGCGTCGAAGGAGATCGGCGCGTCGTCGATGATGGTGGCCGGCGACAGGCCGCGTTCCAGCGACGCCGAATAGATGAAGGGCTTGAACGAGGAACCCGGCTGGCGCCACGCCTGCGTCACGTGGTTGAACTTGTTGCGGTTGTAATCGAAGCCGCCGACCATGGCGCGGATGGCGCCGTCGGTGGTGCTGGCGGCGACGAAGGCCGATTCGATTTCCGGCATCTGTGTCACTTCCCAGACCGTGCCTTCCTGCGTCACGCGGATCACGGCGCCGCGGCGGATGCGGCGGTTCGGCGCGGCCTTGTCGGACAGCCACGAGCGGCCCATCTCCAGGCCGGCGCCGGTGATGCTGACGTCGTCGCCGGCGGCGGTGACGGCGACGATTTTTTGCGGCGTCGCCTCCAGCACCATGGCGGCGACGATGTCGTCGCTGTCCGGGTGGTCGGCCAATTCCGTTTCGATGGCGTCGTCGGCCTCGTCCTTGTTGGCCGGGATGTCGATGTAGGCCTCCGGGCCGCGATAGGCGTGGCGCTTCTCGTAGTCCATCACGCCCTTGCGCAGCGACAGGTAGGCGGCGTCCTGGTCGGCCTTGGTGATCGTCGTGAACACGTTCAGGCCGCGCGTGTAGGTGTCTTCCTTGAACTGCTCGTAGACCAGCTGGCGCGCCATCTCGGCGACGTACTCGGCGTGGATGCCGAACTCGTTGCTGTCGGTTTTCACTTTCAGCGGCTCGGCCTTGGCGGCGGCGTACTGGGCGTCGCTGATGTAGCGCAGCTCGTGCATGCGCTGCAAAATATATTGCTGGCGGGTGATGGCGCGCTTGGGATTGACCACCGGGTTGTAGGCCGACGGCGCTTTCGGCAGGCCGGCCAGCATGGCCGCCTCGGCGACGCTAATGTCTTTCAGATTCTTGCCGAAATAGATCTGGGCGGCCGACGCGAAACCGTAGGCGCGCTGGCCCAGGTAGATCTGGTTCATGTACACCTCGAGGATCTGGTCCTTGCTGAGGTTTTGCTCGATCTTCCAGGCCAGCAGCGCCTCGTAGGCCTTGCGCTTGAGCGTTTGTTCGCTCGACAGGAAGAAGTTGCGCGCCACCTGTTGGGTGATGGTCGACGCGCCCTGGCGTGCGCCGCCGGTGGCGTTGTGCAGCGCGGCGCGCAGGATGCCGGTGTAGTCGACGCCGCCGTGCTCGTAGAAGCGGTCGTCCTCGATCGCCAGCACGGCTTTTTTCATGACGTCGGGGATGTCCTTGAAGCGCACCAGGTTGCGGCGCTCCTCGCCGAACTCGCCGATCAGCACGCCGTCGGACGAGAAGATGCGCAGCGGCATTTTCGGCCGGTAGTCGGTCAGCGCGTCGAGGGCCGGCAGGTTGGGATAGGCCAGCGCCAGGCCCAGCACGACCAGCAGCGCGGCCGTCACGCCCAGGCCGACCAGCACGGCCAGCGCCGTCAGCAGGAAGCGCCGGCTGCGGGAGGCGGGCGCTTTGGTCGGGGTCGTGTCCGAGTTGGAAGAAGTCATGCGGTGGAAATCTTTCGCTAGGTCGCAGTAGTGGGTCGTGCCTTGGGCGCCTCATTATAAGCGAGCGACAGGGGCGGTGGCGCATCGCCACGGGGGAGGTGAAAATTTCCTCGTGAGTAACAAAACAACTTAGTTATCGCCCGGTTTACAGAGTGAAATCAGAGTGTGGCGCGGCGCGCACACTATGCCAAATGTGCACGATAGAAATACCTTTACACTAAGCGAACCTTATTGCTACAGTTTAAGGTACTGTCTTAATGTATTGTCTGACAATTGCCGTCTAAACGCTGGTTTTGAAACGAGTTCCCCTTATGCACATAGTTCGAATGCGTTTCTACCAGCACAACAGCGGCGGCGTTGGCCATGATGCCGCGCCGCGCGCCGGGAGCGTGGCGTGATGATCGACCTGAAAGCGCTGTTCGGCCAGGGCCATCCGCCGCTGGTCGGGCTCGACATCAGCACCTCCAGCGTGCGCCTGGTCGAGCTGGCGCTGGGCGCCAAGGACGAGTACCGCCTGGAGCGCTACGCGGCCGAGCCGCTGCCGCGCGGCGCGGTGATCGACGGCAATATCGAAAACATGGACCAGGTGGTCGACGCGGTGCGCCGCGTGTGGAAGAAAAGCGGCTCGCGCGCCAAGCTGGTGGCGCTGGGCATGCCGCCGGCCTCGGTCATCACCAAGAAAATCATCCTGCCGGCCGGCATGTCGGAAGACCAGCTGGAAGTGCAGGTCGAATCCGAGGCCAGCCAGTACATCCCCTTCGCGCTCGACGAGGTCAGCCTCGATTTCGACGTGCTGGGACCGGTCGCCAATTCCGAGGAGGACATCGAAGTCATGCTGGCCGCCTCGCGCCGCGAAAAAGTCGAGGACCGCGTCGCCATCGCCGAAGCGTCGGGCCTGAAGGCGACCGTGATGGACATCGAATCCTACGCCGCGCGCGCCGCGCTGGACCGCGTCACGGCGCAGCTGCCGCAGTCCGGCACCGGCCAGATCGTCGCGCTGTTCCAGATCGGCGCCCAGGTCACCCACATTTCCATCATGCTCGACGGCGTCACCATCTACGAGCGCGAGCAGCCCTTCGGCGGCAACACGCTGACCCAGGACATCGTGCGCGCCTACGGCATGGCCTTCGACGAGGCCGAGTCGCGCAAGAAGTCGGGCGACCTGCCGGACAACTATGGCCACGAGCTGCTGACGCCCTTCCTGGAAAGCGCCGCGCTGGAAGTGACGCGCGCCATCCAGTTCTTCTACACGTCGACGCCGTACACGCGGGTCGACCAGCTGTTCCTGGCCGGCGGCTGCGCCCTGATCCCCGGCCTGCTGGACCTGATCGCCAACCGCACCAAGATTTCCACCGCCGTGATCTCGCCGTTCAAGGGCATGACGCTGGGACCTTCCGTGCGTGAAAGCGCGCTGCGCGCCGAGGCGCCGGCCTACCTGGTCGCCTGCGGCCTGGCGATGCGGAGGTTCGGCTGATGATACGGATTAACCTGCTGCCGCACCGCGAGGCGGCCCGCAAACAGAAAAAAGCCGCCTTCTTCGCCATGCTGGTGCTCGGCGCCATCGTCGGCGCCGGCGTGGTGCTGCTGGTCGGCGGCTACAACGCGCGGCGCATCTCGATCCAGGAGTCGCGCAACACGATCATCAAGGGCGCCATTGTGGTGCTCGACAAGAAGATCGCCGAAATCGCCACGCTGAAGCAGGAAATCGAGGCGCTCAAGGCGCGCCAGCAAGCCGTCGAGGATTTGCAGGGCGACCGCAACCAGCCGGTGTATCTGATGGACGAGCTGGTCAAGCAGACCCCGTCCGGCGTGTATTTGAAATCGTTCAAGCAGGAAGGCCAGAAAGTGGCCATCAACGGCTACGCCCAGTCGCAGGAGCGGGTCTCCGAATTGCTGCGCAACCTGGCCGGCGTCTCGCCGTGGCTGGAAAAGCCCGACTTGATCGAAGTGCGCTCGACCGGGCTGGGGCAGGGCAAGACCGCCAAGAAAGTGGTCGAGTTCAATTTGACCGTCAGCATCAAGCGGCCGCGCGACCAGGTCGCCGCCGACGTCAAGGGCAAGCCGGGCGCCAAGCCGAATCCGCCAGGCGCGCCAGCTACGCCGGGCGCCACCGTAGTTCCGGCTGCGCCGGGCCAGTCTTGAGAGCGGGCATCCTATGGCGAATATAAACCAGATGGGCCAGGCGCTGGCGGCCCAGTTCCGCGGCCTCAACGAGCGCCCGCCCGGCCAGTGGCCGCTGGCGCCGCGCGTGCTGTGCGCGGTCGCGGTGATGGCGGCGGTGGTCGGCGTCGGCTACTGGTTCTACTGGAGCAACCAGTTCGACGAACAGGACGCGCTGGCCCAGACCGAGCTCAAGCTGCGCGACGAGTACAAATTGAAGACCACGCAGGCCGTCAACCTGGACGCGCTGCGCGCCCAGAAAACCCAGGTCGACCAGTATGTCGAGCGTTTGCAGAAGCAGTTGCCGAGCAAGGCCGAGATGGCCTCGCTGCTGTCGGACATCAACCAGGCCGGCCTCGGCCGTGGCTTGCAGTTCGACCTGTTCAAGCCGGGCCAGGTGGTGGTCAAGGATTACTACGCCGAGCTGCCGATCGACATCAAGGTCACCGGCAGCTACCACGACATCGGCGCCTTCGCCGGCGACATGGCCAACCTGTCGCGCATCGTCACGCTCAACAACATGGCGCTGGCCGCCGGCAAGGACGGCACGCTGACCTTGGACGCCGTCGCCAAGACCTTCCGCTACCTCGACCTGGACGAAGTGGCCGCCCAGCGCAAGGCCGCGGCCGACAAGAAAAAGGCGGCGAAAAAATCATGAGCAAGCCCTTGCCCCTCGTCGCCGCGCTGAGCGTGGCCCTGTGCGCGCTGCTGGCCGGCTGCGGCGACAGCGACACCCAGGAAGTGAAGCAGTGGATGGACCAGGTCGACCACCAGGCCCGCGTGGCCGTGCCGCCGCTGGTGGCGCCGAAGCAGTTCATTCCCTTCGCCTACGCCTCGAACGACGAGGTCGACCCGTTCAACCCGAACAAGCTGCTGGCCGAGCTGGCCAAGCTGGACCATGTGCGCGGCGGCGGCCTCAAGCCGGACACCGAGCGCCGCAAGGAAGTCCTCGAAAGCTTCCCGCTCGACACCATCAAGATGGTCGGCACGCTGGAAAAGAAGGGCACCGTCTTCGCGCTGCTGCAAGTGGACAAGGCGGTGTACCAGGTGCAGGCCGGCCAGCACCTGGGGCAGAATTTCGGCTTGGTCACCGGTGTCAGCGAGGCCGGGATCACGATCAAGGAAATCGTACAGGATGCGACCGGCGACTGGGTCGAACGCATATCGAAGCTGGAATTGCAGGAAAGTAAGGAGAGCACGAAATGAGTTCAACCCGGAGTTCAGCCCGCAGTTCAAGCCGACTGGCAAGGCGCAGCGCAAACGGAAGTTCCACGCTGATGCGGGCGGCCACGACCTTATGGCGGCTGGGCTCGGCCACGGCGCTGGCGCTGGCCTGCGCCGCCATGCCCTTGCAGGCGCAGGCGCAGATGCCGGCGCCGGCTGCGGCCCAGGCCGGCGGCAACGCCATCGAATCGGTCACCGCGCACCAGCAGGGCTCCAACGTCATCGTCAAGATCGCGCTCAGCCATGCGCCCGATAAATTGCCGATCGGCTTCGCCATCACCAACCCGCCGCGCATCGCGCTCGATTTCGGCACCACCAGCAACGCCACCGGCAAGAACACCGAGGACATGAACCTCGGCGAGCTGCGCAGCGTGAACCTGGTGCAGGCCGGCGAGCGTTCGCGCCTGGTGTTCAACCTCAAGCGTTCGCTCAACTACGCCACCGCCATCGACGGCAACGCCGTCATCCTGACCATCGACGGCTCCGGCGGCCTGGCCCAGGCGGTCGACGGCAACGGCTTGCCGGCCGCCGTGGCAGCCGCACCGGCGGCGCCGGCCATCGCCGCCGCGCCGCCAGGGGCCGGCCCATCCGCCGCCGCTGGCCGCCCCCTGCTGCGCGACATGGACTTCCGTCGCGGCTCGGCCGGCGAGGGCCGCATCGTGGTCGACCTGCCCAACAGCCAGGTGGCCGTCGACGTGCGCCAGACCGGCACCGGCGTGGTGGTCGACTTCCTCAACACGGGCTTGCCGGAAACGCTGCGCCGCCGCCTCGACGTGACCGACTTCGGCACGCCGGTGGCGCTGATCACCACCTCGCCGCAGGGCCAGAACGTGCGCATGAACATCGAGGCGCGCGGCCTGTGGGAGCAGAGCGTCTACCAGAGCGAGACCCAGCTGGTGATCGACATCAAGCCGATCAAGGAAGACCCGAACAAGCTGACCCAGGGCACCCAGGGCTACCGTGGCGAGAAGCTGTCGTTCAACTTCCAGAACGTCGAGGTGCGCGCGGCGCTGCAGGCCATCGCCGACATCTCGGGCCTGAACATCATCACCAGCGACAGCGTCAGCGGCAACCTGACCCTGCGCCTGAAAGAGGTGCCGTGGGACCAGGCGCTCGACGTGGTGCTGCAGGCCAAGGGCCTGGACATGCGCAAGAACGGCAACGTGCTGCTGATCGCGCCCCGCGAAGAATTGCTGAGCAAGGAAAAGCTGGAACTCGAACAACGCGCCCAGATCGCCGACCTGGAACCGCTGAAGTCGGAAATCTTCCAGCTCAATTACCAGAAGGCCGAGGCCTTCCGCACCGTGTTCGGCCTGGACGCCGCCGGCGGCGGCGCCGGCGCCAGCGACAAGAACCGCATCCTGTCCAAGCGCGGCAGCGCCATCATCGAGCCGCGCACCAACCAGCTGTTCGTCACCGACATCGCCGCCAAGCTGGAAGACATCCGCAAGCTCATCGCCAAGACCGACATCGCCTCCAAGCAGGTGCTGATCGAGGCCCGCATCGTCGAGGCCAGCGACACCTTCACCCGCAACCTCGGCGCCAAGCTCGGCTTCAACGACTTGCGCACCCAGCGCGGCGGCGACTCCGGCTACCAGCTCGGCAGCAGCAACACCCGCATCGGCATCGGCGGCAACATCACCGGCGTCGGCGAAACCACCGGCCAGGTCGCCACCAGCTCCACCAGCTACGCCAACACCCAGTTCGTCAACCTGCCGGCGGCCGCCGCCCCGGCCGCGGCCGCCAGCAGCCTGGCCATCAGCCTGTTCTCGTCGGCCGCCAACCGCTTCCTCAACCTGGAGCTGTCGGCCATCGAGGAAGACGGCACCGGCAAGGTCATCTCCAGCCCGCACGTGATCACGGCCGACAAGACCGCCGCGCTGATCGAGCAGGGCGTCGAGATCCCTTACCAGGTCGCCACCAGCAGCGGCGCCACCTCGCTGGCCTTCCGCAAGGCCAGCCTGAAGCTGGAAGTGACGCCGCAGATCACGCCGGACGGCAATGTCGTGCTGGACGTCGACGTCGCCAACGACAGCCTGGGCGTCACCGCGCCGGGCGGCATCACCATCAACACCAAACACGTCAAGACCCAGGTCATGGTCGAAAATGGCGGCACGGTGGTGCTGGGCGGGATCTACCAGCAGGTCTTGCAGAAGACCACCGACAAGGTGCCGCTGCTGGGCGACCTGCCCGTGCTGGGCTACCTGTTCCGCTCGACGGCCAACAGCGATAACAAGACCGAGTTGCTGGTCTTTATTACACCGAAAATCGTCGCCGAACGGCTCTCGACCCGATAAAATGCCGGCGGCGCGCCTTGCCGGCCGGGCGCGCCATTATTGTTTTGCTTAATTTTGTTTACATCACGGAAAACGCGTCATGAAAAAATTCACTAGCTGGCTCGCGCTGTGCTTCTGCGCCTCGCTCCTGGCGGCCTGCGGCGGCGGCGGCGGTTCGCCCGGCACCATCACCAACGGCGCGACACCGTCCAAGGCGGCGTCCATCGTGCTGACATCGTCGGCGGCCACCATCGCCTCGTCCGGCGCGGCCGGCACCGAGGTCACGCTGACGGCCATCGTCAAGGACGCCAACAACGCCACGCTGGCCAACGAGACCGTGTCGTTCAAGACCAGCTCCGGCAACATCGCCGCCGCCAGCGCCACCACCGACGCCACCGGCACCGTCACCGCCAAGCTCAACGTGCAGGGCGACAGCTCGCTGCGCGCCATCACCATCACCGCCAGCGATGGTTCGGTGACCTCGAACACGGTCACCGTCAACGTCGTGTCGGCCACGCAGACGATCTCGCTGACCACCGATTCCGGCACGCTGCCGTCGTCCGGCGCGGCCGGCACGGAAGTGACCGTCACCGCGGTCGTGCGCGACGCCAGCAACTCGGTGCTGCCGAACGTGCCGGTGACGCTGTCGTCCGATTCGGGCAGCCTGACCAACACCAGCCGTACCACCGACGCCACCGGCAAGGTCACCGAAAAACTCAGCACCGGCGGCGACCCGAGCCTGCGCACCATCAAGCTGACCGCCTCGGTGCCCGGCGCCCCGGCGGCCACCGCCATCGTCACCGTGGTCGGCACCACGCTGACCATCAACGCCTCGTCGACGCTGAGCCTGGGCGCCAGCGCCGACATCACCGTCACCCTGGTCGACTCGGCCGGCAATGCGCTGTTCGGCAAGCCGGTCAGTTTCAGCACCAGCAACAGCAGCAACAGCTTGTCCGTCAAGGGCGGCGGCCAGGCCGTCACCAACCCGGCCGGCCAGCTGATCCTGACCTACCAGGGCAATGCCGGCGGCGGCGATGCCGTCACCGTCAAGTCGCTGGGCGCATCGGCCACCGCGGCGATCAACGTCAACGCGTCCTCCTTCGCGGTGGCGGTCCAGAGCGCCGGCGGCGCGGCCGAGTCGACCGCCAACATCGGCGGCTGCCAGATCGTCGCCGTGAGCGGCGCGCCGAGCGCCAGCGTGTCCGTCAGCAGCTCGCTGGGCTACGTCTACAGCGATGCCGCTTGCAGCAGCGTTCTGTCGACGCCGCTGACCACCTCCGGCGGCGCGGCCACCGCCTACGTCAACGCCGGCAGCCCCGGCGTGGCCACGCTGACGGCGGCGGCGTCCAACGGCGCCACCGTGCAGGGCACGGTCGAATTCGTCGCGCCGCTGACGTCGAAAGCCACCATCAGCCTGCAAAGCAATCCGGGCACGATCGCCAGCAACACGCCGGGCACCACCACCCAGCAGGCCACGCTGCGCGCCGTTGTGCTCGACGGCACGGCGCTGAACAACCTGGTCAAGAATGCGCAGGTGGCGTTCTCCATCGTCGCCGATTCGAGCGGCGGCTCGCTGACCCAGCCGGCCGTCGTGACCACCGGTGCCGACGGCTCGGCCTCGGTCAACTACATCGCCGGCACCTCGGCCACGGCGCTGAACGGCGTGCAGATCAAGGC
>Ga0209901_1000520_pt1 | contig 14766 bp, 12 predicted proteins | sample OrgsoiDNA_201058_FD_185806 | JGI IMG/M metagenome (GOLD analysis project Ga0209901, IMG submission 185806) | Permafrost soil microbial communities from the Arctic, to analyse light accelerated degradation of dissolved organic matter (DOM) -... | ecosystem: Environmental > Terrestrial > Soil >...
GTGATGAACAATGCTATCGCCGGTATCGACATGGCGCTGTGGGACATCAAAGGTAAGCTAGCCGATATGCCGCTGTACCAATTATTCGGTGGCAAGTCGAAAGACGCCATCACCGCTTACAGCCATGCGGCCAGCGATACACTGGAAGGATTGTACATCGAGGTTGATCGCCTGTTGGCGGAAGGGTATCGCCATATTCGCTGCCAATTAGGTTTTTATGGCGGTAACGCGCAGGATTTCCACAGCACCAAAAATCCAACCGAAGGTGCGTACTACGATCAGGACCAGTATATGGACAACACGCTGGCGATGTTCAAAGCGCTGCGTGAAAAATACGGCAATCGCTTCCATATTTTACACGACGTCCATGAGCGTTTGTTCCCGCAACAGGCGTTGCAGTTTGCAAAACAGGTTGAGGTTTACCGGCCTTACTTCATCGAAGACATTTTGCCACCGCATCAAAATGAGTGGCTGGAGCAAATTCGCAACCAGACGGCCGTTCCGCTGGCAACGGGAGAACTTTTCAATAATCCGGCCGAATGGAAGGATTTGGTGATCAATCGCCGAATTGATTTTATTCGTTGTCATGTCTCGCAAATTGGGGGCATCACACCGGCTTTAAAACTGGGCGCTTTTTGCCAGAGCTTTGGTGTGCGGTTGGCGTGGCACTGCCCGCCAGACATGACGCCGATTGGCGCGGCGGTGAACACCCATTTGAATATTCATCTGCACAATGCGGCAATTCAGGAATTTGTGGCTTATCCGGACAATACCCAGCGCGTGTTCCCTGATGCGGTGGCGCCGGAAGGCGGCTATTTCTATCCGATTGACAAGCCGGGGATCGGCGTGGGCTTTGATGCCAAGGCGGGGGCAGAATTCCCGGTGGTTTACCGTCCACACGAATGGACGCAAAGCCGCTTGCCGAACGGTGTGATCCATACTCCGTGAAGGGCCTATTACAGCCGATACCCTGAGTCAACGTTATGCCATTGCTCGAGGGTTTCGCGTGCATGTACTGATGCTCAGCGCCCGTGCGTCAGCCTGTCTGGAATGGGCGCGGGCCTTTCACGAGGCTGGATGGACCGTCAGCGTCGGCGATTCGTTGAGTTTGCCCCTCAGTCGTTAAGCACTACGTCTGGCGAAACGCCAGATTATCCTGATTGAACGGGATCACATAAGTGCAGGAATAATCGATATCAATAATATCGCTGAAGGCGTAAACCCGACCGTCGTGCAGCATTCCGCGATTGAGAATGTGCATGGCGGCGACGCCTTTTTTGCAGCCCAGCAATTCGGCCTGCGCTTTGCTGACATTTACCGCGTCGTAATGCGTCAGGGAATGCGAAATGCGGTATCCCTTGCTCAGTACGTACTGCTGAATCGAGCTTTCAATCACTTTCTGGTTTAAATCGGCAAAATCGCTGAACGGCATTCTGGCCTGTTCAATCTGCACATGACGCTGATTGACCGCGCGCAGCCGGCAAAATGCCCAGATAAAATCGTTTGGGGTGAGGCCAAAGATCTGCTGCTCTTCCTTATCTGGCCGACGTTTATGCAGGTTTAGCATCCGAAAGCTGATTTCGGCGAATTTCCTCTCAGTAATCGAGTTGTACACCAGCGGATTATTACTGATACCGGGATTAATAAAGATCCCCGACCCTTGCACAATGCGCACCGCGCCGATATCCACCAGCTTTTCCAGCGCCTTACGCACGGTAAAACGTGACGCGCCATACTCTTGCGCCAGTTGGCGTTCTGGCGGCAATTTTGTTGGGCGTTCATCTTGTGGCAGCGCGTTTCGCTGATAGATTTTACTCAGCAGATCTTGTGCGATAAATTCTTTCTTTTTCATCCATCGCTTTCCTTATAAATAACCATTAATCAGCGTTTTCATGCTGAGCGTTATCTCTTCCACCAACCGACTTTTCGGGATCTGCGGGGGGAAAACGGCCAAATAAGCGATGCTCAGCGCTGGTTCAAAGGGTTTAATCAAAATCTGGCTTTGGTGATTTCGCGCTGTGATCACGTCAACCAATCCGATGCCTAAATTGGCCGCTGCCATGGTACAGCAGTGATTCAGCGAGGTTTCAATCGGGTTGTTCATGTACAAATCTTTGCGGCTCATCACGTGGTCAAGCTGCTCGCGCAGCGGAGTCTGGCGGCCGGGAATAATTGGCCGATGACGGGTTAAATCTTCGGCGGTGATAACGGTGGCCTGCGCCAGCGGATGACGCGGGGACAAGACGGCGACCGCATTGGATTGCCCCAGCGTTTCGGCCTGCAGCCCTTTGACATCCGGTTTGCCGAAAATAAAGCCAACGTCGTACTGATTGCTGGTGATGACATCGGTGATGTGCGTTGTACTTTCGACATCCAGAAAGAGGGAGATATCCGAGATCCTTTCGATCAGCGGCGGCAAAATCTGCCCGACACATAACGAGGAAAGTGCAGCCACGGTACCAATACGCAGCACGCTGCCTTTCGAGTGCCGAATTTCACCGGCAATTCGCGAGATGTGTTCCAGACCGAGATACAGCCGCTCGACTTCACGATACAGCTTGATAGCATCGTCACGCGCAATCAACCCGCGTCCGTCGCGGTCGAACAATTTCAAGTTCACCGCATATTCAAAATCACGGATCAGCCGACTCACCGCGGGTTGCGTGATGTTCATCAGATTCGCGGCTGCGGTAATGCTGCCGGTAAGGATCACTTTATGAAAAGCTTCTACCTGTCTGGGATTAATGCGCATAATTTGTCCTGTTTCATTCATAACATTTGGTTATGAATGAAACACAAAATACAATTTTCAATTATTTTGTCCACCCCCTAGACTCGAATTTACGATCTGAAACACATTGCCTGAAAATCAATAAAAACGAAGGGTTAAATGATGAGAAAGACCAGACTTGCCGCGTTATTCGCTACCTCAATTCTTTTGGCTAACACAGCCTTCGCTGCGGACCTGAACATCGGTCTGGCGGCTTCTACAACCTCAATGGATCCGCAGTTTTACGTCGGCGGCGCAAATAGCGCGATGGCACGAAACATTTTCGATGGCCTGGTCAATCAGGACCAACTACAGCACATCACGCCTGCCCTGGCGGTATCGTGGAAAATCATTGATGACAAAACGTGGGAATTTACCCTGCGTCCAGGCGTCAAATTCCATGATGGCAGTGATTTCACTGCCAAAGATGTGATTGCCAGCATCCACCGGGTGGCGCTGGCGTCTAAAAATAGCCCAAGCGCCTACACGCCTTACGTAAATGACATTGCCGAGGTCAGCGAAATTAACCCGCTGACGGTGAGGATCACCACCAAAACGGCCGCACCTTTACTGCTCAATAACCTGAGCCGCATTGCGATTTTGCCTGCGCGCCTGGAAACCGTGCCGTCGTCTACGTTAAACGCCGGGAAGGACGTCATTGGTACCGGTCCGTTTAAATTTGTCAGTTGGACGCCTGACGACAAAGTGGTGTTAGCCCGCAATGACCACTATTGGGGCGAAAAAGCCCAATGGGATAACGTCACGCTGCGCGTCTTTAAGAACAGCAGCGCTCGCGTGGCCGCCATGCTGTCTGGCGATGTCGACATGATCGAAAGCGTGCCAACGGCAGATGCCCGCAATATTGCGAAGCAAGCCAGCCTGCACAGTGAATCGGTGGCCGGTAATCGTATTTTGTATTTGCACCCTGATCAGGATCGCGACGAGTCACCGTTCGCCAAAGGCCCTGATGGCAAAAACCCTCTGAAAAATCAGCAAGTGCGCGAAGCGATGTCACTGGCGCTTAACCGTCAGGCGATCGTTGACCGGGTGATGGATGGGCAGGGCGTTGCGGCCTCGCAGTTGGTGCCAAAAGGTTACTTTGGTTATTCACCGAATATTGCCGCCCCGGTGTATGACCCGGCAAAAGCCAAACAGTTATTAGCGCAAGCGGGTTACCCGAACGGCTTTACGCTGACTTTCCATGCGTCAAATGACCGTTATCCGAACGATTCAAAAATCGCCCAGGCTATCGGCCAGATGTTCAGCCGTGTGGGGATTAAGACCGACGTGGTGACCATGCCGGGCAGCGTTTATTTCTCCCGTGCGTCGCAGCGTGAATTCAGTCTGATCATGGGCGGTGCGGCAATTGAAACCGGTGAAGCGTCCGGCGTGCTTGGGCCTTTACTGGAAACCTTCGGCCCTAACGGTGGGCAAGGCAATCGCGGGCGGTACTCCAGCACCCAATTTGATCACACGCTGAATCAGGCGCGAGCCACGCTCGATGATGCTCAGCGCGAAAAACTGCTTGTGCAAGCCACAGATATTGCGATGAAAGATCAGGGCGTTATTCCGCTGCTGTTCTTGTCGTACAACTGGGCAATGAAAAAGAATTACAGTTACGTGGGCCGTTCCGATGGTTATACCCTCCCTTATTACGTCCATACGCAGTAACAAGTGAGGTCGGGAAGTATCACGTAGCCGTAAAGGGCGCGTCTAGCGTGCCAACACCAGGAAAGTTGTAAAACAAAAGAGAGAGAAGCCATGACTTCTTTTAGCGGAGTGTTTCCCTATCTGGTTTCGCCGGTTACTGCCGACGGCCAGATAGATAAGCCGGTGCTGGTTGCGCTGGTGGAACATCTGATTGCCAGCGGCGTACATGGACTGACGCCACTTGGCAGTACCGGTGAATTTGCTTACCTCAACGCAGAGCAGCGCGCCGAGGTGGTAAAAACCGTGGTGGAAGCCGCACGGGGCCGCGTACCGGTTATTGCCGGCGTGGCGTCGACCACTATTGACGATGCAGTGAAGCAGACCGCGCACTACGTCAAACTGGGCGTCGATGGCATTCTCGCCATACTCGAAGCCTATTTCCCGGTGCCCGACGAGGGCGTCGAACATTATTTCCGCGCTATTGCGACAGCGGCGCAATCCCTGCCGGTGGTGCTTTACACCAATCCTCAGTTCCAGCGTTCCGATCTCAGTTTGCCGGTAATCGAACGGCTCAGTCACGTTGAGAATATCAACTATATTAAAGATGCCTCCACCAATACTGGCCGGCTGCTGTCGATTATCGAACGCACCCAGGGCCGCATGCAGGTGTTTGCCGCCTCGGCACACATTCCGGCCTGCGTGATGTTGATTGGTGGGGTGGGCTGGATGGCCGGACCGGCCTGTATTGTGCCCAAACAAAGTCTGGCGCTGTATCAGGCCGCGCAGCAGGGGGACTGGAAACGGGCCATGGAACTGCAACGCCCGTTGTGGCGCATCAACGAAATTTTCGCTAAATATTCCATTGCCGCCTGCATTAAAACGGCGCTGCAATTGCAGGGCTTTGCGGTGGGTGATCCGTTACCCCCACAACAGCCGCTTAACGCCGCTGCCCGAGCGGAAATTGCTGACGTTCTTCGTTCCACAGGTGCGCTGTGAATCCTCTTGCGATAATCATTGATTGTGACCCCGGCATCGACGACGCGATTGCGTTGCTGAGCGCGTTTGTCTCCCCTGAGCTCAATATTCTCGGTATCTGTACGGTATGCGGTAACCAGCCGTTGGAAAACACCACGCGTAACGCGTTGCAGATAACCGAACTCGGCCAGCGTATCGATATTCCGGTATTTGCCGGATGTCACCAGCCGATGCTCCGTGCGCCGATTCACGGTCAGTTTCACGGTAAAACCGGTTTAGGCAACAGTGAGTTCGCGGCCCCTGAAAAGCAGGCTGAAACGCAGCATGCGGTGAATTTCCTGATTGAACAGTGCGAAGCTGCGGCGGAGTCTGACCAACCGATCACATTATGTGTGCTCGGGCCGATGACCAATCTGGCGACCGCGTTGCGTATGAAACCGCAAATAACCGCCGGTATCGCACGCGTCGTGATGATGGGCGGTGCCTGTCGTGAAGCGGGTAATCGCACCATGACCTCCGAATTTAATATGTTGGCTGACCCCCATGCCGCGCATATTGTTTTCTCCAGTAGTTTGCCTATCACTATGTTGCCGCTAGACGCAACGCATCAGGTGATCCTCACGCCAGAACATGTGGCCGGTTTTGTGAATATCGCGGGACGCATTTCGCAACCCTTGGGTGAACTGATGGCGTTTTGGGATCGCAACGATCCCCGGCGTTACGGTTCGCGCGGCGGTCCGTTGCATGACCCACTGGTGATCGCCTTTTTGCTGGCTCCGGCGCTGTTTTCTACCGAAAAAGCGCGGGTGTATGTCGAGTGTGATAGCGAACTGTGCATGGGGCAGACCGTTGCTGACTGGTATGGAAAAACGGCTTTGACGCCAAATGTCGATATTGTGACGGGTGTGGACAGCGAGAAAGTCTTCGCCCTGTTTTATGAGTTATTGTCGCGCTATGCAGAGGGCTGCCCATGAGCAAAATACGGGTGATTATCGACACCGATCCCGGCGTTGATGATGCGATTGCCCTGTGGCTGGCGTTGGCGTCGCCAGAATTAGACGTCCTTGGCGTAACCGTGGTGGCGGGTAATGTACCGCTGGAAGCCACGTTGAAAAATGCCTGCAAGATTGTTGCGCTTAGTGGTCGAACGGATGTGCCGGTTTTTGCGGGTGCGCCTGGCCCACTGGTTCGCGAACAAGTGTATGGAAAATATGCCCATATCGGCGCATTCAGCCATGAACTGGTGCCGGATACGGCATCAGTTCCACCGCAAGACGAACATGCCGTCGATTTTCTGGTGCGTACATTACGGCAGGCAGCGCTCGATAGTGACCCTGTCACGCTATGCGTTATCGGTCCGATGACCAATATCGCCTTAGCACTGGGCATGCACCCCGATGTTGCGCGAGGAATTCGGCAAATTGTGAGTATGAGCTGTGCGTTTACGGCGCTTGGCCATCGTGTTCCTTGGGCCGAGTTCAACGTTTACGCGGATCCCCATGCGGCAGAAAAAGTGTTCAGCAGCGGCGTGCCGCTGGTGATTATGCCGTTGGATATGACTTTTCAGGCCTTAATTGGCTCCACAGATATTGAATACCTCTGCCAGCACGGCGGAGAGCCGGGTAAAGCGATCGCGGCGCTATTGGCCGCTTTTGACCGTACCGACATCAAACGCTTTGGCCGTGACGGCGGACCGGTGCATGACGCCACGACGATTGCCTGGTTATTGCAGCCAGCATTGTTTAGCTGCGTAGCAGCCACGGTTGGGGTTGAAGTCTCGGGTAAAACGGCGGGTTACACCTATGCCGATTTCTACCGCAAGCTCGATACCACGCCGAACGCCACCGTCATACAGAGTATCAATGAAAGCGGCTTCTTTAGCTTACTCAAACAACGCATCAGCCACTACGGCACTCATGAGGGTATTCACACGCCATGAGCCGTTATCTGCTGAGCCGGTTTGGACAAACCTTGCTGACGCTGGTGGTGATGTCCCTGTTGGTGTTCGGTGGCGTTTATCTGGTGGGCAATCCGGTTGATTTACTGCTGGGCACCAATGCGACGCCTGCTGAACGTCTGGAGGTGATCCGCTCCTTTGGTCTTGATAAGCCCGTATGGGAGCAATACGGCCTGTTTGTGGTCAACGCGCTGCATGGCGATATGGGCAATTCTTTTATTTATAACCAGCCTGCGTTGCATCTGATTTTCCAGCGGATGCCTGCCACCTTAGAACTGGCATTGACCGCGTTTGTGATGGCGCTGGTGGTGGGTATTCCGCTCGGCGTGTATGCCGGTTTGCGTCCTGATGGCTGGCTGTCAAAGTCGATCATGGCTTTTTCGATTCTTGGATTCAGTTTGCCGACGTTCTGGATTGGCCTGATGATGATCATGCTGTTCAGCGTCCATCTGGGTATTTTGCCGTCCAGCGGTCGGGGGGAAACGGTGAACGTGCTAGGTGTTCCCCTGAGTCTATTTACCGCTGATGGTTTAACGCATTTGATTCTTCCTGCGTTCAATCTGGCGCTGTTCAAAATCTCCTTAATTATTCGCCTGACGCGCGCCGGTGTGATGGAGTGTTTGCAACAGGATTTCATTCGTTTCGCCCGCGCCAAGGGGCTGTCAGAAACCCGCATTGTGCTGGTCCACGTTTTGAAAAATACCCTGATACCGCTTATCACGGTGATTGGGCTGGAGTTAGGGTCGCTGATTGCTTTCGCGGTGGTGACGGAAACCATCTATGCGTGGCCGGGAATGGGAAAACTGATTATTGACTCGATAGCGGTGCTCGACCGGCCGGTTATTCTCGCCTATTTAATGATCACCGTGGTGATGTTCAGCCTGATCAATTTGCTGGTCGACGTACTGTACGTGGTGGTTGACCCGCGTGTAAGGCTAGGGGGCGACCGCTGATGCCGTCTCAATCCGTTCATTCCCGTTCATCGTCCCACAATGAAAAGCCTCGTTCGGCGTTTTACACCACGTTCAAAGCGCTATTGCACAATCGTCTGTCACTGGCAGGGTTGATTATTCTTGGAGTAGCGTTGGTGCTGGCGGTATTGGCCCCGTGGATCTCGCCGCAAAATCCGTATGACCTGATGCAGCTCGACATTATGGATGGCCGCCTGACGCCGGGGTCCACTAGCGCAGCGGGAATGACCTATTGGCTGGGCACCGACGATCAGGGGCGGGATCTATTCAGCGCGATACTTTACGGCACTCGTATCAGCTTGTTGGTTGGCGTGCTGAGTGCGGTAGTGGCGTTGGTGATAGGCACCTCTCTGGGGCTCGTTAGCGCTTACGCCGGCGGCAAAATTGACTCGCTGATCATGCGCATTGTCGATATCCAGCTCAGCTTCCCGCCGATTCTGATTGCCTTAATTCTGCTCGCCGTTCTGGGTCAGGGCGTCGATAAAATCATTTTGGCGCTAGTGGTGACGCAATGGGCCTATTACGCCCGCACGGTGCGTGGCTCAGCGCTGCTGGAACGCCGTCGCAGCTATGTGGATGCCGCACGCAGCATGGCGCTGTCCGATCGGCGTATTCTGTTTCGCCACATCCTTCCCAACTGTTTGCCGCCGCTTATCGTTGTCGCCACCATGCGTGTGGCTTACGCCATTATGCTGGAAGCCACATTGTCATTTTTGGGCATTGGTTTGCCGGTCACGGAGCCGTCACTTGGCCTGTTGATCGCTAACGGGTTTGAATATCTGATGTCGGGTGATTACTGGATAAGCCTGTTCCCTGGCATCACGCTGCTGTTGCTGATTGTGGCGATTAATTTGGTCGGGGACGCCTTGCGCGACATCCTTAACCCAAGGAACAAGGATTGAGTATGTCGATGCCCGCCGTTTTGCAGGTTGAAAACCTGAATACCGCATTTCAGGTCAATGGTGAATGGCTGAACGTGGTTCGCGACCTGTCTTTTCGTATCGGCGAGCGTGAAACGGTCGCGCTGGTGGGCGAGTCAGGTTCGGGTAAAAGCGTCACGGCGATGTCGATTATGCGGCTGTTGTCTGCGCACCAGACCCAGATTTCAGGGCAGATTCATTTTGATGGGCAAGAGTTGCTGTCACTTACCGCAAAGCAGATGCAAAGCGTCCGTGGCAATCGCATTGGTATGATTTTTCAGGAGCCGATGACCAGCCTGAATCCGGTGCTCAAAGTGGGTTATCAGATAACGGAAGTGCTGAAACGTCACCGTGGTATGAATGATAGCGAGGCGCGTATGGAAGCGGTGCGGCTACTGGAAAGGGTGCGTATTCCGGCAGCAAAATCGCGCCTTAATGAGTATCCGTTGAGTTTTTCCGGCGGTATGCGACAGCGGGTGGTGATTGCCATCGCGCTGGCGTGTAACCCGCGTTTGCTGATTGCTGATGAACCGACCACCGCGCTGGATGTGACGATTCAGGCGCAGATCCTGGCTTTGATTAAATCCTTGCAGCAAGAAGAGGGGATGTCGGTGCTGTTTATCACCCACGATATGGGGGTGGTGGCGGAAGTGGCTGACCGCACGCTGGTGATGTATCAGGGACAGGCAGTGGAAAACGCCAGTACGCCGGACATTTTTGACCGTCCGCAGCACGCTTATACGCGCTCCTTGTTATCCGCTGTGCCAAAACTCGGCTCAATGACCGGTTTTGCGCTGCCCCAGCGTTTCCCATTAATTGATCGGCAAACCGGTGTTCCTCAACCTGTCGCCGAGTCGGTGGATACCGTCATGGCTGGGGAACCGGCACTGCAAGTCAATAATCTGGTGACCCGTTTCGACATCCGTTCTGGCTTGCTGCGTCGTGTTGCTGCACGCGTTCACGCGGTGGAAAATATTAGTTTTAGCCTGCAACCCGGTGAAACCTTGTCGCTGGTGGGGGAGTCAGGGTGTGGGAAATCCACGACTGGTCGCGCCATTTTGCGGCTGACCGAAGCCAACAGTGGTGACATTCTTTTGGCCGGTAGCGATATCCGACGTGCGGATAAACAGCAACTGGCAAATCTGCGCACGCAGGCGCAGATGATCTTTCAGGATCCCTACGAAAGCCTTAACCCACGTCTGCGCATCGGGCAGGCCATCGCCGAACCGATGATAGCGCACGGATTAGTCACGAAAGATGCCGCCGCGCAGCGGGTCGGCCAATTGCTTGAGCAGGTGGGGCTGAATGCCGATATGGCGCAGCGTTTTCCACATCAGTTTTCCGGTGGTCAGCGCCAGCGAATTTGTATCGCCCGCGCGTTGGCGCTGGAGCCAAAATTGATCATCGCCGATGAATCGGTCTCCGCGCTGGATGTCTCCGTCAAAGCGCAAATTCTTAATTTGATGCTCGATCTCCAGCAACAACTGGGGTTGGCCTATCTGTTCATTTCCCACGATATGGCGGTGGTTGAGCGTATTAGCCATCGCGTGGCGGTGATGTACCTGGGTGAAATCGTTGAGATCGGCCCGCGTGCGGCCATTTTCGGCAATCCGCAACATCCTTACACCCGCAAACTGCTGGCCGCCGTGCCGGTTCCTGACCCTCATCAACGACGTGTTCACGCGTTGGTCCATGAAGAATTAGAAAGTCCGCTGCGCGCGGCGGATTTTACGCCGATAAAACGCAGCTGGCGCGAAGTGTCGGCTGGCCATTTCGTTCAAATCTAATCCGTATTTTCTCTGCGGTAATGCGTTTCGCTTATTAATTCAACTTAGTTACAACATCCATTAATGTGGAGTAATTTCCTGTTCCGTGCTCCCTGCACACGGGGCATAAGTATTGGCGAAAGGTGCCTTTTTTAGGCGCTTAACAGCCAATAATAGCGCGAAGGCAGGGCCTTTTTGACTTAGTCGAAACCGACCTAATTAATAACGTAACGATCATTACGAAATACCTTGACGGCGTGATGCAAATCACGTTTTATAGCCGGATTCCATCTGCATCGTTTCACGATAAAAATAATTAGGACAACCATCATGACTGAGTGCACATCGCTTGACGCCCAGCCGACCACCTCTGCTTTTCAGCGCTGGCTAGGCGTTATCTCGCTGGCTTTCGGCACCTTCGTGCTGATCAATACAGAATTCATGCCGATTGGGTTACTCACACCTATTGCGCACTCGTTGAATATTAGCGAAGGACGAGCAGGGCTGGCCGTCATGTTGCCCGGACTGGTCGCGGCGGCTTCCGCCATTTTGCTGATGCTATTTTCCCGCCAGCTTAACCGTCGCACCATGCTGCTTTTTCTCTCGGCGATGGTCATCGTTTCTAACGCCACCGCGATGCTGGCACCGACGTTCGGCGTTTTGTTGATCGGACGTATTATTCTTGGCGTGGCGGTAGGGGGCTTTTGGTCATTTGCCATTCCTGCCGGACGCAGGCTAGTGTCTGAAGCACAAGGTGCGCGGGCGACATCTTTGATTTCTGCCGGTGTGGCTATCGGTACCGTTGCTGGGGTGCCGGCCGGTGCGTTTCTCGGTGATTTGTATGGCTGGCGCATGGCGTTTACCGTTAACACGGCGCTGGCCGTGGTGGTGTTCCTGCTGCAATGGGCGACACTGCCGTCATTGCCGTCGAAACAGACTATCAATCTGCGTACGCTGTTAGGCGTGGTCAAAGTCCCCGGCATTCGGTATGGACTGATCATTGCGCTGTTTATGGCTGCTGCGCACTTTTCCGCTTACACCTATCTTGAGCCGTGGTTACGTTTTCAGGTCGGCATGTCACCGTCTGATTTGTCGTTACTGCTGATGGCCTATGGGGCGGCAGGATTATTTGGCACTCTTCTGTGCGAAGTGATGGTGCGTGAATTTGGTGTAAAACGGACGTTCTTAGGTAATATGATCATTGTCGTCGTCGCGGTGCTGAGCGCCTCACAACTCAGCGACAGCGCCCTGACCGCCTCATTCCTGGTGGTGTTATGGGGATTAGCCTTCGGCGCGTTGCCGGTTTGTCTGAATATCTGGCTATATCAGGCCTCTCCGGCGTTATTTGAAACCAGTTCAGCCATGATGGTCTTCGTGTTTCAGATTGCCTTAGCCAGTGGCGCCTTCTTTGGCGGATTGTTGGCCGACCATCTGGGCACCAGCAGTTCATTCCTGCTCGGCGGCATTCTGGCCCTATTGGCGGTGGTGACGATTTTCCTGACGCGACCTCAGCCTTCAGGCCTGCAAGCGACATCAGAATGACGCGCCGTGGCTTGCCGTGCAAAGAGGCATCTTTTAGAATTGATGGTCATGAAAACAGATAAACCTTCATCTTCGAAATCGCGCGGCAGGCCACGTTCCTTTGACCGCGACGCCGTTCTGGAACGGGCCATGCGCCTGTTCTGGAAGCGGGGTTATGAAACCACCTCCATGGCTGAACTGTTGGCAGAAATGCAGATCACCACACCAAGTATTTACAGCGCGTTTGGTGATAAAGAACACCTGTTTTTGGAAGCCATCGAACGTTATAAAAATGACTACGGCAGTTATCAGGCTAAGGCCTGTAAAGAAGAGACCGCCAAAGCGGCGGTTCGCCGTATTTTGCGCGAAGCTGCGCTCAACTTTGTTGACCCGCAAACGCCGCCGGGTTGCATGCTGGTTGTCTCGACGGTAAACGGCTGTCCGTCGTCGTCGCCGGTACAAAAAGTGGTGAACAGCGCGCGTCATGAATCGGAATGCACCCTGAAAGCACGCATTGAGCAAGGGATCCGTGAGGGAGACGTTCCTGCGACGGCGGACGCTGGCGCATTAGCCAGTTTCTTCAGCACGCTGCTTAATGGCATGTCGATCAAAGCGAAAGAGGGCGTTTCGCAGCAAGAGATGGATGCCATCGTCGACAATGCGATGCGTGTCTGGCCCGACGCCTAGTGTTGTCTGCTTAATGCTGTCACCGCGTATTGTGCAATTTTTTACAATCCAACCTTTCCCCTTTCCCGCGATACTCAGGAATTAAGGCCTTACCACGAGCGCCTACACTCCTGAGGAACATCGCATGACGTTTTTACTAAGCCGCAGCCAGCCTGAATTGACTACCTGCCACGCCACCATTTCGCACGGTGGTACCGATGAAAAAGGGCGCTATTTTACCGTTGAGCAAACTGTTTTTTATCCGCAGGGGGGCGGCCAGATGTCAGATCACGGCAGCGTCACGCAGGGCGATCAGCGTTTTGCGGTCAAACAGGCATTAAGTCATGGTAATGAAGTTCGCCATTATCTGACCGACCCGCAGGCCGTGCTCGTCGAAGGGCAAGAGGTGATCCTGGACATCGATGCAGCATTTCGTCAGCGCGCTTCTCTGGCACACACCGCCGGGCATTTGATTTCGCACGTGGTTGAAACGCTGATGCCGTCTTTAATTCCCGCGAAAGGCCATCACTTTTTGCCCGGCGCCTACGTGGAATTTAGTGGCGCCAGCACGATGCCGGTCGATCAACTTCTTGAGCAGGTCAGGCAAGGGGTGCAGGAGGCTATCGATAACAATTTAGCGGTCAGTACGCGAAGCATCAGTTTTGATGAAATTGCCCGCCTGCGCCCCGCTCTTGCAGGCGGTATTCCGCAACAAGATGAGATCCGCATCGTGCAGATTGGCGAGTATCTGCCTTTTGCCTGTGGTGGAACCCACGCAGCAACCACGGCGGCGCTGCAAGGGTTGGAGCTGCGTAAAATAAAAGCCAAAGAGCGGGTGAAAATCAGTTATGAACTGGGCTGATTACGCGCTTTATTCATCCGGCTGACGCTCACGACAATCGCCAATAGCGTGGCGGCCACCGCGACCCATAGACTGAGTCGTACGGCCTGCGCTTCTTGCATCACGTTGCTCAGCGATTGGCCGGACGATGGCACATAGAGTGACAAAATGACGCCAACAATGGCTGCGCCAAGGCACTGACCAAAGGTGCGCATGATCGCCAGCACGCCTGAGGCGTAGCCGCTGTTTTCACGAGAAGCATTGGCCAGAATTTCGCGATTATTCGGACTTTGGAAGCAACCAAAGCCGATACCGCACAACAGACTGCGCAAACTGATATCCCACATTGCGGCATGGGCGGGAAGTAACGCCAGCAATAACATCCCCAGTGCAAACAAACATAATCCGACTGTAGAAATCAGCGCGGGCGAATAGCTATCGGCAAGTCGGCCTGCGCGCGGCGCGGCCAAAATAATGCCGAGCGGCCACGGGGTGAAAAGCAGTGCCGAGGTGAATGCGCTGTAGCCATACACGTTCTGGAATAAAAACGGCAGGGCGACGAAGGTGATCCCCTGACTGACAAAGGAAGCCAGCGAGGTCAGCGCCGCCAGTGAAAAACGCGACGAAGCGAACATGCTGAGTGGCAGCAGAGGCAACGGTGCGCGTTTCTGACGCCAGACAAAGGCGACACCCGCAACGATTGCCGTCAGTCCGTAAGCGATGGCCGCG
>Ga0209901_1000521_pt1 | contig 14739 bp, 12 predicted proteins | sample OrgsoiDNA_201058_FD_185806 | JGI IMG/M metagenome (GOLD analysis project Ga0209901, IMG submission 185806) | Permafrost soil microbial communities from the Arctic, to analyse light accelerated degradation of dissolved organic matter (DOM) -... | ecosystem: Environmental > Terrestrial > Soil >...
ATGTCCGGCGCGATCGCCAGCACCAGCCGGTACAAGGTGGCGGCGATTTTATAGTCGGCGTTGGTGAAGTAGGCGGTGGCGATGGTGCACAGTTCCTGCGCCTGGCGCGCCGGCTCGGCGGCGTACAGCGTCAGCGCGCCGGCGGCGATGGCGTGGACCTGCGCCGTGTAGAGGTCGCCTTGCAGGCGCTGGGCCTCGGCCATTTCCCGGTGCAGCGCGGCGTCGAGCGGTGTCGTGGCGAGCGCGTTTTGAAGCTCTGCTAACGTTCTCAAAATATCCCTTCAAATAGCCGGCGGTCGATCAGCATGATGCCACAGGCAAGGACTCCGCATTCCAGCGCAACATGCCGCCGGCCAGATTGGCGACCTGTGTGAAACCGGCCTTGCCCAGCAGGACGCTGGCCTGCGCCGAGCGCACGCCCGAGCGGCACACCGCCACCACCGGCAACTCGCGGTCCAGTTCATCGAGCCGCCCCATCAACTCCGACAGCGGCAGCAGCCGCGCGCCGTGCAGATGGCCGAGGCTGTCGATGAATTCCGGCGCCTCGCGCACGTCGATGATTTGCACGCGCGCCGCATGTTCCAGCAGCGCCATCGGCTCGATTTCCCAGACGCCGCTGAAACGCAGCATCAGCGGCGCCCAGCCGGGCGTGTCGGGCGGCGGCAGGTCGCCGTCCGGCCGGCCGCAGCGCAGGTTGGCGGGCACCGCCACGTCCATCAGCCTGGGATGCGGCAGGTTCAGGTGGTTCATATAGCCGCTGAAGTCGCCGACGTCGACGGCGCCGCCCAGGCGCGGGTTGTAGCGGCGCTCCTCGGCCACGCTGGTGACGGTGATGCCGCGATAATCGTGCGCCGGATACAGCAGGCAGGCGTCGGGCAAGGTGAGTATTTGCTCATGTACCGAGGCGAACAGCTGCCGCGCGCTGCCCTGCTGGAAGTCGGTGCGGCCGCAGCCGCGTATCAGCAGGCTGTCGCCGGTGAAGGCCATGGACTGGTCGTCCAGCACGTAGCTGAGGCAGCCGCCGGTGTGGCCCGGCGTGGCGCGCACGCTGAGGTGCCGGCCGCCGAAATCGACGCGCTCGCCATGGCGCAGCGGACGGTCGACCAGCGCGGCGCCGGCCGCTTCGGCGAGCGCGATGCGGCTGCCGCAGCTTGCCCGCAAACGCCAGGCGCCGGTGACGTGGTCGGCGTGCACATGCGTGTCCAGCGTGGCCAGCAGGCGCAGGCCCAGTTCCTGCAGCAGCGCCAGGTCGCGCGGCGCCTGCTCGTAGACCGGATCGATCAGCAGCGCCTCGCCGGCGTCGCCCAGCAGATAGGTATAGGTCGAGGAAGCGGCGTCGAAAAGCTGGCGAAATATCATAGGCATCAATATAAAGTGAAAACGGGGCGTGGGTACAACTACAATGTCGTTTGGTCCAACGCAGCGATGCTATCAGCAATCGAATGAACAAGACATCCCATCCAGCGGCCGGCATGCGCCAGGGCGTAGTCTACGCGCTGCTCGCCGCCGCCCTGTTCGGCGCCAGCACGCCGTTCGCCAAAGCCTTGCTGGGCCAGGTGCCGCCGGTGGCGCTGGCGGGCATGCTCTACCTCGGCAGCGGACTGGGGCTGCTGGCTTTCTATCTGCTGCGCGCGCTGCTGCGCCGCTCGGACTCGGACACCAGCGCCGGGTTGACGCGGGCCGATCTGCCGTGGCTGGGCGGCGCCATCGCCGCCGGCGGCGTCGCCGGTCCGGTGCTGCTGATGCTCGGCTTGCAGGCGACGCCGGCATCGTCGGCATCGCTGTTGCTCAATCTGGAGGGCGTGCTGACATCGCTGCTGGCCTGGTTCGTATTTAAAGAGAATTTCGACCGGCGCATTTTTATCGGCATGCTGCTGATCGTCGCGGCCGGCGTGCTGCTGTCGTGGCAGCGGCCGGCCGCCGGCGTGCCGTGGGGCGCGCTGGCCATCGTCGGCGCCTGCCTGTGCTGGGGCATCGACAACAACCTGACGCGCAAGGTCTCGGCCAGCGACGCGGTGCAGATCGCCGGCGTCAAGGGCCTGGTGGCCGGCAGCGTGAACCTGGCGATCGGCGCCGCGCTGGGCATGCATCTGCCGGCCTGGCAGACGGTCTGGCAGGCCGGCGTGGTCGGCCTGTGCGGCTATGGCCTGAGCCTGGTGCTGTTCGTGCTGGCGCTGCGCCATCTCGGCAGCGCGCGCACCGGCGCCTATTTTTCGGCGGCGCCCTTCGTCGGCGCGGCGCTCGCCTTGACCATGCTGGGCGAGCGGCCGGAGTGGTCGTTCTGGGGCGCGGCGGCCTTGATGGGCGCCGGCATCTGGCTGCACCTGAGCGAGCGCCATGAACACGAGCACGAGCACGCCGCGCTGGAGCACGGGCACCGCCACAGCCACGACGAACACCACCAGCACGGCCACGATTTCGACTGGGACGGCGCGCAGCCGCACACCCACACGCATCAGCACCAGCCGCTGCGCCACGCCCACCCGCACTACCCGGACATCCATCACCGCCACGCGCATAAAAAATAGCCGCCGCCGGCAGGGTTTACACAAAATGCGGCCAGACAGTCTAAAATAAGCGATTTGGCTCAGGACGGCGTCACAGCGCCCTCCCACCAGCCGCCCCAGGGCAAGGTAGACCACCGGGCCTGGCGCGGCAGTATTAACCACCCGGTACCGACCGCATACAAGGGAACGAACATGGCTACACCAAAATCAAAAATCATCTACACGCTGACCGATGAAGCGCCGCTGCTGGCGACCTACTCGCTGCTGCCGATCATCCAGAAGTTCACGGCCCCGGCTGGCGTCGACGTCGTCGCCACCGACATCTCGGTGGCGCACCGCGTGCTGGCGGAATTCCCTGAATACCTGAGCGACGAGCAAAAAGTGCCCAACACGCTGTCCGAGCTGGGCGCGCTGACGCAACTGGCCGACACCAACATCATCAAGCTGCCGAACATCAGCGCCTCGGTGGGCCAGTTGATGGCTTGCGTGCGCGAGCTGCAAGGCCGCGGCTACAAGCTGCCGGACTATCCGGAAGATCCGAAGACCGACGAAGACAAGGCGCTCAAAGCCCGTTACGGCAAGTGCATCGGCAGCTCGGTCAATCCGGTCCTGCGCGAAGGCAATTCCGACCGCCGCGCGCCGAAGGCCGTCAAAGAGTTCGCCCGCAAGCACCCGCATTCGATGGGCGAATGGAGCCAGGCCTCGCGCACCCACGTCTCGCACATGCACAGCGGCGACTTCTACCACGGCGAAAAATCGATGACGCTGGACGCCGCGCGCGACGTCAAGATGGAACTGATCACCGCTTCCGGCAAGACCATCGTGCTGAAACCGAAGGTGTCGCTGAAGGCCGGCGAGATCGTCGACAGCATGTTCATGAGCAAAAAAGCGCTGCTCGAATTCTACGAAAAAGAAATCGACGACGCCTACAAGACCGGCGTGCTGTTCTCGCTGCACGTCAAGGCGACGATGATGAAGGTGTCCCACCCTATCGTGTTCGGCCACTGCGTGCGCATCTTCTACAAGGACGCGTTCGCCAAGCACGCGGCGCTGTTCGATGAACTGGGCGTCAACGTCAACAACGGCATGGGCAACCTGTACGACAAGATCGAAACGCTGCCGGCCTCCAAGAAGGACGAGATCCTCAAGGACCTGCACGCCTGCCACGAACACCGTCCGGAACTGGCGATGGTCGACTCGGCCAAGGGCATCACCAACTTCCATTCGCCGAACGACATCATCGTCGACGCGTCGATGCCGGCCATGATACGCATCGGCGGCAAGATGTGGGGCGCCGACGGCCGTCCGAAGGATGCCAAGGCCGTGATGCCGGAATCGACCTTCGCGCGCATCTATCAAGAGATGATCAACTTCTGCAAATGGCATGGCAACTTCGATCCGAAGACCATGGGCACCGTGCCGAACGTCGGCCTGATGGCGCAGCAGGCCGAGGAATACGGCTCGCACGACAAGACCTTCGAAGTGCCGGAAGCCGGCGTGGCCAACATCACCGACCTGACCACCGGCGAAGTGCTGTTGTCGCAGGACGTGGAAGAAGGCGACATCTGGCGCATGTGCCAGGTCAAGGACGCGCCGATCCGCGACTGGGTCAAGCTGGCCGTCACGCGCGCGCGCAACTCCGGCATGCCTGCCGTGTTCTGGCTCGACCCGTACCGTCCGCACGAAGCCGAAGTCATCAAGAAGGTCAACACCTACCTGAAAGACCACGACACGAGCGGCCTGGACATCCAGATCATGTCGCAAGTGCGCGCCATGCGCTACACGCTGGAGCGCGCCTCGCGCGGCCTGGACACCATCTCGGTGACCGGCAACATCCTGCGCGACTACCTGACCGACCTGTTCCCTATCATGGAACTGGGCACCAGCGCCAAGATGCTGTCCATCGTGCCGCTGATGGCCGGTGGCGGCATGTACGAAACCGGCGCCGGCGGTTCGGCGCCCAAGCACGTCAAGCAGCTGGTCGAGGAAAACCACCTGCGCTGGGATTCGCTGGGCGAGTTCCTGGCGCTGGCCGTGTCGCTGGAAGACATGGGCATCAAGACCGGCAACGCGAAAGCCAAGCTGCTGGCCAAGACGCTGGACGAAGCCACCGGCAAGCTGCTCGACAATAACAAGTCGCCATCGACCCGCACCGGCGAACTCGACAACCGTGGCAGCCACTTCTACCTGTCGCTGTACTGGGCGCAGGCCCTGGCCGCGCAAAGCGAGGACGCGGAACTGAAGGCCTACTTCACGCCGCTGGCCAAGGCGCTGGCCGAGAACGAGACGAAGATCGTCGAAGAGCTCAAGGAAGTTCAGGGCAAGGCGATGGACATCGGCGGCTACTACCTGCCCGACCCGGCGAAAACCGAGGCGGTCATGCGTCCGAGCGCGACGCTCAACGCGGTGCTGGCCACCATCTGAGTTTGATGTTGCCACCGTGCGGCGGACGACGTCATCGTCCGCCATACGGCGCATAAGCAGGCCGGGCGAATCGCGATTCGCCCGGCCTACTACTTTTCCGGCACGCTCGTGCCGCGCCCCCTTCCCTTTTCATCCTCATCCGTCAGCGCAAATCGGCGCCCGGCGTTGGTGCGCCTGTCAGCTGCGCTGCTGCAAGAGTGGCTAATGGCGCGTCCGCTGCAAATCCAGGCTGAGCAGCTAGTCCTAGCCGTAATTAACAAATTTCATTTGAAAGTCATTCAAATTGCGCGCCAATTATCAAACGACGCGCACGGGAGCAAAATGGCGCCATCGTATAACTCTTGATGGAGCAGAAAATGAACAACGCAACGGTAGTGGTCATCGGCGGTTTGTCCGGCATCGGTCGCGCGGTGGCGGAGCAGGCCGCCGCCGCGGGTGCGCGCGTGATCGCGGCAGGCCGCCGCGCCGCGCCCGGCGACTTTCCAGCGACGATAGAGACGGCGCAGGTCGACATCGGCGACGCCGCCTCGGTCGCGCGCTTCTTCGACGCCGTCGGCGCCTTCGACCACCTGGTCGTCACGGCCGGTCCGGTGATCGCGTCGGCCAGGCTGGCGGACCTGAAAGTCGACGACGCCATCGCCGCGTTCAACGTCAAATTCTTCGGCCAGCTGCGCGTCGCGCAGGCGGCCATCGGCACCATCAATCCCGCCGGCTCGATCACGCTGACCTCCGGCCTGCTGGCGCGCAAGGCCGTACCGGGCGGCCTGGTGAAAGCCGCCATGAACGCCGCCACCGAATCCATGGGCAAGACGCTGGCCAAGGAACTGGCGCCGCTGCGCGTCAATGTGGTCAGCCCCGGCATGGTGGAAACCGGCATGTGGGGCGAGATGAGCGAGGCCGACCGCAAGGCCATGGCGGCCCGCGCCGGCGCCGGCATTCCGGTCGGCCGCGTCGGCCAGGGCGGCGATCTGGCGCAAGCCTACCTGATGCTGATGCAGAACGGCTACATGAGCGGCAGCGTCGTCGATGTCGACGGTGGCGGCCTGCTGTAAGACGGCCATGCGACTCGACCACGTCACCATCGTCGCATCCGACTGCGCGCCGCTGCGCCGCTTCTTCGTCGAGATCGCCGGCATGGACGATGGCGCGCGGCCGGCCTTCGGCGTCGGCGGCCACTGGCTGTATCTGGACGGCCAGCCGGCGCTGCACCTGATCGAGCGGCCGGCGCCGCTGGCGAGCAGCCGTATCACCATCGGCCGCGCGGCGGCGCGCATCGACCATCTGGCGCTGCGCATCGACAGCGCCAGCGAATGGCAAGCGCTGCTGCACCGCCTGCGCGACAGCGGCACGCCGTATCAGCTATCCGACATGCGCATGCTGCGGGAGCAGCAGCTGTTCGTCGCGCTGGCGCCGGACATCACCGTCGAATTCGTCATCGCGGCCCACCATTTAAACTAGCGGGAGCACAGCATGCCCATCACCTTGTTCGCGCTGGCGATCAGCGCCTTCGCCATCGGCACCACCGAATTTGTCATCATGGGCATGTTGCCCGACGTCGCGCGCGACCTGGCCGTGACGATACCGTCGGCCGGCCTGCTGGTCAGCGGCTACGCGCTCGGCGTGACGGTCGGCGCGCCGCTGCTGGCCGTCCTGACCAGCAAGTGGCCACGCAAGAGCGCCCTGCTGGCCCTGATGTATCTGTTCATCGTCGGCAACGTGCTGTGCGCCATCGCGCCCGACTACACGCTGCTGATGGCGGCGCGCGTGGTCACCTCGTTCGCCCACGGTTCCTTCTTCGGCATCGGCGCCGTCGTCGCCGCCTCGCTGGTGCCGGCCGACAGACGCGCCAGCGCCATCGCGCTGATGTTCACCGGCCTGACGCTGGCCAATGTGCTGGGCGTGCCCTTCGGCACCTTTATCGGCCAGGAGTTCGGCTGGCGCGCCACGTTCTGGATCGTCGCCGCGCTGGGCGCGCTGTCGCTGGCCGGCCTGGCCTGGTGGCTGCCGAACCGCCACGACGCCGCGCCGCAGGGCCTGCGCCAGGAATTGCGCGTGCTGCGCGAGCCGGCCGCGTGGCTGGCCTTGCTGATGACAGTGCTCGGCTTCGGCGGCGTGTTCGTGGTGTTCACCTATATCGCACCGATACTGGAACAGATCAGCGGTTTCTCGCCGCACGCGGTGACCCTGGTCCTGGTGCTGTTCGGCGTCGGCCTGACGATCGGCAACACCATCGGCGGCAAGCTGGCCGACCGCGCGCTGATGCCGTCGCTGATGGGCATCCTGGCCGTGCTGGCCATCGTGATGGCCGTCTTCGCCGAGACCAGCCACCATCAAATCGCCGCCGTCGCCACCATCTTCGTCTGGGGCATCGCGGCCTTCGCCACCGTGCCGCCGCTGCAATCGCGGGTGGTCGACAAGGCCCGCCACGCGCCCAACCTGGCATCGACGCTGAACATCGGCGCCTTCAATCTCGGCAACGCCGGCGGCGCATGGCTGGGCGGCTGGACGCTGGAGCGCGGCTTCGGCCTTGATGCGCTGCCGTGGGTGGCCGCCGCCGTGGCGCTGGCCGCGCTGGCGCTAACCGCCTTCGCGGCCTGGCACGACCGCAGCCGGACTCAGGGCGACGTCATGCGCAAGGCGGCATGAGGCCCGCGTTCTCCCCGTCGCATCGGGAATATATTAAGATTCGAGCCGGCTTCGAGCTTAAAAATGCGCATCGGGAAACTGCGGCGTCCACAGACCAGGCGAAAATTTGATGACGGTAAATCGAACAGCGCCGAGAAAGCGCCCAACACAAGCCCGTTCCGGCGCCATGGTCGCCGCCATCTTGCAGGCGGCGACCGAGTTGCTCGACAGCGGCGATCCGGATGGCTACACCACCAATCAAATCGCGGCGCGCGCCGGCGCCAGCATCGGCTCCTTGTACCAATATTTTCCCAGCAAGGATGCGATCACGGCGGCGTTGATCGGCCAGGCGTCGGCGCGGCTGCTGGCGGAGCTGGAGCAAGCCAGCCAGTTCGATGACTGGCGCGCCGCCCTGCGCGCGATGGTGCGCGAGGCCGTGCGCCACCAGCTCGAACGGCCGGCGCTGGCGCGGCGGCTCGATGCAAGCGCATCCCGCATCGCTGCGCTCGATACGCAACTGCGCGATCAACAGCGCATACAGGAAGTGCTCGCCGCAGTGCTGGCACGGATTCCGGGCCTGAGCGATGCCGACAGTGTCGGCGCGGATTTGATGACCATCACGCGGGCGCTATGCGATGCCGCCGGTGAGCGCGGCGATGTCAGCGCGGCGACGCTGGAATGTCGTGTGGAACGGGCCGTGTTCGGCTATCTGGAGTGGCCAGGCCGCCATCCTCAGGAAAATGCGAGTTGACCGTCGATGGACGTCGTCGATGGAATTTAACTCGACAATTTCCTATTTTATTTCAATGACTTAAGAAGAATAAAAAGAGCGCTTGCTGCGCTCGGGACGCGAGTGTACGCAGCACGGCGGCGTCCATAAACTGGCTACTTCACTTCCCATTTGGAGTACGCCATGAAGCACAATATCGATCTTGACCATTGCTCGCTGCTGTTGAAACAAATCACCGATGACATCGCCGCATCGGCGCCTCGGCACGCGAGCAATGCCAGCGTTCCCGAATTGATCGCCCAGGTCCACGCGGTCAACGCGGCGGCCGACCTGCGCCTGCGCTCGGAACTGCAAACGCATTACCCGGACATCGGCTGGCGCGACGAACAAAGCGCCTCCTTCGACACGGCGGCGGCGCACTGGGTCTATGATCCGATCGATGGCGCTTACCACTATCTGCAAGGGCTGCCGCTGTGGTCGGCCTCCCTGGCCTTGGTGCAGGACGGCCGCGCCAGCATCGCCCTCGTCTACGATCCGGCGCAGCGTGAACTCTTTATGGCCAGGCAAGGCGCCGGGTCGAGCTGCGAGGGTCGCCCGATACGCGTCTCGCCGAAGACGGAACTGGTCTCGACCGTGGTCGGCAGCGCCATTTCGCCCAAGCTGCAGGTCGGCGCCGAAGCGCAGGAATATGCCTTGCGCCTGTTCAGCGCGATCGCGCCGCAAGTGTTCGTGGTTCGCCCCATGGCCGCGACCTCGCTGCAACTGGCGTATGTCGCGGCCGGCCGCCTCGATGCCTACTGGGAATCAGGCAACGACGCGGCCGACTGGCTGGCCGGCGCGCTGCTGGTGCAGGAAGCCGGCGGCGTCGTGACCGATCTGGATGGCCGGCATTTGCAAATGGACAGTCGCGGCATCGTCGCGGGCAATGAGACGATTGCCCGGCAATTGCGGCACGCGGCCGCGCCGGTGGCAACGCCGGGCCAGTCATCGATGTAAAAATATCCAGCGCTTGAGCGTGATTTCGCCCTGTGCAGTTTTCAGCAAACGGCCCTTGCACCGCCAGCCGCGTCAGGCCGGCCGGTGCAAGACAGATTCCAGCTCCGCCCCCGCCGTGGCGAACCGCTCAATCAGGAAATCGAGCAAGGCGCGCAAGCGCGGCGCCATGTAGCGGCTGCGCTGGAACAGCGCGTGTACCGGCGCCTCCGGCGTGCCCCACTCCGGCATCACCACTTGCAAGCGTCCCGCCTGCAAGTCGGCGCCGATATCCCAGACCGATTTCATGGCGATGCCGCGCCCGTCCAAGGCCCAGGCGCGCGCGATGGCGCCGTCGTTGGTCTCGCGCGCGGTGGCGGCCGGTACGACATAGGATACCGATTCCGCCCCGCTGTGAAAGCGCCACTCGTTGACCACACTCGATGCCGAGCGCAGGACGATGCAGTCGAACCGGTCCAGTTCAGCCGGATGGCGCGGCATGCCGCGCGCCGCGATATAGGCCGGCGCGGCGCATAACACGCGCCGGTTGGGCGCCAGCCGGCGCGCCACCATCGAGCTGTTCGGCGGCTCGCCGAAGCGGATGGCCAGGTCCAGATCGTCCTGCAACAAATTGGCGATGGCATCGCCCAGTATCAGCGCGTAGGTGATTTGCGGATATCGCGCGTTGAACTCGTCGAGCCAGCCGCTCAACACGTGGCGGCCGAAATCGGACGTCGCGGCGATGCGCAGCTTGCCGCTGACCACGCTGTTGCCGGCCAGCAGCGCGGCCTGGCCATCGTCGAGCGCACCCAGCGCCTGCTGGCAGTGCGTCAGGAACATGGCGCCCTCGTCGGTCAGGCGCAGCTGCCGGGTCGTGCGCTCGAACAGGCGCGTGTTCAGCGTCGCCTCCAGCTTGACCAGGCGCGCGCTGGCGGCGGCCGGCGACAGTCCCAGCTTGCGCCCGGCGGCGGATAGCCCGCCCAGATTGGCCGCTTCGACGAACAGGCGTATATCGCCAAGATTGTCCATGATCATTTCGTTTTTTTTGATAATGATTCAAATACTAAACCAATTATCAAAAACGCTCACCGCAAAGATAATCCATCCATCCCCATACCACACGGAGTTTTAACATGCCTGGCACTTCCCACCTCTTCACCCCGGTCGTCGTCGCCGATAGCACGCTGCCGCACCGCATCGTCCTGGCGCCGATGACGCGCGCCCGCAGCAGCCAGCCCGGCGATGTGCCGAACGCCCTGAACGCGGAATATTATGCACAACGCGCCTCGGCCGCGCTGATCGTCACCGAGGCCACGCAAATTTCCCCGCAAGGAAAAGGCTATTCGTACACGCCCGGTATTTACAGCGCGGAACAGGTGGCCGGCTGGCGCCTGGTCACCGACGCCGTGCACCGCGCCGGCGGTCGTATTTTCCTGCAACTGTGGCACGTCGGCCGGATGTCGCATCCGGACTTCCACGACGGCGCCTTGCCCGTGGCGCCGTCCGCCGTGCCGTTCGAGGGTCAGATCTGGAAGGTCGATCCCGCCACGGGAGTCGGCGCCATGGTCGATTGTCCCGTGCCGCGCGCGCTGAGCGGCGCGGAAATCGCCGGCATTGTCGCCGACTTCCGTCACGGCGCCCGCAACGCCATCGCGGCCGGCTTCGACGGCGTCGAAATCCACGGCGCCAACGGTTATCTGGTCGACCAGTTCCTGCGCACCACATCGAATGTGCGCGACGACGAATACGGCGGCTCACGCGAAAACCGCTTGCGCTTTTTGAAGGAGGTGGTCAACGCCGTGGCCGACGAAATCGGCGCGCACCGGACGGCGATCCGCCTGGCGCCCTTCCTGACCGCGCGCGGCATGGACTGCCCCGACATCCTGCCCACCATACTGGAAGCGAGCGAATTCCTGCAGGCGCGCGGCATCGCCTATCTGCATCTGGTCGAGGCCGACTGGGACGACGCGCCCCAGTTCAGCGAAACATTCAGGCAGCAGATCCGCGCCCGCTTCAGCTTGCCCATCATCGTCGCCGGCAATTACGACCAGGCACGCGCCGAATGGGTGCTCGGGCTAGGCTATGCCGATCTGGTCGCGTTCGGCCGCCCCTTCGTCGCCAATCCCGATTATCCGCGCCGCCTGGCCGAAAACCTGCCGCTGGCCGACTTCGACGGCGCCACGCTGTTCGGCGGCACGGCGCGCGGCTATACCGATTACGCCAGCCTGCCAGCGCCAACAGCCGCCGCTTAACCCCCCTCAATCCCCACCGGAGAAATCATGAGCATGCCATCCACCATATCCGTCCAAGGCCTGGCCCGCGCCGTCGTGATCGCCACGGCGCTGGCTGCATCGCCAGCGTACTCAGCCAGCGCAGCAGAGCCGGCCGCCGCAGTCAAACTGGTCGAACCGGCGACGCTGATCGTCGACGCCAGCTTGCCCAAGGCCCAAGCCAGCGCGCAGATACTCGCCGCGCGCCGCTACGATAGCTTCTGGAGCAATGGTGACGAAACGCTGGCGCGGACCGCGCTGGCGGCGGATTTTATGGACCGCACCTTGCCGCCGGGCCGTCCGCAGGGCGTCGAAGGGCCGCTGGCGGCATCGACAGCGTTTCGCGCCGCCGTGCCAGACATCCATTGCGCCGTCGAACAAATGATCGTCAGCGGCGACCGCGTCGTTGCCCACTTGCGCTTCACCGGCCACTTCACGGGCGTCTTCCATGGCGCGCAGGGACGCGGCCAGGCGCTTGATTTTATCGCCACCGACATCTACCGCATCGCCGACGGCAAGATCGCCGAGAACTGGCATCTGGAAGACAACCTGACGTTCCTGCAGCAGATAGGCGCCGTGCCCAAATAATCGCTGCGGCGCGCGGCCGGGTCGCTCGGCCACGCGCCGGCCTGAATTAATCGGCGCTATCCATGCGGGCGTTCATCGACTCGCCTATCGCGTAGAAATGACCGCCGGCGATATAGTGCAGGCTGCGACTTTCGCGGGCGGCATGCTCGAAATCCCAGTGGCCGCCGCTGAAAACACGGTTGTCGGCCCACGCGCCGGTTACTTCGCCGATGAATAAGTCATAGGTGTTCTGGATGTGCGGTTCCGGTAGCAGCTTGCAGGCCAGCCAGGCAGAGCAACCGGCGACCAGCGGCGCGTCAAATCCGTCGATACGGAATAGCGTCGCGCCGGAGCGGGCCAGCTTGTCCGGAGCCTGATGCAAACTTCTACTGCCCAGTTCATGCGTCAATTGCAGCTGGGCCACGGTCGGCACCTGAATGACAAAATGGCCGCTATTCTCGACCAGTTCCCGCGTCTTGGTGCTTTTGTCCAGCACCACCGTCAGCCGCGACGGCGAAAAATCCAGCGCGCATGACCAGGCCGCCGCCATGACGTTGTCGACGCCGTCGAAACTCGCCGACACCAACACGGTGGGACCATGATTGATTAATCGGTAGGCCTTATCCAGCGCCACCGGCGAAATGTGACTGTCCATGCGTCTCCCCATAAAAACCAGAGCATAGCCGGTCTGCGTGCCGCTGTCGAAACCGGCCCGCAAGCGGCTGCGGGCCATGGTGGGCCTTACAGCGGCAACGGCGCGTCGGGCGACACCAGGTTGTGGGCGCGCATCTCCTGCCAGAACGCGGCCGGAATGACTTCCTTCCAGGCGGCCTGGTCTTCGGCGATGCGCTCGGGACGACTGGCGCCCGGTATCACCGACGCCACGGCCGGGTGGGCCAGCGCGAACTGCAAGGCGGCCGCCTTGACGCTGATGCCGTGGCGCTGGGCGATCGCCTTGATGGCTTCGACCCTGGCAACAATGGCGGGTGACGCTTTCTGGTATTCGAAGTGCGCGCCGCCGGCCAGGATGCCCGAGCTGTAAGGGCCGCCGACAACGATGTCGATGCCGCGCCGGACCGCGGCCGGCATCAGCCGTTGCAGCGCGCGTTCGTGGTCGAGCAGCGTGTAGCGGCCCGCCAGCAGGAACACATTCGGTTGCGGCTCCTCCAGGTCGAGCGCCAGTTCTATCGCCTCGACGCGGTTGACGCCCAGGCCCCAGCCCTTGATGACGCCCTCGTTGCGCAGGCGGTCGAGCACGCGGAAGGCGCCGGTGCGGGCAATTTCAAACTGCGCCAGCCATTCGTCGCCGTAGAAATCCTGCGCCACATCGTGCACGTAGACGATGTCGAGATGATCGGTCTTCAGGCGTTTCAGGCTGTCTTCGATGGAGCGCAGCGTGGCGTCGGCGCTGTAGTCGTTGACCACCTTGTTGGCCAGCCCGTGCTCGAACACGCCGCCCTTTTCGCCCAGATTGCGGGCCGACGGATCTTCCAGCTCATCGAGGATGACGCGGCCCACTTTCGTGCTCAACACGTAGTCGGCGCGATTGCGCCGGGCCAGCGCCTCGCCCAGACGCAGCTCCGCCAGACCGGCGCCATACAGCGGCGCGGTGTCGAAATGGCGGATGCCCTGTTCCCAGGCGGCGTCGACCGTGGCCAGCGCCTCAGCCTGCGGAATGTCGCGGAACATATTACCCAGCGGGGCGGTGCCAAAGCCCAGTTTGCCTTGCAGTTGCTGACGGATGCTCATCTGAATTCCTTTGATCGTGAAGAGAAGTACGACCAGTGTAGGTTGACTCAAGTCAGCCGTCCAAGACATAATTCACCATACTTAAGTCCCAACAGGTCTGACATGCTCGATATCCGCCAACTCCAATATTTCGTCATCGTCGCCGAGGAGGAGCATGTCGGCCGTGCCGCCGAGCGCCTGCACATCTCGCAATCGCCGCTGAGCCGGCAGATCGCCCAGCTGGAGGAAAAACTGGGCTTGACGCTATTCGAACGCAGCCAGCAGCGCATCCGCCTGACCAGCGACGGCCGCACTTTTCTGGCCGAAGCCCAGGCTTTCCTGACCCACGCCAGACGGCTGGAAGCGCTGGCCAAGCGGCTCGGTCGCGGCGACGAGGGCGGCTTATGCATCGGTTACGTCAAAAATGCCATGCACGCCGGCGTGCTGCCGGCCGGATTACGGACCTTGCGCGCGGCCCGGCCGGCGGTCCATGTGGCGCTGTACAGCCTGCATTCGGCCGAGCAGCTGGAAGGACTGCGCCAGCGCAGCCTGGATATCGCGCTGGTGTGCGAGCCGCCGGCGCCCGACGACGCCGACCTGATGGCGGCGCAAGTGCTCAGCGATCCGATGATGCTGGCGCTGCCGCAGTCGCATCCGCTGTGCGCGCTCTCGGAACCGGCGCCGTCCGACCTGGCCGAGCAGGACTGGATCGCTGTGCGCCAGCACGAAACAGGCTTGCATCACCACCAGTTCATCGCCGCCTGCGCGCGCGCCGGCTTCACGCCCAGGATACACATGGAGGCCAGCGACGAGATCACGGCGTTGGGCCTGGTCGCGGCCGGACTGGGACTGGCGCTGGTCCAGCAGGGCTTGCAGCATCAGGCGCCGCCCGGCGTGGTGCTGCGCGCCTTGCCGT
>Ga0209901_1000530_pt1 | contig 14477 bp, 10 predicted proteins | sample OrgsoiDNA_201058_FD_185806 | JGI IMG/M metagenome (GOLD analysis project Ga0209901, IMG submission 185806) | Permafrost soil microbial communities from the Arctic, to analyse light accelerated degradation of dissolved organic matter (DOM) -... | ecosystem: Environmental > Terrestrial > Soil >...
GCCGGCAGATGTTGCTCCACATGCTGCAAGCGGCAGGCGCGCGCAGTGTGGATGCTGCCGGAGGTAGCCTCCCGTTTGCCGCTGAGCAGGCCTAACAAGGTGGATTTGCCGCAACCATTGTGGCCGATCAGACCGATGCGGTCGCCCTGGCGCAAGGTAAAGGCGAGTTCAGTGAACAGGAAACCGTCGTGGGATTCCAGGTGTAAAGCTAGGGTAGAGATAAGGGTAGTCATGGCTCTTGTCTTTGATCGGGATGCAAGCATCCACGTTAACAGGAGCGCTAACGACAACCATGAGCCGAGGAAAGACTCTGAAGGGAGATTTACTTTGCTCTGACCAAGTTATCGCAGCGCGATAGAACGAGGGCAAGAGCGGGCAACTATACCAAAGGCACGTACGCCCCAAACGGCATACTTCCAGTCTTCCATGATTCCTCCTTTCTTTAACAAGTTGTTGAAAGAATCAATATAGCATTCACCATGCGATACATCAAATACCGTGCCGGTGCCGCGTCAAGAACAGCACGATGCACACGCCCACGGCGATCAGGATCACTTGCGGGATGGTTTCGCGCACGGTGGCGCGGCGCTGCATCTGCGGCATCAGATCGCTCAAGGCAATATAAATGAAACCGGATGAAGCAAACACCAGTACGTAGGGGATCAGGTTGCTGGCGCGGTCCAGGGTGAAGTAGCCAAGCAAGCCGCCGGCGACTGCCATCAGGCTGCACAGCAAGTTGAATACATAGGCGCGCAGGCGCGAGAAACCGGCGTTCAAGAGCACGATAAAGTCGCCGATTTCTTGCGGGATTTCATGCGCGATGATGGCCAGGCCCGTCACCAGGCCCAGTTTCGGGTCGGCCAGGAAGGCGGCAGCGATCAGGATACCGTCCGTAAAGTTATGCATGCCATCGCCGACCAGTATCATCCAGCCAGCCTTGCCCGCCTCATGCTTGTCGTGCCCGTGGGCATGGTGGTGGCCATCGCCTTCATGGTGGTGGGAATGGCGCAGGATGGCGAATTTTTCCAGCAAGAAGAAGGCCAGTAAACCTATCAGCAAGGTGGCAAACAGGCTGCGCGGGTCCGCATGCGACTCGAACGCTTCCGGCAAGGCGTGCAGCAAGGAGGTCGACAGCATGATGCCCACGGACAGGCTGACCATGCGCTCGACTACCTTGGACAAGAATGCAAACGAAAAGATCGCCGCCGCGGTAATGCTGAACAGGCCCGCGATGGTGGTCGCGAGCAATATGGATAAAAGGACGGGATCGATGATTTCTTACCTCAAAATGGGCGCCGGGTCACGGGCGCCCGCTGTGCTGGCGTCTGGCCTGATGATGACGGTATTGCCAATTATTTTGCGCGCTTGGCGGCAGCGTAGCGCAGGGAAGATGCAATTGTACTGCATTGAGGCGCGCTTGAGGCACCACCGGGCATTTTCAGCCCGGTTCGCTTATCATATTAAATGACGGAAAAGAAACGTTGTGGGGCTTGCCAGATCAGGCGACACCGTGTTGTTTGAACCACGCCAGGCAGCGCGCATAACCGTCTTTTGCATCGGCCGCGATGTAGCTGGGACGATAATCGGCGTTGAAGGCATGGCCCGCATCGGGATAGACCACGAACTCGGACTGGTTGCCGCCCTTGGCCAGCGCTTCCTTCATCTTGGCAATCGATTCCTGGCTGATGCCCGTATCCTTGCCGCCATACAAGCCCAGTACCGGCACTTTCAATGTCGGAACAATATCGATAGGATTGGTCGGCATCAAGGGGCTAGGTTCGCCTACCAGGCGGCCATACCAGGCCACGCCCGCCTTGACGGCCGGGTTGTGCGCCGAATACAGCCAGGTGACCCTGCCGCCCCAGCAAAAACCGGTGATGCCCAAACGGCTGGTATCGCCGCCATTCTGTTTAGCCCAGGCAACAACAGCGTCCAGGTCGGACAAGACTTGCGCATCGGGCGTCTTGGCGATGATGCCTTTCATTAATTCCGGAATGCTGCTGACCTTGGTCGGATCGCCCTGGCGCACGAACAGGTCGGGCGCCAGCGCCAGATAACCCTGCTTGGCGAAACGGCGCGCCATGTCGGCGATATGCTCGTGCACGCCGAAAATCTCGGAAATCACCAGCACCACGGGCAGGCCCGTCTTGCCTTCCGGCTGGGCTGCATACACGGGCACGGCCTGGCCATCGACCATTACCGTCATGGTGCCAGTCACCAGACCCACGGTATCGGTCTTGATGACGTTTTGCGCGACCACCGGCAACACGGCCACGGCAAAGCCCGTGCCCAGTGCTACTTTCAGGAAACCACGGCGGCCATCGGGCCCGGACAAGCTGCTCTGGCCCAGCAAACTTTCACAATCCTTGATCATGTCATGCATGCGTTTCTCCTGAAATATGACGTTCATAAAAAAATGTCGGCTTACGCTACGCTAAGCCGACCTGTAAAGCATTACTCGTGATGACTTTTAATGGGCTTCATCCCAGTTGCGTCCTACGCCTACCTCGGCGGTCAGCGGCACTTTCAGCTGCGCCACGCCCGCCATCAATTCCGGCAGCTTGCGCTTGACCAGCTCCAGTTCCGCGTCCGGCACTTCCAGCACCAGTTCATCGTGCACCTGCATGATCATCCTGGTTTGCAAGCCATCCTGCTCCAGCCAGCCTTGCACGGCGATCATGGCCAGCTTGATCAGGTCGGCGGCCGTGCCTTGCATCGGCGCGTTAATTGCCGCCCGTTCCGCCCCCTGGCGGCGCGGGCCGTTCGGCGAGTTAATTTCAGGCAACCACAAACGGCGGCCAAACACGGTTTCCACGTAGCCGCGCGCCTTGGCTTGCTGGCGCGTGTCTTCCATATACTGTTTCACGCCGGAAAAACGGGCAAAGTAACGGTCGATATAGCTTTGCGCTGCCGTGCGGTCCACGCCCAAGTTGCCTGCCAGGCCAAACGCGCTCATGCCGTAGATCAGGCCAAAGTTAATCACCTTGGCGTAGCGGCGCTGCTCGCTTTGCACTTCGTCTGCCGGTACGCCAAAGATTTCAGCAGCGGTGGCGCGGTGAATATCGATGCCGTCGGCAAACGCGCGCAGCATCGCTTCATCACCCGAAATATGCGCCATGATGCGCAATTCAATTTGCGAATAGTCGGCCGAAACGATGCTGCTGCCCGGTGGCGCGATGAATGCTTCGCGGATACGGCGCCCTTCCGCACTGCGAATCGGGATATTCTGCAAGTTAGGATCGTTCGACGCCAGGCGCCCCGTCACGGCCACGGCTTGCGCATAGTTGGTATGCACGCGGCCCGTGGTGACGTTGATCATCTTCGGCAATTTATCCGTGTAAGTCGATTTCAGCTTGGCCATGCCGCGGTATTCCAGCAGCACTTTTGGCAGCGGGTAATCTTCGGCCAGCTTTTGCAGCACTTCTTCATCGGTCGATGGCGCGCCGGTCGGGGTTTTCTTCACCACCGGCAATTTCAGCTTCTCAAAGAAAATTTCACCGATCTGCTTGGGCGAACCCAGGTTGAAGGGCTGCTCGGCCAGTTCATAGGCTGTCTTTTCCAGCTCCAGAATTTTCACGGCCAGTTCGGCCGACTGGATATTAAGCAAGGCGTCGTCGATCAGCACGCCGTTGCGCTCGATCTTTTGCAAGACGATTGCCGTCGGCAACTCGATCTTTTCATAGATAAAGGTGAGTTTTTCATCACCAGCCACGTTGCCCCACATATTGTTGTGCAGGCGCAAGGTGATATCGGCATCCTCGGCCGCGTATTTGGCCGCCTGCTCCACTTCCACCTGGTTGAACGTGATTTGCTTGGCGCCTTTGCCGCATACGTCTTCAAACGGAATCGTGGTGTAGTTCAGGTGGCGCAGGGCCAGGCTATCCATGTCGTGTTTCTTGTGCGACTCGAACACATACGATTCGAGCAAGGTATCGTGCTTGACACCGCGCAAAGTGACGCCGTGATTGGCGAAGATATGGCTGTCGTATTTCAGGTTCTGGCCCAGCTTGGGCTTGCTTCCGTCTTCCAGCCACGGGCGCAGCTTGTCCAGCACGTGTTCACGCGACAGCTGTTCCGGCGCACCCGCATAATCGTGGGCCAACGGAATATAGCAGGCCGCGTGTTCGGCCACGGACAGCGAGATACCGACCATTTGCGCCGTCATCGGTTCCAGCGACGTCGTTTCCGTATCGACGGCCGTCAGCGGCGCCGCAGCGATCAGGGCTATCCATTTATCGAGCTGTTCATCAGTCAGCACCGTTTCATACTCGGCGGCCGGGGCTGGCGCAGCGTCGGCAAACATATCGCCCGTTACGTTCGAAGCGGCGGCTGGCGCGCCCACCGGCGACATCGGCGGCGGCGTGGCGCCCAGCTCGCGCAGCAAGGCCTTGAAACCATAACGCTGGAAGAAGGCCAGCAAGGCTTCCTTGTCCTCACCCCTGGCTTGCAGCGAATCGGCAATCGTCGTCATATGGCCGGCCAGGTCGCAATCGGTCTTGACGGTGATCAAGGCGCGCGCCTGTGGCAGCCATGGCAGGGCAGTACGCAGGTTTTCACCGACGGCGCCCGTGATCTTGGCGGCGTTTTCCATGATGCCTTCCAGGCTATCGTATTGCGTCAGCCACTTCACGGCCGTCTTCGGACCGCATTTCGACACGCCAGGCACGTTGTCGACCGTATCGCCGATCAGCGACAGATAATCGATGATGCGGTTCGGAGGCACGCCGAACTTGACCAGCACGGCCGCTTCGTCAAGCTTTTCATTGCTCATGGTATTGATCAGGGTCACCTGGCTATTGACCAGCTGCGCCAGATCCTTGTCGCCGGTGGACACCACCACGTCCATGCCGGCGCTCGCTGCCTGCACGGCCAGGGTGCCGATCACATCGTCCGCTTCCACGCCTTCGACCATCAAAATGGGCCAGCCCATGGCGCGCACGGCTTCATGGATCGGTTCGATCTGCAGGCGCAAGTCGTCCGGCATCGATGCCCGCGTGGCCTTGTATTCCGGATACATATCATCGCGGAAAGTCTTGCCCTTGGCATCGAACACGCAAGCGATATAGGCAGCCGGGTAGTCGGCGCGCAGACGGCGCAGCATATTGACCATGCCGTGCATGGCGCCTGTAGGGTAGCCGTCCGGGCTGCGCAAGTCAGGCAGCGCGTGAAAAGCGCGATAAAGATAACTGGAACCGTCGACCAACAGCAGGGTATTTTGCATAATGCCAATAAAATAAGGTGAGCCACACCTGCTGGAAGAAAATGGCGCAAAGCCGCAGGCGGGTGGAATATCACACAATTATCGCAGAGTTTAGGGCTGCACTTATGGCCATCCTGCACCCGGTTTTTAGCGATACTATCGTTGTAAACCTACCCTGGCGGGCAACTGGCGGCCATTTCAGCGTTTTAAAACAGCATTGCGTACCAGTTTGTTACAATGCCCTGTAGACAAATTTATCGCATCGCATTTAATAAACTGAATAACACTGCACTGCTGCAGTCCACACACGGAAGCGAACCCATCATGATGCGTACCTCCACATTCTGGCAAATTCTGGCCCTGCCCCTGTTGGCAGTTTCAGCCATTGCGGGCGCCCAGACGCCAGCCAAACCCAGCGATGCACCACCGAAGCTGGAACAGATCGAGGAAGTCGGCGACGCGCCCATTACCGTCGCGCCAGTAGCTCCCCGTCAACAAATTACAGAAAAACGCGAAGCTGGCGTGGTCAGCGAAGTCAAAGTCAGCACCGGCGGCAGCACCTATTACATGAAACCGGGCACACCTGGCGACCCGACCAATAGCCAGCTGCGCGGTCCGCAATGGAAAGTACTGGAATTTGACCTGGGCAAGAAAAAGCAGAAACAGCGCGACGACGATGCGGCCGATACCACGCCAGAACCGCCGCAACCGACAAAATAAACCAGCACCTTCTGTTGCCCTGCCCCGCCCATTTGCGGGGTAGCAGGCTTTTTTTGACTTTTTGGACGACACCTCCTCTTTCCCATGGCAGTTTTTACCGCGCTACACCTGGACGATATCGGCCAGTGGACGATACAGTTTCCACTCGGCAAGCCTCTGGCGCTCAAAGGGATTGCCTCCGGCATCGAAAACAGTAACTTCTTCTTGAGTACCGAGCGCGGCGAATATGTGCTGACGATCTTCGAGAACCTGAGCTTTGAACAACTGCCGTTTTATCTGCAGCTGATGCGCCACCTGGCAGAACGTGGCGTGCTGGTGCCTAATCCGATCCCGAATGCCGATGGTCAACTGGTGACAGCCCTGCAAGGCAAACCGGCCGCCATCGTCAGCAAACTCGATGGCAGCTCGCAGATGGACCCGCAACCCGTGCATTGCACGGCCGTGGGCGCCATGCTGGCGAAGATGCATCTGGCGGCGCAAGATTTCCCGCTGCAGCAACCCAACTTGCGGGGCCTGGACTGGTGGAACGCCACCACGCCGCTGGTGCTGCCTCATCTGGATACCGACAAGGCGCACTTGCTACGTTCGGAAATACACTTCCAGGATGCCTTTGCTGCTTGCGACACCTACAAAGCCATCCCACGCGGCCCCGTGCACGCCGACCTGTTCCGCAACAATGTCATGTTTGACGGTGAACAGCTGACGGGCTTTTTCGACTTTTATTTTGCCGGTTGCGACACCTGGCTGTTCGACGTGGCCGTCACCGTCAACGACTGGTGCATCGACCTGGATACGGGCGTGCTCGACCAGGCACGGGTGCGCGCCCTGCTCGACGCCTACCAGGCCGTACGGCCGTTCACGACCGAAGAACACGCGGCATGGCAACCGATGCTGCGCGCCGCCGCGCTGCGTTTCTGGCTGTCGCGTTTGTATGATTATTATCAGCCGCGCGAAGCGGAAATGCTGACCCCGCACGATCCGGCACATTTCGAACGCATTCTGCGCGAACGTATCGCCACACCTGCCCCTGAATTGTTTTAAAAAATGGAAAAATTACCTGCAAGTACAGGCTGGTCATGGGTGAAACAGGGTTTCGCCCTGTTTCGCAAGCAACCCGGCGGCATGTCGATGCTGTTTCTCGGCTATATGTTTTGCATGCTGGCCGTCAGCATCATTCCCCTGCTGGGCCAATTGCTGCCCGTGATACTCGTGCCCGTCTTCTCGGTAGCCTTCGTGCAAGGTTGCCTGCATATCGACCAGGGCAAGCGCGTCTTGCCCAGCCTGCTGTTGTCTGGCTTCCGCAAGCCTGTCTTCCCGGTGCTGTTCGCGCTGGGCGTACTGTATATCATCATGGCTATCGTTGCCATCGGCGCTTCATCGCTGGTCGATGGCGGCGCCTTGTGGCAGTTGCTAACGGGCCAGTTGAACAAGGAAACGGCCGAGGATGTCATCCGCAACTCGAATATGGGCGCCTCCCTGCTGCTGACCATCGCACTGTATGTGCCAGCCGCCATGGCATTTTGCTTTGCTGCGCCGCTGATCTACTGGAAAAAAGTCAGCCTGGGCAAATCGCTGTTCTTCAGCTTTTTCGCCGTCTGGCGCTCGCTGTCTGCCTTCCTCGTGTTTGGCGCCAGCTGGTTCGCCATCAGCATGGTCACCAGCCAGCTGCTGTTCCTGATCGCCGGCCGCGGGATGGGCGTGCAACTGATGATGCCACTGTCGATGATTTTGACGGTCGTCATGCACTGCTCGTTTTATGCGGCCTACCGGCAGATTTTTGGTTTGCCGGTGGATGAGAGCAAGAAGGTATCGCTGGAAAAGCCGGAAGAGTGATGTCATAGATACCCACATATAAAAAGGGGCAGCCTTTGCAGGCTGCCCCTTTTTTATGGCCGCTATTTGATACTTAGCGCCCCAGCTTTTCCAGCTTGGCAATGCCCAGGTCCAGCACCTTCATGCCGTGCTGGCCGAAGTTGATCTGGGCGCGGGCATTGCCACCGCCGCCTTCGATATTGACGATCACGCCTTCGCCGAACTTGGCGTGGGCTACCGATTCGCCGATGCGCCAGCCAGGGCCGGCTGATTTTTGCGCGATCTTTTGCGCAATCGCATTGTCCGAACCCAGGCTGCCCACCGTGCGCGGGACTTCATCCCAGGCCGACTTGCGGTTGCCGAACCAGTTGGCCTGCACTTTCGGCGACAGCCACTTCAGCGATTCTTCCGGCAATTCATCGAAGAAGCGCGATTTCATGTTGTAGCGGGTCTGGCCGTGCAGCATGCGGGTCTGCGAGAAGCTCATGTATAAACGCTTGCGCGCGCGCGTAATGGCCACGTACATCAAACGGCGCTCTTCTTCCACGCCGCCATCTTCCTTGGAACTGCTTTCGTGCGGAAATAATCCCTCTTCCAGGCCCGTGATGAACACGTTGTCGAATTCCAGGCCCTTTGCCGAGTGCACCGTCATCATCTGCAAGGCATCCTGGCCCGCCTGCGCCTGGTTGTCACCCGCCTCCAGCGAAGCGTGCGACAAAAAGGCGGATAGCGGCGACATCACGGCTGGCAATGGCGCATCGGCGTCCAGAATTTCGATACCATCCTGGTTGAGCACGGGTGCACCCGATTGCGCCTGCGCGGCCGGTCCCAGATGGGCTGGTGCGCCCTGGCCAAAACCTTCTTCGGAGATAAACTGGCTGGCAGCACTGACCATTTGCTCCAAATTTTCGATGCGGTCGGCGCCTTCTTTTTCATTCTGGTAATGCTGCAGCAAGGTACTCGCTTCGAGCACCACTCTGACCATTTCCGGCAGGGACAATTGCTGCGTTTCAAAACGCACGCCTTCGATCAGCTTGACGAAACCAGCCAGCGAACTGCCTGCCTTGCCCGATACATACGGTACGGAAGCGTACAGCGAAATGCCATACTGTTCGGATGCCGCCTGCAATTGCTCGATCGAGCGCGCACCGATGCCGCGCGTGGGGAAGTTCACTACACGCAAGAAAGCCGAATCATTGTGCGGGTTATCCATCAATTGCAAGTAAGCAATTGCGTGCTTGACCTCGGCGCGCTGGAAATAACGCAGGCCGCCATACACATGGTAGGGCATGCCGGCCGAAAACAGCGCATGTTCGATCACGCGCGATTGCGCATTCGAGCGGTACAAAATAGCGATTTCACTGCGCGAGGCGCCATCGGCGATCAGGCTTTTCGATTCTTCAATGATCCACTGCGCTTCCTGCAAATCGGAACTGGCTTCATACACGCGCACCTGCTCGCCATGGCCCGCATCCGTGCGCAGATTCTTGCCCAGGCGCTTGCTATTATTAGCGATCAGCAAGTTGGCGCTATCGAGGATGTGACCATGCGAGCGGTAGTTCTGCTCGAGCTTGATCAAGTTCTGCACCTGGAACTCATGCTCGAAGGCGCTCATATTGCCAACGTTGGCGCCACGGAAAGCATAGATACTCTGGTCATCGTCGCCGACGGCAAATAGCGCGCCGCCATCGCGGCTGCCATGGCCGGCCAGCAATTTAAGCCAGTTGTATTGCAGATTATTGGTATCCTGAAACTCGTCGACCAGGATGTGCCGGAAACGCGCCTGATAGTGTTCACGCAGCGGCTGGTTGCGGCTCAGCAATTCATACGTGCGCAACAGCAATTCCGCAAAATCGACTACGCCTTCACGCTGGCACTGGTCATCATAGAGTTGATACAGCTCCACCATCTTGCGTTCGTGTGCGTCATACGCTTCCACGTCGCTGGCACGCAAGCCCTGGTCCTTGGCATTGTTGATGAAATACATCACCGTCTTCGGCGGGAATTTTTCATCATCGATATTGTTCGCCTTCAGCAAGCGCTTGATCACCGATAACTGATCCTGCGAATCGAGAATCTGGAAGGTTTGCGGTAACGCTGCATCGCGGTAATGCGTGCGCAGCAAGCGGTTGCACAGGCCGTGGAAAGTACCGATCCACATGCCGCGCGTATTGATCGGCAGCATGGCCGACAAGCGCGTCAGCATTTCCTTGGCCGCTTTATTCGTAAAAGTCACGGCCAGGATACCGGGCGACGACACTTGCTGGGTCTGGATCAGCCAGGCGATGCGGGTGGTCAGCACGCGGGTCTTGCCCGAGCCGGCGCCTGCCAGGATCAAAGCATGTTGCGCCGGCAAGGTGACGGCGGCCAATTGTTCAGGGTTCAGGTTGTGAAGAAGATTTTGCATGCCGTGATTATACCGGCACGCCGCTCAGGATTTTTTCCTGCCCGCGTCTTTATTGCCGATCAAGTGCCAGGCGCACAAGGCGCTGGCCAGCGCCAGCCCGGCCGATAGCCACATCACCCAGCGAAAACCGGCCACATACGATAGATCAATAACATGTTTCAGTGCGGCCGCTTCCTCGGCACTGGTGTGTGCCGGCAATTCAATGGCCGCCATCCGTGCCTGCTGCGCCCGCACCTGTTCGATCACGGCCGGCTTTGCTACTACCGTGCTCAGGTGGCTGTCCAATACGCCATTGAACACCAGCGCCATGACAATGCCGAACACGGCGATCGCCAGCAAGGCCGCCACGCGCGACACGGCATTGTTAATACCGGAAGCAACGCCGGCCAGGCTGGCGTCCAGCGCATTCATCACCGTCGTCGTCAGCGGCGCCACGGCGACCGACATGCCCAGGCCCAGTATCAATACCGCCGGAAAATAGGTGGTCCAGTAACTGCCGCCTATACCGGGCAGCGCGAATAAGGCAAACCCGAGCGCCGCAATCGCCGGGCCCAGTACCAGCGGCAACTTGGCGCCGTAACGGTCGACCAGTCCGCCGCTCCAGCGCGACAGGAAAAACATCAGCAAGACAAAGGGCAGCAAGGCGGCGCCCGCCGCCAGCGCCGAATAGCCTTGTACCTGGATCAAATTAAGAGGAAAGAAATACAGGCCGCCACCGAGCGCCGCATATAGCAGCAAGGTCAGCAGATTGGCGCCGCTGAAATCACGCGAACGGAACAAGCGCATCGGCAACATGGGCGCCGGACGGCGTAGTTCGACCACGACAAAAGCGGCCAGCAGCAGCAGTGCAGCACCCAACGCCGCCAGTACGCCAGCATCACCCCAGCCCTGGTTCGACGAAGCGATCAAGCCGTACACCAGGCTGGCCAGCCCGGCGCTGGCCAAGGCCGCACCCGTCCAGTCGAGGCGGGCAGGTGCGTTCGGATCGCTGCTTTCCGGCACATAACGCCAGGTCAGCGGCAAGATCAGCAAGACCAGCGGGATATTGATCAGGAAGGCCCAGCGCCAGGAAAAATGTTCGATCAGGAAACCGCCCAGCACCGGCCCGATAGCGGCCGTGATGGCCGTATAGCCAGACCAGGTGCCAATCGCCTTGCTGCGCTGGTTTTCCGGAAACGAAGCGCTGATCAAGGCCAGGCTGCCCGGCACCAGCAAAGCGCCACCGATGCCTTGCACGGCGCGGGCAACGACCAGTTGGCCCACGCTGCCGCTCAGCCCACAGCAGACCGATGCAGCGGCAAACACCATCACGCCCAGGCCAAACACGCGGCGCCGGCCATAACGGTCGCCAGCCGTGCCGCCCACCAGCAACAATGCCGCCAGGAACAATGCATACGATTCCACCACCCATTGCACGTTACTGGCGCTGGCCTTGAATTCTTGCTGCAACGCCGGCAAGGCCACATTCACCACCGTGCCATCGATAAACACCATGCTCGACGCGAGTATCGTGGCGGCCAGCACCCAGGGGCGCGCAGCGGCGGTGCAATGGGAAGCGGGCTGCGCTGCTATCGTGGTCGGGGACATCATGCTGGGCACTCCCATCTTGACTGCTCATGCCCCCAGCATAGCGTAATGACACCAGCGCGGCGCCGCTTAGGTGCTGAGGTGCTGAGGTGCTGAGGCGCTTACCCTTGGCGATCAGGTCGGGGTATCGACGTCGTCCCAGTCCGCATTTTCAAAGCGGGCCAGCCAGTTCAGCGCATGATGCCGTTCCAGCACCACGCCAGGAATCACGCCGTCCGGTGCATTCTTGCCATCGATATCGGCTTGCCTGACGGCCCAATGCAAGCGGTAATGCAGGTCCAGGGCATCGATCAATTCGGCCGCCGGGCGCAATACCGCGCGACTGATCAATTCTTCAGCATCGGCATCGAGCACCAGGCTGGCCAGGTGACCGACGTCGCAGATTGCATCCGGAAATGGCAGCTTGTCGATCAAGCCAATCGCCCAGGCCAGCAGATTGACGCCTTCGTAGCGCCAGCCGAACTGGGCCAGGTCTTGCGCTGCCGGCGTTGCCTCCTGCAGGAAGGCCAGCTCGCGCGGCGTGGCGGCGGCCAGCGCCAGCGGCAAGCGCGTGCCGATTTCGTCAAGCGACAAGTCTTTATGCTCGGACAGGAATTCGGCGCGCAAGGCCACGGCAAACAACGCCAGCACGCGCGCGGCGACCTCTTGCGGACTACGCAAGCTCACTTCCGGCACGGCTATCACCGGTGGCAGGCTGGACGGCACATGGATAGCCCGTTCCGCCAGCAAGCGGTCCGTGCGGGCTTTGCGCTCAAACGCTTCCTGGGGATAAGGTATTTGCGCCGCCGGATCTTCCTGCGCACCATCGGACGCCTGCAACAGCAAGCCGGCCGGATCGTGGATATTGCCATTTTGCAGGAACAGGATGGCATTCGCCTCTAGCGCCCAGGCATGGAAAGCGGCCAGGTGTTCGGCCGGCACTACCACGCTGACATGGCGCCGCACTTTTTGTATGTGGCGCAACAGGTGGTAGCGCGTGCGGGTCATCGCGCCATCGCCACGGCTTTGCACATAGCCCATAAAACCGTCGAGGTGCTTGCCGAGTTCGGGATCGCCATGATCGCGGTCGCCCAGCAAGTCGTGCGGGAAAGTCATAGTCGGCGGATCGCCGTTGGAACAATAGGCATTCAAAAGAATACGGTCATCGGCAGCAGTGTCTTTCGGCGGCGCCGCTTTCTTTTCGGCAAAAACACTTTTTAATATGTTAAGCATGGCAAGTCCAGGTAATACGGTGTGATTGGCTGGTGAAACATCTATCGATTACAGTTGCTTGAAGATATTAGCAGCCAGATCAAAAACACCGTGTCCCCTAGACATATGCGTCAGGCAAGCCAGGATATCAGACAGGCCTGGCTTTGCCACTGCGCAAAGCTTCTTCGATAATGGCGCGGGTCGCCTTGTCAGCTGCCTTCGACGCTTGCTCTTGCTGCTTGCCCAGCGTCTGCATCTGCTTGCCCAACGCATCCATGGGTTTGCCGTTTTCCTTCATTTGCTGCGACAAGGCTTGCATCGAGGCAGCATCGCGGTCATGGATCGCGGCAAGGCGGTCGCCGTGCTGCTCCATCTGGTCTTGCAGGCTTTCCATCTTTGCCTGCAATTTCTCCACCTCGCGGTCGGCCGCTGCACGCTCGCTATCGCTGCTGGCCAGCGCCTGGCGGCGTGAGGCCTGCCCCAGTTGACGCCCCACGTCCCCTTGCTGGCGGCCCAGTGCATTCATCTGCTCGCTCTCGGTGCGCGCTGCGGCCGATTGATTGCGGCCCTGTGCACTCATCTGCTTGCCCAAAGCGCCCATGCTCTTGCCCTGAGCCCCCATTTGCTTGCCCAGACTGCTCATTTGTTTGCCGAGTTCCTGCGTAGGCTGCCAAGCCGCATCAATCCTGGCCAACAGGGCAGGATCTTGCAGCAGATATGCCTTGCCCTGATCGCGGAACCACAGGAACGATCCCTTGACCGAGCTTTTCAAACGTTTGACCTGCTCGCCATCAAGATTGCTACCCACCATGGTGATGCTGTCTTTGCCGCCATCGACCAGTGCATAGCCCTCACCGCCTGTGTTCGTGGAATAGTTGACCCGTGTACTGGCCGCTGCAGGCGCGACAGCAGGCTGGGGTGGCTCCGGCGGCTGCACGGCCAGCACGCTGCCGCTGATAAGGATGCCGGCCAGGCTGAGGATCAAACGGTGGGGAGTGCTCATGGCTGCCTCGTTAAAAAGTGATAGAGCCTGGACTGTAGCGCTGGATGGCATGCATCTCCAGCAGTGCGCGATGGAAGGTCAAAACGGATGGCTGGACGGCATGTTCATGCGATGGATGGCAAATCGTCCAGGCAAAAAAAAGCGGAGGTGGGAGCCCTCCGCGGAAAGTGCCGTGGTACGGCATGGACAAGATAACGCAAGCAAACATGCACATCGAGCGCCACGCGACGAAGCGTCAAAACAAAGGACTGAACTGCATGCTGGCGCGACGGATAGCAAGCAGATAAAAAAACGGAGACCCGAGGTCTCCGCAAAAATGCCGTGGTACGGCGTAGCTTGATACAGTCTTAATACAGTACGACGGAGCGTATCGATTCACCGCTCTTCATCAAATCAAAGCCCTGGTTGATATCATCGAGTTTCAAGCGGTGCGTGATCAGGTCATCGATATTGAGTTTGCCTTCCATATACCAGTCGACGATCTTCGGCACGTCCGTGCGGCCGCGCGCGCCGCCGAAAGCCGAACCCTTCCACACGCGTCCCGTCACCAGCTGGAA
>Ga0209901_1000532_pt1 | contig 14412 bp, 8 predicted proteins | sample OrgsoiDNA_201058_FD_185806 | JGI IMG/M metagenome (GOLD analysis project Ga0209901, IMG submission 185806) | Permafrost soil microbial communities from the Arctic, to analyse light accelerated degradation of dissolved organic matter (DOM) -... | ecosystem: Environmental > Terrestrial > Soil >...
CGGAGCCAAGGTGCAGGCCCATGTCATCGACAAATATTGAACACATAATGCCAGCTAAGCTGGCGCAGGCGTTGGCAAATTCGCTCTTTCCCGCTCTGGACAGCCAGCTTCGTTCTGGCCGCCACATCGGCATTGATGAATTGGATAACCACGCCTTCCTGATGGATTTTCAGGAAGAACTCGAGCTGTTTTATAACCGTTACAGCGTTGAACTGATTCGTGCGCCGGAGGGATTCTTCTATCTTCGCCCACGCTCAACCACGCTTATCCCACGCTCGGTACTTTCCGAGCTGGATATGATGGTCGGCAAAATTCTCTGCTATCTCTACCTGAGCCCTGAGCGGCTGGCGCATGAGGGGATTTTCACCCAGCAGGAGTTATATGACGAGTTGCTGAGCTTGGCTGATGAATCCAAATTAATGAAGTACGTCAACCAGCGTTCTACCGGTTCCGATCTCGATCGCCAGAAATTACAGGATAAAGTCAGAACCTCGCTCAACCGCCTGCGCCGTTTGGGCATGGTCTGGTTTATGGGAGTAGACAGTACTAAATTCCGTATTACTGAAGCAGTATTTCGCTTCGGCGCTGATGTACGCAGCGGTGACGATGCCCGCGAGGCACAGTTACGGATGATCCGCGACGGTGAAGCGATGCCGATCGAAAATGCCCTGTCGCTCAATGATGAAAATGATGACGGCGAACCGCAGGCTGAGCAGGGGAATGACAGCGCAGAGGATGAACAGGAATGATTGAACGCGGTAAATTTCGCTCACTGACGCTGGTTAACTGGAACGGCTTTTTTGCCCGAACTTTTGACCTTGATGCGTTGGTGACTACGCTTTCCGGCGGTAACGGTGCCGGTAAATCCACCACCATGGCGGCTTTCGTCACGGCGTTGATCCCAGATTTAACCCTGCTGCACTTTCGTAACACCACGGAAGCGGGGGCCACGTCGGGTTCACGCGACAAAGGCCTGCACGGTAAACTGCGCGCGGGCGTCTGCTATTCAACGTTGGACGTAGTGAACTCACGCCATCAGCGAGTGATCGTCGGTGTGCGCCTGCAACAGGTTGCCGGTCGTGACCGCAAAGTAGACATCAAACCTTTCACCATTCAGGGGCTGCCAACCTCGATTCAACCGACTGAAATTTTGACAGAAACTGTCGGTGAGCGTCAGGCTCGCGTGCTCTCTTTGCAGGAGTTGAAAGACAGCGTCGAAGCAATGGAAGGGGTGCAGTTTAAGCAGTTCAACTCCATCACTGACTACCACTCGTTGATGTTTGACCTGGGGGTTATCCCGCGCCGCCTGCGGACGGCATCCGATCGCAGCAAATTCTACCGCCTGATTGAAGCGTCACTTTACGGCGGTATCTCCAGCGCCATTACCCGTTCCCTGCGTGACTACTTGTTGCCGGAAAACAGCGGCGTGCGTAAAGCCTTCCAGGATATGGAAGCGGCATTGCGCGAAAACCGCATGACCCTGGAAGCGATTCGCGTAACGCAGTCTGACCGTGACCTGTTTAAGCATTTGATTTCAGAAGCAACGTCTTACGTGGCGGCAGACTATATGCGCCACGCTAATGAACGCCGTATTCATCTCGACGGCGCGCTGGTGCTGCGTAATGACTTGCTGACCAGCCGTAAACAGCTCGCCAGTGAGCAATATCGTCATGTTGAAATGGCGCGCGAACTGGCTGAACAAAGCGGTTCGCAAAGTGATCTGGAAACCGATTATCAGGCTGCCAGTGATCATTTAAGTCTGGTGCAGACCGCGATGCGTCAGCAGGAAAAAATCGAGCGCTATGAAAGCGATCTTGAAGAGCTGACTTACCGCCTCGAAGAACAAAATGAAGTGGTGGCCGAAGCCGGAGAGTTGCACGCCGAGCACGAAGCGCGTGCTGAAGCTGCAGAACTCGAGGTGGATGAGCTTAAAAGCCAGCTGGCGGATTATCAGCAGGCACTGGACGTACAGCAGACCCGAGCCATTCAGTATCAGCAGGCGCTTCATGCTATCGAACGTGCCCGCGAACTGTGCCAGATCCCCGATCTGACTATTCAAAACAGCGAAGAGTGGCTGGAAACCTTCCAGAGTAAAGAGCAGGAAGCGACCGATATACTGCTTAAGCTGGAACAAAAGATGAGCGTGGCCGATGCCGCTCACAGCCAGTTCGAGAATGCTTATCAGCTGGTGGTGAAAATTGCCGGTGAAGTCAGCCGCAGCGAGGCCTGGCAAACGGCGCGTGAATTGCTGCGTGACTGGTCTTCACAGCAACATCAGGCTGAACGCGTTGAACCACTGCGTATGCGCCTTACGGAGTTGGAAGGGCGCCTGCGTGAGCAACAGGACGCTGAGCGTCAGTTGCAGGAGTTTTGCAAACGTACCGGTCAGGACGTGCATCCTGAAGATCTGGATGAGTTGCAGCGCGAACTCGATGTACAGATTGAAGAGTTGTCGCAGGTAGTCTCGCAGGCTGGCGAACGCCGCATGGAAATGCGTCAGGAACTCGAGCAGGTGCAGTCACGTATTCGTGAACTGACCGCTCGTGCGCCGGTCTGGCTTGCTGCGCAGGAAGCGCTTAGTCAGTTAAGCGAACAAAGTAAAGAACCTCTGGAGAGCAGCCAGCAGGTGACTGAGCATATGCAGCAACTGTTGGAAACTGAGCGCGAAACCACGGTTGAGCGTGATGAAGTTGCTGCGAAAAAACGACGTATTGAAGGGCAGATCACACGCCTCAGCCAGCCAAGCGGTGCTGAAGATTCTCGGATGATTGCGCTGGCCGAACGTTTCGGTGGCGTGTTGCTGTCAGAGATTTATGATGACGTCACCATCGACGATGCGCCTTATTTCTCCGCGCTATATGGCCCGTCGCGCCACGCTATCGTCGTGCCAGACCTGTCGCGTATTCGCGATCAGCTTGATGGCCTCGATGATTGCCCGGAAGACTTATATCTGATCGAAGGGGATCCACAATCCTTCGATGACAGCGTATTTGCTGTCGAAGAGATGCCTGGTGCGGTACTGGTAAAAAGCGGTGAGCGTCAGTGGCGTTACTCCCATTTCCCGCAGGTGCCACTCTTTGGCCGCGCGGCGCGTGAAAACCGTCTCGAAACGCTGAATAAAGAGCGCGAAACCCTCTCTGAGCGTTATGCCAATCTGTCGTTTGACGTGCAGAAAATTCAGCGTGTGCATCAGGCATTCAGCCGCTTCATTGGCAGCCATTTGGCCGTGGCCTTTGATGCCGATCCGGAAGCTGAAATCCGAACCCTGAGTGGCCGCCGTGGTGAGTTGGAACGTGCGCTAAACGCGCATGAAGGGTCTAACCAGCAGCAGCGTCAGCAATACGAACAGGCCAAAGAGGCCTATGCAATGCTCAACAAACTGCAGCCGCGCGTTGGCCTGCTGTGTGATGAGACATTGATTGATCGCGTTGAAGAGCTGCGTGAAGAGCTGGAAGAAGCGCAGGATTCTGCCCGCTTTATTCAACAGCATGGTGCATCTCTGGCTAAACTCGAGCCGTTGGTTGCCGTACTGCAAAGCGACCCGGAGCAGCATGACCAACTGAAAGAAGATTATGCTGAGGCGCAGCACGCTCAGCGTCTGGCTAAACAGCAGGCCTTCTCGCTGACAGAAGTGGTTCAGCGCCGCGCACACTTTGGTTATACCGACTCAGCCGGCATGCTGACTGAAAACTCCGACCTGAATGACAAACTGCGTCAGCGTCTTGAACATGCGGAAGCGGAGCGTACCCGCGCCCGCGATCAACTGCGTCAACATCAGGCTCAGTTTACTCAGTACAGTCAGGTTCTGGCGTCACTCAAAAGCTCGTTTGATGCTAAACGTGACATGCTCAAGGAACTGGGACAGGAGTTGCAGGAAATTGGCGTTCAGGCAGATGCTAATGCTGAAGCGCGCGCCAAGCTGCGTCGTGACGAGTTGTACACCGCTCTCAGCACTAACCGTTCGCGCTGTAACCAGTTGGAAAAACAGATCACGTTCTGCGAAGCTGAGATGGATAACCTGCAGAAGAAACTGCGCAAACTGGAACGCGATTATCATCAGAGTCGCGAACAGGTAGTGACGGCGAAAGCGGGCTGGTGTGCGGTAATGCGTTTGGTGAAAGACAACGGTGTCGAACGCCGTCTGCATCGTCGTGAACTGGCCTATATGGATGGTGATGAGCTGCGTTCAATGTCGGATAAATCACTGGGTGCACTGCGCCTGGCGGTGGCCGATAACGAACATCTGCGTGACGTACTGCGTCTGTCCGAAGATCCTAAACGGCCGGAACGTAAGATTCAGTTCTACATTGCTGTTTATCAGCATCTGCGCGAACGTATACGCCAGGATATTATCCGCACTGATGACCCGGTTGAAGCCATCGAACAGATGGAAATTGAACTTGGGCGTCTGACCGAAGAACTGACTGCACGCGAACAGCAACTGGCGCTCAGCTCGAAAAGTGTGGCTAACATTATCCGCAAAACGATTCAGCGCGAGCAGAACCGTATTCGCCAGCTGAACCAGGGCCTGCAAGCCGTGGCTTTCGGTCAGGTGAAAAGCGTGCGGCTTAACGTTAATGTGCGTGAGGCCCACGCGGGTTTGCTTGATGTGTTGTCCGAGCAGCAGGAGCAACATCAGGACCTGTTCAGCAGTAACCGTCTCACCTTCTCGGAAGCGCTGGCAAAACTCTATCAGCGCCTGAATCCGCAAATTGATATGGGGCAACGTACGCCGCAAACTATTGGCGAAGAGTTACTCGATTACCGCAACTATCTTGAGATGGAAGTGGAAGTTAACCGTGGTTCTGACGGCTGGTTGCGTGCAGAGAGCGGGGCACTGTCAACGGGGGAAGCCATTGGTACTGGTATGTCGATTCTGGTCATGGTGGTGCAGAGCTGGGAAGAGGAGTCGAGCCGTATGCGTGGTAAAGATATCTCACCTTGCCGCCTGCTGTTCCTCGATGAAGCAGCGCGTCTGGATGCCAAATCAATTGCAACACTGTTCGAACTTTGCGACCGTCTTGAGATGCAGTTGATTATTGCTGCGCCTGAAAACATCAGTCCTGAGAAAGGCACCACCTACAAACTGGTACGTAAAGTGTTTAACAATCATGAACACGTTCACGTCGTCGGTTTACGTGGCTTTGCTGCTGAACAGCCTGCGATTGCCAACGCAGAAGCAGGCAGTTCATAGCCTTCACGAGAAATTGGTTACATTGATACAATGAGCCCCGCTTGCGGGGCTTTTTTAAGCCTGATGTTCACTCAATAAGCAGCCGGTTACCTTGCCAGCTTAGCTGTGTAACTGCAGATGTTGCCCTGCCATCAGTGGTTTCACCCCCGACTAAAATAACCTTATTCTTATCTTGAATTGACACGCCATAGCCCAGTGGCTGAGGTAATTTACCGGCGATTTGCCATTGATTATCGACCAGAGCATAGACCGACTGTTGCCACTGTTTTTTTAACCCTTTATGGGCATATAGCTGACCGGCATTAAATTGTTTCCAGGCGTCAGGAAAATTAGCCCCACCGGCTACCAGGACCACATTATGACTGACTCCAGAGAATGCGCCTGCCAGTCCTTCCTGCGCCTTCCCTTTTTCAGAGCTAATCAGGTCAGGTAGTTGTTGCCAGTTAAGCTGTGACCCCTGCTTTTTACCTTGCCACACTGCTGCTGTTCGCAGACCCGGCTTAATTTCACCATTAATTAATATCAGACGATCATTTAAATCGCTGATTGCCGATCCTGCCGTTCCTGAAAAAGGTAACTGCCCAGCGCTTTTCCACTGGTTTTTTACCGGATCGTAAATAACGACATCACGGTTATAGAAGTAGTCCGCCGGCGCCTTATCAAAATAGGCGTTAGTGACTGTGGCTTTCTGTGTTTCATCATTGCCTGCGGCGGCCATGTCGGTGAAATAACCGTCAAAAATAGCCTTATTGACCCCACCCAACAGCAGGGCTTGGGCGCTATCCAGTGTAGTCGCCGCTACCCCTACCAGGCCGTATGGGGCACGGGTAGCCAGCTGTAACCACTGATTACTTTGCGGATCAAACCGATAAACATCACTCAGAGCGCGGACCTGATTATCAGCAGGACTACTTTTACCTACTCCTCCAAATACATACAGCTTGCCCCCAAGAGCCACAGTCACTGCCTGCTCACGTGGCTGGCCCGGAAAGTCCGCTATTTTCTGCCATCCGCGGCTGTCTTTATCCATATCAAAACGAAACCACGATTGGCCTGCTGAGCCCAGACCAACAAACAAGCTGTTGTCCACTCGTGCTCCCGTGCCATTCTTAAATGGGACGGGTATGTCTGGATAAGATGCTGCGTGAGCGTAAAAAACAGGCAGAGTAATGAATAAGATAAATGCACCAGACAGCGCGGCCTTTATACGCGTATTTTTTTTACGGTGCTGGTAAATCTGAGTCATTAGCAGTTTTCCTTATAGGTCTTTGACTCTGTGAAAGGTGTGGTTAAATTCATTAAATAAAACTCCTATTTGTAAATAAAACTGGAGTTTTGCTTCATTGTTAACATATTGGCCTTATCGTACTCTGTCAATGGACTGACGCTGGAGCTGTGCGTAATGCCTGAATAAAGCGTTGTGGAGGGATGTACGGCTGGAGTTCTAAGAGGACTTTTAATTTTTGAGTAAATAAACATCACTCATATTGAAAGAGATGATAATCACACTGACAGTGCTTTATTAAACGCCTCCGCTAGCATAGAGTCTTCTCAGCGAGCGCGGTGCTATTGTGTTGAGATCGCGCGCAAAAATGGAATTCTCTTTTATACTTAAACTACGAGTTGTTTGCTTGAATTCGACCTTATTAATTTGAGCATTTTAACGGGAGGCAAGGGATGATGTTTATGGGTCAAGGGTCTCTCAGATTTCTGGTAGCCAGCTGTCTCGTTGCTATGGGACTGGCTCCAATGGGTACTGCATTCGCCGCGGTGCCGACACTCTCTGTACGGTCAGCAACGCTTTCAAGCGTGCAGAGTCTTAGTCAGCTACAAGCTGAGTTGCCCGCCAGCGTAAAACCGCTTTATATTTCATCGCTTGTGACATTATACGCCGCCAACCACATGCAACCCATGTGGCAGGACAGGGATGCTATACAGCAATTTCAGCAACAACTCGCAGAACTGGCCATTTCCGGAGTACAGCCTCAATTCACCCAGTGGGTGAAATGGTTGACCGACCCGCAAATCACCGGCATGGCACGGGATATCGTGTTATCGGATGCAATGTTGGGATATTTACAGTTTGTCAGCGGTGTTGAGGCGAACGGGGATAACTGGTTGTATAGCGGAAAGCCTTACAAGATGACCACGCCACCGCTGACTGTGATAAATCAGTGGCAGCTGGCATTGCGTAAAGGTACAACAGCGGGATACATCACGACGCTGGCACCTCAACATCCTCTTTATTCCAAGATGCACGCTGCGTTGAAAATCATGTTGGCGGACAGCCGTCCATGGCCACAGGTGGCCAATGCGTCCAGTCTGCGCCCAGGGCAAGTTAGTGATGATATTCCTGCGCTTCGTGAGATCCTCAACCGTAGCGGTATGATGACTCCCACACCGGCAGAGTCAAAATCACCGCAGCCCACAGACGAAACTATTGCTAAAGATGGTCCGAGGGCTGCTGCCAACGACGATCTGTCAGTCGATGAGTCCGCAGATAAGTCGGTTCCCGCATCACCGGTTGTCAGCCCAGCTGCCACATCGGTGACGGATGTATTACCAACAGTGGAAAACACTGGTCAACCAGCAGCAACAATCCCCGTTGCCGTCGCGGATAATATCTATTCGCCAGAATTGGTTGAGGCTGTTAAACGCTTTCAGAAATGGCAGGGACTTGAGCCAGATGGCGTCATCGGGATGCGTACCCGTGAGTGGCTGAATGCTTCGCCTCGTCTGCGTGCCACATTGTTCGCCCTGAACATTCAGCGACTGCGTATTCTGCCAGGAAGTGTTAATACCGGGATCATGGTGAACATCCCAAATTATCAGCTCACCTATTATCTCAACGGTAATGAGGTACTGTCGTCACGTGTCATTGTCGGGCGTCCAAGCCGAAAGACTCCCCTGATGAGCAGTGCGCTGAATAATGTGGTGGTCAACCCACCATGGAATGTGCCAACCACTCTGGTGCGTGAGGATATTGTTCCTAAAGCTATGAGGGATTCTGGGTACTTTCAGAAGCATGGTTATACGGTGTTGGCAGGCTGGAACAACGATGCAGAAGTGGTTGACCCGTCAATGATCGACTGGAGTGTGGTTACGCCTAACCATTTCCCATATCGTATACGTCAGGCTCCAGGTGCGAGTAACTCACTTGGCCGGTATAAGTTTAATATGCCAAGCTCGGATGCGATTTACCTGCATGACACACCCAATCACGGCCTGTTCCAGAAAGATATTCGTGCTTTAAGCTCAGGCTGTGTACGCGTAAACAAAGCTTCCGAACTCGCCAACATGTTGCTGCAAGATGCGGGGTGGAATGATACCCGTATCTCCTCAACGCTGCAGGCTGGTAATACAACGTTTGTGCCAATCCGTCATCATATACCGGTCAAATTGTTCTATCTAACAGCGTGGGTTGCCGAGGATGGTAAGCCGCAGTTCCGCACAGATATTTACAATTATGACTCGCCAGTGCGATCTGGTGCACAAATTTTGTCAAAGGCGGAAATTTTGCTGCAATAAATGCAGTAAAACTAAAATGATAGCGGTCAGAATATTTGGCCTGATTACGGGTGTGGCCTCAGTGGCATGCCCGTTTTGCTTTATGGGTGGGTTGACTCCCTGAAATAAGGCGGTTAAGGTTCGGAACGGTACAACTTTTGTGCCATATTTTGACTCTCTTACCGGGTAGTAGACTGTTCATGGATCAAATCGACAAGCATCGCCGTAAATGGCTGGCACTGGGTAGTGCCGCTATGGGTATCGCGCTCCTTCCTGGACGCGCTTTTGCCACTCTTTCCACTCCTCGTCCACGTATTTTGGTGGTTAATAACTTAAATACCGGCGAAACCCTTAAAACTGAGTTTTTTGATGGAAAGCGTTACAACAAGGATGAATTGGCCAGATTGAATCATCTGTTCAGGGACTATCGGGCAGAAAAGGTTAAAAGTATTGATCCTGCGTTGTTCGACCACCTTTACCGGCTGCAAGTGATGCTGGCGACCAATAAACCGGTTCAGCTAATTTCGGGTTACCGGACCATTGCCACCAACAACAGTATGCGCCGGCCGGGCAGCGGTGTGGCTAAAGACAGTTATCATACCAAGGGCCAGGCGATGGATTTTCACATCGAAGGCATTGAGTTGAGTAATATCCGCAAAGCTGCGTTAAAAATGAAGATGGGTGGTGTAGGATATTATCCACGAAGTAACTTTGTGCATATCGATACCGGTCCGGCAAGAACCTGGTGATATGTGTAATTTTCGGCTTGTCCCTGGCGGGATAAGCCGCTGTGGAGCCTTATGAAATACCATCTTATTCCTGTCACGGCGTTCAGCCAAAATTGTTCTGTTATCTGGTGCAGTAAAACTCTTCAGGCAGCGATTGTTGACCCGGGTGGTGAAGCTGAAAAAATTATCGCCGAAGTGGCTACCTTAGGCGTCTCGGTGAGTCAGATATTGTTGACACACGGTCACCTCGATCACGTCGGTGCTGCTGCACAGGTAGCAAAACATTTTAAATCCCCGATTGTTGGACCACACAAAGAAGATCTGTTCCTGCTCGAATCCCTGCCAGCCCAAAGCCGGATGTTTGGTCTGGACGATTGCGCGCCGCTGACACCCGATACCTGGCTGGAAGAGGGCGATGAGGTGTTGGTGGGGGAGGCGTGTCTGAGTGTTTTACATTGTCCTGGGCATACACCGGGACATATTGTATTTATTAATGAGAAGAGCCGTCTGGCAGTCTCCGGTGACGTTATTTTCCGTGGTGGCGTTGGGCGCAGTGATTTCCCGCGTGGCGATCATCAGGCGCTGATTCAGTCGATCAGAACCAAGTTGTTGCCATTGGGCGATGATATAGCTTTCATACCGGGACATGGCCCAATGTCAGACTTCGGGCATGAACGTAAAACCAATCCATTCTTGCAGGATGAATTGCCGGTCTGGTAAATCGCTTCGAAAATACCGACGCTATAAATGAAAAACCAGTCAGTTGCCTGACTGGTTTTTTTTCTGAAGAAATGAATTACAGAACGGCGACGATGGCTTCACACAGTGGCGCCATATTATCGAGCGTAATACCCGCCACGTTGATTCGGCCGGAGTTCACCGCATACACGCCGAACTCATCGCGCAGACGCAGAACCTGGTCTTTAGTCAGACCGCTGAAAGAGAACATGCCGTTCTGATTAATGATGAAGCTGAAATCCTGCTGAGCCCCTTTTTCCTGCAGGGTGGTCACGAACAGCTGACGCATACGGTGAATGCGTTGACGCATGTCGCTCAGCTCCTGTTCCCAGATTGCACGCAGCGCTTCATTGCCCAGAATAGTGGCCACAACCGCGGCACCGTGAGATGGCGGATTGGAGTAGTTGGCACGGATAACGGATTTAACCTGACTGAAGGCGCGGTCAGCTATTTCGGCATCCGCTGCCACTATAGTACAAGCGCCTACGCGTTCGTTGTACAGTCCAAAGTTCTTCGAGTAAGAGCTGGCAACCAGGAATTCGGCATGGTTGGCCGCAAAGATACGCAGACCCTGTGCATCTTCTTCCAGGCCTTTAGCAAAGCCCTGATAAGCGAAATCAAACAGCGGCAACCAGCCTTTAGCGACGGACAATTCAGCCAGCTGCGTCCACTGCTCTGCTGTAGGATCGATACCTGTTGGGTTATGACAGCAACCATGGAACAACACCACGTCACCGGCCTGAGCTTCACTGAGGCTTTTCAACATGCCATCAAAATCCAGTGCATGATTGGCCGCGTCATAATAGTTGTACTCTACAACTTCGAGATCAGAGGCATTGAATACCCCTTTATGGTTGGGCCAACTTGGGTTGCTCACCCACACGCGCTTAGCACGGGTTTGAGTTGCGATAAAATCTGCTGCGATACGCAGGCCGCCTGTGCCTCCCGGTGTTTGTGCCGTGCGTGCTCGTTTGTCGGCGATGATAGCGCTGTCTTTGCCGAACAGCAGTTCCTGAGTACAACGTGCAAAATCAGGCAGCCCGTCAATGCTCAGGTAAGTTTTGGTGGTTTCGTTTTCCAGCAAATATTGCTCGGCTTTCTTCACGCTGGTCAGAACCGGAGTTTTACCCGTTTCGTCTTTATAAACACCGATCCCAAGATTGATTTTATCCTGGCGAGCGTCAGCGCGGAAAAGATCAGAAAGACCGAGAATAGGATCAGCAGGTGCAGCAGTGATTTTTTCAAACATAGGGAAGACTTCCATGGCCTGATATGTAGCAGAAAGAGGGCATCAGGTTACCGCCAGAAAGTGAGTTTGCCAACCGTTTGCGGCAAAAAGAAAGCGGAGTTGTGAAGCAGCCTTCGAGATTAATAATATTGATAATTGAAAAGGGCAAGCGAGTCCTAAAAAGCAAAAGGCAGAGCCGAAGCCCTGCCTTTCAGTTCACTCAGGATGCCCTCGGAAGTGCATCGTTTAAGCGAAATTAGAACTGGTATTGCAAGCCAACGCCAACTACGTTATCAGTATTGGTGCCTGAAGCTTTGGTGTAGTCGTTGTCATCCAGCAGGTTGATTTTGTAGTCAACATAGGTGGACATGTTTTTGTTGAAGTAGTAATAAGTACCCACTTCGATGTATTTAACCAAGTCAGCATCGCCACCACCGAAGGTGCCGTTTGAACCGGTAACAGAGTTCAGGTCCTTACCTTTAGACTGCAGGTAAGCGATGGATGGGCGCAGGCCGAAGTCGAACTGGTACTGAGCAACCACTTCGAAGTTCTGAGTTTTGTTAGCGACTTGGTTATCACCACCGTAAGCAGTAGTGTTGCGGGATTCACCGTAGAAGGTTGCCAGGTATACGTTGTTAGCATCGTATTTCGCGCCAAATGCATACTGCTCAGCTTTGTTACCCTGCGCGCTGTTGGCCTGAGTTTTCTGGTCAACAGTACGGTTAGAGTTAGCGTAAGCACCGGTCAGGCTGACACCTGAGTTACCGATAGCATAAGCAACAGAGGTACCAACACCGTCACCGTTCTGTGTGATGATTGAGCTGTTTGGTACGTTGCCGCCGATTTCTGTATTACGGTCGTTCTCGTTTTTGCCCTGATACTGGAGAGCGAAGCTCAGGCCATCAACCAGACCGAAGAAGTTGCTGTTACGGTATGTTGCCAGACCGTTTGAACGACCAACCATGAAGTTGTCGTTAGTTTGGTACATGGTGTCATCGCCAAATACTGGCAATTGGTCAGTATAAGACATTACGTCGTAGATCACGCCGTAGTTACGACCGTAGTCGAATGAACCCCAGTCGCCGAATTTCAGACCCGCGAAGCCCAGACGAGTTTTGTTGCCTTCGTCACCCTGTGCTTCAGCATGGTTAGCCTGAACGTTGTATTCCCACTGGCCGTAACCGGTCAGTTGGTCAGTAATTTGAGTTTCGCCTTTAAAGCCGAAACGAACGTAAGTCTGATCACCATCGCTGCCATTGTCGTCAGAGAACTGGTGGCGTGCGTCAACTTTACCGTACAGGTCCAGTTTGTTGCCGTCTTTATTATAAATTTCAGCCGCGTTTGCCGCACCGGCAGCCAACAAAGCTGGGATTACTACTGCAAGAATATTGCGCTTCATCATTTTATTATTACCCTCATTGGTTTTATTTGGACACCTGCCACTGCCGTCAATAATTCTTTAGGGAACTATTGTTGAGAGTTTGGTGTCTCCTGTGTCTGAACGCAGTGTTCCATCCGAGGGCTGCTTAATCTACAGCGAAAATGCTACCAAACTCCTAAACTTGTTTCAGTAGGAAAGAATGTATTACAAAATGTAATTTCTTGGGAACTTTGTGACAGGGATCTACCTTTAAAAATGACTAAGGCCAGCTGAGCTGGCCTTAGTTTTGTAACTAAAATGTTATATGGAAAATATTTTAGTTAATTAGAAGGTTGCGTTACGTGGTGTACGTGGGAACGGGATGACGTCCCGCACGTTTTGCACACCGGTCACATAAGCGACCAGGCGTTCAAAGCCTAAGCCGAAACCGGAGTGTGGCACGGTGCCGTAGCGGCGAAGGTCGCGATACCACCAGTAATCTTCTTTATTCAGGCCCATTTCTTCCAGACGAGCATCCAGCACATCCAGGCGCTCTTCACGTTGTGACCCTCCGATAATCTCACCAATACCCGGTGCCAGCACATCCATCGCAGCGACAGTTTTCCCGTCATCATTCATTCGCATGTAGAATGCTTTGATATCTTTAGGGTAATTTTTAACCACCACCGGCGCTTTAAAATGCTGCTCTGCAAGGTAGCGTTCGTGTTCAGAAGATAAATCAACACCCCAAGACACAGGATTCTCGAATGTCTGTCCGCAATTCATCAGTATTTCTACTGCATCGGTATAGTCGACCTGGGCGAAATCTGATGTTACAAAACGCTGCAGGCGGGAAACAGCATCTTTGTCTACGCGTTCAGCGAAAAACGCCATATCGTCTGCTCTTTCGTCCAGAACGGCTTGGAAAACATACTTCAGCATGCTTTCAGCCAGTGCGGCGATGTCATCGAGCGTGGCAAAAGCGACTTCGGGTTCAACCATCCAGAACTCAGCCAGATGGCGGCTGGTATTGGAGTTTTCTGCACGGAAGGTTGGGCCGAAGGTGTACACCTTAGAAAGTGCGCACGCATAGGTTTCACCATTCAACTGACCAGAAACGGTAAGAAAGGCTTCTTTACCAAAGAAGTCTTCGCTGAAATCCACTTCGCCTTTATCCGTACGTGGCAGATTTTGGAAATCCAGGGTAGAGACACGGAACATTTCGCCAGCGCCTTCTGTATCCGATGCCGTTATGAGTGGCGTTGATACCCAGAAGTAGCCGTTTTCATGATAGAAACGGTGAATGGCCTGCGACAGGGTATTACGCACACGCGCAACCGCACCGATCAGGTTGGTACGCGGGCGCAGGTGAGCCACTTCACGCAAATACTCGATCGAGTGACGTTTTGCCGCCATCGGATAAGTGTCCGGATCATCAACCCAGCCAACCACTTTAATTGCCGTAGCTTGCAGTTCAAAACTCTGGCCTTCACCTGGTGAAGCGACAACGGTGCCGGTGACTTCAATAGAGCAACCGGTGGTCAGGCGCAGAACCTCATCCTGATAATTGGGAAGAGAATTATTCACAACGGCCTGTAACGGATTAAAGCAGGAGCCGTCATAAACGGCGATGAAGGAGATACCAGCTTTAGAATCT
>Ga0209901_1000534_pt1 | contig 14399 bp, 10 predicted proteins | sample OrgsoiDNA_201058_FD_185806 | JGI IMG/M metagenome (GOLD analysis project Ga0209901, IMG submission 185806) | Permafrost soil microbial communities from the Arctic, to analyse light accelerated degradation of dissolved organic matter (DOM) -... | ecosystem: Environmental > Terrestrial > Soil >...
GCAGGACCGCAAGACGACTACTCCCCAATGTTCGAGGCGAATCATACGCCGATGGCCGCTTTCGCGCCAGTGCCGCAAGCGCCTGTTGTCAGCTGCCGACAACACAGAAAATGATCGTTTTGAAAATATGCTGGACTTAAAATGGGCCTTGTCTTTTCACTCCCGATGGAATGTCCATGCGTTTTCCAGCCTGTTTTTCCTTGCGCTCGCTCGTCCCCTGCCTGTTCTTGATGGCCAGTTTTCCCGGCCTGTGCGCCGCGGCTCCACCGTTCGATGACAAGTTCCGCCAGCTGGAAGAACTGCTGCCCACGCCGAACACCTACCGCACGGCGTCCGGCGCACCGGGCCACGCCTACTGGCAGCAGCGCGCCGACTACGTAATCCACGCAACGCTCGATGAAAAGCGCCGCGCCATCACGGCCAGCGAAAAGATCACGTATCACAACCGCTCGCCCGACAGTTTGAATTACCTGTGGCTGCAGCTGGACCAGAATGGCATACGCAAGGATGCCGACCAGCGCCGCGTTTTGAGCGCGCCATCGCGCCAGGCCTGGTTGAGCGGTAATGAGGATGAAGCGCTGAAGTTCGAGGATTTGCGCGCGATGCACGCGGGCCGCGAATTCGATGGCGGCTTTAACTTGAGCGCCGTGACTTCGGATGCCGGCAAGCCGCTGCATTACGTCATCAACCAGACCATGCTGCGCATCGATTTGCCGGTGGCGCTGGCGCCTGGCCAGAGCATCAGTTTCAATATCGCCTGGTCGTACAACATCAATGACCAGAAGGTGCTGGTCGAGCGCTCCGGCTACGAGCATTTTCCTGACGAAGACAATACGATCTTCCAGATCGCGCAGTGGTTCCCCCGCATGGCCGCCTACTACGATGCGGTCGGCTGGCAAAACAAGCAGTACCTGGGGACCGGTGAATTCGCGCTGGAATTCGGCGACTACGAGCTGTATCTGACGGTGCCCGCCGACCATGTGGTCGCTGCCACGGGCGAACTGCAAAACGCGTCCACGGTGCTGAGTGCGGTGCAGCGCGAACGCCTGGCGCGCGCGAAGAACAGCGCTACGCCGCTGCTGGTGATCACGCCGGAAGAAGCGCTGGCCGCCGAAAAAGGCCGCAGCACGGCCACCAAGACCTGGCACTTCAAGGCGCAAAATGTACGCGACGTGGCGTGGGCGTCGAGCCGTAAATTCATCTGGGATGCGCAGGGACTCGACAGCGGCGGCAAGCGCGTGATGGCCATGTCGTTTTATCCGAAAGAGGGTAATCCTTTGTGGCAGCAGTACAGCACGCGCGCGGTGGTGCACGCCATCGAGCAGTACAACAAGTACAGCTTCGATTATCCGTATCCGAACGCGATTTCCGTCAACGGCGCCGTGGGCGGCATGGAGTATCCGATGATATCGTTCAATGGCGGACGTCCGGTGAAAGATAAAAAGACGAGCGCTGTTACGTATTCGAAGACGGCAAAATATGACTTGATCAGCGTGATTATCCATGAGGTGGGCCATAATTATTTCCCCATGGTGGTCAACTCCGATGAGCGCCAGTGGGCCTGGATGGACGAGGGCTTGAATTCCTTCCTGCAGTACCTGGCCGAGCAGGCATGGGAAGAGGATTACCCGTCCTGGAATGGCGAGCCGCGCAAGATCGTCGACTACATGCGCAGTACCAACCAGGTGCCCATCATGACCAACCCCGAGTCGGTACTGCTGCTGTCGCCAAACGCCTATGACAAGCCGGCCGCCGCCCTCAACATCCTGCGTGAAACCATCCTGGGACGCGAGTTGTTCGACTTCGCCTTCAAGGAATATGCGCGGCGCTGGAAATTCAAGCGGCCCACGCCAAGCGACTTTTTCCGCACCATGAAAGATGCTTCCGGCACGGACCTGGACTGGTTCTGGCGCGGCTGGTTTTATACCACCGATGCGGTCGATATCAGCATCGATGGCATCAGCGAATATGGCGTCAGCACGAAGAATCCCGAGGTCGAAAAGGCGTGGAGAAAAGCCCAGAAGGCCGCTCAGCCCATCTCGATTTCCAGCCAGCGCAACAAGCTGCTGTCCAAGAAGGTCGACAGCGATCCCACCTTGAAGGATTTTTATAACGAGCACGATGACTACACCGTCACCAACAAGGACCGCAACGCTTACGCGGAAGAGCGCGAGGCGCTGGAGCCTTGGGAGCGTGCGTTACTGGAACAGCGCGCCCAGGGCAAGCATATCTACCTGGTCGATTTTTCCAACCTGGGCGGCCTGGTGATGCCGCTGATACTGGAAATCGAACTGGCCAGCGGCAAGAAGATCATCGAGCGCGTGCCGGCAGAAGTATGGCGCTATAGTCCGAAGAAGATCAGCAAGGTGATCATCACGGACGAGCCGATGGTTGGCCTGGTGCAAGACCCGTACTGGGAAACGGCCGATATCGACGTCAGCAACAATGCCTGGCCCCGCAAGGTAACACCATCGCGGCTGGAACTGTTCAAGCAGGACCGCGACAAGAATAACCTGATGAAGGATTTTAATACGCCGTTGAAGGGGGCGGAGGCCAGGTAAAGCCCATGTGCAGGTACTTGCCTGGTGCTTTTTTCTGCCAGCGTCGCGTGGAAGTGCTATTCTGCGCGACGCCCGGCGCACACTTGCCGGTGCCTTCGCAATCATTCAAAAGACGACCATGCAAACTTTGACCTTCCTGCGCGTGCTGGGCTGTGCGCTACTGTGCCAGGCTACCCTGGCTGCGCACGCCGATCCTCTCAGCTATGCGCGCTACGACCAGGTGCGCACGCGCGACCTGCAACTGGACCTGAAAGCCGACTTCAAGCAAAAGACCCTGTCCGGCTATGCCGAACTGTCGCTGAAGTGGATCGATCCGGCAGCCAACACCCTGGTGCTCGATACGCGCGACCTGTCGATTGCCAAGGTGCAGGTGCAGGACAAGCGCGGCGCATGGCAGATGGCGCCGTACCAGCTGGACAAGGTAGACCCGGAAAAGGGCCAGGCGCTGCGCATCACCACCACCGGCCAGCCTGAAAAAGTGCGCGTGTACTACCACACGGCGCCGGGCGCCATCGCGCTGCAGTGGCTCACGCCGCAGCAAACCATGTCGGGCAAGCTGCCTTTCATGTTCAGCCAGTCGCAAAGCATCAACGCCCGTTCGTGGGTGCCGTCGCAAGATACGCCGGCCGTGCGTTTTACCTACAGCGCGCGCATCGATGCGCCTGCAGGCATGCGTGTCGTGATGAGCGCCGAGAATGACGAAAAAGCGACCGGCAAGGGCGGCTGGAAATTCAAGATGCCGCAACCGATACCATCGTATCTGCTGGCGATCGCCATCGGCGAACTGGAAGTACGCAAACTCGGTCCGCGCTCGGCCGTGTATGCGGAACCGCCGCGCATCAAGGCTGCCGAATACGAGCTGGCCGATACGGAAAAAATGATCAAGGCGGCCGAATCGCTGTATGGTCCATACCGCTGGGGCCGCTACGACATGATCGTGCTGCCGCCATCGTTCCCTTACGGTGGCATGGAAAACCCGCGCCTGACCTTCCTCACGCCGACCATGATCGCGGGCGACCGCAGCCTGGTCGATCTGATCGCGCATGAACTGGCCCACTCGTGGTCGGGCAACCTGGTCACCAACGCCTCGTGGAAGCATATGTGGCTCAACGAAGGCTTCACCACTTACGTCACCACGCGCATCGTCGAGCAGTTGTACGGCAGCGAAGTGGCGCAGATGGGCGTGCAGGTAGACCAGGAAGAGCTGGCCGCTGAAATCCGCGAACTGCCGGCCGCAAAAACGGCGCTGGTGACGCGTGATGCAGACGCCAATCCGTCCGAAACCTATACCGACGACGGCATCATTTATCCGAAGGGCGCCTGGTTCCTTGCCACCATGGAGCGCCGCGCCGGCCGCGCCGTGTTTGATCCCTTCCTGCGCGGCTGGTTCGACCAGCATGCCTTCCAGAGCGTGACGACCGACCAGTTTGTCGATTACCTGCGCAAGAATCTGTTGGCCCAGCATCCGGACGTGATGCCGGAAGCGGAACTGAACGACTGGCTGTATGGCACCGGTATTCCGGCCAGCGCGCAGCATGTGGTCTCGCCGCGCCTGACCTTGCTGGACCAGCACCGCGACGCCTGGCTGAAGGGCGAACTGCCAACCAAAGAACTGGGCATGGACAAGTGGGTAGCCCTCGAATCGATGCACTTCCTGAACGACATCAATGGCATGGCCAGCGCCGCGCAGATGCGTGAGCTGGATCAGGTGTATGGCGTGGGCAAGAGCGGTAACAATGAAGTGGCTTACCGCTTCTACCTGGCGTCCGTGAACGCCGGCTACGACGTGCACGAGCCGCTGCAAGCATTCCTGCTGAGCGTGGGCCGCCAGAAGTTTGTCGTGCCCCTGTATGCCGCGCTGATGAAGACGCCGCAAGGCCACGAGTGGGCCAAGCAGGTGTATGCCAAGGCGCGTGAACGCTATCACCCGGTGACGCAGGAAAGCGTCGATAAACTGATGGCCGCACAGGCACGTTGATCCCATTCTGGAGTTTTGACTGATGAAAAATAGCTACCAACTGCATCGCATGACCGCCGCCATCGTGCTGGCGTTTTCCAGCGTCACCTTGCCAGCCATGGCCGCTGACATTGCGCCTGCCATCGCCACTGCAACGGCAGCAGTGCCGGCCTTCGACCTGGACCAGGATGTCAATAGCGCCCTGAAAACCTTCGACGTGCCCGGCATCGCGATTGCCATCGTCAAGGATGGCAAGGTCATCACGGCCAAGGGTTTTGGCGTGCGCAAGCTCGGTGATCCGGCTCCCGTCGATGCGAAGACGCTGTTCGAAGTAGCGTCCAACTCGAAGGGTTTTACGGCGGCCGCGCTGTCGATGCTGGTCGACGAAGGCAAGCTGGCCTGGGATGATCCGGTGACCAAGCATCTGCCTGGTTTCCAGATGTACGATTCCTACGTGACGGGCGCCATGACCATCCGCGACCTGCTGACGCACCGCAGTGGCCTGGGCCTGGGCGCCGGTGATTTGCTGTGGTGGCCGACCACCACCTTCAGCACCGATGAAATCATTGAAAAGCTGCGCTACATCCGCCCGGCCACGAGTTTCCGCAGCAGCTATGCCTACGATAATCTGCTGTACATCGTCGCCGGCAAGATCATCGCTGAAAAGACGGGCAAGACCTGGGGCGAGGCCGTGCATGAACGCATCCTCACGCCTCTGGGCATGACGTCCACCACTACCAGCCTGGCGGAAAACGCAGGCAATCCCGACGTGGCCAATGCGCACAGCAAGATCAACGGCAAGATCGCCGCCGTCAAATCGATGCCGGTACCGAACGCGGTGGGCGCCGTCGGCATCAACACGAATGCGGAAGATATCGCCAAGTGGATGATGGTGCTGCTCGATGGCGGCAAGATCGCCGGCGTGCAGGACAAGGATGGCAAGCAAGCGCGTCTGTTCAGTGAAAAACAGGGCCGCGAGATGTGGTCGGAACAGACGCCGATAAAAATCGGTGAACCCAAACCGGCGCTGGCGGCGACCAAGCCGAACTTCAGCGCGTATGGCCTGGGCTTCCAGCTGCGCGATTACAAGGGCATGAAAGTGGCCATGCACGGCGGCGCACTGCAAGGCTTTTATTCGCGCGTGGTGATTGTGCCGGAAGCGAAACTGGGCGTGGCGATCCTGACCAATGCCGAGAATGGCGGTTCGATGACGGCGCTGCAATGGCGCATCCTCGACCATTACCTCAATGCTGCGCCATCTGACTGGATCAAGCTGGTGGCCAAGGTGGAGCAGGACCAGCACGAAGCCGAAGTCAAGAAGGTGGGCAATGCTTCGAGTGCGCGCGCTGCGAAATCGCAGCCTTCGCTGCCACTGGCGTCGTATGACGGCGAGTATGAAGACGCCTGGTATGGCAAGGTCGTGATCAGGCATGAAGGCAAGAAGCAGATCCTCAGCTTCACGCGCACGCCAGACCTGACGGGCGAGCTGGAACACTTCCAGCACGATACCTTCATCGTGCGCTGGAAAGAGCGCAATTTCAACGCCGACGCCTATGTGACGTTCTCGCTGAACCCGGACGGCAGCATCGACCGCGTGAAGATGGCGCCGGTCTCTGCCGAAACGGATTTCAGCTATGACTTCCAGGATTTGAACCTGCTGCCGGTGAAAGCCAAGGAAGCGAAGAAATAAACACGGTATTCGCGACCATACAAGAACCGCAGCCTGGTCTGCGGTTTTTTTTCGTCCCTTGCCATCGAAATGCGAGTTGGCTGAGCCATAAGCCACTTTTTATTTTATGAAGATATTTAATAAATAAACATTATCTTGTTTTCTTGTTTGATCATTTAGTAACTTTCCTTGGTGCTACTATTTCCATGCGCCAAACGTCTATCGATAGACGATTTTTGGTGGCTGGTTTGTTTTTCTTTCAGTAGTTTTTATAACGACTCAACACTTTGGGAATGGAATAAAAATGATCAATGTAAAGAAAGCCGTCTTTGTCTTTTGCGCCGCCCTTGGTTTTGCCGGCGCCCTCAGCTCCACCGCCTACGCCTTGCCGACGCGTGAAACATGTGAAGAGGCCCGCGATGCCTGCCTCAATGACGGCGATCAGAATGGCTGCGCACTGGTCAAGCGCCTGTGTGGCGTGTATGGCATCCACGTATAAGGCAGCCAAGACAGCTAGCCCTGGTTTTTTTAAGAACTGAACTCTTCGGGATTGGAATCGATATGCTGAATATGAAAAAAGCGTTCTTTTTGTTCGCTACTGCAGTCGGCCTGGCAGGTGCCTTGGGTACTGCATATGCGCAGCCGACGCGTCTTGAATGCATGAAAGCATCAATCGCATGCACGGTGGACGATAATATGGACCAATGCTGGGTGGTGTCGCGCTTTTGTGGCGTGTACGGTATTTTTGTGTAAGGCGGGCGCTTAGGCAGAGGGACGGCGGCACGCCATATCGGCGCGCCGCCGTTCAGGCATTACGGTTTGACGAACTTCAGGGTCATGCGGTCGCTCTCGCCGATGGCCGTGTATTTGGCGCGGTCGGTATCGTTGTTGGCATAAGTGGGTGGCAGCGCCCAGACGCCGCCCTGGTGCTCGGCGTTATCCTTGGGATTGGCGTTGATTTCCGACTTGGCGGCCAGCTTGAAGCCCGCGCTTTCCACCAGGCGTATCACATACGCTTCATGCATATAGCCGGTGCTGGCCTGCGCATCCTGTGCTTTGTTGGCTGGCAGGCGGTGTTCGACGACGCCGAATACGCCACCCGGTTTCAAGCTGTCGTAGACTTCCTTGAACAGCGTTTTCATGCCGTCTTCGCCGATCGGTATCCAGTTGTGGATATTGCGGAAGGTGAGCACCATATCGGCCATGCCCTTGGGCGCGATACGGTAGGTGGCCGGTGGAGCAAAGGCGCCGATTTCCACCTTGCCGAAGGCGGCCGGATTGGTATCGAGTTTTTGCTGGAAGCGGGCTGCGCTCTTGCGCGCGCCTTCGCTGGCGGACTGCGGGTCGCTGCCGGCGGCGATCAGCTTGCCATGGTCGTGCAGATACGGGCCCAGGATCTCCGTGTACCAGCCACCGCCCGGCGCCAGTTCCACCACCGTCATGGTCGGCTTGATGCCGAAGAAAGTCAGCGTTTCGTACGGGTGGCGGGCGCCATCGCGCGTCGCGTTGGCCGGGGTGCGCGCGCTGCCGGCAATCGCCGCCTTCAAGGCTGCGTCGCCCGTGTCGGCAGCGATAGCAGCGCCGCCGCTGCAGGCCAGCATGGTGGCCAAGACTACGGCCAGGGATACGCGCTTGCTCATCGTGTGCTCCATCATATGCTCCATATGTTTGGGAATCGGTTGGCGGCTATCGCCATCAATCCCGATCATCAGGCAAGCACGCGTGCGGGTCAAGCGGATTCCGTGGGCCACCCCGTGACGTAAGCGGGCGCCTCGCTGGTGCACAGCACATCGGCGATAGCCGGGCCACGGCCGTGCGTGAAGGGTAATTCACCCGTCCATACGGCGTGCGCCAGGTCCGCCTCGTCATCTTGCGGGCCGCCTCGGCGCTGCTTGACGGCGCATTCATCGAGCGCGATGCGCAGCACTGTGGTGGCGGCATATTCCTTGTCGCTGCCGCCGCGTACCTGCGCCTGGCGGCCAGGCGCCAGCTTGTCCATCAGGGCTTCCATGGCCGCGTGCTGCAGGGCGATGTCATCGACTTTTTCAAACTGCCCGTAAATCATCGCCGAGCGGTAATTCATGGTGTGGTTGAAGGCTGAGCGGGCCAGCACCAGGCCGTCGAGATGGGTGACCGTCACGCAAGCGTCGCCCCCATCGAGCAGGCGTTTGAGCATGCGGCTGCCGTTCGAACCATGGATGTACAAATGTTCGCCGATGCGCCAGCAGGCGGTGGGGATGCAATGGCTGCCCAGCGCATCGTGAAAGGCGATATGGCACAGGTAGGTGTCGTCGAGGATGGCGTGCAGAGTAGCCTGCTCGTAGCGGGCCAGTTCGGCCACGCGGCGCACACGGGTACGAGCGCTGGGAGGGCTGGGAGGAGAGGGGACGATAGTGTAGTCGGTCATGGCGGCAGTCCTGTGGGTGAATGGCAGAGCGCGCACTATAATCGCTGGCTGGTTCTGGAAAAAGATCCAGAACCCAGTAATATTTTAGAGCCACGATGCAGAGGGAAGTGCCATGGACTACAGCCTGCTATTCGCTACTTTCGAGCGCGGGCACCGCGAACGGAACTGGCCGCGCCAGCGCCTGCTACATGAATGCCTGCGCGCGGCCATCCGCACGGGCCAGCTGGCACCCGGCATGCGTCTGGCGGCCACGCGCGTGCTGGCACAGGAACTGGGACTGGCGCGCAATACGGTGCTGTACGCCTATGAGCAATTGGCCAGCGAAGGGTTTGTGCTGGCAGGCCGGAGCGGCACGGTCGTCGCTGGCAGCGCCGGCGTGGCTGTTTCATCACCGGCAAGCAGTGTGCAAATAGGCCTGTCGCGCCGCGCCACGCATTTGCGCGGGGTGGCCGGGCAGGATGGAAGTGCCTCGGTGGTGTTCCCGGCCGACGTGATGGGCGCGTTTGCGCCGGGCGTGCCGGCGCTCGACGAATTCCCTTTGACCCAATGGCGGCGCATGCTGGACCGGGCCTGGCGCGCCGTCTCGCCGCGCCAGCTCAATTATGGCGATCCGGCTGGCGAGCCGCAGTTGCGGGTGGCGATCGCCGAGCATTTGCGCGCCGCGCGCGGGGTGGTTTGCGATGCGAGCCAGGTATTCATCACCGATGGCACGCAAAGCAGCCTGGAAGTGTGTTTGCGCGCGTTTGCCGACCAGGGCGACACCTTGTGGATCGAGCATCCCGGTTATGGCGGCGCGCTGGCGGCAGGGCGCGCGGCTGGCCTGGAAGTGGTGGGCATCCCTGTCGATGCCGATGGCATGGCGCCCAGTGACAATGACTGGATCGCTGCGCCGCCGCGCCTGGTCTACACCACGCCGTCGCATCAATATCCGACCGGCAGCGTACTGAGTCCGGCGCGCCGCCTGGCCCTGCTCGAGCGCGCGCGTGTCAGCGGCGCGCTGATCCTGGAAGATGATTACGACAGCGAATTTCGCCATGGCGGGCCACCGCTGGCCGCCATGCAGGGGCTGGTGAACGACGCACCCGTGGTGTATCTGGGCACCTTCAGCAAGACCATGTTCCCCGCGCTGCGGATCGCCTTTATCGTGGTGCCGGCGGCCCTGGCCACGGCGTTTGGCCACATGCAGGCGCAGTGCGCCGTGCGAGGGCGCGCCGCCGAACAGCTGGCGCTGGCCGAATTCCTGCGCAGCGGCCTGTTTGCCCGCCATGTGCGGCGCATGCGCCGTTTGTACCGGCAGCGCCGCGATGCGCTGTCGGAAGCGTTGCTGTGCCACGCGTGTGATGGTGCCAGCGTACATGGCGGCGCGGCCGGCATGCACCTGGCGCTGCGTTTTGACGACCCTGCATGCGATGATATTGCGCTGAGCCGGCGCGCCGCGCAGGTCGGTATCGTGGCGCTGGCGCTGGGCGCCCACGCCACGGGGGAGCGTCCCGGCTGGAGCGGTTTTCTGCTCGGCTATTCACAGGTGCCGGCCGAGAATATGGATGGACTGGTGCGCCAGCTTGGGGCGTTGATTTACTGCTGATCCAGCATCCACTGCTTCAAGCCATTGACCCAGTTTTTTGCTGGCAGGTTGTACTGTTTTTTGATGGCTGCGGCGCGTTCGTACAAGTCGCTGAAGTCGAGCGAGGGCGACTTCTTGAAGGCCAGCACGACGATGTTTTCATCCTGCAGTTCAGGCACCCAGACAACGGCGTCGAACACCAGTTCCATCGCCTGCAGATTCTTGTCGTAGCTGGCAAAGTCGCCAAACACATTGGTGGTCATGATGCCGTCGTCCGTCAGGCAGTCGAAGCAGGCTTGATAAAACTCGGGCGTGTCGAGCACGGGGCCGCGCGCCTCTTCGTCGTACAGGTCCACCTGCAGTACGTCGACCGTGCCATGGTTACTGGTGTCGAGCACGAAGTCGAGCGCATTCATTTCACGCACGTCGAGGCGCGTGTCATTCGGCGGCAGCGCAAACTGGGCCCCGCAGATGGCGATGATGTTGGGATTGAGCTCGGCCACTGTCACGTTCGTCTCGGGAAAGCGGCGGTAGCTGAACTTGGTCAGCGCCGCGCTGCCCAGGCCCAGTTGCACGATGCGTTCGGGCTGCGTCTTGAATAGCATCCACATCATCATCATCTGCACGTATTCGAGCTCGATGGCATCGGGTTTGTCGATGCGCATGGCGCCCTGCACCCACTTGGTCCCCAGGTGCAGGTAGCGGATGCCGCGGTGTTCGGTGATGGTGGCGGGTGGATGGTCCGGATGGCTGAAGGCGGTATTGCTGTTGTTGGTGAAGTCGGTATGCATGGCGCCAGTGTAGCAGCCCGCATAAAAAAAGACGCCGTAGCGTCTTTGGTGGGGTGCTTCAGTTTCAGCTGCGGCGCCGGCGCACGGCATAGCCGATCAGGCCCAGGCCGGCCAGCAGCATGCCGTAGGTCGCCGGTTCCGGCACGGCCACGATGTTGAAATTGCCGCCATAGCTGGCAATGCCGCGCGAAATGCCCGTAATGGTCAGTATGAGCGGTGCAGTCGTGGCCAGGTCGCCGATCGACGCGGCGCCGGAAAAGGTCGTGCCACCGCTGCTGGTGGCGTACAGCTGCAGCGCCACCCCATTCAAGGTTGCTGACAGGAACTCGATGTATTGATTCCTGTTGACGCTGACATTGGTGAAGCCGCCATTGACGAGGAAGTTGCCACTCGCCGGTGCAAAGGTAAAGGTGTCGACAAAATTGTCGGCTACATGGTCCGCACCGAAGTGGGCTGTCCACTGGGGAGCGCTGCCTGCCAGCGTGATGTCGACATTCTTGTTGTCGGCGGCATACACGCCGCCAGCCGACACGGCAAGTACGGCCGCCAGTATCAGTGATTGTAGTTTCATGTTTGCCCCGCAAAGATAGTTTCGATGAGTGGCGAGTTCTGCTGGAAGCACGCCTGTACTTACCTTATCGGCAAGAATTTTTGTTGTCAATAATGTATATATAAATCGAAACAGATGAGTAAATAGCTTCTTGCTAACTGCGGGGCAGAGCGTCGCGGATTATTTCTGGTAGGAATTTTAATGATGTATTTTTAATACAAATAAATATTTTAAAAGCAATCAAATCGCTAATTGTTTCCTTCGCCCACAGGCAGGATCATGGTCACGGCCAGGCCGCCGCCGTCGCGGTTGGACAAAGCGATGCGGCCGCCATGGGCTTCGGCGATTTCGCGTGCCAGCGCCAGGCCCAGGCCGGTACCGCTGCGTTTTGTGGAGTAAAAGGGCACCAGCGCGTTTTCCAGTACGGCGGCACTCATGCCGGGGCCCCGGTCGCGCACTTCGATGCGTAACTGCCCCATGGCCTGGCTGACGTGCAGGCTGATGTACTGCGGCCGGGAACCCGATTCACACGCGTTCTTGAGCAGGTTGAGCAATGCTTGCTGCATTTGCGCCGCATCGAATATGGCTGGCTGCGCGGGAGGTTGGCCATCGAGGGTGAACGGGATTTGCGAGGCCAGCGTATCGAGAAACGGTTGCCAGTCGCAGCCGGCCATGCGCGGCGTGGGCAGCTTGGCAAAGCTGGCATAGCCGAGGATGAAGGTTTCCAGGTGCCGTGTGCGTTCCTCTATCGTGGCCAGGATTTGCGGCAGCCGTTCGGTCTGGCCACGCCGTACCAGTTCGGCGCCGGAATGGGCCAGCGAGGCCAGCGGCGCGAGCGAATTGTTCAATTCATGGCTGATCACGCGGATGACTTTTTTCCAGGTTTGCACTTCCTGGCGGCGCAGTTCATGCGTCAGCTGGCGCAGCAGCAGCAGTTCGTGCTTGCGGCCATTCAGGCTGAAGCGGCGCCGCGCCAGGTGATACACCTCTTCCTGTTCCCCTTCGCCGCTGGCAAACAGGCCGTCGTGGCCACGCGCCAGCGCGTCCGCCAGTGCCGGCGATGACTGCTGCACGATGTCTGGCAGGTGCTGCCCCTCCAGGCGGCGGCCTTGGTGCAGCAGCTGGCGCGCCGCCAGGTTGGCATACACGATGGCGCTGCCTTCGGCCACCAGCAGCATGGCCACCGGCGTGTTCTGCACCATGGTATCGAGCAGCAGTTCGCGCTGTACCAGGTCGAGGCGCTGCTTGCGTAGCACGTCGCCCAGGTGGTTGTGGGCTGCCACCAGGTCGGCCAGTTCATCGTTTTGCGGCCAGCGCAGGCTAAAGGCAAAGTCGCCGTCCTGGTAGCTGGCGACCGTGCCGCTCAATGCGCGAAACAGCGACAGCATCGTTTGCAGCTGGGCCCGGATGGTGATGATGGCGATCGGCACCACGCATAGCAGGGACAGGCCCATCACCAGCCATGGCTGGGCGGGGAAAAAATGCGACAGCAGCAGGGCGATACCGATGCCGAGCACCATCAGGGTGCCGATCAGGGCCGTCCAGCGCATCAGCAAGGACAGGCGCAGCGGCAGCCTTGGCGTGGGCGTAGTCATCAGGCGCGATCGATACCCAGGCGTTCCATGCGCCGGTACAGCGCCTGGCGCGACAGGCCCAGTTCCTGCGCCGCCTGGGTCACCACGCCCTGGGCGCGCTCCAGCGCTGCGATGACGCTGGCGCGGTCAGGTTCGGCGGTCACCGCATCGCCGTCGGCCTTGGCGCGCAGCACAGGCAAACCCAGTTCTTCGGCGTGGATCAGAGGGCCAGGTGTCAGCAGGCTGGCGCGCTGCATGACGTTTTTCAATTCGCGCACATTGCCGGGCCAGCCGTACGCTTGCAAGGTCGCTTGTGCCTGCGCGTCCAGGGTCTTGCCGGCGCCCAGGAAATGCCGTGCCAGCACCAAAATGTCGGCCGGGCGCTGGGCCAGCGGCGGCAGGCGCAGCTCGATTACATTCAGGCGGTAGAACAGGTCTTCGCGGAAGGTGCCGGCGCGTATCATGGCCGGCAAGTCCGCATTGCTGGCACTGATCACGCGTACTTTCACATGCCGTTCGCGGTTTGAACCGAGCCGCTCGAAGCGGCCCGTTTCCAGCACCCGCAACAGCTTCATTTGCCCGGCCAGCGGCAAATTGCCTATCTCGTCGAGAAACAGGGTACCGCCGTCGGCTGCGTCGAACTTGCCGTCGCGCGCGCGGGTAGAACCCGTATAGGCGCCCGCTTCGGCGCCGAACAGTTCTGCCTCGATCAGGTCGACCGGCACGGCGCCGCAATTGAGCACTACGAAAGGGCCGTCGCGTACTGCCGAATTGGCTTGCACGATGGCGGCGATGCGTTCCTTGCCGCTGCCATTCGGGCCGCTGATCAGTACGGACACATCGGCGCGCGCCACCTGGCATGCCAGGTGCACCACGCGTTCGGTGGCGGGGTCTTGCCATACCATGCCGCACAAATCGAAAGACGTTTCCAACGCCTGCCGCTGGCGTTGTTCCTGTACCAGCCGGCTGCGCAATGCCTGATTGGCCTGGCCCAGTTCCAGCAGGTTTTGCACCGAGGCGATCAGGCGCCTGTCATCCCAAGGCTTGGCCAGGTAGTCGGCTGCGCCGGACTTGATCAGTTCAACGGCTGCATCGAGCTGGGTCCAGGCCGTCAACAGGATCACGGGCAAATCCGGATGGCGCGCGCGGATCGCGTGAAATAGCGCCACGCCTTCTTCGCCCGAGGTGGTGTCGGCCGTGAAGTTCATATCCTGGATCACCAGGTCGATGGCATGGCCCTGCAGCAGCGCCAAGCCCTCTTCGGGCGAGGCGACGTGCAGGGAGTCGATCTCATGCAGTGAGAACAGTACGTCGAGCGCGATGGCT
>Ga0209901_1000536_pt1 | contig 14282 bp, 5 predicted proteins | sample OrgsoiDNA_201058_FD_185806 | JGI IMG/M metagenome (GOLD analysis project Ga0209901, IMG submission 185806) | Permafrost soil microbial communities from the Arctic, to analyse light accelerated degradation of dissolved organic matter (DOM) -... | ecosystem: Environmental > Terrestrial > Soil >...
AATTTTTTGTGATTTATATTTGTCTACAAGCAAAGGGGTGGCCTTAGGCCTGTAACAGTAGTGCCTCGCTGTTTTTTTATGCAGGAGACGTATTCATCAAATCACCTCGCCGGTAGCAGGGTCAAGAACCAAAAAGACAAGAGTGAAAATAACCAACAGTAATAATTAATCACAGATGTAAAGACGAATTGATGCATGGCAGACGCGGTGTCTTGCCTATGTGGAACGGCCAATTAGATGAGGCCGCATGGATGCTGGCGAGGGGATGTTGAAAGGGGCGACAAGGGCGCTTACAAATTGAAACGTTTGTGAGGAAACGCTATGGCAAGCAGAATGAAGATAGCTTACTTTTCAATTGTAAAGTTATGTAGTGACAGGCTGATGACGGAGGAAAAAAATCCACATCCGATGGTAAAGTGTACACGATGCAAGCATGTTGCACTACTTTGCGCATAATAAATATGCTTGCCAAGTGTTGTAATTTGGCGTTATAGTCAATCAACACTCACTGGATGACTCGCATGTTCGCTCGCTTTTTTACCGCCTACTTTTACTTTAGCAATTCCAACCCAACGGCGGTGGAGTAGCGGTCGGTTCACGTAGCAGCAAAAACGAGATCCCAGCAAATTCTAAAAAACCGCCACTGATGGCGGTTTTTTTTTACCCCTACAGTTTTACCTCTGTTCAATTTTTTGGAGAAAATGATGCCTCGCACCGATGATTTGCGTATTCGCGAAATGAAGGAATTGACCCCGCCGTCCCACCTGATCCGCGAATTTGCCTGCTCGGAACTGGCCGCCCAGACCGCTGCCGAATCGCGCGTCGCCCTGCATCGCATCCTGCATGGCCAGGATGACCGCTTGATGGTGGTGATTGGGCCCTGTTCCATCCACGATACCAAGGCCGCGATGGAGTATGCGCGCCTGCTGGTCAAGGAGCGTGTGCGCTTTGCCGGCGAGCTGGAAATCGTCATGCGCGTGTATTTCGAGAAGCCGCGCACCACGGTGGGCTGGAAAGGGCTGATCAATGATCCCTACATGGACAACAGTTTCCGCATCAACGATGGCTTGCGCATGGCGCGCGAACTGCTGCGTGATATCAATGAACTGGGCTTGCCGGCCGGTACCGAGTTTCTCGATGTGATCAGTCCGCAATACATCGCCGACCTGATCAGCTGGGGCGCGATCGGTGCGCGCACCACCGAATCGCAGGTACACCGCGAGCTGGCGTCGGGACTGTCGTGTCCGGTAGGCTTCAAGAATGGCACGGATGGCAACGTCAAGATCGCCGTGGAAGCGATCAAGGCCGCGTCGCAACCGCATCATTTCCTCTCTGTCACCAAGGGCGGCCACTCGGCCATCGTGTCGACCAATGGCAATGAAGACTGCCATATCATCTTGCGAGGCGGCAAGACGCCTAACTATGACGCAGCCAGTGTCGACGAAGCTTGCAAGGCCATCGCGGCGCAGGGACTGGCGTCGCGCCTGATGATCGACGCTTCGCATGCGAACAGCTCGAAAAAGCCGGAAAACCAGATTCCCGTCTGCGCCGATATCGCCGCCCAGGTGGCAGCGGGCGATGACCGCATCGTGGGCGTGATGGTTGAATCGCACCTGGTGGCCGGCCGCCAGGACCTGGTGTCAGGCAAGGAGCTTGTCTATGGCCAGTCCGTTACCGACGGCTGCATCGACTGGAGCGCCAGCGTGGCCGTGCTGGAAAACCTGGCAGCCGCTGTCAAGCAGCGCCGTCTGCAGGGCGATAAGGAATAAACTCCGCTTTGGCATAGGAAAAAACCCGGCAAGCTGAGTCAGCCTTCCGGATTTTTTGCTTTTAAACTTAGCTCAGTTTAAAACTTGTAGGTAGCGCGCACGTAAAAAGTCCGGCCCAGCGGATCCGTAAAGCGGGGATCGTAGCCGGTCTGGAAAGTACCGATCTGGTTACTGAACGGTGGATCCTGGTTCAGCAGGTTTTTCACGCCGACGGTTACTTCCGTATTCTTGAAACCCGAATACGCGCCCGACAGCGACCAGACCGAGTACGCCTTGACGCTTTGTTCGAATTCCGGATCGACATAGTTCTGGTCGCGGTAGCCGCTCATGTACTTGTTCGACAGGGTGGCGCTCCATTTGTTCAGATTCCATTGTAGAGACGCATTATGTCTCCAGCGGAACACCGGTGCATTGTCGCCGTACACGCCCACGTTTTGCACGTATTCGCCATCGCGTTCGTTCTGGTATTCATACTTCTGTACCCAGGTACCGTCGAAGTTAAAGGTGAAATTGCCGTACTGGCTGCGTGGCAGTTTCCAGTTCAGGCCCAGGTCCAGGCCCGCCGTGTGCATTTCGCCCAGATTGTCCAGCGTCGCCAGCACGTATTCAAGCCTGGTGCCATCGGCCGAATACACGAAGCTGTCCTTATATTTGGCGTAGTTGTCGAACAGGGTTTGTTCGGCCACGGTACCGATCTTGTCACGCAGCTTAATATTGAAGTAGTCGAGCGACATGGTCAGCGACTTGGTCGGTTCGAGCACGATACCGGCGCTGAAGGTCTTTGATTTTTCCGGCTTGACCTCCGGATTGCCGCCCGAGCGGATGTATTGCTGCGCCCGGCAAGCGACGTTATCGTTGGCGCCAGGAATGGCCACGCCATTCGGGCACAAACGCGGATCGTTGTACTTATTTGCCGTGAAGGTTTTGGTTTGCGGGCCATGCAGGTCATACAGCGTGGGGGCACGGAAGCCCGTGTTGTAGGAACTGCGCAGCAAGACCTGATTAGTTGGCTGCCAGCGCAGGCCGACTTTCGGGTTGAAGCTGCCACCAACGTCGTTGTAATGGTCGTAACGGGCCGCCAGCGACAATTCCACATCTTTTACGACAGGAATGCTCAACTCTGAAAAGAGGGCGCTGATGTTGCGGTTGCCTGACTGGCCCAGGGCATCGGCATAGCCGGAGCTCGACGCCTGACTGGCCAGCTCCCGGTTGACGTTGTATTCCGCCTTTTCATTGCGGAACTCGGTGCCGACGGCGAAGCCGACCGCGCCTGCAGGCAAGTTGAACAGTTCACGGCTGATTTTCGCATCCAGCGCCGTGCTGGTCATCTTGGCGCTCAGATACTCTCCTTTCAGGACGGAGTCCTGCAGGTAGGCTTCGCCGGCGGCGCTTTGGGCGCCAAACGGATTCAAGATGCCATTGGCAATACCGTCGATGATGCGCTGATCGTTCAGGTAGCCGCCGGTAAAGGCGCTCGTCGCCTTGCTGACGGAATAGCTGAGGCCAGCGTTATAGTCCCAGGCGCCGAGCACGCCTTCGAGTGCCAGTACCAGTCGGTCCGAGGTGCTTGTGTCGTAGCCGCTGCGCTGGCCCGACGCCACTGGACGCCAGCTGATATCGAGATCTTGCCCGGACAGGCCCGGGACGGCTGGCACGCCACCACTGCCGCCTGGATAGTAAGGCGAGCTCGATGGCATCAGCAAGCCGATGTTCGACATTGGCGGCGGCGAGATATGGGCTTGATTGGTGCTACGCGAGTGCAGGTATTCGATGGTGGCCAGGTGATCCTGGTTCAGCTTGAAGCTGGCTTTGCCCAGGAAGGATTCCTGCTGGGTTTTTGGAATCGCGTCGATGAACGGCGTGACATCCATGGCGCAAGTGTTCTTGCCCGCAGTGTTTTTGTACAGATTGGGTCCGACGCAGCCGGACGCGAACGCCGGGTTGCCGACCAGGCCGTTGCCGGTATCGTAGAAATTGGCCGGAAAGGTGGTGCCGCTCAGGTTATCGACGCCCTTGCCGGGAATATAGCCGCTGGCCGAGAAGGCACGGTCTGCTGCGCTCAGCGCAGATTGGCGATGCACGTCGACGACACCGAAGACGTTGAAGCCATCCTGATTCAGGTCACCATAGCCGCCAGACAGGTTCAGGCGCGATTCGTCACCGCCCCCGGCTTTTTGTGGCTGGTAATGTTCCACGCTCACCGAGCCGCCCTTGACTGAACGCTTGGTGATGAAGTTGATCACGCCGCCAATCGCATCGGTGCCGTAAATGGCGGAGGCGCCGTCACGCAGTACTTCGACACGCTCCAGGGCGGAAATGGGAATGATGTTCAGGTCGACGGAAGAACCATTGAACGGATGGCTGGCGATGCGCCGGCCATTGAGCAGCACCAGCGTCTTGTCGCTGCCGATACCGCGCAAGTCCGCCACCGACTGGCCGCCCGTGCCCGAACCGACGGACTGCGAACTGCTTTGTGAGCTTTGATTCATGGAAATAGTCGACAGTACTTCCTGCGCCGTCGTCAAACCTTGCTTGACGAAATCGTCCGCCTTGATCGAGGTGATGGGCAGCGCCGTTTCCGACGCCAGGCGCTTGATGCTCGACCCGGTCACTTCGACCCGTTGCATGGTGTTATCGCTTGTCTCCTGTGCATAGGCGGTCTGCATGCCCAGCACCAGGCTGCCGGCAAACATGAGGCGCAATGAACGCGATATTACATTTTCAACCATCATTGTTAATTCCTTATTTTATTGAGAAATGTTGCAATTATCTCGATGAAACTGGCAATTTACTTATTATAATTTTGCTTCTTTTTATATTGACCAGTGAATATTTGGCAAATTTTTTGAGTCCCCATGACAACATTCACAGTTTAAATTGTCAATTTTTCTTACTTTTTTTGGAAAAAAAGTAACAAAACACTGTAATTTTTATAATCCATTACTCATAAAATGTTGTGCGATGTTTTGATTTCTTGTTAGTCGCGTAAAATAAAACGGCGCAGACCATCGCTGGTATGCGCCGCCGACAAACAAGGCACTTCGTTGTGTCATAAAAAAAGCCCGGAAAGCTGTACCAGCTTTCCGGGCGTGTCAGTTTTTCGCTGAAGTCAGCTTAGAACTTGTAGGTGGCGCGCACGTAGAAAGTACGGCCCAGCGGATCGGCAAAGCGCGGATCGTAGCCGGTCTGGAAGGTATTGTATTGATTGGTGAACGGCGGATTTTCGTTCAGCAAGTTCTTTACGCCGACCGTCACTTCCGTATTCTTGAAACCGGCATACATGCCAGACAGCGACCAGATCGAATACGGTTTGACCTTTTGTACGAATTGGTCATCGACATCGTTCATGTCTTGGTAGCCGCTCATGTATTTATTCGCCAGGGTAGCGTTCCACTTGCCCAGGTTCCACTGCAGCGACGCATTGTGTCTCCAGCGGAATACCGGGCCATTGTCGGCATACACGCCCACGTTTTGCACGTAGTCACCATTGCGTTCATTCTGGTACTCATACTTCTGTACCCAGGTGCCATCAAACGCAAAGGTGAAGTTGCCATACTCGCTGCGTGGCAGTCTCCAGTTCAAGCCCAAGTCGACGCCGGCCGTGTGCATCTCGCCCAGGTTATCCAGGTTGGCCACCACGTAGTCCAGCGAGCGGCCATCGGCCGAGTACACGAAGTTGTTTTTGTACTTGTCATAGTCGCCGAACAGGGTCTGTTCAGCCACGGTGCCGATCTTGTCGCGCAAGCGGATCTGGAAGTAGTCGACGGATACCGTCACGGATTTGATCGGCTCGATGACGACACCGGCGCTGAAGGTTTTCGATTTTTCAGGCTTGATTTCCGGATTGCCACCCGTGCGAATATATTGCTGTGTGGCACAAGCGGTATTCTTGTCGGCGCCAGGCACGGGGGTGCCACCAGGGCACAGGCGCGGGTCGTTGTACTTGCCGGCCGTGAAGGTCTTGCTCATCGGGCCGTGCAGATCGTACAAGGTTGGTGCGCGGAAACCCGTATTGTACGAGGTGCGGAACAATACCTGGCTGGTCGGCTGCCAGCGCAGGCCGACTTTCGGATTGAAGCTGCCGCCGACATCGTTGTAATGGTCGTAGCGGGCTGCCAGCGACAGTTCCAGGCTCTTCAGGACAGGTACGCTCAGTTCCGAGAAGATGGCGCCGATATTGCGGCTGCCCGACTGGTCTTTTGCCTCGGCATAACCGGAGCTCGATGCTTGCGAAGCGAGTGCCGTATTGATGTTGTACTCGGCTTTTTCATTGCGGAACTCGGTGCCGACGGCAAAACCGACGGCGCCCGCTGGCAAGTCATAGATTTCACGGCTGATCTTGGCGTCGACACCCGTGTTGGTCATCTTCGCGTTCAGGTATTCGCCTTGCAGCAGCGAATTTTTCATGTATTCCAGGCCGGCCGCGCTTTGCGGGCCAAACGGGTTCAGCACGCCGCTGGCCACGCCATCAACCATGCGCTTGTCACCCACGTAGCCATTGACGAAGGCACTGGTGGCCTTGCTGACGGAAAAGCTCAGGCCGACGTTGTAGTCCCAGCCTGCGACCACGCCTTCCGACGCTGCCACCAGGCGATCCGAGGTGCTGGTGTCGTAGCCGATGCGCTGGCCCATCTCCATCGGACGCCAGCTCAGGTTGAGTGCTTCGCCTGCCAGGCCTGGCACATTTGGAACACCAGCGCTGCCGCCTGGATAGTATGGCGAAGTCGGGTCGATGGTCAGGCCGATGCGGGTCAGCGTCGGTGGCGTGATGCGCGACTCGTTGGTGCTGCGCGCGTGCAAGTATTCCAGGGTAGCTAGATGATCTTCGTCGATCTTGAAGCTGGCTTTGCCCAGGAAGGACTCCTGGTTCGTCTTTGGAATATTTTCGATGTAGGGCGCCGCGTCAAACGAGCAGACCGAGCTGCCATCCGGGTTGGGGCGCTGGTTTTGGCCTGCGCAACCACCGGCAAAGGCTGGGTTGCCCGAGAATACTTTCGACGGATCTTTATTGATGGTCGTGAAGTTGGCGCTTGGCGTCGTGCTGCTCAGGTTATTGACACCCTTACCAGGAATGTAGCCGGTGGACGAGAAAGCGCGGTCGCTGGCGTTCAACGCTGACTGGCGATGCACGTCGACCACTCCGAAGACATTGAAGCCATCTTTGTTCAAGTCGCCGTAGCCACCCGACAGGTTCAGGCGCGACTCATCGCCGCCGCCCGATTTTTCTGGCTGGTAATGTTCTACCGAGACCGAGCCGCCCTTGACGGAGCGCTTGGTGATGAAGTTGATGACGCCGCCGATGGCGTCGGTGCCGTAGATCGCGGAGGCGCCGTCACGCAGCACTTCCACCCGTTCCAGGGCCGATACGGGGATGATGTTCAAGTCAACGGAAGAACCGTTGAATGGATGGCTGGCAATGCGCCGGCCATTGAGCAAGACCAGGGTCTTGTCGCCGCCGATGCCGCGCAGGTCGGCTACGGACTGGCCGCCGGTACCGGCGCCCACGGACTGGCTGCTGCCCTGCGAGCTTTGATTCATGGAAATGGTAGCCAGGACTTCCTGTGCCGTCGTCAGACCTTGCTTGGCGAAATCATCGGCCTTGATCGAGGTGATCGGCAGCGCTGTTTCCGAGGACAAACGCTTGATGCTCGAACCTGTTACTTCCACGCGTTGCATGGTGCCGTCTGTTGTTTCTTGTGCATATGCCGCGTGCATGCCTAACGCCAGACTACCGGCAAACATGATGCGCAGCGAGCGTGCGATTACATTTTCAACCATTCTCTAAAATTCCCTTTTTTGTGATTAATACAGCAATTAATTCATTGTAACAAGATGTAACTCAGTGATTAATTTGCCCTTATTAAAATTGGCCGCTGAAAATTCGGAAAATGCTCAGCGGCCATCATCAAAACACTCACAATTAACATTGTCAATTTCAGTTGTATTTTTTGGATGGAATGCAACAAAGTCGGTGTTTTTTTATAAAACTTCATAAATAAAATATCGTGAACCCTTGTCATCCGTGTTCAGATGCGTAAAATAAAACGGCGCACATCATCGCTGATGCGCGCCGTATGCGACCGGCACCTGCTTGCCGGTGCCGTTATTTTTTTACAGTAAAGTCCCCCTTAAAATGTGTAGCCTCCACGCAGGTAGTAGGCGCGTCCGATCGGGTCCGTGTAGCGTGGGTCATAGCCCTTCTGGAACAGCGTGCCCTGGTTCGAGAATGGCGGTTGCTTGTCAAACAGGTTTTTTACGCCGGCGATCAGCTGGAAACCGTTCCAGGTGTAGCTGCCAGAGAGGTTGAACAAGCTGTAGGTAGGCACATCCTGCTTGTATTGGGTGGCCACGTTGTTCTGGTCCGTATAGCCCGACTTGAATGATTGCGACAGGGTTGCACCCCAGCTGCCCAGGCGCCAGTTGAGCGACGCCGTGTGCTTCCAGCGAAACACGGGATTGTTGTCTGCATAGCGGCCCACATTGTGGATGAATTCGCCGCCGCGCTCGTTCTGGTAGTCGTATTTGTGGGTCCAGGTGCCGTCGACCGACAGGCTGAAATCGCCATAGCTGCTGCGTCCCAGGCGGGAGTTGAGGCTGATGTCGATGCCATCGGTCTTGACCTCGCCCAGGTTCTCGTTCAAGTCGAGAATCGCATATGGAGAACCATCGGGATTACGCAGGAACAAGGCCTTGTAGCGCTGGTAATCGCCGAAGATCGATTGCTCGGGCAGCGCGGCGATCTTGTCCTTCAAGTGGATGTTCCAGTAGTCGATGGCGACAGTGACATCCCTGGTCGGCTCGAGTACGATGCCGAAGGCAAAGGTGGTGGACTTTTCCGGTTTCAGGTTTTCATTGCCTCCTTGCAGCTTGTATTGCTGAATTTCACAGTCGCGCAGCGGATTGGAACCGGGTTGCGGCACGCCGCCAGGGCACAGTACGGGATCGCTGTACGAATCGTTGGTGTCGTTCTTGGACGGTGGCGCGTTCTTTTCAAACAGGGTAGGGGCACGGAAACCAGTGCTGGCCGAACCGCGCAGCACCAGCTGGGGGCTGGCCTGGTAGCGTATGCCCAGCTTCGGATTGGTGGTGCTGCCGACATCGCTGTAGTGGTCGTAGCGGGCCGCCAGCTGCACTTCCAGATCCTTGATCAAAGGCAGGTTGAGCTCGCCAAAGAAAGCTTCGATATCGCGCGAACCGCTCTTCGACAGCGAGCCGGACAAGCCCGAACTGGCTGCCTGGCCAGCGATATCGCGGTTCACATTGAAGTCGGCTTTTTCACGCCGCAGTTCGGCGCCCAGCGCGATGGCCAGTGGTCCGCCTGCCAGTTGCGTCAGCTCGCGGCTGCCCTTGATATCGAAACCGGTGGTGGTGACCTTGGCGTTCTGTACTTCGCCGCGCAGCGCCGTGCTGTCCAGATACGCCTTGCCGGCCGCGTCTTGTACTCCGAAAGGATTCAGGATGCCATTCAATACGCCGGCCGCAAATGAGGCGTCCTGTACATAGCCACCCGTGAATTTTTCCGATGACTTGCTGACGGCGTGGCTCAAGCCCGTCTTGTAATCCCAGCCCGCCACTTCGCCTTCCAGCGCCAGTACCAGGCGATCGGCCTTGCCATCCGAATCGATCTGCCGCTGGCCCGCTTCGACAGGGCGCCAGTTGACGCTCAGCGGCTGGCCCGACAGGCCAGTCTGGGCCGGCACACCGCCACTATTGCCCGGATAGTATTTGCTGCTGATCGGCAGGACCAGGCCGGTTTGCGGCGGTGGCGCCGTGCGCGCCTTGACCTTGTTTTCAGAGTGCAAGTATTCCAAGGTAGCCAGATGGCCATCGCCGAGCTTGAAGGCGCCCTTGCCGAAGAAAGCCACTTGCTCCTGTGCCGGCAAATCATCGATCTGGCGCGTGTAATCCTGGCGGCAAGTGCCGTTGGCAGCCGCCACCGACAAGGGCGGATTGCAGCCCGTCGCTGCATAGGGATTGCCTGCCAGGCCATCGCCCTTATTGGCCGCCGCATCAAAATAATTGCCAGGGAAGGTGGTGCCGCTGGTCACGGACAAGCCGCGCGCGGGGATGATGCCGGTCTTGGAGAAATCGCGGTCTTGCGAGGTCAGCACGTTTTGCTTGTGGTAATCCACCACGCCAAAAATATTGTAGCCATCGCCGTCGAGCTTGCCGAAGCCGGTTGACAGATTCACGCGGTGTTCGCCGCCGCCCTTGTGCTGCGGCGCCACGACTTCAGCCGTCACGTTGGTGGCATTGACCGAGCGCTTGGTGATGAAGTTGATGACGCCGCCAATCGCGTCGGTGCCGTAGATGGCCGAGGCGCCGTCGCGCAATACTTCGATACGGTCCAGTGCGGCAATCGGGATGATGTTCAGGTCGACGCTGGCGCCGTCATACGGGTGGTTGGCGATGCGCCGGCCGTTTAGCAGGACAAGAGTCTTGTCGCCGCCCAGTCCGCGCAAGTCGGCACTGGCCTGGCCGCCCGTGGGCAAGCCACTGGTATTGCCGCCGACGGCGTTGCCGCTACCCATGCTCGACGAGTTCGAAGGGATCTTGCTGAGTACTTCCTGGGCAGTGGTCAATCCCTGCTTGGCGAATTCCTCGGCCTTGATGATGGACAGCGGGGTAGCCGTTTCCGAGACCAGGCGCTTGATCGATGAACCGGTAACTTCTACCCGTTGCAGACCAGAACTGTCGCCGCTGTCTTGTGCCAGTGCCGGCTGGCTGAACAAACCGGCGGCAAGCCCGCTGGCACAGATCAAACGGATGGAACGGGACAAGCATATTTCTCTAAGCATGTTCAAGACTCCTGATTAAGCGGTTGGCTAACGGGGCAAGAACGGCCATGCAGATAGGCATGTCCGAGAAGATTGAAAAGTGGTTTTAAACCATTTATATATTTTCAATTTCTCAAATGTAATAAATTAAAAATTGTCTTGTCAATAACTGTATGGGGATTGTGTAGTTAAATAACAAATGGCGACATTTAGCATGATTTAGGATAAATATTTGTCAAATAAGCTTATCTTATTTTTATTTTTCTGCACATGATGTCTACGCCATAAAAAAAGGCGGTGATTTCTCACCGCCTTGGTCTTGCAACGTTTGAAACAAGTTAGAAGAACTTGTAGCTGGCGCCCACTTTGAAGTAACGGCCGATGGCGCCGCTGGCGTCCATCGGGTTGTAGCTCATGCCACCGTAGGTCAATGGGTCGAGTGGCGCAATCTTGTCGGTTACGTTATTGATCGACGCGTACAGTTGCAGCTGCTTGTTGACATTCCAGCGGGTCGACAGGTCCAGCGTGGTGAAGGAAGCGATTTTGCAGCCATTAGGTGCATCTGCGCCGTTCGCCAGTTTGGAAGCGCATCCTGCACCTTCGTACAGGATGTTTTTCATGTCGGAGCGATAATTGAGTACACCGCTGAGATTCCAGTTGCCAATGTCCCACGAGCCAGTGACATTAATCTTGTCTTTCGGCGTACCGGCGCAGTTGGACGTGTCGCAGTTGCCATGCGTGCCGGCGAACTGGTATTTCGTCGTGGCGGACTCGGCACGCACCCACGAAGCGACATGGCTCCAGGTCAGGCCGAACGTGGCGCGGCCGTAGTCGCCCAGGCGCACGCGTTGCTTGACGTCCAGATCGATCCCCTTGACTTCCGTGAAGCTGGAATTGCGGTACGGCGCCTTGGTGATCAGCAAGGTGCCCGTGTTCGGCACAACCACGCCATTAATCGTCAAATTGTTGTCGGCACGGATAGCGGTCGGCAGGGCAGCCGCTTCGTTATACGGCAGCGGGTTGATTTCGTTGCTGCGCTTGATCTTCCAGCCATCGAGCGACAGGCTGGTATCGTTGAACGGATCCCATACCAGGCCCAGCGTATAGCCTTTCGATTTTTCTGGTTGCAAGTTGGGATCGCCGATCTTCACGGCGGCGACCTGGATGGCGCAGTCGGTCAGTGTGGCACCAGTCAGCGGCGTGCCGTTCGGGCAGCGGATAGGATCGCGCACGGTCGAGGTGCCGGTCGATTGCGAGTCGGCATTGCTTTCTGCCGGGCCCGGTGCACGGAAGCCTTCCGAGTAAGTACCGCGCAGGGCGAAGGTTTTCAGCGGTGTCCACTTGGCGCCCAGCTTTGGCGTGGTCGACGAGAAACGGTCGTATTTGTCGTAACGCAAGGCGCCCGATAGTTCTACCGTCTTGATCACCGGAGCCAGTACTTCCACGAACACAGCCGATACCTTGCTGTCGCCTTTGGCTGCCACATAGCTGGAGTTGATCGAGCCATCTTGCGTGCCCGACAGGGACGGATTATCCAGCTTGTCGCGGCGATGTTCCGCGCCTACGGCCAAGCCCAGAGCGCCACCCGGCAATTGCATCAGTTCACGCGAAGCCTTGAAGTCGACGATATCGAGCTTGGTAGTAGAATCGGAAGTGGCATGCGTGACCATGGCCGCGTACAGCGAGGCGGGATTCTTGCCTGCCTGCGCGCCGATGTAGTAAGGGAAGTATTTGCTGTTCGGATTGCCCAGTGCGTCCTTGACGACCTTCATGTTCAGCATATTGCTGTAATCGAGGTGCAGCTTCGATTCCGAATGCGTGTAGCCTGCATCGTAGTCCCAGCCCATGGCCGATCCCTTGATGCCCAGCACGATACGGTTGAACTCGTTGTTGGCTTGGCGTGTGCTTGGGCCGACATCGAATGCCTGGTAGCGCACGCGCACCGGTACGCCGTACGGGTTTTGTGGGTGGTTCGCTGCCAGCACGATGGTGGTGCCGGCGCCCGAGCCATAGTTGATCACGCCGTTCGGATTGGATGCGTTGGGCGGGAAGGCGATGGTCGGCGTGATCGATGGCGGAATCAGCGTAAATGCGGTATTGCGTTTCGAGTAGCCGGCTTCTGCGTAGACCTGGGTATCGGAATTGACTTGCCAGGTGCCGCGCGTGTAGAGGTTGACTGATTCGATGCTCGGTTGCATCGAACGAAACTGATCGTGATGCCAGACGCAGCCGCCTTTCGGATCTTGTGGCGAGGAAACTGACAGGGTGGAGCAGCCTGGCAGTGACACATAGTTGAGCGTGTTCGGATCGCGGATCAGGCCAGTCGGCGCGGCATTCGCATCGTTGTTGCCATTGATGTAGCCGCCGGCGAACTGCGTGCCGATTGGATAGCCATACGGACGCAAGTCGCCTTTGCCTATCCACTTACGGTCGGCACGGTCCTTGTTCATCAGCATGTCCGACTTGGTGTATTCGGCATTGATCACAAAGTTAAATTTGTCTTCTTCCAGATTGCCCTTGCCAAAGGTCAGCGAGGCGCGATGCTGTTTAGCGTCGCTATCACCGGAAATGCCGGTATCGGCTTTCAGGGTAAGGCCTTCGAAGTCTTTGCGCAGAATGATGTTGACCACGCCTGCGATGGCGTCTGCGCCATAGGTGGACGAGGCGCCATCTTTCAGGATCTCGATACGTTCGACGATTTGCATCGGTACCGTGGACAGGTCGGTAAAGCTTTTTTGACCATCGTCGGCACGGGCGAAGGGCGCCATGCGGCGGCCGTTCAGCAGTACCAGGGTCGAGGTGGCGCCCAAGCCACGCAGCGAAATGGCGGTTGATCCAGCAGCAAAGCCGTTACCGAAACCGGTCGGCAGGGAGCCGGCGCCATCGGCCGTCAGTGTTTGCAGGTACTCGGCTACGGTGGCCTTGCCTGACTTCATCAAGTCGTCGCGGCTGATCACCTGAACCGGCGATGCGGTTTCCGCCGTAGCGCGTTTGATGCTCGAGCCGGTAATTTCTACACGTTGCACATTGGCGTCTTGCGCCATTGCCGGTGCTGCTATCAGACCCAAACTGAACGCTGCAATACTGCCCGAAAAAATCAGGCGCACGGAGCGCGATATTACTGTTTCCATCATCATTCTCAAAAACCCCGAAGTGAGCGTGATTGCCCTGTCGCTGGCATCACTATTTGTATGAAAGACGATTGCTGCGTCGGCAATCACTATGGAAAAAAACGGCGTCTTTTTAGTTGCCGCTTTTTCATAAAACCACTTGGCGAGAAGTGCTGTCAACGAGCAACTATGTCAATTCATGATGAAAACAACACTCAATTTTGTAACACTTGTTCATTGTCATAAATGAAAATATTTTTATGCTGCAATGCGATATTCGCTTTATTCCTTTTTGCTAAAAAGATCTCCATTCTTGCGTGTAAGGGTTTTTACCAATACGTGGCAGAGGGAAAAAAATGTCGCACTATTGCGACGCAGCAAATTGATATCGTGATGGGGATCGTGTCGACGCCATTGTCCTGAAGAGGCTGCTCTTTTCGCCCGGAGAGCAAAATATGCGTTATCGTTACGCGTTTTTCAGGCAGTCAGAACACCAGCTTGTCGGGTTGGAAACAAGGCATAGATCTTGCGAGGATGAACTGGTTTTAGCGGTGTCTTCCTGTATCCCAGGGGGATGCCAGTAAAGTGCACCAATACGGTGCAGCAGACAATCAAGATGAAGGGTA
>Ga0209901_1000539_pt1 | contig 14236 bp, 11 predicted proteins | sample OrgsoiDNA_201058_FD_185806 | JGI IMG/M metagenome (GOLD analysis project Ga0209901, IMG submission 185806) | Permafrost soil microbial communities from the Arctic, to analyse light accelerated degradation of dissolved organic matter (DOM) -... | ecosystem: Environmental > Terrestrial > Soil >...
CTACCAACGGTCAAGGTACCACCGTTGGTTACACCGGTGAACGATGCGGTGATGCCTGCGCCGTCGGACACGGTGGTGCTCAGGCCAGCCATTGCGCTGTCGGTCAGGGTGATCGCGCCAGCCGCTTGGCTCAGGGTCGATGCGCCAACGGAGGTAACGGTTTGAGCCAGGCCGCCGGTGACGGTTGCAGCAGCTGCATCGCTGACGGTCACGTTAGTGGTGGCCGCAGCGGTGATGGTGGAGATGCCGGTGGCAGCAACGTTCAGGCTGGTCAGGCCAGTCCAAGCCGTGGTGTTAGCGGTGACTGCGGCGCCAGAGGTCAAGTTTGCGACCTGGATGTTTTTAACGGTTGCGCCAACAGCACCGGTGGTGTCGATAGCGCCGGTAACCGAGATGTTCAGGGTGTTGTTACCTGCGCCACCATCGATAGCATCCAGGCTGCTCAAGGTAACTGCAGTGCCAGCAGCGTTGTTACCGATGAAGACGTCGTCGCCAGCACCGCCGGTGAAGGCAGCACCGCTGTCAATGCCAGTGGTCAGGGGATTTGCGTAGCTTTTCCCGAGACCCTTTTCCCACAAGGCCATTTGGCCCGTCTTACTCGCCATTTTTGCGACCACCCACCGACTTCCCAGCGGTACCACCCGAAAACCGAGCAAATATCGGGGAAATTGCTTTGCGCCGCAAGCACATTTCCCCCGAGTTGTGCCCCACCCACCTCCCACCGGGTGCCGTCAATGACCGGCGGATGCCCACAAGTCGCAAAACCTTCCCAATCGACAACCCTGAATTACCATGCAAAAGTAATTCGACCTCGTAAAACCGCCTTGCTGCTCGATACCCGGCCTTTTTTGGCAGAACATAACAGAGCAACGAAAAATCGCCCTAATGGCCATTTGGCGCGATTGGAGGCATTTACAGATTTCACAGGTGATACTGGAGCGCAAATTAACGCTGAAAATTTCCGATAAAACATCGAATTCGGGTCGATTCAGTGCACTTCATGCAATATTCTTCTAGAAAATAGCTTCACAAGAGGCACGCGCGTCAGTTATTCCCAGCAAAGTATCGCCGAGCCTCCGATTCCGGAATCGGCCTGCTTCCCCGCGAAGCGCAAAAAAAAAGACAGATTGGTCGAAAAAATCAGGGCGTCACCCACAATGGAGTGACGCCCTATTTTTTCTCATCATGTCCTCACGCCGCGACAGGAGCGAAACACAATCCGGCTGCCCCGACCGCCGCGTCCGCCGCATCCAATAACGTCGTTTGCGACAAATGCGAGTACCGTTGCGTGGTCTGAATTTGGGTATGGCCGAGGATGCTTTGGACCTCATACAGACTCCGGCCAGCATTAATCAGAAAGCTCGCGAAGCTGTGCCTTAGATCGTGCATCCTCAGTTCCGGCATGCCCGCCTTGATCCGACAAGTGTTCCAGGAAACGAACACCGTCACAAACGGCTTCTTGTTATCCAGGTTCGGCACAACAAACGGGCAATCGTCGAAACGTGGCAACTGCTCCAATATGGACAGCACCCCTTCCGACAGCGGCACATGACGAGCCTTGCCGGACTTACTAATCGGGATGCGCCACGACCGCCTCGGGATATCGAAATGCTCCCAGCGGGCATCGAGCAGTTCGCGTTTGCGGCAACCGGTCAGCAATAATAGCGGGACGATGTACTGGAGTTGCCGATTCCGATTTCCTCGGATGGCATCGACCAGCCGCTGGGTTTCTTCCATCGTCAGATAACGGTCACGCTTGTTATTTTCCTCGAACTTTGCCACCCCGGCCACGGGATTTTTCTCGGCCCCCGGTATCTCCCATTTTTTGGCGAGGTTGAACATATAGCGCAGCAAAATGAGGAACCTGTTCGCCGTGGCCGGGGCGTAACCCTTGGCCCGCAAGCCGTGATGAAAGGCAAGGACGTCCTGTTGCGTGACCTCGTCCAAATGGCGCTTCCCAAACTGCGGTATCACATGGTTGCGCAAAACGGAATCGTCGCAATCCCAGCTGCGCTTATATCCCTTGACGTAGGGCATATAGCGATCACGGGCAAATTCCTCAACGGTCGGCACATGACGCAATGTCGCCCGCTCTGCCGCCGGGTCTTCGCCCAACGTCACACGGGCGCGCATGGTGTGCGCGACGGTACGGGCTTGATCGAAGCTGATGGACTTGCTATCGCCAATACGATATTGGCGCTGCTTACCGTGGGTGTCACGATAGCGCAGGCTGTAGGTCTTGCTGCCAGATGAGCGCACCTCTAATACGAAACCTGAGATGACAGTGTCGTACAGATCCTCGCGGCTCTTGCCAGCGGCACAAGTGGCGTTTCGGACGATATTGGCGTCCAGGGTAAGGGTTGGCATAGATTGACTCCTTGTCGCGGTTATTTACTGGGTATTTGGTCCAAAATGGACTCGTCTCGGACTTGCTGCGGATACAAAAAAGCACCAATGCCCTTGCAGGAGGCAAGAGGCATCGGTGCTCAGGGAAAAAACAACGGGATGGCCGAACGATCACTCCTCAAATGATTCTGAGATGCTCCGTTTCGTTGAACGCGGCCACTTCTTACGGGCCTGATCGCAGGAGGTGACAATCCGGTCAGCGAAAGCGGACTCGACCAGATCACCGAAGTCGCATCCAAGCCAGTCCGGCTCGGCGCGCTTCTTCTTCGGCTCGGTGTTTACCTGATAGCAGAACCGATCCCGGTCAGACTCGATGGTCACCCACTGTTTGCGGGCCAGCTTGATGGCATCTTTCAGGGTATCGAACCAGCTCTCCTTACCGGGCAGCGGGTAAGTCACTGGGATGACAAATACGCGACCGTCTTCGTACATGGCCTCATACAGGTCGGCACGCCACAACCCGCTGATGCGCACTTCGGTGACCACCTCGGGATGGATGAGCCACCATTGCTCCTCGCTGCGAGCGACAAAAAATGGACCTGCAAGACGGTCTCTATCGGGATGCACGCGGAACCAGCCACCATGTGGAACCTGAACCGAGATTGCGGCTTGATGAGCGTGGGCAACGTAGTCGCTCAGGGAGAATTCGGTAGGCTCACTCATGGTCCGATACTCCGTACTCGGACCAACGGTGGCTCAGGTAACATGACCACTGGCTGCATGCGCTCGCGCAGCCAGGTGGTCACCACGTTTTCGTCGTAACGGATGCTACGGCCAATGGTCACGTGAGGCGGCAAGTCCGGTGATTTCTGAACGCGCAGGCGCTCGATGGTCGCCACCGACAGGCCAAGGCGTTGGGCAAGCCAGCTGGTCGGACGCAGTTGCTGGACGGTGTTGATAGTCATTTATAGAACTCCAAAGAACAGGACGAAAATACGTCCCCTACTTTTTTGTTCCCGCCAGAGTCGGCCAAAGTGGGCGGTTTCCGGTAGGCGTCGGCCAATGCGAGCTTCCGAATGCATCGTGGACGTGATGGAGGCGACCAAGATCGCCCCCAGCATCGTCCTGCCCTTCAGTTATCCAGGCGCGTACTCTCCCGGTTCATCACTTCGCCTTGCGCGCCGCGTTGATCGCCGCCGCCACCGTCTGGGATGCCGTTCTCAGATCGTCAGCCGTCAAGTGAGCATAACGCTGTGTGATCGCTATACTGGAGTGGTTCAGAAGCTGCTTGATCTGGAGCAGCGACGTTCCCGATTGCGCGCACAGGCTGGCGAATGAATGGCGTAGGTCATGCACCCGGAGTGGCGCAATACCTGCGACCTGCGTAAGCCGATTTAGGCAACGCCGGACCTCAACGAGCGGCGCGTTCGGATCGCGGCCGGGAAATATCCAGGGACAGCCCGGACTACGCGGCAGGCTACGCAGCAGCGCCTTGGCCTCATCATTGAGCGGCACGTGATGCGCCTTACCATTCTTGGTGTGCGGTAGACGCCAGATCCCGCTGTCCTCGATATCGACATGCTCCCAGCGGGCGCGCAAGGCTTCGTTCTTGCGGGTACCGGTCAGCAGCAACAACTTCAGCGCCGCCACGGTCATGTCGGAACGGGGACCGGCATCCTCCATCGCCCGGTACAGTCGTCCGATATCATCCAGACTCAGAAATCGCTGTTGTGCATTATTCTCGGCAAACTTCGACACGCCGCTACAGGGATTTTTCGTCAGGATATTCCAGCGCACCGCGCAGCCGAACAGCGACGACAGCACCGAGAGGTGCCGGTTCGCTGTGGCTGGAGAATGACTCTGGCGGATTTTCGCATGATAGGTCTGCACATCTCGCAGGGTGATCTCATCGAGCCTGCAGGAACCAAAGCGCGGCACCAGATGCAGGCGCAGCTTGGACAGGTCGCTATTGGCGCTACGTTTGGTCGTCAGAATAAATTGTGCGTAGTCACGCTGGGCGAATTCGGCAAAGCTCGGCATATTGCGCTCCGCCGTTCTGGACTGGGTTGGATCGACGCCCTGGTCGATATCGGCACGCACCGCCAAGGTCTTGCGTCGCGCCTCGACCAGCGACAGCGCCGGATATTCTCCCAGCCTCAGTACCCGCTTCTTCCCGCGAAACGTAGTACGCACATAAAACCAGCGCCGCCCAAGACGGTTAATCAGCATCCTCAGTCCCGTCACTTCGGTATCGGAATACTCGGCAAAGCGCGAGCGAGAATCGGCGCGATGGGCTTGCAGTTGCTCGATGGTGCGTTGGGTAAATCGGAATTGGGTCGCTTGCTGCTGGTCAGACATGATAGGTGGCTCCAGTTGGTGGACGAAATAAAGCTGCCTGCGTGATGAGCACGGCGGCGAGCGAAAGTGAAGCGCAGGTCTTTAGAGTCCCTGCGCCTGAACGGCTGGGGTTTGTGCCCGGTGGGCATGGTGTGTCGAGCGCCAAGGGCATGGGAAAACCGGGGCAACCTGCCCGGGGTGCCCCTCCTGTGGGCGACGGTCGATTGACGGTCTTTCCGACGAAACCGTGGCGTAAATCGGTGTGTCAGTAGTCGTCCGGCAGCAGCAACGTGCTCACCGACCTGTTCCCCTCCGTTATCACCCACAGCACGATGCCGGGCGCGATCTGGTAACTGGACAGAATACGGCCGCCGTCGATGAGCGCCTGATCATTCAGTTGCGCATCGTCCGGGTGCAGCGCCTCGCCCCAATCGCCAGAGACGTGCTGACGAAGAAGCGTGTGGACGGAACAGCCCTGCGCGTTCAGCACAGCAAGAGCGGCAGGCGTTGCCACGACCTGACCGAGGGGAAAGCGCGGACTGGCAGGTTCAACGTTTAGGGAATGGCTCATAACAGAATCTCCAAAGGAAAAAACCAACACCACTGGCCCGTGATGTCGGTGCAAGGATTACATCGTGGGAAAGCGGTATCAGCGCCACGGCAGGCTGGGGACGCAGCCCGCCTTGGTCGCTTTGGACGATTTGGTCGGCATTTTTGGCCTATATTCCACACAAGTTTCCGGCGTCACGCGTCGGCGTCCTGTACCGGGTCGGCATCAGGTGCAGTCGTCGATTGCTCAGCAGGCAGGGTATCGGCACCGCTATCCTTTGGCTCTTGTTTGCCCTTCTTGCGGCCTTGACGCTTACCGTGAGACACGGGTGGCCCATCGTCCTTCGCAACCGCAACCTCTGGTTTCGTGGATGGTTTAGCGCCCTTGACCAACGGAACATAGGGACCCCCCGGCTCCGACAACATCACACTTTTCCAGGTATCCCAGTCATCGGCCTCGGCCACTACATGCTGGTGAGGTGCATCCGGTGCGGGCATCAGCAACTGTTCGGCACGTAGCACCGCACCGAGGAAACCCCAGTTGTTCACCGATTGACTGATGAAGGCAGGGCGCAGGCACTTGGAGGACAACGCCTGATCACGATCCGGCAAAGCATCGAGCACCTCCTCGATACGGGACAGGGGCACGATCTCGTTCGAGAACCAGCCACCGCCTTCGTTACCGGTCAGGGTCAGGTACAGCGATTGCCGATCCGCGTCACACAGGACCGCATACGTGATGCGTCCTGTGGAGCGCTCGCCGGTCTTGGCGGCTTGAGCTTGTTTCAGGCAAAGATATTGCGGGGTGTCATTCATAAGAAACTCCTTCATCAAAGTTAAGAACAGCAAAAATGCCGTGGGCAGATATCGCCAACGGCATCAGGGGGAAAAGCAAAGGAAGTACGTGGAACGTTGCCATTGACATGGCGGGGAGGTATGGGCGGGGAATTCGTCGGGCCAAATTCGGCCTCTACTTACCCGAAAACTGCCGACCAAATTGTCCAAATTGTCGAGCGGGAAAACGGGGTAGGTGCGGCGAGTGGCGGAAATGCGTGCTCTCCCTCCACTGCCACTACTGCCATCATTGTGATATTGCGCATCGCCGTCCGACGATTCAGTGGGGGCAGTGGGGGCAGTGGGAGTAGTCAGCCCCGCCACCTGGTCGTGCCGCTCAGTCTGTATCCGAACCGGATCGCCCCCGCCGTGCACGCAACGCCCCAGCCCCACGGCAAGGGCAATGCGTGCTTTCCCTCCACTGCCATCACTGTCATCACTGTCATCACTGAGATATTGCGCATCGCCGTCCGACGATTCAGTGGGGGCAGTGGTGGCAGTGCGGCAAGGCAGCCCCGCCCCATGGTCGCGCCGTTCAGGCCGAGAGCGCCCCCCGCCTTCTGCATTGATCCCGACACGGCATCTCATCTACCGCTAGGCAATCATCAGTCAGAAATCAGAACGAACAGCTGTATCCGAACCTGCTCGCTGCGCACGCAACGCCCCAGCCCCATGGCAGGGGCAATGCGTGCTTTCCCTCCACTGCCTCCACTGGGACAGCGGCCAATATGCCTGTCTGCTAATCACCACAGTCCAGGCGACAATCTATCAAGGGGCTTGACAAATTCCTGCGAAGGGATGAGAATCCGACTCCTTAATAAGCTCTGACCTCTGGACAGAGCTCGCTCATTAACAATTTGGACCCTGAACACACCTGCTCACCCGTCAGCAATTAGGGGGGGGCAGCGCGCCTTTGCGATCGGCGCGATACCATGGAACGCCGGGCATCGATTGCCCATTGAAAATCGATAGGTCGTGGGGACCGAAGGAAAGCCCGCCAATCAGGTCCGCAGCACCGCTGCGACCTTTCCTGGCTGCCCGCACGTCCCTTCCTATCGAGTCCCCGCCATGTTCAGGGCTCGAATTGTTTGCCCGTGCCTTCGGCAGCCTTCTATCAACCGTTACTTGATGAAGGAGCTTCCGTGCCCCCTATCAGCACCTCAGTACCTATCAGTTTCACCTGCTTCGCCAACTCTTCCGGCGACCGCATTATCCGCACCAGCACGCACAATAACGCCAGCGATTTCACGGCCTTCTGGAGCCGGCACGACAACTACCAAGAAGTCCAGTCGTCGCAAGACGCACTGCACTTCGCACCGTGCGAGATCGATCCCGAACAGTCCTTCGGTCGTGACACGATCAAGTCGATGACCGCCATCGTGCTCGACATTGTCGGCACGCTGGACGGGTCCGCCAGTATGGCGGCAGCGCTGCAGGAGCTGGAGTGCGCGTACTTTTGCTACACCCGCTTCGAGTCGTCCCCGGAGAATCCCCTTTTCCGTCTCGTTGTCCCGCTCGATGAACCCGTCGATCCAGAACTGTACGAGAGCTGCCATCTGGCGATTTCCCTCGCCAAGAAGCTGAACGTCATCATTGATCCAGCCTGCCAGCGGATTGATCAGCTATACGCCATGCCGTGCATGCCTGAGGGCTTTCTGGCTTTGCCTCGCCTCGACTCACCGTACATCACCATGTCCTCGGATGACGAGCGTGCCTTCTCACTCTCCGATCTGGAACCAGTCGATGATGACAAGATCGAGACCTACCTGCCGCGCCCGGCCTCGGCACCCCATGTGCCCAGGCCTGCGCCGCATCCCATGTTCGCCGAGATGGATGAATATGTAGAACAGCACTGGGGTGATGTCGAGCCGATATTCACCGAGAACGCCTGCTTCCTGTTCGACGGCATCATCTGGAAACCAATGAGCATGGACGCCCTGCGCAGCTATCTGCTGAACACGGTGTTCCAGCAACAGCAGCCACCCCAAAAGGTGGCGCAATTCGCCAATGCCATGCGGCAGCGCTACTACCGCGAATGCTTCCCCTGCGCCGCCGGACTAGGGAAGGAATACTCCGACCACGAGCGCAACTACCGCATCGCACTGACCAACGGCACAGTCGATCCGTTCCGTGGCGTCCTGATACCGAACGACCCAAAGCACTACTTGCGCAGCCAACTGCCCTTCCCGTTCGATCCCGGCGCACGCTGCCCACGGTGGCGTGCGTTCCTGGACGAGATCTTCGCCCATGACGACGACCGAGACCAACGCATCGCCTTCCTGCAGGAGATGATGGGCTACCTGCTGATCCCGTCCACCATGCATCAGGTCATGTTCTGGCTGTACGGCGAGGGCAGTAACGGCAAGAGCGTGATCCTCAACGTCATCACCTGGCTACTGGGCAACGGCAACGTGTCCAACGTTGCGTTGACCAAGCTGGGGCAGCGGTTCTACCTCGCACAACTCGTCGGCAAGCTCGCCAATATCAGCGACGAGATGGGGGCCAACGCGGTACTCGATGACGAAGTGCTCAAGCAGTCCATCAGCGGTGGCCGCCAGCAGGCCGAGCGCAAGGGGGAGCAGCCCTTCGAGTTCGAGCCCCACGCACGTATCGTGGCCAGCACCAATGTGCTGCCACGCACCATCGACAAGAGCTATGGCTTTTTCCGGCGTGTGCGTATCCTCCGCTTCACCCGCATCTTCGCTCCGCATGAGCAAGACCGCGCACTGCCCCTAGTCCTGCGCCAAGAGCTGCCGGGGATCTTCAACTGGGCACTGGAAGGTCTGGTGCGCCTGCAGCGCAACGACGCCTTCACCGATGTTCCCAGCAGCTTCGTCGCTCTGGAGCAGTATCGCGCCTCGGTCGACCCCGTGCGGGCCTTCGTGAAGAATTGCCTGCGTACTGAAGCGCCTCCCGGTAACGGTCAACCGCCAAAGTCTCCGACCTCGGCGGTCTACCGCGCCTTCATCGGCTATTGCGAGGAACACGGCTACACGGCCCAGAACACTTCCCACTTTGGCCGCGCCATGTCCGATTTTGGTCTAGCTGCCAAGCCGTCAAACGGACGCAATTACTATCCGGTGACGCTGCTGGAGATGGAGGAAGTTGAAGCGTAGCCGATCGGTGCTGGTGAAGACACGTCCTTCGTTGTGACTGAGCGTATCATCAGCACCCGGATCGTCGCCCCTCCCTTTGCGGGGACGGGGCGGCGTGTCCCGTGTGTGCGCACACCGAAGCCCCCACTCGCCCGGAGGGTGGGCGGCTCCGAATTGCCAACTGCCCCCACTGCCCCCACTATTCCATCACGCAGCAATGAATCGCTGCCCCCTCCCCTTCTGCTGAGCACCCGGAAGTATCGGCGTATCGATCAGTACCACAATTTCCGCCAGCGCCAATGATGATGAATTTTTGCTAATACCAGTGCCCGTAGTCAAGCAGCTGATGACGGAGCAAGTCGATATAGATCCTGTCCCGGTCAGGGGCGCGCACAATATCGGCCACCTTCAGGAACACCCGCTCGTATTGCTGGCTTGGCCCCGTCGGATAAGGCTTCGTTGAGCGGAAGGCGTCAGGCTCGATTCCCAGCATCTCATCATCCACCGGGATCTGGACCTCGATGTAGTGGTGGATCGACAAATCATCCAGCAACCGCTCGACGTCCTTGATGCACACCACCACGCCCTCGGATAACAGGGCATCGATCAGCACCGATGCGTCAGCCTCATTGCCGTCGCCAGCAATCACGGCCTCCAGCGCGCTCATATCCACCATATATTCGTTTTCGGGCGGCTGGAAGTGACACGCTCCGCTCGTGTTGCTATTTAGAGGCAGGCCCGACCAATACGTCACATTGGCCGCGTACCCTTCCGGCAAATTGGCCTTCTCGAATAAGCAGCCGCGCAGATTGCTCGGCAAGCTGATGTGGCGGTTATACACTTCCGGTACGTCCGGCGTTAATCGGCACCCGACGATAGCATCGGGCGGCAGAGCGGCCAAGTTCAGCCGGTTGGCGTTCTTCAGGTAATATCCTTCGGAGGTGGACAGGTCCGTTGCAGGATCGTCCGACAGCGCCAGGCGCTCGGACTGGCTAAGGTCTTTGATCGTCAGGGCGACGGACAGGGCTTGGTCGGTCACGTAGATGGTACCTCGTTGCATTATGAGTTTTCCTTATCGTTGGTGGTAATGGTGGCTGGGTTCGCCTTGTGTATCGAGAAACGCTTGCCCATCAGCTTGGATTGATGTTTCTGCTCGATCAGCCGCCGCTCTGGATGGAACAGCGACTGGTCTCTCGGCCCTGGAATCAAGCGGGCCTGTTTGGTCTTGATGGCGTTGATCGTTGCGCTCTCGCCTACCTGCGGGTCACAGAGAACCCGGTTATTGCTGTAGGCGATCCTGTCCAGGTCGTACTGCGCGTTGTGGATGAACTTCAGGGCGTCGGTGTGTGAGCGCATCAGGATCAACTGGATTGGCTTCCCCGCCCTGCTGGATTTGCCGAGGAAATAGCGCGGGTAATTCTTGCTGATGGCATTCTCCCGGAACGTGTAGCCAAACCGGCTGGTCAGTTCTTCGATGACGCTGTCGTCGGTGGCGATCACGTCGATATCGCCGTAGTCCGGGTGGATCGTCGGCGCGACAAGATGGCGGACCATCCCGCCAAACAGATAGGCGTTTGGATTGCCCATCAGGTAGCCAGCCAGCGCCTCGTTGTCCTGCACGATTTCGTGCCCGACGCAGTCGATGGTAGACAGGTAGCGGCCACTCAGACACAGCGCCTTCGACACAAAGACGATGCCGCTGTGCCCGAAAGACAGCGACTTCATGTCCAAGGGGAAGATGCTGTTCAAATTCTCCCTCAGCACCAAACGGGTGCCCAATTTAGCGCGCAGGGCCGCGTACTGCGGTTTCAGGCGCAGGATATCGGCGGACGGAATCGGCGGCAGGACCAGCGAGTATTCGATATCCATTCCCGCCCACTCCACTTGATACCGTGCCAGCTCTTCCAGAACGTCAGCGTCCAGCGAGATCGAGAAGTGATCCACCACGCCCCGTAGCTTGGCGACGTGCTGTACTTCACGGGTGATCATGCGCACCCGGAAGCCTTGTGCCTTGATGACCGCGATCATCGCCAGCAACTGGTCGCCGTACTCGCCGAATTTGTAGAGCGGGTCCGCGCCGCCGCTGATGGTGATGAATTTCTTCCTGCATTGCGTGATGAACGTCGATATCGCCTCGGCGCTCTGCCCGCCATGCGGCAGCAGCGGCGAATCACGCCAATTACAGAACGAGCAGTTTTTTGTGCATCCAAATCCTTTCTTCTTCCAATTCACGACGATCGTGTAGTTCGGGTTGTCGGTGGTCATTTCGTCCTCCTGTCTGGGCGCTGATGGCCTTGTTTTGCTATCTGTTGTGGGGTGTTTGCGGGGATTGCGGTCGGCCGGATCTTCTGGCCTGGGGGTGAGGCGTTGCGCCTGCCTTTTGCCGGGAATTTGTGCGCATGGCGTGCCTGATACGAAAAGAAAATCCCCCGTGACTGGCGAGGTCAAGGGGGATCGTGGTCGGCGGAAAATTGGGACAGTATCCCGGTCAAGCTCGATGCGTTTAGCCGTGTAGATGTGTCTAGCGGCGGTATTTGACGGAGAGCATGAAGTCCAAAGAGCGGGGCAAGAATGCTTTCTTGATGTCGTGGGGCAGTGTGCGGGGTGTACCTGGGCGGCCTGCGGAAAGGCTGTGGCTACCGATATTGACGATGCGCCATTCGAGGGCGGGTGAACGTAAGACTTTCTTCATGTTGGAGATTCCTTTTGACGGTCCAGAAACGGAAAAGCCCAAAAACCGGATGAGGGGCTTGGGCTTCGGATGGGCATTACCGTCAAAATAATATATGCGTGAGCTTGCGGCTAATTTCAGTTTCGATAGCTCCGCACAAAATGCGAAAAAACCCCACCTCCTTGCGGAAGCGGGGTTTTCCCAACAGCACCAATTAAAAATTAGCACCGCCTAGAGAGATAGTCTGGATGGCGATGCCTTGCCATCCGGGCTTGTCTTCTATTACAGGGTGATGCCGTGAGCAGCGATAGCAGCAACGCTACCGGTTGCTGCCAGGTCAACCGTACCAACCAGTTTGACGATGTTGTCAGCACCAGCAACGAACGAAGCCGATGCCGATTGGTCATCAACGATGTAGGTGTTGCCGCCGAACTGGAACCAGCTGATCTGACCGTGAACCGAATTACCGTCGCCCGAGCTTGCTTGAGCGATATAGTCAGCGAACAGAGCGGTGCTCGAGTTCAACGTGATTTTCGCAGCCGCAGCCGAACCACCAACGAACACAGCGGTGTGAGCGCCGGCGTCCAGCACCAGCGTGTCCAAATGTTGCAGACCGGTGACCGACGAGTACGTGTTTGCCGAAGTTGCAATACCAACGGTCAGCGAATCAACCGTGCCGGAAGCGTGTGCACCGAAGGTGACCACGTTCTGACCGTGAGCAACGGTAACAGTATTTGCACCCGTGCCGGCGGTAATGGTGTCAGCACCGGAGCCTGTGCCACCAGCATTGATGGTGTTGGTACCATTGCCGACGGTAATGGTGTTGTTACCAGTGGTGGCGGTGACGGTAACGGTGTTGTTACCGTTGCCCAGGGTGACTTTCATCACGCCGGTGGTTGCGCTGCTGTCGATGATGGTGTTGTTACCGTCGCCAGCCGTCACGATGTCGGTCTTGCCAGCAGCCAGGCCGCTATCGGTGAAGCTGAAGTTACCAGCGCCGCCGGTGAAGGTGGTGCCTGCGGTGCTCAGCGTAATGCCGGTCACGTCCAGAGCCAAACCTTTGCCGATTGCCGAAGCGTTGATGGTGTTGACGGTGGTACCAGCCAGACCGGTCAGGGTCAAGCTTTCAGTACCAGTGATGGTCAGCGAAGTTGCGGCAGCATCGGTCAGGGCCAGGGTGTTGTGGCCGCTAGCGGCATTGCTACCCAGGCTGTTGATCGTTACCGACTCAATCGAGCCAATCGAAACCGAATGACCGGAGAAGTCCACGCCATCAACCGTTGCTTTGCTCAGGCTCAGGCTCAGGCTATCGGTGGTGGTATCAGTTTTCAGACCAAACGTGACATTGGCGGTAGGATCTACATCCAGCGCCAACGTGGTGCCAGCAACAGCGTTCGAGAAAACCGTGGCGCCGCCGAGAGCGGTCGATACGTCAACCGCTTTTACGCCTGCGAAGACACTCAGGTCATAGGTACCGCTGTCCGTTCCAGCGCCAACCGTACGCAGAATTTCGAAACCGGTCACGTTGACACCGGTGTTGGCGGCGAGGTAGGTACCACCAACATTACTAACAGCGATAACGTCAGCGGTGCCGGAACCAGCAGCGATCGATTTGGTTGCGTCGCCGTTGATGGTCACGGTGTTGGCACCCGAGCCGCCTTTGAAGGTAGCTTTGGTGTCGTCAATGGTGACCGACGATTTGCCTGTGCTGCCCGAAGTGTCAACCGTAGTCACGGTAGCAGCCGAGAAATCACCGCTCACGCCTGCCGAACCGGTTACCTTGACGGTAGCCAGAGTGGTCATGCCAGCAGCCGAGGTCAGCGTCAGGACGTTGGTACCAGCGACGGTCAACGCGGTCAGCGCGGTGTCAGCGATGTTAGCCAGGGTCGAGTCAGCGGTAGCGGTCGTCACGTTCAACGTCGTGTAGATGTTGGAATCGCTCAGGGTGCCACCGGTTTCGCCGTTGATGTTCAACGCCAGGGTTTTGTTGGTAGGCGTAGCCAGACCACTGTTGGTGATCGTGATGTTGCCCGAACCGCCGCTGACGTTCAGCGTGGTCAGAGCATTGTCGTTGATCGCGGCAGTGGTGAAGTTGTTAGCAGTTACGGTGGTGATCACGCCAGCTTTGGTGGTGCTTGCGTTCACGTCATTGACGGTCACCGAGTTGTTAGCGATACCGTTGACAGCAGCTTTAACTGCAACACCTTGGGTTTCGGTCACACCAGCATCAACCACCGTACCGCCGCCCGTTTGCACTACACCGTGCGTCAAGTCAGTCACGTTGCTGTTAGCCGTCGTGCTGGTGAAGACCACGGTCGTGCCAGCAGCTACAGTGCCGCTGGTCCAACCAGTGAACGTACCAGTTACAGTACCGCCACCGGTAGCGGCAGCAACAGCGGCAATC
>Ga0209901_1000540_pt1 | contig 14232 bp, 15 predicted proteins | sample OrgsoiDNA_201058_FD_185806 | JGI IMG/M metagenome (GOLD analysis project Ga0209901, IMG submission 185806) | Permafrost soil microbial communities from the Arctic, to analyse light accelerated degradation of dissolved organic matter (DOM) -... | ecosystem: Environmental > Terrestrial > Soil >...
TACGGGACCGATTGCAGATAGGTCTTTTGCTCGGCCAGCTTTTCGGTGCCGCGGTGCAGCAGGCCGATGTGCGGGTCGGCACGCTGGATCACTTCGCCGTCCAGCTCCAGCACCAGGCGCAGCACGCCGTGGGCGGCCGGGTGCTGCGGACCGAAGTTGAGGGTGTAGTTCTTAATTTCAGCCATTATTTCATCCCGTAGTGTTCTTCGCGGATCACGCGCGGCACGTTTTCACGCGGCTCGATCGTCACCGGCTGGTAGATCACGCGCTTCTGCTCGGGGTCGTAGCGCATTTCGACATAGCCCGATACCGGGAAGTCTTTGCGGAACGGGTGGCCGATGAAGCCGTAGTCGGTCAGGATGCGGCGCAGGTCGTTGTGGCCGTCGAACAGGATGCCGAACATGTCGAACGCTTCGCGCTCGTACCAGTTGGCGGCGCGCCAGATGCCGGTGACCGAGTGCAGCAGCGGCATGTCGTCGTCGGGTGCGAACACGCGCACGCGCACGCGCCAGTTGTGCTTGATCGACAGCAGGTGCGAGACGGCCGCGAAACGCAGGCCGTCCCAGGCGCCGTCGCCGTAGGTCGAATAGTCGACGCCGCACAGGTCGATGATTTGCTCGAAATGCAGGCTGGCGTCGTCGCGCAGCTGCTGCATGACGGCCAGGTAATCGTCGGCCTTGACGGTGATCGTCACCTCGCCCAGCGCCGTGACGGTGCTGACGCGCTCGCCCAGGGCCGTGGCCAGGGCGGTTTGCAGGACTTCTATTTGAGTGGTCATAGTTTGAGGCGGTCCAATTAGCGCGCGATGGTGCTGGTGCGCTTGATCTTGTTCTGCAGTTGCATGATGCCGTACAACAGCGCCTCGGCCGTCGGCGGGCAGCCCGGCACGTAGACGTCGACCGGCACGATGCGGTCGCAGCCGCGCACCACCGAGTACGAGTAGTGATAGTAGCCGCCGCCGTTGGCGCAGGAGCCCATCGAGATGACCCAGCGCGGTTCCGGCATCTGGTCGTAGACCTTGCGCAGCGCCGGCGCCATCTTGTTGCACAGCGTGCCGGCGACGATCATCACGTCGGACTGGCGCGGCGACGGACGGAACACGACGCCGAAGCGGTCCATGTCATAACGGGCCGCGCCCACGTGCATCATTTCGACCGCGCAGCAAGCCAGGCCGAACGTCATCGGGAACATCGACCCGGTGCGTGCCCAGTTGATCAGCTTGTCGGCCGAGGTGGTGATGAAACCTTCGTTTAATACGCCTTCAATAGCCATGGCTCATTCCCAATCAAGGGCACCTTTCTTCCAGATGTACCAGAAACCGACGACGAATTCAGCGATGAAGACCATCATCGTGATAAAACCGCCGAAGCCGAGTTCGCGCATGGATACGCCCCACGGGAAGAAGAATGCCGTTTCCAAATCGAACAAAATAAACAGGATAGCGACGAGGTAGTAACGCACGTCGAATTTCATGCGGGCGTCTTCGAAAGCTTCGAAGCCGCATTCATAGGGGGAGAGCTTGGCAGCGTCGGGCTTGTTCGGTCCGAGCAGATGCCCCAGGACTTGGGGCGCGATACCCACGCCGAGGCCGACGCAGATGAATAAGAGTACAGGGAGATAGTTTTCGAGGTTCACGATAAAGATCAGCTTGGTTTGACGGTCGGTTAAAGGTCACGCTGCGGTGCTTTGCAGTGCATTTAACGTTCGACCCCAATCAGAGCTTTCGACCAGGATCAAACGACACATCCTCGTAAAAAAGCCAGCCCAGGCATGAGTCACAGCTCAAAGATCCTTGCTGGCTTTAGATATATTTCTTGGTGCCGACGACGAGACTCGAACTCGTACAGCTTGCGCCACTACCCCCTCAAGATAGCGTGTCTACCAATTTCACCACGTCGGCATTAAGGCCGCTATTCTACTCTGCAATCACATCTTTGTTAAGGGCGTATTGCGTTAAAACAAGAAGAAAAACGATAAAACTTTATTTCATTCTACTATGGATTGTTTTTCTATTTTACCGGCAGCGCGCGGCTGCCAAAACAAACAGCAAAACAACGCAACACCCGCAAGAAAACCATCCATAGCGGCCGGCGCGGAGTGCGCGCCGGACTGACACATCAACAGCGGGCCGGCAACCGGCCGCTCATTACTTCGGAATCTGGCTGGCCGGCACACTGGCCGCAGGAGCCGCAGCCGCGGGAGCGACCACTGGCGCTGCCGCAGGAGCCACCGGCGCCATCGTCGTCGGTATGGCCGCCGCGCCCTTGACCGGCGCAGGCGCCGTCGGCACCGGCAGCTTGTCCATCACGCCGCCGCTGACCGGACCGGCGCTGTGCTGGGTCGACAGGTAGGACAAGGCCAGCGTGGCGCTGAAGAAGATCGCGGCGGCGATGCCGGTCGATTTCGACATGAAGTTCGAGGAACCGGTGGCGCCGAACAGGCTGCCCGAAGCGCCCGAACCGAACGCGGCGCCCATATCGGCACCCTTACCGTGCTGCAGCAGCACCAGGCCGATGATGGCCAGCGCCGACAAAACCTGTACTACGACGATCAAGTTGAACAAAGAGTTCATGTTATTCCATTCTCAGTTTAAAGTAATTTACTCAGCGGCGTGTATGATCGCGAGAAAATCCGCCGCCTTCAATGCTGCCCCACCAATCAAGCCGCCGTCGATATCCGGCATGGCCATCAATTCTTTCGCGTTGTCCGGCTTCATGCTGCCGCCGTACAAAATCCGCACGCCGGCCGCCGCCTCCGCATTCTTTTGCGCCAGTTGCGCACGCAACTTCTGGTGCACATCCTGCGCCTGCTGCGGCGTGGCCGTCTTGCCGGTGCCGATGGCCCAGACAGGCTCGTACGACACGACGATCTTCGCCACGTCTCCCGCGGCCAGCGCCTGCAGCACCGCGCCCAGTTGGGCCGTGACGACAGCCACGCCCTGCCCCGCGTCGCGCTGCGCTTCGGTCTCGCCGACGCAGACCACCGGCGTCAAGCCGGAGGAAAGCGCGGCCAGCGCTTTTTGCGCGACCAGTTCATTGCTCTCCAGATGGTAAGCACGGCGCTCGGAGTGACCAACGAGCACATAGCGGCAGCCGAATTCGGCCAGCATGCAGGCCGCGACTTCGCCAGTATACGCGCCATTCTGTTTGGACGACACATCCTGACCGCCCCAGGCCACCGGCGTGCCCGTCAACTCCCGCCGGCACTGCGCCAGATAGGGCGCGGGCGCGCAGACGGCGCAGTCGGCGCCCTTTTCGCCCAGTCCGGCAACGATTTCAGACAATAACACCGCATTACCGGCGCAGTTGCCGTTCATTTTCCAATTGCCGATGACGAGTTTGCGTCGCATAGTAGCCTAATTTTCAATAACCCGCCATTTTAACGTGAGGCCAGAAGCCCGGTCAAACCAGTGAGTACAGGAAACGGCATGAAATGATACAGTCCACCACCAACAATTACAAACCCGTATCAAATCACCTGCAGCATGATCTTGCCGACATGCGCCCCGCTCTCCATCAGCGCGTGCGCGGACGCCGCGTGATCGAGAGGGAACACCTGGTAAATCACCGGCTTGACCTTGCCGGCCGCTATCATCGGCCAGACGCGCTGCTGTAACTGCTTGGCGATGGCGGCTTTAAAGGCCACCGAGCGCGGCCGCAGCGTCGAGCCGGTCACCGTCAGGCGCCGGCGCAACAACTGCGCCAGGTCCAGCGTGCCCTTGCCGCCGCCCAGCGTGGCGATCAGCGCCAGCCGGCCGTCGTCGGCCAGGCAATCGATTTCACGTGGCAGATAATCGCCGCCGACCATGTCGAGGATGACATCGACGCCGCGCTCGTTGGTCAGCGACTTGACGACGGCGGCGAAGTCGGCCGTCTTGTAGTTGATGCCGTGTTCGGCGCCCAGGCTTACGCAGGCGCGCGCCTTGTCGTCGCTGCCGGCCGTGGCGAACACGCGGTGGCCCATCGCGGCGGCCAGCTGGATCGCCGCCACGCCGATGCCGGACGTGCCGCCCTGCACCAGCAGCGTCTCGCCGCCGGCCAGGTGGGCGCGGTCGAACACATTGCTCCAGACCGTGAAATAGTTTTCCGGCAGCGAGGCCGCCTCCAATGCCGACAAGCCCGGCGGCACCGGCAGGCACTGGCCGGCCGGCGCCACGCAGTATTCCGCGTATCCGCCGCCCTGCACCAGCGCGCAGACCATGTCGCCCTGGTTAAAAGGACTGCCGGCCAGGTCGCCGTCGACGATCTCGCCGGCCACTTCCAGGCCAGGCAGGTCCGACGCGCCCGGCGGCGGCGCGTAGTTGCCTTTGCGCTGGAATACGTCGGGACGGTTGATGCCGGCCGCGTGGACCTTGATCAGCACCTCGCCCGCCTTGAAGGAGGGCATGGGGCGTTCGCACAGGCGCAAGACGTCCGGCGATCCCGGCTGGCTGATTTCGATGGCGCGCATATCACCCCTTTCAAGTGGAAAGGGCGATTGTACGACAGCGGCAAAAGGCGTGCAGCGCGCGCCCGATTGAACGGCGCCCCAAGCCGGACAGGCCGGGGGCAGCCCCAGTTCGCCGCCGTGCGGGTCCTGCGCTAGCCGCCGCCGCTCTTCGATTGTTTCGGCAGCGGCGTATTGACGCGCCAGGCGGCCGACAGCGCCTGCCCCTCCTCGATCTGTTCCTGCGTCATCACCTTGACCACCAGCGCGCGCTGTTCGGCGGCGTTGGATGAACCGCCGGCGGCGGCCAGGTTCCACAACATATAAGCGATCACATTATCCTGCGGCATGCCGCCTATGTGATAACGATACATCAGCCCCAGCACCTGCTGCGCCTCGGCGTGGCCCTGCTCGGCCGCCTTGCGGAACCAGATCACCGCCTCCTTGTGATCCTGGATCACGGCGTTGCCCGTGTAATACATCGCGCCGACCACATATTGCGCGTCGGCCTTGCCCTGCTGCGCCGCCTTGCGGTGCCAGAACAAGGCCAGCTTGTAATCCTGCGGCACGCCGCGGCCCATGTAATACATCAGGCCCAGCAGATGTTCGGCGTCGGCATTGCCGCCCTGCGCCAGCGGCGCGATTTCTTTGTACGCCAGCGCGTAATTCTTGCTGTTGTACGCCATCGCGCCGTCGGCGAAGCTGGCCGCCATGGCGCCGGACGCGTACAACGCCAGGCAAAACGCAATAATTATTAGTTTTTTCATGTCGCGTAGAGGGGTCTGTCTGACTGCTATTTCATCCGGTCCGCCGGATGTCTCGATATTCTGTCGCTGCGTGTTCAGCTTATTTCCACGTCACCTTGCCCAGGCCGTCAACGCTGACGTTGCGGTTCAGGGGCTTGCCATAGACCGTGACCGAACCGAGGCCGCTCAGGTTCAAGGTCGCGCTGTTCTTGGCGTTGACGGTGGCGTTGCCGAGGCCGCTCAATTCCACCGTCACGGCATCGGCCTGCAGCTGCTGCGCGTTGAGGCCGCCGAGACCGCCCAGCGTCGCCTTCAGCATCTTGCTGTGGCCGCCGAGCGTGATGACGCCGGCACCGCGCAGGTCGAGGTCGACGTTGTCGTTCTCGCTGACCCACAGCGTCATGCTGCCGACGCCGCCCAGGTTCGCTTTCAGGTCCTTGTAGTCGCAGGTCACCTTCATGCTGCCGGCGCCTTCGAGCGTCAGTTCCAGCGTATCGCCGCTGAAGCCGTTGACTTCGGTGCTGCCGACGCCGTCCGATACCACCTCGCGCAGCGTCGGCAGCACCAGCTCGGCGCGCGCCGTGTTGCGGCCGAACTTGAAGCCGTGCGATTCGGTGTCGAAGTGCAGCGTGTCGCCGCTCTGCACCGCCGTCACGCTGGTCAGCACGCGCTTGTCGCCGATGATCGTCAGCGATGGCACGGCGCCCTGGCGTATCTTCAAATCGACCATGCCGTCGATTTTAACGCGCACCACGCGCGCGTCAATGACTTGCGTGGCGGTCGTATTATCCTCCGCGCTGGCGCGGCCGAACAGGGCGAAAAAAGCGGTGATCAGCAGACCAAACTGGAGCAGTTTCTTCATATCGGGATATCCTCGGATCTTGTTCTTCTTGGCCCGCGGCGGGCGTTTTTTACGGCGCGGCCGCGTTCAGTCGACGCGGCCGCCAGCTAATGTAGCAGCCGATCGCGCCTGCGCGCAATTTATTCTGCGGCGGCGGCTTTTTCGGCGGCGCTCATGCGGTGGCCGGTGACCATGACCACCGGCGTCGTGACCGAGTCGGCGTGGATCAGCGTGACCTGGGCCGGCGTCGAGGCGGTGGCCATGCCGGTGGCGCCCAGCAGGACGAAGGCGGCGGCGACGAAGATGGCTTCCATGTTTTTTGCGATGTTCATGATGTGCTCCTGATGGTTGTTTGCGATAAGTGCTTGCGGTATGTAAGCACTATATCGACGGCGCTCCGGCCGGTCGCGCGGATTGCGACGAACTGCATATTTCACGTGGCAGGACGCAGAATTGCTGCGAAATGGACGCAGAACGGGCGCAACACCGCGCGGAATCGGGCGCCGAACGGCGACGGCATGGTGGCGGCATCGGAATTGCCTACATGTTTAGTAAACAATCGCTAAACTGCAGGCTGGCGATTGACCGCCGCGCGGGCGGCGTGCCAGACTGCTGTCGCCTAACGAGATGGAGCACGCCTTGAAATCCGACCGACCCGAAGCGCCCGACAGCATCGCCGCAGCAGCAGCATCAGCGGCGACCGGCGGCGCCACCGTGCGCGACATCGCGCGCGCGGCGGGCGTATCGACCGGCACCGTCTCGCGCGCGCTGAAAAACGAAACCGGCCTGACCGAAACCACGCGCCAGTCGGTGCTGGCCACCGCGCGCCGGCTCGGCTACGACTTCGGCAAGCTGCGCGCCAAGCGCATCCGCCGCCTGACCTTCCTGCTGCACCGCCAGCACGACACCGCCGCCAGCAGCCCGTTTTATTCGGCCGTGCTGCACGGCGCCGAACAGGCTTGCCGCCGCCACGGCATCGTGCTGTCCTTCCTGGCCGCCGGTCCCGCCGACGGCCTGCCCGACCAGGTCCGCATGCACGCGCCGGACGGCATCGTCTGCGCCGGCTTTTTCGAGCCCGAATTATTGAGCGCCCTGCGCGCCACCGGCAAACCGCTGGTGCTGATCGACATGAAGCTGCGCGGCTACAGCTCGGTCAACCCGGACAACCTGGCCGGCGGCCAGCTGGCGACGCGGCACCTGATCGCGCTCGGCCGGCGCCGCATAGCCCTGATCGCCGGACCGCTGGGGCACTACAGCATCCGCGAACGCGCGCGCGGCTATCGCCAGGCGCTGTTCGACGCCGGCATGCTGGCCGATCCCGCGCTCGAAGCCCATCTTCCCGACGGCGCCGACCTCGATGCCGGCGCGCGCGAAGCGATGCAATCGCTGCTCGAGCTGCCCGAACGTCCCGACGCCGTGTTCTGCTACAACGACAGCGCCGCGCTGGCCGCGCTGCGCTGCTGCCTGGCCGCCGGCCTGCGCGTGCCCGAGGATATCGCCATCGCCGGCTGCGACGACATCGCCGGCGCCCAACTCGCTACGCCGCCGCTGACGACGCTGCGCATCGACAAGCAGGCGCTCGGCGCGCTCGGCGTCGAGCTGCTGCTGGCCGGCCCGCACGACACGCCGCGCGACATGGTCGCGCCGGTCGAACTGGTGATACGCGCCAGCAGCGCCGGAGCATAACAATATAAATAATATAAACGATATGAATAATACATGACCACTCAACCTTCACGCCACCAGACAACACAAAACAACACCATGAACCTGCCCGACTTCCGCAAGCGCGCCACGCTGCTGGCCCACATCCAGCACACCAAACAATTCTACGACGACCGTTGCATCGATCCGAGCGGCGGCCTGTATCACTTCTACAAAGACGACGGCAGCGTCTATGACCAGCACACACGCCACCTGGTCAGCAGCACGCGCTTCGTGTTCAACTACGCCATGGCCTACCGCCAGTTCGGCGACGCCGCCGACCAGCAGCGCATGCGCCACGCGCTGGCCTTCCTGCGCAGCGCGCACCGCAACCCGGCCAACGGCGGCTATATCTGGGAGCTGCGCTGGCAGGACGGCAAGGCCACCATCACCGACCCGACCAACCACTGCTACGGCCTGGCCTTCGTGCTGCTGGCCTATTCCCACGCGCTGCTGGCCGGCGAAACCTCGGCCCGCGCCGACATCGAACAGACCTTCGCCTTGATGGAACAACGTTTCTGGCAAGCCGACTATGGACTGTATGCCGATGACGCCGACAGCAACTGGCAGCTGTCCGGCTATCGCGGCCAGAACGCCAATATGCACTCCTGCGAAGCGCTGCTGGCCGCCTTCGAAGCGACCGGCGACCAAGCCTATCTGCAGCGCGCCGAAACGCTGGCCCACAACATCACGCAGCGCCAGGCGGCTCTGGCCGGCGGCCTCGTTTGGGAACACTACCGCGCCGACTGGAGCGTCGACGGCGACTACAACCGCGACGACAAGACCAACATCTTCCGCCCATGGGGCTACCAGCCCGGCCACCTGACCGAATGGGCCAAGCTGCTGCTGATCATGGAACGTCACAAAGAGCACCTGAGCGGCCCGTCCGACTGGCTGCTGCCGCGCGCCCTGGAGCTGTTCGACGCGGCCATGAACGTCGCCTGGGACCACGACAACGGCGGCATCTGCTACGGCTTCGCGCCGGACGGCAGCATCTGCGACGGCGACAAATATTTCTGGGTGCAGGCCGAGAGCCTGGCCACGGCCGCGCTGCTGGCCGCGCGCAGCGGCGACGCGCAATACTGGACCTGGTATGAGCGCATCTGGGCGTACAGCTGGCAGCACATGATCGACCACCAATACGGCGCGTGGTATCGCGTGCTCAGCCAGGGCAACGGCAAATTGAGCGACGAGAAAAGCCCGGCCGGCAAGGTCGATTACCACACCATGGGCGCCTGCTACGAAGCGCTCAACGCCCTGAAAGACTGAGATGAACACCACCACCAACCTGCCCGTCTTCATCGCCGCCGGCGAAGCCCTGACCGACATGATCATCGACGGCGCCGACAGCCAGCAGTGGCACAGCAAAGTCGGCGGCTCGACCTGGAACGTGGCGCGCGCCATGGCCAGGCTGGGCGTGCCGACCGCGTTCGCCGGCGCCATCAGCCAGGACGTCTTCGGCGACGCGCTGTGGCAAGCCAGCGAGGCGGCCGGACTCGATCTGCGCTTCGTGCAGCGGCTGGCCAAGTCGCCGCTGCTGGCGATTGTGTATCGCACCGATCCGCCCAGTTATTTTTTCATCGGCGACGACAGCGCCGACCTGCATTTCGACGCGGCGCAGCTGCCGCAAGGCTGGCGCCAGAAAAGCCGCTGGGTGCATTTCGGCGGCATCAGTCTGGCGCGCGAACCGCTGGCCGGCAAGCTGGTGGCGCTGGCGCGCCAGCTTAAAGACGATGGCGTGGGCATCAGCTACGATCCGAATTTCCGCGCGCTGATGGATGAACGCTATGACGCGACCCTGCGCCAGATGACCGAGCTGGCCGACGTCATCAAAGTGTCGGATGAAGATCTGGCGGGGCTGTTCCGCCACGACGATATCGCACAGTCGTTCGCCACGCTGCGCAGCTGGAATCCGGCGGCCAGTTATCTGTACACCAAAGGGGCGCAAGGCGCATCGCTGCACATCGGCGAGCGGCAGTGGCAGATGGCCGCGCCGCGCGTGGACGTCGTCGACACGGTCGGCGCGGGCGATGCCAGCATCGCGGCACTGGTCTTCAGTTTGCTGCGCGACGGCGCGGCCGAGCCGGGCCAACACCTGCGCTTCGCGGTGGCGGCCGGCGCCGCAGCCTGCCTGACGACCGGCGCGACGCCACCGGCGCTGGAAATGATCGAACAGATTGCAGCGTCGCTGTAGAACGTTACGACAGGGTCAGTGCCGACATTCGGACACAAGCTGAGCAATCTCGTTGAGATTGCCCCAGTTGAGAGCGTGTTCGAATGTCGGCGCTGCCCCTCGCTTGCTCGTTGCTCCGGCCTATCGTGCCATCAAATCACGCCAACACCAGCGGCGTGAACGCGGCGCCGGGCAGCACGATGGTGGCGCGGAAGCCGCCTTCGGGATCGTTGGCCAGCACCAGCTCGCCGCCGTGCGCCTGCACGATGCCGCGCGCGATCCCCAGTCCCAGTCCCATGCCGCTGCTGTTCTGCTGGCGACCATGCTCAAGCCGCACATACGGTTCGAACAAATTGGCGAAGGCCGCTTCCGGCACGCCGGGGCCGTGGTCGCGGATGGCGATTTCGATGTTGACGCCGTTGCTGTGCACCGCGATCTCGACCTGCTTGCCGTAATGCATGGCGTTGTTGAGCAGGTTGCCGATGGCGCGCTTCAGCGCCAGCGGCTTGGCCGCCACGCTCAAGCCCGACGGATGGAAGCTCACCTGATGCCCGGCCAGCTGCGCGTCGCGCACCATGCGGCCGAGCAGCGAGTCGAGCCGGATCTCGGTCGGATTCTCGTGGATGTCGCTGTCCTTGACGGTTTGCAGCGCGCCCTTGACCATCATGTCCAGCTCGTCCAGATCCTCATGGAATTCATTGCGCAACTGGTCGTCGTCGAGCAGCTCGGCGCGCAGCTTGAGGCGCATGATGGGCGTGCGCAGGTCGTGCGAGATCGACACGAACAAGCGCTCGCGGTCTTCGATGTAGCGCTGGATGCGCTCGCGCATGGCGCCGAAGGCGCGCGCCGTCTTGACGAATTCGCGGCTGCCCGTTTCCGGCAGCACCGGCGTGTGCTCGCCGTTGCCGAAGGCGGTCGCCGCTTCCGACAGCGCGGCCAGCGGACGCGTGGTCCAGCGCACCACGAGGATGGACAGCAGCAGCACCGCCGCCAGCGACAGCGCCTGCACCAGCAGCCGGTCGCGCGTCAGCGGGTTGCCGCTTTCGAGGAAATACGGATTCGGCATCAGCGTGGCCAGGTACAGCCAGTTGCCCGGCTCCATCTCGGCCTGGATCAGCAAAATCGGCGCCGGCACCGGCTTGGTCAGCACGATGTGCTGCACCCAGCTGTCGGGCAGGTCGTTGATGGTGGCGCCGTCGTCGCTGACGACCAGCTTGTCCGGCCAGGCGAACGCCAGCCGCAGGTTGGAGACGTTGGGCAGATTCTCTTTGAGCGTGGCGCGGATCTGCTTGAGCGCGATGTCGGACAGCACCTGCGGGTGGATTTCGGCGACGTTGACCGGCGCGTGGTTGATGTTGACCAGGAAGCGCGTGCCGGCCATCTCGCGGAACTGCTGGATGATCAGCGGCCGGTAGTTCGGCGGCAGGCTGATGAAGAAGCGCATGGCGCTGGCCGCGCTGTGCGCCAAATGCAGCGAGGCGGTGCCGACCTCCACTTCCGACTCGGCACGCCGCTGCGCGGCCCAGATCACGTTGCCGACCAGCTGCGTCAGCAGCACGCCGACCACCATCACGGCCGACAGCCGGCCCAGCAGCGACTGCGGCAGCAGCCGCAGCTTCCACCAGGGCCGCGATGCGCCGCTGTCAGACATTGCTGACGGCGACATCGGCCGAGAACACATAGCCGGCGCCGCGCACCGTTTTAATCAGCAGCGGCTGCTTGCCGCCGTCGTTCAGGCGCAGCCGCAGCCGGCTGATCTGCACGTCGAGGAAGCGGTCCATCGGGCCGGCGTCGCGGCCGCGGGTTTCCTCGCACAGCACGTTGCGGTCGAGGATGTCGCCGGCGTGCTCGACGAAATATTTCAGCAGCTGGAAGTCGAGGCCGGTCAGCGACACGATCTCGCCCTGCGGGTCGGTGACGGTGCGCGCCACGGCGTCCAGCGTGTAGCCGACGAAACGGTAGAAGCGCGGCGCGGCGGCGTTGTCCAGGCCGGTGCGCCGGTGGATGGCCTTGATGCGCGCCAGCAGCTCGCGCGGGCTGTACGGCTTGGAGATGTAGTCGTCGGCGCCCAGTTCCAGGCCGACCACGCGGTCGGTCTCGTCGGAGCTGGCCGTCAGCATGATGATGGGCACGTTGGAACGGCGGCGCACGGTCTTGCACAGCGCGAAGCCGTCCGTGTCGGGCAGCATCACGTCGAGGATCACCAGCGACAGCTCGTCGACGTAGCGGTGGAATTCGGCCAAAAAGGTTTCGCCGTTGTGGGCCAGGCCGACGTCGTACTGGTTCTTTTCCAGATAAGTCTTGAGCAGGGTACGGGTCTTTTGGTCGTCGTCGACGATGAGGATTTTACGCATATTCCTACGGTGTCTTGGTAAAGGTGCGGGCGATGGTGCCGAGCCGGCGTTGCATCTCGGCCACCGGCAGCTGGTCGTTCAGGAAGTAGCGGTGCAGCTCCTCGACCATCGCGTCGCGGACGATTTCATCGGTCGCCATGCGGTGCACCAGGCTCGGTATCTGCGCCTGCGGGCCGCTGGAGAACAATTTGAACGAGGCCAGCTGGCAGCTGTCCATTTTCGACAATTGCGGCTGGCGCAGCACCGGGATCGATCCCTTGATCTGGTTATAGTCGCTCTGGATGCCGGGCGACATGATCAACGCCGCCAGTTTTTCCTGCGCCGGCCGGTGCGAGTCGCGCGTGGCCAGCATGCTCAGCGTGTCGATATTATACAGATGATAGCCGGCCGTGCCCGGCACCACGCCGCAGCCGAAGTCGACGCCGGTGACCATGCCGTGTTCGTTGAGCTCGCCTTTCGCCCAGTCGCCCATCACCTGCATCGCCGCGCGGCCCGACGCCAGCTCGATGGTGGTCTGGTCCCAGGTCCGTTCGAGGATGGGGTGGCTCATCCAGCGTTTCAGGTAGCGCAGGTGGGTCAGCGCGGCGGCCAGGCGCGGGTCGGCGTAGGCGGCGGCCTCGCGGCGCTGGAACAGGGCGCGGTAGAAATCGGCGCCCTCGGCCAGCACCAAGGTCTCGAACAGCGTACCGACCTGCCACGGCTCGCTGCTCTGCGCCAGCGGCACGATGCCGGCCTTTTCCAGCACGGCGGCGGCGTGCTCGAACTGCGCCCAGCTGTCCGGCGGCGCCAGTTTATAGCGGTTGAACAGGCGGCGGTTATAAAACAGCGTGTTGATGCGGTGGATGCCGATCGGCGCGGCGTAGACGTGACCGTCGGCGCGGATCACGGCGTTGACGGTCGGTTGCAGTTTTTGTTCCCACTGGCCGGCGGCGGCCACCTGGTCGAGGTCGAGCAGCAGGTTCAGGCGCGCCCAGTCGCGGATCACGATGCCGTTGACCTGCGCCACCTCGGGCGCGTTGCCGGCCAAAATGCGACTGCGCAGCACGATGCCGGCGCCGACGCCGGAACCGTTGGGGATGACGCTGTCGCGCCAGACCACGTTTTCTTCGTTGAGCCTGGCCGCGACCAGGTCGACGGCGCGCCGCTCGCTGGCCGACTTCCACCAGTGCAGCACTTGCAGCCCTTCCGCCTGCGTGGCGGCGGAAACACCGGCAAGCACGGCCAGCGCGGCCGCAAGGGCCAGCGCGACTGCCGTGGCCCGCCGGCGGCTGCGTCGCTTGTCACCCATCAGTTTTACTCCCGCCGAAACCGGCATGCCATTATTCCCTTATCCCCGTCGGCGCTGCACCGGCGTGGCCGGCAGCGTCCAGACGCTACCTTAACAGAGTTGTTTTAACGTTGGTAATCATGCAAAGCTTTTTGCAATAAACTGTATGTATTTGTTGCGTAGTGTTGCAAGCAACAGCCACTGTAATCAAGCAACAATATCCCATATTCATGGTATGAATAGCCGCCATCGCCCCATTGCAATGTAAAGAAATGTAAGCAAGGCCGTTTTAACGGAAAAAGTTTTCCCCAAAAAATCAAACACTTAAGGCGACTGTTGTTGCGACGTCCCGGGGACTGGCATCACATTTGGGGCAATGCTACTGTCTCATCGCCGTAGAAAAACTACAAAACTGACCACCAGCAGCAAACGAGTGTGGCGCGCACGCCGGCATGGATCTGAGATGTGACGGGATTTTTATCGTCGTGTCCGGCCACACGCTTATAACCAGAAGGAGACACTTCAAATGCAACGCATGATTCTGAAAACCCTGCCGGCAGCACTGGCACTGGCCATGACCTTTGGCGTCGCCCACGCCGACCCATACAACGATACCGACGGCTTCCACGGCTACCTGCGCGCCGGCGCCGGCGTCAGCTCGACCCACGGCCCGCAAAGCTGCTACGGCCTGGGCGGCGTGACCTCGAAATACCGCCTCGGCA
>Ga0209901_1000542_pt1 | contig 14230 bp, 7 predicted proteins | sample OrgsoiDNA_201058_FD_185806 | JGI IMG/M metagenome (GOLD analysis project Ga0209901, IMG submission 185806) | Permafrost soil microbial communities from the Arctic, to analyse light accelerated degradation of dissolved organic matter (DOM) -... | ecosystem: Environmental > Terrestrial > Soil >...
ACGGCGACCAGATGGAAGCGCAGTTCCAGCGGGTCCAGCACCGCCAGCGCGCCGCCCATCACGGAAAACGGCACCAGTCCGAAATCGCTCTGCTTCAGCGTGACGCTGCCGTCGACCAGCAGGGCGCCGTCCTTGAACTGCTGCGTGACCGGGATCGTCTGCGTGCGCGTGACGCCGTGTAGCGTGATTGACACCGTCAGCGGGCCGTCGTCGCCCATGCGTTCGGCATGCACCAGCACCCATGGATAATGTTCGGCGTCGAGTTCGCGCGTGAGCATATTGGTGCGCGTGCCGTCGATGGCGTCGTCGGAAGGCTGGACGTCGAAGCCGGCCTGTGTGCGCAGCGCCGGTTCGTCGACCGTCATCTGGTCGAGGCGGAAGCGGAAATCGGCGCGGTGCTGGTCCGGCGCGACATAGCCCTCCAGCGTGCGCGCGGCCACCACATGGTCGTGGCCCAGGCGCGCCAGCGCGCCGCCGCGCCGCACGGTGACGGCGATCAGCGAGCGTTGCGCGTCGATGCGCAGCACCTGGTGGCCGCGCTCACGCGCCAGCCGGTAATCGGCGTCGGGGAAATTGGGATGCAGCGATGCCGTCGACCCGGCCAGTGGCGCGCTGGTGGGCAACGGCGCGCACGCGGCCAGCGCGATGGCGCATGCGGCCAACGTGGCGCGGACGGCGGCGTGGCGATGCGGGGGAGTGGTGGTGGCGGCTGTCATCGTTGTCCTTGTGCGCTTGGCGGCGCCAGTGTGGCCGCAGCGGAAAGGTAGCACGATTTGCCATGTTCGCGCGGTCATTCGCCCGTCATATTGAACGATTATGATGCGTCTCGCTGGCACCAGCGTGCTCCAGCTGACACCGGGTCCAAGTTGGCGCGGAATTCACGGAGCGCGACTCAGCAGGCTGGCCGATGGCCTTGACATCGGCACCAATTCCTCGCGCCGCCGCGTCCTGCGGCGAAAAAATCCGCAGCTTAATCAAGTCCTAAGCCTGCGGCTGCCGATTGCTGGCAAAGTAACACCTGTAGCGCGCGGCCCCGGTCGCGCGCCAGGTTGCCGGACTCTTAGCCCGGCACGAATTCTCCAGGCGGCACGATCGCCGCCGGAACCAGACATCCCTACGCTCACGAGCGTTTCAAACCAGCCCATCTCATCGATGCGGCTGGTTTTTTTTGTCCGGATTTTATTTTTAGCCAGGGCCGCCGTTTCCATGCTGCGGAAACGGCGGCGCCGGCCGGTGCTTATTTACTATTACTTATTGTTGGCCAGCCAGGTGTCGATCTCAGGCAGACGCTCGCCGCGTACCTTGATGCGATACTTGATACCGGCGATGGCCGTGTCGGTGTCGCGACGCGAACCCTTGGCCAGGTGCGCGTCGGCGTAGGCCTGCAGCTTGTCGAGCATCGCCGGATCGGCCGACTGCGCGCCGAGGCGCGGGAAGTAGCGGCTGCGCGAAGGCGAGTCGACCTTCTGATTGACCTGCTCCAGATGGGCCAGCGCGAAGTCGAACGCCAGGTCGGGATGCTGCTGCGCGACGTGCACGATCAGCGCCGGGCTGTTGGTCGCACCCGGTTCGTCGGTCAGCGCCAGTTCCAGCGCGCGCTGGGCCAGCGCGGCGTCGCTCGGCGCGGCCAGCAAATCATACAGCTCGGTTTTGACCAAGGCTGATTTTTCCGCCTGCGCCGAAGCGCGCAGCTGGTCCCAGGTGGCCGAATCGGCCTGGCGTGCGACGACGCCAAGCACGGTCAGGCGGATCGCGCCCGGCATCGCGCTGGCGTCGCTGGACTGGGCCGCATAGCGACGGCGGGCTTCGGCGATGACGGCCGGATCGCCCAGCATGCCGAGCGTGGCGATCAGGTGGTTGCGCAGCGTGGCGACCGGATCGGCTTCGCCGGCGGCGGCGCTCCAGCCGATGCGGGCCAGCACCGGCGACAGGCGCGCGATGGCGTAGGCATCGAAGCGCTGGCGGCGTTCCGGCTGGCCGCTGTAGAACTGGTCGATGCTGTTAAATACTTCGGCGACCTTGCCCCACACTTGCGGCGCGGCGTCGGCCGGCGTGGCCTGGACCAGATCGAGGAAGCCGGAAGCCGGCTGCAGTCCGGCCAGTCCCAGCGACCAGGTGTCGCCCATCAGCCCGAGCTGGTCGATGGTCGGCAGCTTGGCGAAGTTGGCGGCCAGCGTCTTGAAGGCGGCCGGCGCGTACAGCGTGCGGTAGTAGCCGTTCTGGCCGGCGTTGACCAGCACCGGACCGCAGCCCGGCAGCGTCAGCACGGTCCGCGCGCCCTTGGTCAGCGTCGATGCGCTGGCGCCGCCGAGCACCTGCGCCGTCACCGGCACGCGCCACGACAGCGGCTTTTTGTTCGGCTGGTCCTTGCTGAACTCACCCTGGGTTAGTGTGACGCGGGTGCTGCCATTCTGGCACACGGTGTCGCCGACGCGGATCAGCGGCACGCCCGGTTGCAGCGTAAAGTCGTGGGCGATCGCGGTGATCGGCTTGTGCGCGGTCTTTTCCATTTCGCGCCACAGGTCATCTGAGACGGTGTTGTTGTAGGCATGCGCCTTCATGTAGGCGCGCACGCCGTCGCGCCACGCATCGGCGCCGACATAGTTCTCCAGCATCCGGATCACCGCCTCGCCCTTTTGGTAGGTGATGTCGTCGAAGGCCATCGAGGCCTGTTCCACCGTCTCGACGTGCTGCACCACCGGGTGCGTGGTGGCGACGGCGTCGCGCGCCATGGCCTGTTCGCGGCCGGCCACCGATTCCAGTTCCGAGTGCCACTCGGGATGCAGGCGCGCCGTGGTGCGGCCCTCCATCCACGAGGCGAAGCCCTCGTTGAGCCACAGGTCGTCCCACCAGCGCATCGTCACCAGGTCGCCGAACCACTGGTGCGCCATTTCGTGCGCCACCACCAGGAAGGCGACTTCCTTGTCGCGCTGGGTCGAGATGGCCGGATCGAGCAGCATCGCGCCTTCAAAGGTGAAGATCGAGCCCCAGTTTTCCATCGCCGAGAAGAACTGGCTGCGGCCGGGCGCGGCGATGTTGTCGAGTTTCGGCAGCGGATATTTGACGCCGAAGTAATCGTTATATTCGCGCAGCACGGCGACCGAGGAGTCGAGCGCGAATTTGGCCTGCGATGACGCGCCTTTCTGCGTGACGACGCCCAGATCCGTGCCGTTTTCGGTGGCGGTGGTGCGATCGAATTCGCCCAGGCCGAAGAACAGCAGGTAGGTGGACATCTTGGGCGTGGTGGCGAAGCGCACCAGCTTGCGGCCGTCGGCCAGCTCGGTGGTCGACGCGGCCGGCATGTTCGACACCGCCATCTGGTCCTTCGGCACCGTCACTTCCAGCGCGAAGCTGGCCTTGTAATTGGGCTCGTCCCACGATGGGATCAAACGGCGCGCGTCGGAGTTTTCGAACTGGGTGTAGAGCGCGCGGCGCTTGCCGTCCTTGGTGTCGTAGTCGAGCGCGAACAGGCCGTTGGCCTGGCTGCCGATCTTGCCGGTGTAGACCAGGTGCAGCTGATAGTGGCCCGGCGCCAGCGGCTGGGCGAAGCTGAAGCTGGCCGTTTCGGCGGCGGCGTCGACGCCGATATGGGCCGCTTCGATGGCCGGCTGTCCGGGGCCGGCGCTGATCGAGGCGGCGCTGAAGGCCAGCTCGTTGGCGTTCAGCGTCAGCGTGTTGGTGCGCTGCTTGACGTCGAGCGCGATGGTGACGGTGGCGCTGAAGGTCGATGCGGCGGCGTCCGGCGTCAGCGACACCGCGTAGTGCGTCGGGCTGGCGTTGCGCGGCAACTGGCTGGTGGCCTGTACGGCGGTGGCGGCGGCCGGCGTTGCGTGGGCGAGCGGCGCCAGGCCGATGAGTGTCAGTACGGCGGCCGAAATCAGACTGCGATGCATGCGTGTTCCTTCGTGGTGGACTAGCGGTGGACTGGGCTGCGGCCGCGCGGTGAGAAAGGCGCGCGCCAGCCGAACAATGTAAAAGCAAAGCGCAAGGTTGTCAACGCGGCAAAGACGGCGTGTGGATCGCGCTGCCAAATCGGGCTATCATCGCTGATATCGTAATGAAAACGACGCACAAAAGGACGCGACATGATAGACCTGTACACCGCCGCCACGCCGAATGGCCACAAGATTTCCATCGCGCTGGAGGAGTTGCAAGTGCCGTACACGCTGCACGCGCTGGCGCTGCCGAAGCACGAGCAGAAGCAGGACTGGTATCTGGCCATCAATCCGAACGGCCGCATTCCCGCCATCGTCGACCGCGCGGCCGACAATTTCGCCGTGTTTGAATCGGGCGCCATCCTGATTTACCTGGCCGAGAAAACCGGCCAGCTGATGCCGGCCGACGCCAAGGGCCGCTCGCTGGTGCTGCAATGGCTGATGTTCCAGATGGGCGGCGTCGGGCCGATGATGGGGCAGGCCAATGTGTTCTTCCGCTATTTCCCCGACAAGATACAGGCGGCCATCGACCGCTACCAGGGCGAGAGCAAGCGTTTGTTGCGCGTGCTCGACGCGCGCCTGCGCGAACACGAATACCTGGCCGGCGATTACTCGATCGCCGACATCGCCAACTGGGCGTGGGTGCGCACGCACAGCTGGTCCGGCGTGGCGGTGGACGACCTGCCGCATCTGCAACGCTGGCTGGCCGCCATCGCCGGGAGGCCGGCCGTGCAGCGCGGCATACTGCTGCCGCCGTCGAGCATCGACCGTCACGCCGACGCTGAAAAAACCCAGCAATTTGCTGCCGAAGCGCGCAAAATACTGGAGACCGGCCTATCGAACAATTCAGGAGTGTGAGCATGAAGTTATATACCAGCGTCCGCGCGCCCAATCCGCGCCGGGTCGAAATGTTCATCGCCGAAAAAGGCATCGCCGGCATCGAACTGGTACAGATCGACCTCGGCGCCGGCGAGCACAAAGGCGCAGCCTATCGCGCCAAAAATCCGTTGGCGCGCGTGCCGGCGCTGGAGCTCGACGACGGCCGCGTGCTGTGCGAAACGCGCGCCATCTGCAGCTGGCTGGAAGGCGCTCATCCCGAAACTAACCTGATGGGCGTTGGCTACGACGAGCGCGCCTTCATCGAAATGGCCGACCGCCGCGTCGAGCTGCACCTGTTCCTCGGCATCGCCAACTGCGTGCGCCACACCCATCCCGGACTGGCGCTGCTGGAACAGCCGCAGTTCGCCGACTTCGGCGTGGCGCAGGGCGAACGGATGCGCGAGACGGCGCGCTGGCTGGACGAAAAACTGGCCACGCAAGCCTACATCGCCGGCGACCGTTTCACCATCGCCGACATCACCGCTTTCTGCGCGCTGGAATTCGGCCGCGGCCTGATGAAGTTCAGGCCCGGCGCCGAAGGCATGGCGCACCTGCAGGCGTGGCGCGACCGCATCGCCGAGCGTCCCGGCGCGTCGGCCGGCCTGAAATGAGCTGACGACATGCCCGCCGGCGACCACGGTGGCAACGGTGTCGGCTGGCGGCGGCGCTTCATCGGCGCCTTGCCGGCCGCCGCGCTGCTGGCCGTCGCCCTGCCGCTGCGTGCTGCCGCCGCTACGGCGCCGCTGCGCGTGGTCACGCTGGGTATCGAGCCTTTCGGTTCCTACGATGCGGCCGGCCGCGCGGTTGGCGTGTATGTCGATCTGGCGGCCAGCCTGTCGCGCGAAAGCGGCATCGCCTTCAGCAACACGGTGGCGCCTTATCCGCGCGCGATGGCGATGATGGAGCGTGGCGACGCCGACCTGGTCTTCTCGATCCCGAACTCCAAGCTGGAACAGGTGGCGCGGCCTTTGCTGGCGCTGTTCAAGGGCGACATCGTGATCGTCGGCCGCGCCGGCACGCGTTACAAAGACCTGGCCGACCTGCATGGCAAGATGGTCGGCCAGATACGCGGCGCCGAATATGTGCCGGCCTTTTTGAGCGACACGGCCATCTCCAAGCATGAGACCATCAGCACCGAGCAGACCATGCGCATGCTGCTGGAAGGACGCCTCGACGCGGCGATCGGCTTCCGGCACGCGATGTTTTACTCATTGCGTTCGATGAAGGTGGCGCGCGAAAAACTGGGGCCGACGCTGTTGCTGACGCAGCTCGATGTCTTCATGTATCTGGCGCGCTCGATACGCGATCCCGTCATCGCCGCGACGCTGCTTAAAGCGATGACCGCGCTGCGCGACCGTGGCGTGGTCAAGGACATACTGGAGCGCTATTTCGGCGGCCTGCCGAAAGAATAAGCACAGCTTACGCGGTGCGCTTGTACCACGGCAGCTCCGGCAGCAGCGGCTGATACTGCGCGGTCAGCGCGTCGTCGGCATCGAGCACGCGGTCCAGTCCCAGCACGCCGAACGGCGCCAGGCTGGCGTGGAACAACTGCAGCACGCGCTGGCGCAGCAGCGGGCCAAAATCGGGCAGGGCGCGGCGGCAGATGATCAGCTGGAACTCGTTGAACGAGGCGTCGGTCACCAGATTGTATTGCGCCCAGATGATGCGGGCGCCCAGTTGCGGTAACGGTTCAAAGCGCTGCGCGCCGGCCGGCCCGGCGGCCTGAAAATAGTCGGACAGCTGGCCGGTGCCGCCGCCGCGCGCGTAATGCTGCTGCGCTGCTTCAAGGCGCGCCAATGGCAGACTGGCTTCCCGCGCTTCGGCCAGCAATGCGTCGCTGGCGACGGTGGCGAAAATCTCGGTGCGCGCCAGCAGTCCCTGTTCGTGCAGCAGGATCGCCAGCGACCATGCCTGTTCGGCGCCGGCGCAATCGGCCAGCCACACGCGCGGCAGCGCCGACGCGTGCAGCGCGGGGCCGAGCAGGGCGCGCAGTTGCAGCGCTTCCTGCGCGTCGTCGAACAAGCTCGATGGCGGCACGTGCAGCGCGCGGAGCAAGGCGCCGGCCGCGCCGTCGTCATGCAGCACGCTGTCCTGCAGCGACGAGATGGTGCGCAGGCCGCGCTGCGCCATCACGCCGCGCAGCCTGCGTTTCAGCGGGCAGCGTTCGTGGCCGCGAAAGTCGTAGCCGAAGCGCTGCAGCAGCGCTTCCAGCAGCAGCTCCAGTTCCAGCTCCTCGACTTCGGGCCGCGCCGTTGCTGGCGAGGCGGCCGGCCCGGCTTGCGCCGGCACTTCGGCGGCCGGCGCCGGCCCGGGCGTGGCCGCGGCGTCGGTCGGCTGCGGCGGGCGCGCCGCGGCTTCGGCCATCTGCCGCGCCAGGAATATGGCCGCGTCGTTTTCCATACGCCGCGCCATCAGTGCAGCCAGACCCGCATCAGCGACAGCAGCTGCGCCACGTCGACCGGCTTGGTGATGTAGTCCGACGCGCCGGCCGCGATGCATTTATCGCGGTCGCCCTTCATCGCCTTGGCCGTCAGCGTGATGATGGGCAGCGACTTGAATTTGGGGATGCGGCGGATCGCGCGCATGGTGTCGTAGCCGTCCATCTCCGGCATCATGATGTCCATCAGGACGATCTCGATGGTCGGGTCGCGCTCCAGCACCTCGATGCCGTCGCGGCCATTTTCAGCGAACGATACCTGCATCTGCTGGCGCTCCAGCAGCGACGACAGCGCGAAGATGTTGCGCAGGTCGTCATCGACGATCAACACCTTGCGGCCGGCCAGGCCGCCGTCGGCCGCATGGATTTCTTCGAGCATGCGGCGTTGCAGCTCCGGCAGGCTGGCCTGCGAGCGGTGCAGGAACAGCGCCGTCTCGTCGAGCAGGCGCTCGGGCGAACGGGCATCCTTGATGACGATGGTCTTGGCGTAGCGCTTGAGCTTCGCCACCTCCTTGCGATTGAGCTCCTTGGCGGTGTTGATGACGATGGGCAGGTAGCGCAGCGAGGCGTCCTTGCCGATGATGTCGAGCAGGTCGAAGCCGCTGATGTCGGGCAGCGTCAGGTCCAGCACCATGCAGTCGAAATGCGTCTCGCGCAGCGCCGCCAGCGCCGCCTCGCCGGTGTCGACGGCGACGATGCGCAGGTCGGCGTCGCCGATCAGCGCGACGATGGAATCGCGCTGCGTCTGTTCGTCGTCCACCACCAGCAGGCTGCGTTTGCCGCCGAGGAGGAATTTCTGGATGCGGCCGAATTCCTCCTGCAGCGCGTCGCGGCTGACCGGCTTGTTCATGTACGAGATCGCGCCCTGGCGCAGCGCGCGTTCGCGTTCGCGTGAACTGGACATCACATGCACCGGGATATGGCGCGTGCTCGGATCGCGCTTGAGGCGGTCGAGCACCGTGAAGCCGTCGATGTCGGGCAGGTCGATGTCGAGCAGGATGGCCGACGGCAGATAGTCGCGCGCCAGGCTCAGTGCCGAATCGCCGCGGTGCGTGATGATGCCCTTGAAATTGCGTTCGCGCGCGAAGTCCAGCACGATCTTGGCGAAGCGCTCGTCATCCTCGATCACCAGCACCGACGGATCGCCCGGCGCCACCAGGCCGCGGTCGTCGAGCGTGGTGCCGTATTCGACCAGGTCGGGATCTGCTTCCGGCGTGGTCGCGAGGGCGGCGTTGTCGTAGGTGGTGTGCTGCGGCGACGAATACACCACTTGCGCCGGCGGCTGCGGCAGGCGCGCCGGCGGCTGGCGGCCCAGGTCGTAGTTGACGAAGCCGGCGCGGTTATACGGCAGGAACAGCGTGAACGTCGAGCCGCTGCCGACCACCGATTCGACGCGGATTTCACCGCCCAGCAAACGCGCCAGCTCGCGCGAAATCGACAGGCCCAGACCGGTGCCGCCGTATTTGCGCGCGGTCGAACCGTCGGCCTGCTGGAAGGCCTCGAAGATCAGTTGCAGCTTGTCGGCCGCGATGCCGACGCCGGTGTCGGTGACGGCGAAGGCCAGCACCGCGTCGGCATGCAGCAGGTTGGGGTGGTCGCTGCTGAAGCCCGTCGTGACCAGGCCTATCATCAGCGAAACCTGGCCGTGGTTGGTGAACTTGAAGGCGTTCGACAGCAGGTTTTTCAGCACCTGCTGCAAGCGCGTGGTGTCGGTCATCATCGCCGTCGGCAGCGTGTCGGACAGCTCGACCGCGAAGCCGAGGTGCTTGGCCTCGGCCATGTGGCGGAAGGTACGGTCGACGTAGTTGCGCAGGTTCTGGAAACGGTATTCGGAAACGTCCAGCGTGACGGTGCCCGACTCGATCTTCGACAAATCGAGAATATCGTTGATCAGCGTGAGCAGGTCGGAGCCGGAGCCGTGGATGGTCTTGGCGAATTCCACCTGTTTGCCCGACAGGTTGCCCTCCGGGTTATCGCTCAGTTGCTGCGCCAGGATCAGCAGCGAATTCAATGGCGTGCGCAGCTCGTGCGACATATTGGCCAGGAATTCGGATTTGTATTTGGACGACAGCGCCAGCTGCGTGGCCTTTTCCTCCAATGCCAGCTTGGCTTGCTCCACCTCGCGGTTCTTGCGTTCCACCTCGATGTTCTGCTCGGACAGCAGGCGCGCTTTTTCCGCCAGCTCCTGGTTGGTCTGCTGCAGTTCCTGCGCCAGCGACTGCGATTGCGTCAGCAGCGACTCGGTGCGGCTGTTCGCCTCGATGGTGTTCAAGACCACGCCGATCGATTCCATCAGCTGGTCGAGGAAGGACAGGTGGGTTTCGGTGAAGCGGTCCAGCGAGGCGATCTCGATCACCGCCTTGACCTGCTGCTCGAACAGAATCGGCAGCACGACGATGTTGGTCGGCGGCGCCGCGCCCAGGCCGGACGAGACGACGATGTAATCGCGCGGCACGTCGGTCAGCCAGATGCGCACCTTCTCCAGCGCGCACTGGCCGACCAGTCCTTCGCCCGGCAGGAAGGAGGTCGGCAGCTTGCGGCTGGAACGGTAGCCGTAGCTGGCGATCATGCGCAGGCGCGCGTCGGACTCCTGCGAGTCCATCATGTAGAACACGCCGTGGTGGGCCGACACCAGCGGCGCCAGCTCGGACAGGATCAGCTTCGTCACCGCCTGCAAATCGCGCTGGCCCTGCAGCAGCCGGGTGAAGCGCGCCAGGTTGGTTTTCAGCCAATCCTGCTGGGCGTTTTTCAGCGTCGTGTCTTTCAGGTTGCGGATCATCTCGTTGATGTTGTCCTTCAGGTAGGACACCTCGCCGCGCGCCTCCACCTGAATGGAACGCGACAAGTCGCCGCGCGTCACGGCCGTCGCCACCTCGGCGATCGCGCGCACCTGGTTGGTCAGGTTGGCCGCCAGCTGGTTGACGTTCTCGGTCAAATCCTTCCACGTGCCGGCCACGCCGGACACATTGGCCTGTCCGCCCAGCTTACCCTCGGTGCCGACCTCGCGCGCCACCCGCGTCACTTCCGACGCGAACGAGGACAGTTGATCCACCATCACGTTGATGGTGTCCTTCAGCTCCAGAATCTCGCCTTTCACGTCCACGGTGATCTTTTTGGACAGGTCGCCGCGCGCCACGGCGGTGGTCACCGCCGCGATGTTACGCACCTGGCCCGTCAGGTTCGACGCCATGAAGTTGACGTTGTCGGTCAAATCCTTCCACGTGCCGCCGACGCCCGGCACATAAGCCTGTCCGCCCAGCTTACCCTCGGTGCCGACCTCGCGCGCCACCCGCGTCACTTCCGAGGCGAACGAGGACAACTGGTCGACCATCACGTTGATGGTGTTTTTCAGTTCCAGAATTTCGCCCTTCACGTCGACGGTGATTTTCTTCGACAGGTCGCCGTTCGCCACCGCCGTCGTCACGTCGGCGATGTTGCGCACCTGGCCAGTCAAGTTGCCCGCCATCGAGTTCACGCCGTCGGTCAAATCCTTCCACGTGCCGGCCACGCCGGGCACGTTGGCCTGTCCGCCCAGTTTCCCCTCGGTGCCGACCTCGCGCGCCACCCGCGTCACTTCGGAGGCGAAGGAGTTCAACTGGTCGACCATCACGTTGATGGTGTTTTTCAGTTCGAGAATTTCGCCCTTCACGTCGACCGTGATCTTCTTCGACAAGTCGCCGTTGGCCACCGCCGTCGTCACGTCGGCGATGTTGCGCACCTGGCCCGTCAAGTTACCGGCCATCGAGTTGACCGAGTCGGTCAAATCCTTCCAGGTGCCGGCCACGCCTTTCACCTGCGCCTGTCCGCCCAGCTTACCCTCGGTGCCGACCTCGCGCGCCACCCGCGTCACCTCCGACGCGAACGAGGACAATTGGTCGACCATCACGTTGATGGTGTTTTTCAGTTCGAGAATTTCGCCCTTCACGTCGACCGTGATTTTTTTGGAAAGGTCGCCGTTGGCCACCGCCGTCGTCACCGCCGCGATGTTGCGCACCTGGCCCGTCAGGTTCGACGCCATGAAGTTGACGTTGTCGGTCAAGTCCTTCCAGGTGCCGCCGACGCCCGGCACATACGCCTGTCCGCCCAGTTTCCCTTCGGTGCCGACCTCGCGCGCCACCCGCGTCACCTCGGACGCGAAGGAGCGCAGCTGGTCCACCATGACGTTGATGGTGTCCTTCAGTTGCAGAATCTCGCCGCGCACGTCGACCGTGATTTTCTTCGACAAGTCGCCGTTGGCCACCGCCGTGGTCACCTCGGCGATGTTACGCACCTGCGACGTCAGGTTACCTGCCATCGAGTTGACCGAGTCGGTCAAATCCTTCCACGTGCCGGCCACGCCCTTCACCTGCGCCTGGCCACCCAGCTTGCCCTCGGTGCCGACCTCGCGCGCCACCCGCGTCACCTCGGACGAGAACGACGACAGCTGCTCCACCATCGTGTTGGCGGTGGTCGCCGCGCGCAGGTACTGGCCTTTCAGCGGATGGCCGTCGACTTCCAGCGCCATCGTCTGCGACAGATCGCCCTTCGCCACGGCGCCGATGACGCGCGCCATCTCCGTCGTCGGCCGCACCAGATCGTCGATCAGCGTGTTGACGGAGCTGATGATGGTGGCCCAGCCGCCGGCCACATTCGGCACCGAGGCGCGCTGCGTCAGGCGGCCTTCGCGGCCCACCACGCGGCTCACTTCCGTGACGGCCTTGACCATTTTTTCCTTGGTCTCGATGATGTCGTTGAGCGTGTCGGCGATCTTGCCGGACATGCCGGTCCAGTCGGACGGCATGCGCGCCGAAAAATCGCCTTTTTTCAGCGCCATCAGTGTGCCCAGCAGCAGCTTGATGTCGAGCTGTTCTGCCATTTCGGTCATGTTATTCATCGACGAAGTCCTCGTTGGTCAAAATGGAATGCGGTATCGCTGCTGCTGCCTGCGTGGTCGCGCCCACGGTGTGGTACAGATGCTGCAGTAGTTCGCTGGCCGGCTGCGGCGCGCAAAACAGCTCGCCCTGATAACGGTCGCAGCCCAGCGCGCGCAAGACGTCCAGCTGCGCCATGCCGGTCACGCCCAGCGCCACCACCTGCATCGACATCGCCCGCGCCAGATGGATGATGGCGGCCACGATGTCGTCGCCGCCGTCGCCGTTGCCGATGGCGGCGATGAAATGGCGGTCGATCTTCAGCGCGTCCAGCCGCAGCCGCTTGCAGGCCGCCAGCGACGAATGGGCGCTGCCGAAATCGTCTAGCGTGATGCCGGCGCCGGCCTGCTGCAGTTGGAGCAGCATGGCGGCGATATCGGCGTTGGCATCGAACAGCAGCTGTTCGTTCAGTTCCAGTTCGATGCTGCCGGGCGGCAGCCGGTGCTTGCGCAGCTCGGCCAGCAGGCGGCGCGCGACGTCGGCGTGCAGCTGCGGCGTGGCGAGGTTCAGCGCGAGGCGGAAAGTGTGCGGCTTGCGCGGCGGCGTGGCGGTGCCGGCGCGCCATTCCGCCGCCTGGGCGCAGACGCCGGCGATGACCCAGTAATCGAGTTGGTCGAGCAAGGCGCGGTCCTGCACCTGCGGCAGGAACTGCGGCGCCGCGATCAGGCCCAGGCGCGGATGGCGCCAGTACAGCAGCGCCTCGGCGCCATCGACCTGGCCGTCGCGCAGCGAGACCTGCGGCTGGTAGCGCAGTTCCAGCTGGCGCGCCAGCAGCGCGTCGCGCAGCTCCTGGGTCCAGCGCTGGCGCTCGGTCTCGCGCACGTTGAGTTCTTCGTGGAAGAACTTGATGTGCGCGCCGGTGTCGTGCGTGGCCTGCTGTTTGGCGTGGTACATGGCCATGTCGGCGTGCTTCATCAGCGCTTGCGCGTCGGTGCCGTCGTGCGGATACAGCGCGATGCCGATGCTGCTGGCGATCTTGATGTGCTGCCCGCCGATCTGGTAGGGCCGCGCGCTGGCCTGCTCGATCTTGCGCGCCACCCGCGCCGCGTTGGCGGCGGCCGCCTTGCCTTCGATGAGGACGACGAATTCGTCGCCGCCCAGCCGCGCCACCACGTCCGCCGCGCGCACGGCGGCCGACAGCCGCGCCGCCACCTGGCGCAGCAGCTCGTCGCCGGCCTCGTGGCCGTATTGGTCGTTGACGGGTTTGAACTGGTCGAGGTCGAGGAACAGCAGGGCGAAGTCGCTGCCGCTGCGCTCGGCCGAGGCGACCGCGTGTTCCAGCTGCTGGATCAGCGAGCGCCGGTTCACCAGGCCGGTGAGCGCATCGTGGGTCGACAGTTCGTGGGCGCGCTGCTCGGCCAGTTTGCGCACGGCGATTTCCTGTTCCAGCTCGCCGTTGATGCGTTCCAGGTCCTGCATGCGCTGCACGCGCAGGTCCTGGTTGAGGCGCGCCAGCTCGGCGGCCTGGCGCTGCAGCTGCAAATTCTTGTGGCCCATCTCGACGAACACCGCCACCTTGGTTTGCAGGATCTGCGGGATCACCGGCGTGAACAGATAGTCGACCGCGCCTTTCTGGTAGGCCTTCAGGCGGTTGATCTCGTCGGCGAAATGGGCGGTGATGAAGATGATGGGCACCGTGGCCGAGCGCGGATGCGAGTGGATCGCCTCGGCCGTCTCGAAACCGTCCATGCCCGGCATGCTGACGTCGAGCAGGATGACGGCGAATTCCTGCTGCAGCACGGCGCGCAGCGCCTCCTTGCCGGAATGGGCCGTGACCAGTTCGTACTCGGTGGACGCGGCCGGACCGGTGAGCAAACTCTCCAATGCATACAGGCTGGCCGGGTCGTCATTGACGAGAAGGACTTTCGGTATCTGCACGGTTCGACGGGGTTGAGGTTGAGTGGCAGAACGGGTACGGCGATATGCTACGCGGCGACCTCACGATACGCCGCCGGCTTGTAGAGTCAAGCGGCGAAATATTTCACAAGGTAACAGCCTGGGCTATTTTATCGATTTGCCGGGGGCTGTGCGTATTTCCAGCAAAAAGTTTATCTCAGGATTTATTTCCG